>Ga0209382_10005932_pt1 | contig 15772 bp, 15 predicted proteins | sample SoiMetdeltSBSDD5_FD_187599 | JGI IMG/M metagenome (GOLD analysis project Ga0209382, IMG submission 187599) | Bulk soil microbial communities from a Populus tree surrounding site in Tennessee, USA - Soil MetaG P. deltoides SBSDD5 (SPAdes) (version 2) | ecosystem: Environmental > Terrestrial >...
ACGATCACCGCAACGGCGAACGCTACGCCCACCTGCATCGTTGTCGAAAGCTGCAAGCGCTGAGAGAGGGGGTTATCTACTTCCTCTGCTGGCATCATTTTCTCGACCAACGTACGGGTACGATCTGCTGCTTGTGCACCAGTCAGCGCAGCATCGCGGCTGAATCGGCGGAAGAAAGGCAATGCTCGTCTACGACCAGGCTCATAGGTTTCAGCTTGGTGACTAGAGCCAGCAGTTCCAGTTGAGTTAGGAGCAGAGCTGATCTCGCGATCTCCGGCAGGCAGCACAGCCGACGCGACCGGAGCCATAGCCTGCACCGCATCACGGGCTGTGCCAGCTATATCAGACACAGGAGGAACCATCGGCAGGCGGCGAGATGGCGGAATTGGATCAATCTCGCCTTCACCTAGTGGTGTAACGAACTTAATCACTTCAGCAGCAGCAAAGTCTCCAGAAACGCTTCGCAGATTGATCACCGAAGCATCTACCTCGCCGCTTTCGACAGCATGGCGGATGGCAATATTCTTCAAATGATTGAGCGATGAATCGGCCAGAATCAGAAAATCGCCGGGACGGATTTCCCGACGGTAGAAGCGAACATCAGGTTCGCTATCCGTGCCGAGGGCTGGCATGCCCTCTTCAACTTCTTCGTCATCGGGAAGGCGCTCAACGAAATCTTCCCTAATCAAGAAAGCGCGGGCAGGGCCAATTACGGCAAGGTATAACTCCTGCTCTCGCAATATAGCGCAGGCTAGCCCGACTGAAAGAAAATTTTCCCGGCTATTGTTCCTTTGCTTCAGCGAGCTATTAAGCACGTTCAAGGCATCACGTAGTGCAGAGGTGACGCTGCCACCCGTATTGAAGTAGCTCCCCGCAACACCTCGGATCGCTTCTTCATAGGTAGCAGCAGACTCACGCTGGCCCTGCCCTAAACCGATCAGGCCGAAGAAAGTGTCCGAATCACGCCCACGTGCGGCTCTACGTGGGGCGGGCATAGCAATTGCTCCAGGTGAAGCCGCGCTGATAGACCGGCCACTGATTACAAAGAGGTGACCGACAAGGGCCTCAAGTTCAGTCGTTGACATAGCTCTCAGTTCCAGAAGTAGACAATAAGCCAGCGCGAGGATTCAGCAGATCATCTAGCTTCCACAATACATATTGCGGGGCATTTTACCTGACATTTTGTGAGAGGAACAACAAGGAGGTTACCGAATAATAGCAGGCATTTGGCTTTCCAAATGCAAAAAACTTACCTATTCTTCTGCAATATCTGCGCCATTCGTCGAGCGAATTTCTTCATAGACTACTTCTAATGTGGTACGGATGCGGCGTTGGGTTTCATCTTTCTGAAACCCATCATAGGGGAAGTAGGCGAGTAGATCGGGAAGAAGATTTCCGACTTCTGAGCGAGGCCGTCCAGTGCGGCACAGAGTACCGACGCGCTGGCGCATCGTGCGAAGATATTCGATTAGTTTTTCTACTGAGGTTGTATTCGAATGGTCTCCTCTGCCAGGTACAAGAGTCCATCCTGCAAACCGAGAACTTTGAAGATCATTGAGACTTTCTAACCACGCCTTCGAAATCCCCTCGGTGATTGCGGGATGCTGATTAATACTGAGAGAATCTCCTGCAAAGAGAACCTGTTCTTGTTCGAAGACGACCCAACTGCTGCCAAGGCTTGGGCCAGGGCGGTGCAGAACTTCGATTTGTCGATTGCCACAATATAAGGAGAGCGCATCGGAGAAAGAAACCTGGGGCGGAACCAGCCGCAAGCTAGCAATGGCAACTAGCTCATTATCATTACTGCTGAGATCATCCGCCGCCTGCGCAACGAAGCCACCTTTGAGGCCGAGCATCTGCTGTGCTGCTGCCTCATGAGCAATTAATGGGGCTTCGAACCAAACATTGCCGAGGATACGATCCCGATGCGAATCAGTATTAATAAGGTACAAGATAGGCTGATCGCTGATTTTGCGGAGCGCTTCCCGCCAATTCTGTGCATCTTGTGGCATGGGTGGGGTATCAATAATGACCCACCCTTCATCCGTCAGCGCTGCGCCAACAGTAACAGGGCTGTAATCCGTTTCAACGTAGAGATTCGGAGCGATCTCCTGCATGGTTTCGCTAAGCCTCGGCGGTATGCCCCATAATCACTATTTGTGAGGCGGCAGTCAGCGCTGCATCGATCTGCGCGGCAGTCGCAGGTACTCCGCCGCCCTGCGCAAAATCCGGGCGACCACCGCCACGTGCATCCCCCAACTCTCGGAGGGCCGCTTGTAGAGCACGATTCATATTGATGGTAACATCCGTACTGCGCGCGCAGAAAATTTGGGCTTTCTCGCCAGCCACGCCAAGCAGTGCGACGATCCCTGGGTGCTGCACCAGCTTGCTTGCCAGCGCCCGCACATCACCCGCGTCTCGATCATCGAAAACGCGACAAGTGATGCGGAAGTCATTATGTTCTTCGGCAGAAGCAAGAAGTGCTGGGACTTCAAATTGGCTTAAAGCGGCCCGTGCTCGTTTGAGATCAGACTGTGCAGCCTTGAAATCAGTTCTTAGTCGCTCGATGGCAGCAGGAATTTCGGTGACGCCAACAGCTAGAGATGAGGCAAGGGTGGTCATTGCATTATGTTTCTGGCAATAATCCGAGAGAGCACGCCCGCCACAAGCGAATTCGACACGGCTGCCCCCTTTATAGTTATCGACTTTGAAGATTTTGATCAGGCCGATTTCACCTGTCCGCGCAACATGCGTTCCACCGCAGGCAGTAATATCGAAATCCTGCACTTCGATCACTCGCAATCCGCCTGTTGCTAAATGACCGGGAATCCGGCGGATGCGTGCCCCTAACTGCTGCGCCTCATCTGGCTCCACGATTCGGGCCGTAACGGGCCTGTTTTCCTGAACAATCTGGTTGACACGATTCTCTATGCGCTCGACAATCTCCGAGAGAATGTTTGCCGCATCGACATCAATGGTGAGACTATTAGGGCTGAGGTGGAAGCTAATTGTATTGGCACTTGCCGCCTCCACGAACCCTTGAGTAAGCATGTGCTGACCAGTGTGCTGCTGCATATAGTCGAAGCGGCGTGCCCAATTAATCAGCCCTGTGACAATTTCCCCAAAAATCTCTTGTGACAGCATATGGATTACTACGTGATCTTCTTCTCGTGTGAATACATCTATAACTTCCACGCCGCCCAGCCAGCCAGTATCGGCGGGCTGCCCACCTCCTGCTGGATAAAAATAGGTGCGATCAAGGACAACCGCCGGATGATCATCAACAGTGATTCGCTCAAGAATCCGAGCGGTGAATTCGGTGGTATAGCTGTCGTCATAGTATAAACGGCTGGTCACGCTTTATCTCCTCCACCAACACAACATGCGAAAAGTCCGCCCTACCCAAGCACAGTTAGAATTATAGCAGCTAAGGACTCGGCTCATGGCAGCTAGGATACTGGCTTACTTCACGCGGCCATTCATCGGTGTAGAAAGTGAGGTAATCGGCGGTATGGGCCGACCAATACTCTTCAGTATGCGCACCTACCGGGTTGATAACATATTCTGGCTCAATGCCACGCTTTCGAAGTCGCTCAACAAAATCACGCAAGTTTACGTCAACGATATGATCGTCCGCTCCATGATCGAGATATAGACCCAGGTTTTCAATGCCGCGCGCTTTATCGACGAGATTGTTTGGATTCTCATCGGTCGGAGTATCGGCATCATAAAAAAAAGCGCTGTGGCCCCCGACCCGGCTGAACATTTCCGGGTGAGTGAAGGCGATCCAGAAAGCCCAATACCCACCGCGAGACAAACCGCCGATGGCCCGCTTCGATGGATCATTCCACGTACAGAACATTGCTTCAACAGTCGGGATTAGCTCATCAATGATCATTGCCGGAAATGGGCCAGCATCCCAACTGTAATTGGCATCATTGCCATTCGGCATCACGATGATCATTGGCGGCAGCGATTTACGTGCGTAACCCAAATCCTCGGCGGTGGTCAACCCCATGCGTATCCACTGGGAATCGTCCATCCCTTCGCCCAACCCATGCAAAATATAGAGCACCGGGTAGCGCCGCGCTGATTTGCTGTAGCAGGGGGGCAGGTAAACGCGGTAGTGCACATCATGTAAAGCCGCTGCACTGGTAAAAGTCTCATCGACAATCTGGCCCTCGGTTTCATCGCATGGCTCCACAGTTGCTGTTGCCGTGGGCATAAGGGTTGCAGTAGGAGCAGGGGACGCTCCGAATGGAGTAAGCGTGAAAGTCGCAAAAGCCATGACCGTTGAAGGAGGTGTTACAGACGGGGTGATCGGGCCAGTAGTCAGCGTAACGCTAGGTGGCAGCGTGGGCACATGACCGGGGGTCAGATAATACCCTGGTTGAAGGCGATCACAGCCTGCGGATGTCAACGCTATAAAGAGGATAATTAGAGCGATTATGGGTTGTTTGTAGCGTGTCACGGGAAGGGATTATAGCGATCAGAGAAGCGGGCGCAAAAATGGCAGAAATAGGATAGTAGCTTTTGACTTGTACTCTACCCTTTCCAAACGATGTATGATAAGAGGCGTGAAGCGCGGAGGATTCCGGGACTCCTGAATAAGAGAATCACGTTGAAGGGAAAACAATAAGCATGGCTAACCACCCGATGGGCAATCTGGACGATCTGTTTGAGATGAAGCTAGCGGAGTTCCTCAGTACCGTCCGCGAGCATGTGGTACAAGATGTCTCGGCAATGCGCTCCTACACCGATCTCCTTAGAGCGGCAGGCAACGATCCGGTTTTGTTTGAAGGCGGGCCATCAGGCAGCCGGATGACTGCAAAGCAGTTCTACGAGCTGCTGGACAAGCACACCACGAGTATCAGCAGCGTGATGGCATTAGTTAGTCAATATGCAGATATGCTGACGGAGCAGGATGGGGCCGACGAGTCGTAAGACTTGCAGGGTGAGGCACTACCTCACCCACTACAGTTACAGATTTTTGGTGTAAGTTTCTGGCTTGAGCGCAGCGATGTATGGCAGGGTGCGGTACTTATCAGCGTAATCGAGGCCGTAGCCCACAACCCATACATCAGGAATATCGAAGCCCAGATAGTCTACCTTGACCGCTACCTGCTCTCGATCTGGCTTGCGTAGAAGAACACAGGTTTTCAACGAGGAAGGGCGGCGCACCTCGAAGTTCCGCACAAGAAAATCGAGTGTGTAACCCGTATCGAGAATGTCCTCGACAATCAATACTTTCCGATTGGTTAGCTCGTTGCGAGTGTCCATAATCAAGCGAACACTTCCAGATCGCTCATGCGCTTCGTAGCTTGCCAGCGCAATGAAATCTACGTGATGACGAACTGTCAGGCGGCGGGCAAGATCAGCCAGAAAGATGAAGGCACCTTTCAACACGCCAACCAGCACTAACTCGTCGTCATCAGCATAATCGGCGCTGATCTGTGCGGCCAGCGCCGATACCCTTTCTTCAATAACTTGTTCGCTCAGCAGAACCCGCTCAACACCATTAGGAATGGTCATCCGTCTCTCCGCCCGCAGCTTGTTTCACAGGGGCGCGGTGGCGGGCCAGCACGCCCGCCGCTAGTCTAACTCAGCTTGTGCAGTCGCGGGAATCGGCGCTGAAACTTGGCTCGATGCTTGAGTTGCCTGACGCTTCAAGTTGATGACGACAATCCCCGCGACGACCAGCAGCGACCCCACTCCGAGCCGCCAGTCTACCGTTTCTTTGAGGAAAATCAGACCGAGTATCAGACCAACAACCGGGAATACGTAGGTCACTACAGACGCACGAGTCGCACCCCAACTATTGATCAGGAAGAAGTAGAGCAGATAGGCAATACAGGTTCCGAGCAAGCCAAGCCACAGCAGCGCGAACCATGTAATCGCTCTGTGTGGAAGAATGATGGGCTGCTCAAAGGAGAAAGCATTAAGCCAGAGCAGCATATCGGCAAAAAGCAAAGTCATTGTGGATTGAACAACGGGCTGCTGCCCCCTCAGGAATTTGCGCGTAAACGTGATTCCAATGGAATAGCTGACCGATGCACCAAGCATCGCCAGTTGCCCTAACAGATTTCCGCTTAACCCTTCTGGCCCGAAATCCCGGCTCACAAGAGTGACCACTCCCAGAAAGCCAATGATTAAACCTGCGATGCGCGAGATTGTAATCTTCTCGTCGTGTAGCCAGAAGTGCGCCACCAAAATAGTAAAGAGCGGTACAGTGCCATTGAGAATCGAAGCAAGGCTTGAGGCAATCCGGGTCTCGCTCCATGAAATCAGCGCGAAAGGCAGCGCCGTCTGAAAGATACTCAGAATAAAGTACAAGCCGATGATGCGGCGCTCTCGCGGAAAAGAATTTCCTGTCAGCCGCAGCACGACCAGCAGACCAATCAATCCGAACAATACCCGGATCGACGCAAGTACGAGCGGCCCAACATCTTCGACCGCGATCTTGATCCACAGAAACGACGATCCCCAAATCAAGCCAAGCAGTACAAATGCACCCCATTCTTTGAGTTTCACAAAATGCTCCTTAGAAAAAACTAGAATCGAATTGGGGCGCATCGACGCCGCCCCAATTCGCACTTAGACAGGTGCTCCTTCTAACCGAAGAAGCTTTTGTTTAGTCTCTAAGCCAGCTTTGTAACCGCGCAACGTACCATCGTTGCCGATCACGCGATGGCACGGCACAACAATCAGCAGAGGATTCGTGCCGAGGGCATGACCAACCGCGCGGCTGGCAGTTGGCTCGCCGATAGCTTTCGCCACCTGACCATACGTCCATACCGTTCCAGCCGGGATCGCACGGATAGTTTCCAATACGCGCTGCTGGAAAGGCGTGGTTTTACGAAAGTCCAGCCGCATTTCGAAGCGCGAACGGGCATGATCGAAGTACTCGCGAAACTGCCGGGTAAAGGGAGCTACCACCGAGGTATTGCGCTCGGTTCGGGCCATTGGATCAAGTCGCGAAAGAAATTCGGATTCGCTCGTTCCAATCTCGACATTGGAAAGTCCTTGCTCAGTAATCGCGATGTAAACCCGACCCAATGGAGAGTCGAATGTATCCCAGGTAATAACTGGAGCGGTTTTCTCAAACCACTCATTTATCCGGCGGCGTGAGCCGCGCACCACACCAGGGTTAGGTGTGCCAATGAGAGTTACAATGTTCTGATCTTCGTCCGGCTGGTTATCCATCCCTTGTGATTGAGCTTGTTCGTTCATATTAATTACTCCACTGATTCGGGTATACCTGCGGCGAGAGTAGCTCTCAACCGCCGGAGTCCATGCGATACATTAGCACGGGCGCTCTCTTCCGAGGAACCCAGCGCGGCGGCGATCTCGCCGTAATCCAAACCCTGCAAGTAGCGCATCACCAGTGCTGCTCGTTGATTAGGCGGCAAGGCTGAAATACTGGCATGCATTGCTGAAACATCTTCTGCGTACGCCACAGACTGCTCTGGGCCAGGATTAGGATCGCCCAGACGCTCCTCGCTGTCATTCGCATCAAGCCGAGTCTGGGGGCGATGTCGTTTCAAAGCGGTATATGTGCAATTCGTCGCGATTTTGTACAGCCATGCACGAACGTTGCTATCGGGATGCAGGCGGGGGAAGGCACGGTAAGCCCGCTCAAAGGCGTCTTGCACAATGTCTGCCGCCTCTAATGCCCCTTCATCCCGGTATCCACCGTCAAGCATCCGCCACACGTAGGCATAGATCTCGTCGTGATGCCGCTCTATCAAATCCTCAAATCTTCCAACAGTGTCATGCGCCATAGCCCGTCCGGTCGAGTCTGTGCGTTGAATCGTCAATGATATAACGCCTCTCGATGCGATTTGTGAAAACAGAAATCCCACTCTTTACATCAAGCACCTGAGTGCTCGAAGCGCTGGTTGTCCTTCTGTTATCCTGAAATGTACTCTAATCGACTACGAGGTTCTTATGTCTCTTGCCCGCTTGAAATATCCTGTTGCGGTCGCCGGGGCCGCACTCCTACTCGGCCTGATGACCGATTTACTGTTGAACGGCCAGCCGCTCGGAATCTCTGTGCCAATCATATTCACAGCAGTAGTACTTGTGATGCTCGGTCTTACTTTGATCGAGGATCGCCCGATTACTCTTACGAATACGTGGATTATTGCGCCGATGTTGTTCGCGGCACTGATGTCGGCGGTACGTGCTGCACCAATGCTTCGCTTCTTGAATATCACAGGCGCGTTCCTGATCTTGTTGGTGCTGGCGAACAGGCTCTCTACATCGGCTATTACGGGATTAACCGCGCTCGATTATAGTTGGGCACTTGTCGAATCTAGTTTGATGAGCTTGATCCTATCCGTTCCGTTGATAGGCCGAGCTATAGCGGTATTACGTCACCGCGAGCAATCGACAAACGGAACTACGCAGCGCGTTCTGATCGGCCTGCTGATCGCTGCACCCTTCCTGTTGATTTTCACAGTGCTATTTGCATCGGCTGACCTCGTCTTCGGCCACGCATTGAATAATCTCCTTGACTCGATTCACCTAGGAGACATTATCGGCCATACACTTCTAACTCTAATCTTTTCCCTGTTGATTGCTGGAGGTCTAGTTTACACGCTGACGCGCAGCGCAAACCCCGCACCCACTGAATCTGCTGAAGGTACTGATCCGCCCAAACCGCTTGATATTCCGGGGAAAGAGGGAATCAATAGTGCCGCACTGACTCTGCGAGGCAAGTTAGGAATCATCGAGTCATCGGTCGTATTGTTCAGCGTTGATGTTTTGTTTCTGATTTTCGTCACAATCCAATTTGCGGCATTATTCGGCGGCGAGGCATTTCTTCGCAGTCAAGGATTGACCTATTCAGAATATGCGCGGCGCGGCTTCTTCGAACTGCTGGCGGTAGCGATCATCACCTTCAGCCTGATCCTTGCACTCGAATTCCTGACAGGGCGGGAGAGTTCTACCCATCGAAACCTGTTCTTGGTCAGTAGTGGGCTCATGACGATCACGACGATCATCATTCTCGCCTCAGCCTTCCAGCGCATGCGGCTGTACGAATGGGCCTACGGTTTCACTGAGATGCGTGTGTATCCGCACGTCTTTATGATCTGGCTGGCCCTTCTAATTGGTGCATTCTTCGTGCTTCTGCTGGCAAACCGCACTCGCCAGTTCGCTACGATCTTGATGATTGTTATGATGGGCTTTGTGACTACTCTTGACATTCTGAATCCGGATGCCTTCATTGTTCGAGAGAACCTCGCGCGCACTACTGTGAGCGATCAACGGCTGGATGTGGACTACCTCGGCTCACTCTCGGCAGATGGTATTCGTTATCTCGTACCCCTGCTTGACAGCAGCGACCCAGAAATCCGTGATAGGGTTGGCCCCTGGCTGCGTCTCCAATTGATCCGGCTGGATGAGCGTGAACGTATCGCCGGGTGGCCTGCGTATCATCTATCCATCAACCGGGCGTTTCAAATGCTTCAAGCCCGCCGCCAGCAGATCGAGATTGAAGAATATTTCCCACGCTAACTTAACAGGAGGAGAAACCTCTCGCCCCTATTTTCCCATTGATTCATTGGATCTTTTTCGCAATTGTGCATCCTTGCAGAGTGATGCTATGATGGTAGGCGGTACTCCACAAGCCATGCGCCTATCAGGGAAGTAGGGTTGGTTAGCCTTGCTGCTTCTCTATCGGCGCGGTTGGATGTTTTCGCAGCCCTAATGGGAGAAATCATATGGCACGTTTGACACGGTATGTTTCCCATCGGCATCTCGCAATAGCGCTTGCTGCCGCGCTGATCCTGTCTTTGCTCGCGCCGATGGCCGGGCATGCACTGGCTCAGGCAGGCGTTACGGCGACGGTGACCACCCCTAAGCTGAATGTGCGCTCCGGCCCTGGCCCCGGCTACGCCGTAGTAACGACAGTCGATCAGGGCACACATGTCGTTCTGCTCGGTCGGAACGCCAGTAGCTCATGGGCCAAAATCCATCTACCAAGCGGCACAGAAGGCTGGGCGAGTACGTTCTATCTGGCTTCACCAGTTCCATTTTCGACGCTGCCTGTCGTAGAGGAACCGGGCAAGACCAGTGAGGCGACCGGGATTGTAATAACCGGGTCGCTAAACATCCGCTCCGGCCCCAGCCCTATCTACAGCATTCTCATGACGGTTGGGTATGGCTATCCTCTGGGCTTAGTCGGTCGTAATGCGACGGGGGATTGGCTTCAGGTCCGGGCAAGCGGTCTGCTCGGCTGGGTAGATAAGCGTTATGTATCGACAACAATCTCTACCAACAGCTTGCCTGTCGTCAATGTGGCGACCCCTACTCCGCCCCCACTTCCGGCAAGCCCGACTCCAAACCCGAATGCCACTTCGGAGCCAACTCAGCCACCTCCGGTTGTTCCGATGGGCCCAACTGCAACGGTGATCTCGCAGCGTCTCAATGTTCGCGCGGCGGGGAATCCCGGCGCGCCTGTTATCGCGACGCTGGTTTGGGGGAACGTCGTTGATCTGTTGGGACGCAATCAGGATGGCTCTTGGGCGAAGATTCGCACCGCCAGTGGTCTCGAAGGTTGGGTGAGCAGCCTGTATATTGCAGTCGCTCCTGGTTACAAGCTTTCTGATATGCCTGTTCTGGCTGATACCGCATTCACAGGCGCAATCAATACAGGCTCGGTCAATGTGCGTCAGGGCCCTGGCCCGCAGTTTGCGGCCACTACAACTCTCGATTTCGGCACGCCCGTAACGCTTTTGGCCCGGAATACCGATGCGTCTTGGGTCAAAATCGCGTTTAATGGGCAGACTGGTTGGGTCAGTTCGGCGTTTGTCAGCACGAATTTCAGTATCCCCAACCTGCCAGTGGCTTCTCAGTAACCCTCAAACATTCCAAAACAAATCACTATGGGGTAAGGTATGGATTGCCTTACCCCATAAAGTTACGGCTGATACATGCCTGGAATTTATCAGTGTGAGAAGCAGAAATTCTCTTCGCCGCCCTCAAACCTGCATATTGAATTAATAGAGTACTGGTCATAAATAAAAACGAACACCGCGCAGAGGCATAGCCAAAGCACGGTGGCCTCCGTAGCATATCAGTTGCGACACTTCGATACCCGGAGACAACTGAATGCTACTGCGAGAACCGTTACTTGTCACATTGGTAAAGTTGGTGGATACGATTCCAATGCCGCCAGAGCCAGGGAAACGAGGGCGGGGACGCCCGAAATCGTATCCAGATCGATTGATAATCAAAGCATTAGTCATCATGGTCATCCGTCGTTTGTATAGTGCCTATAGCTTGCTCATGTTTCTGGAACAGGAAACCGACTTGACCGTTCAATTGCGCTGTCTGTTAAGCGAACAAGGTCAGTTGCCGAGCCGACGAACCTGGGAGAGGCGCTTGCAAGCTCTGCCGGACCAACTACCGTCTCACATTGGAAGCCTGGGGCGTCATGTAGCAACCCTTGTTCAGCCCTGGCTAGAGGCCGGTCGCGCCGCCGTGTTGGACAGTACTCCTCTGCGCGCCAAAGGCGGTGTCTGGCACAAGAAAGACCGAGACAAGGGCGTTGTGCCACATTCATCGATTGATACCACTGCCCAGTGGAGCAAATCTGGTTATCATGGCTGGTGGTACGGCTTTAAGCTGCATCTGGCAGCGACCATCGGCTCCCTGTGGATTCCGCTGGCGGCTGACCTTACGCCTGCCAATGTCTACGATGCGCAACCATCTCCGGCTCTTGTACGGGAGTTGCCTGTTGCGATTGCTTATGTCCTCGGTGATACCCATTATAATGACCCAGTCCTTCAAACTACCTGCCGCTTGTCGGATCGCTGGTTGATTGCTGCCCGGCCTGGCTCCTATCCTCATACCGATCCCGGTGTCGAAGTCCGGCGTATCTTTCATGCTTTACGCTCGCAGGCTATCGAGCCGTTCAACGCTCTGTTCAAAAACGTATTCGAATGGGGTGGTCAAGTTCCTGTCAAAGGCTTTAATCGTGTGAAACTGATCGTGCTTGGCGCAGTCTTCGTCTACCAACTTGTCCTGCTCTATCAGTTTCACTCTGGCAGACCTCTTGGTAAGCACATCAAGCCCCTTTTGAGGGCAGCATGATTTATGACCACTACTCAACTAAGTAGAGGCAGATTCACGCGCGGCTTGGCAGATGGGGCACGGACAAATTCGATTCAGGTAGCCCCAAGTATAGATTCCTGCATTATGCCCATCATCCCACGATATTTGGAGGGCATAGTTCCCAACAATTTGCATATCGACCACATTGTAAGAACGAGTTGGTTTCAGTTCAATAAAGTTTGGATCATACTCCGGCCCCATTTTTTCATGCCCACCTCGACAGATCACACAGGGACAAGCTTCCCTGAGCGCGTTTAAGGGGTAGGCGCTAGTATGTCCTTCGCCCCAATCAATACGAAGTTCATGTGCTTGCTTATCAAGAGTTATACCTTTGGGCCGCAGAAGACCCTGTGTGTTTGTCATAAGTTGGTATCTGCTCCCGAAGCTTCCCAACCGATGCTTTCATGGTAAAGCTCTGTTATTTGTGAGGCTATACGGGGCCAGGCATATCGCTGCGCGTTCTGTACGGCTGCAATCGACATTTCCCTTCGGAGGGTGTCATTTTCTAATAGAAGAGTAATCTTATCAGCGAGTTCTTCAGGATCGCGGTCAGGTACGTGGAACCCTGTCACTCCATCTTGAACTAGATATGCCAGTCCTCCAACCTCAGAAGCAATGACAGGTGTGCCACAAGCCATAGCTTCAAGAGCAACCAGGCCAAACGATTCATAATGAGATGGCATGATCACAGCTTCGGCGGCTGAGTAATAGTATTGGAGCGTTTCTTGACTCTTGGAACCATGAAATGTCACGAACTCGCCTAGTCCTAATTCTTCTCGTAGATCCATCAGGCGCTGAATTTCAGGATCATTGTCGTCGCTATCCCCGCCAATAATTGATAGACACAGTTTCTCGGCGGATACGCCCATCTGCTCTTTCACGATGGCAATCGCTTTAAGCAGCGTATCAACGCCTTTCAACGGCTCAAGCCGTCCAACAAATGCAAGCATCTGGTTATCTTCAGGAATACCAATAACCCTTTTTGCTTCGGCTTGTGGAACCGGGCAGAAGTGCCGAACATCGACACCTGGCGGAATCACACAAATTTTGTGCATATCTGCGCCATACAACCACATAAGCTGAATACGTTCAGCCGGAGTTGCGGCAACAAGATAATTAGCGATACGCATTACCTTACGCTCAGTTTCGATACGCAGATCGGACTCGTACTCAGATGGGCTTAGAGCTATACGATTCTTCATCAAGCCGAGCGTATGAAACATCTGGATAATCGGCGCACTCCATATCTCGTGCAGCCGTTCAGCCACCCAACCGGAAAGCCAGTAATGACTGTGGATCACATCATATTGAAGCCCGCTTTGTCTACCAAAGGCCAGAACACGATCAACAAATTCTGGCAAATAGGGGTAAATCGCATTAGTGGGAATCGGGGCTTCTGGCCCAGCGGGAACGTGAATCACACGGGCGTTCAATCCGAGTGCATTGTCATTAATATGCGGGACGCATGGGTCTTGCGACCGTGTGAAGACATCAACAAAAATACCTCGACGGCTTAGTTCGGCACTTAGCTCACGAACGTAAACATTCATTCCACCTGTTTTCTTGCCACCCAATGTTGCCAGTGGACAAGTATGAACGCTCAACATCGCGACGCGCAGAGGAGTTTCCATCTTGGTCATGTTCCTAAGCACGCCGGAAATTCACATTATGGACTGTTGTTGTTACTGCCCCCATCCGGTACTTATATTCCTCATTTCCTTGAAGAAAATCGTAGAGTGTGCAGCGACGTTGAATAGCATCCTCAACACTGTATGTTAGCAGCACGATCCCAGGGCTTAGCGCCGAAAAAGCAACCGGGTTCAATCCGGAATTGTAAAGCATCATTCGATTGTGGTAAGCAAACTGCCACATTGCAGCAGCGCGTTGACCTTCAATCGTTAGGAACATCAATTCAAGATAGCCTTTATCTAGCATTACATGGCCCATCTCATGGAAGAAAGATTTATGGCCGGGTTCTTGTAAGAACGCAGCTTTGTCAGGTGTACTCATCGCCATCAATTGAAAGAAGGCATCAATTTCTTCATCAAGGTTGTGTTCGGGGCCAACAATATAGCAGTTCACGCCATATTCCTCTGCACGGCGGTGCTTGCGTCGGAGTTCATGGCGCTGCTTCTTGTCGAGGCTCTCAAGATACTTTTCATAACTATCCGGCAGATGCACAACTGGGCATACATCTTCATCTTGAATGTCAACTGTGAGACCACATTTCTGAGCGATCTGAGGAAGCAAGGACAGTGTTGGACTATTTTGTGGAACGTTACAAAGACTGAAGGAATTCCATTGGGGTGCATCAGAGGAGAGCATAAAATCGAGGAGGGTTTTGAAGACTTCGCCCTGACAGTCAGTATGAGCAATGCAGCTTAGATAATCTGATACATCCTTGCAGCCGATAGTCCTTACAGTTCTTAGATCATCAACCTCTTCGACAAACCAGGGGCCAATCCCTTGCAGCACGTCGTTATCATCGCGAACAGCTACAACTGCTAACGTGCCCCGGCCTAGATGCTTCCACCATGTACTTTGCCATCCCAAGGTCATAAAGAAATCCGTGCTTTGCTCAGGGCTTAATAGACTGTCCCATTCGTCTTTCAAGACATCGAAGACAGCCTCGGTCGTGTAGAGTTCAGCTTTCACAAATCCTCGCTTACTGACTTGAGGTTGGCGGAAGATATAGGGATTCTACCGGGTTCATAGAACTATTAGAAATGCTTGTAAACAAACTATTGAGGATACAACGTTTGTGGTTCTTACGAGCCGGACAGATTTCCGAGCGGCGGGGAATCGAAGAACAGGCTCCACCATATTTGCCATGCTGGGATGGGCTTAGGTGCTTGTGATGTGGTTGATCCTTGTTGAGCAGATGCGGGAATATCCTCATAAAGTGGCACAACCAAACGTTCACCCTGCTGCACCATTTTCCCTTGGTCATGGGCCCATGCTTCCACAAAGGCCGAGCTACTATAATATTCCTTTTCTGCCTCCAAGCGCTGCTGTTCTTTCTGTAGTCCTGAGATTTCCGCCTCCAGAGCGCGCTGCTCGCTCACTTTCTGCTGGCCTTCAATGATGCGCTGGCTGAAATCTATCGCAAGACGACCACCCACGATGATCAAAGCAATCAAGATGATTTGCAAATTGCTCAAAGGGAAGCGGCGGCGTGATGTTCGATCTGCTGGGCTAGATTCAGAAGTAGACGAAGATTGAGTCATTGTGATGGTTATATCATCAAAACTGCTGGGTGAACAAAAAAGTCGAGCATGATTTCGCTCGACTGAGATGCCGAAGGTGGGATTCGAACCCACACGCCCTTGCGAGCACTACGCCCTGAACGTAGCGCGTCTGCCAATTCCGCCACTTCGGCTATAGGTCGTAATTATAGCTTTGAGCACGGAATTGTCAAGGTAAGTGAGGCTCGCGAAGGGGTAAAATCATGTGAAATCTAAGTGTAATTCAGCATAGCATATGCCGTTTGCATAGACTATAATGCATGCAGTTACCGTTTGAATATAGGCAGCCCTGTGAATTTACAAAGCGATCCACTTATGTCTCCTTCTTCAGAGGAGGACTCAACTTCGAGCGTATTAGTATCGGAAGAAACATCTGTTGAAGAACCTTCTAAAGTTTGGAGTGTTCT
>Ga0209382_10005934_pt1 | contig 15772 bp, 16 predicted proteins | sample SoiMetdeltSBSDD5_FD_187599 | JGI IMG/M metagenome (GOLD analysis project Ga0209382, IMG submission 187599) | Bulk soil microbial communities from a Populus tree surrounding site in Tennessee, USA - Soil MetaG P. deltoides SBSDD5 (SPAdes) (version 2) | ecosystem: Environmental > Terrestrial >...
TTGCAGACGACGTGTACTCGTCGCGGACCAACGATCCCAGCCGAGGTGACGCCGTCGGGCGTCCCGCAACCATCACGCCGCCGTTGAAGCCGTCCAGCCGGCCCCAGACCCGCCCGACCGGTCCGGCGAGCACCGCGCCCACTCGTCCCACCGCTCCGACATCCACGCCGACGAAGGCCCGCGCCACCCGGCCGACGACCGCGCCGACGTCCACCAGCACCAAGCCCGCTGGTACGCCCCCGACGTCGACCACGACCACCGAACCGCAGGGCGGCGGCTCGAGCGGGTACGAGTCCGAGGTGCTCCGGCTCACCAACGCGGAGCGCAGCAAGGCCGGCTGCGGCCCGCTCAGTGCGGACAGCTCGCTGGTCGAGTCCTCGGGTGCGCACGCCGAGGACATGGTGGACCGGCATTTCTTCGACCACACCAACCCGGACGGCGAGAACCCGTTCGAGCGGATGGGCGACGCTGGCTTCAAAGGCTCGGCGATGGCGGAGAACATTGCCATGGGCTACGGATCGCCCGCGGAGGTCGTGGCCGGATGGATGCAGAGCGAAGGCCACAAGCGCAACATCCTGAACTGTGGTTATAACAAGCTCGGCGTCGGGTATGACCCCGGCCGGATCAAGGCCGGATACGCAGCGGGCAGCTGGGTGCAGAACTTCGGCACGAGCTGAGGTCCACCGGACGGGGCGACCCTCTGTTCCGGTAGTGTCCGGTCGGTCGTCGGAGCCTGCGCCGTCAGACTCCGGCGTCCACAGGGCCGCAGCACTACCGCGGGCGACCGCGAAGGGATATCTGGACGTATGCCGACACCGCCCGGTGGCAGACGCCGGCAGTCGACCGACGGCAAATCCGCACAGGCATCCGGTGGCCGACACCTTCCACCGTCCGGAGGCCGCCACCTCCCGAGCGCCGACGGACGCCGCCCGGGCTCGGAGAGCCTGCGCTCAGGGTCGGGATCGGACAGCCGCTCGGGGTCGGAGAGTCGGCGCTCCAACGCGGAGAACTGGTTGCAGGGATCGGGTCGGCTGCAAGGAACCGACGCCTGGCTGGGCTCCGAGAGCTGGCGGCGCGGATCCGACAACGGGCTGACCGACTCGTCTGCGAGCCGGCTCGGTCGGTCGGGCAGCCGATCGACGGGCGCTGACGGACGGCTGGCGGAATCTTCCGCGAGCTGGCTGAAGGCTCCGGACAGCGTGTCAGCCGAGGCGCCCGGCACACAGCCGCTGCGGACAACCAGCATCCCCTCGTACACGCAGGTCCCGGCCGGCCGCCGGCTCGGCGACCCGCCGCCGCGTCCCGCGACCCAGGCTCCGCCGGACGAACCGCCCGAGCCACCGGAGCGTGGCAAGCGGTTCAAGCAGTCCGAGGACTCGACGGGCCTGGCCCGGGCGGTGCTGGTCGCGATCCTGCTGCTGGCGCTGTCGGTACCGGTCGCGCTGTACGTGTTCTCCGACCGGGGTGACACCGCGGACCAGGCCGTCAACGAGTCGCTGCCGGTCGGTGCCGACGACAGGCTGCCGACCAACCCTGACAGCCCGAAGCCGTCCGCCAAGCCGTCGGCGACCTCGTCCGAGCGACCGACGGCGACGCCGACGGCGACTCCGACCTCCGAGCGGTCCGAGAGCACTGTCCCGCGGGATCCGACCCGGTCGCAGTCCGTCGAACCGACCCGCGCCACCACCGGCCCGGTGAACCGGCCGACCCAGCCGCCGTCCTCGACCACCCCCACCCAGGCGCCCTCCCCCACCCCGACCGACGACGGCAGCATGTCTCCCCGCGAGCTCGAGCTCTTCAACCTGATCGACAACTCGCGCGTCGACCGCGGTTGCGCCCGCTTGAAGCGTGACAGCGACCTGACTGGCAATGCCCGCAGCCACGCAGAGAACCAGGCCGGCAGTGGCAGCAACAACACCGGCGGCGGTACGGACGCGATCGCCGAGGCCAATTCCCCCAACGCCGCGTTCGACGCGCTGCAGCAGTCCTACTCGGGTGTGCTCTTCGACTGCGGCAGAGACACGCTCGGCATCGGCTTCGCGGATGTCAAGCGAGGCAGCCTCTGCGACGCTTTGTCCGTCTGCACCCACGAGCGTCGCTGGGTGGCAGATTTCTCGTAGATCGGGGCAACTATCTGTCGGCTGGTGACGAAAAGTTGCCCCAAGGTTCCGACGCGCGGTCACCGGCCGTCGTACAGGAACGCGGCGACCGGACGGGTCACAATGGGGACATGCGTGAGCCGTGGGAGGACGACGAGCCGCCGGTACTGCCCGCGCACAAGGGCATCCCCCCCGAGGCACAGCGGATGGGGCTCAGCCGGAACACCGAGGAGGGCGCGCTGCTCGAGTTCGCGTCCGCGCTGAACCACACCAAGCCGTCGCACCGCATCACCGCCTGGCTGATGCTGCTCGCGTTCGTCGCCCCCGCCCTGCTCTCCTTCCTCATCACCGTCTTCTGACGACAACGCGAACGTCCGCCGAAGCCGAGCCGACCAGACTCGCCTTCGGCGGACGCAAGCACGCGGAGACTACGCGGAGGCCATCTTCTTCTGGAGGTTCTCGTCCAGTGCGGCGAGGAACTCCTCGGTGGTCAGCCAGGCCTGGTCCTTGCCGACGAGCAGCGCCAGGTCCTTGGTCATCTTGCCTTCCTCGACGGTCTCGATGCAGACCTTCTCGAGGTTCTCGGCGAACGCGGTGACCGCAGGCGTACCGTCCAGCTTGCCGCGGTGCTTGAGGCCGCCGGTCCAGGCGAAGATCGACGCGATCGGGTTGGTCGACGTCGGCTTGCCCTGCTGGTGCTGGCGGTAATGCCGGGTGACGGTGCCGTGCGCGGCCTCGGCCTCGACGGTCTTGCCGTCCGGGGTCATCAGCACCGAGGTCATCAGGCCGAGCGAGCCGAAGCCCTGCGCGACGGTGTCGGACTGCACGTCACCGTCGTAGTTCTTGCAGGCCCAGACGTAGCCGCCCTCCCACTTCAGCGCGGCCGCGACCATGTCGTCGATCAGCCGGTGCTCGTAGGTGAGCCCCTTCGCGTCGAAGTCCGCCTTGAACTCGGAGTCGAAGACCTGCTGGAAGATGTCCTTGAAGGCGCCGTCGTACGCCTTGAGGATCGTGTTCTTGGTGGACATGTACACCGGGTAGCCGCGCTGCAGGCCGTAGCTGAACGAGGCGCGGGCGAAGTCCTCGATGGACTTGTTGAAGTTGTACATGCCCATCACGACGCCACCCTCGGCCGGCATGTCGACCACGGTGTGCTCGATCGGCTCGCTGCCGTCGGACGGCTGGAAGGTGATGGTGACCTTGCCGGCGCCGGGGACCTTGAAGTTCTGCGCCTTGTACTGGTCGCCGTGCGCGTGACGACCGACGATGATCGGCTTGGTCCAGCCGGGCACCAGTCTTGGGATGTTGGAGATCACGATCGGCTCGCGGAAGATCACGCCACCGAGGATGTTGCGGATCGTCCCGTTGGGGGACAGCCACATCTTCTTGAGCTTGAACTCCTCGACCCGGGCCTCGTCAGGGGTGATGGTGGCGCACTTGACGCCGACGCCGTGCTCCTTGATCGCATGCGCCGCGTCGACGGTGATCTGGTCGTCGGTGCCGTCGCGGCTCTCGATCCCCAGGTCGTAGTACAACAGGTCGACGTCGAGGTAGGGGTGGATCAGCCGGTCCTTGATGAACTGCCAGATGATCCTCGTCATCTCGTCGCCGTCGAGCTCGACGACGGGGTTCTGCACCTTGATCTTGGCCATGGCCTCGGGAGTCTCCTCAAAGTCCGATTTGCTTGACGTCAAGATATCTTGTCGCGGGACCGGCGGGCAGATCGGGCCAGGTGCACGGCTGCCTGGTCCTCCGCCGTGAGCCACTCGAGCACTTCGACCTCGTCCCCGACCGCGACCCGGCCGGGCGTGATCACCGCGGCCTTCGCGCCGAAGCTGACACCGCCGCCGAGCTCCGGCTCCCGCCGGTACGACGCCAGCGTGCGGGTCGGTTCCGGACCGGCCTTACGGCCGCTGGCCTGGTCCACGGTCGGCACCGCGCAGCGGATCGCGCGGGTGGCGTGGGCCAACTCGACGGTGCCGATACGCGCGCGTCGTACCCGGTCCTCGGTGTGCGGCTCGGGCCAGCCGGTGACGACGATGTTGGGCCGGAACCTGTTCATCGGGATCGGCTCCGCGCCGCGGTCGAGGATCCGCTGGTTGAGACCGTCGAGCGAGGACAGCGAGGTCATCAGGATCGCGTGCGCGTCCCCGAAGCCGACCTTGCCGGGGTTCAGGCCCCAGCCGTCCCGGTCGTGCTCCGGCGCCACCCGGACCAGCGCGGCGGGCCGGCCGAGCACCGCGGTGCACCACTTGGCCACCGCCTCGCCCTGGTCGATCCCCACGCCGAACCACGAGCCGAACAGGCTGACGTCGCGCCGCGGCCCGTCCGTCACCACGTCCACCTCGGCGTCGTCCACCCCGTCCGCGGACAGCACCAACCGCGTCATCCCGTCGGCTCCGTCGTTGTAGATCGCGGTCCGGACAGCTGCCATCGCGGGCAGGACCCGCTGGCTGAGGAAGGTGCCGTCGGGGTCGACCAGCATGAAGGTGCGGTCGTGCCGCAGCCCGGTCGGACCGACCTCGACGGCGTCGACCGGGATCCCGGCCAGACCCTTGACCGGGTAGTGGATCAGCTGCGCGATGGTCGCCACGCCGCCAACGTACCCGGGAAACCGGACTTCCAGGCCACCACAACCCGCAGGCACCGGCGAGCTCCAGCGCGCCGAGGGCCGGTGCGGCACGGGTTGTGGTGGCCTGGAGGTCCGGGTAGGAACGGCACAGGAGGGGATGCCCATGGTCGGCCGGAGAGCGGTGCTGGGGGCGGGACTCGCGCTCGGCGCCGGGGCGGTGCTTGCCGGCTGCACGGACGACGACCAGAAGCCGGCGCAACCCGAACCGTTCGACCCGCAGGACTGGCACTCGGTCCGGGGGCAGTTCGCGCTCGACCCGGGACTGGCGCACTTCGGCGCGTTCATGCTCGCCGCACACCCGGCACCGGTCCGGGCCGCGATCGACCGGCACAGGGCCTCTCTCGACGCCGACACCGCCGCGTACCTGGACCAGGCCACCGAGCTGGAGGAGAAGGCGCGCACCGCAGCAGCGGGCGGCCTCGGCCCCGGCGTCGACCCGAGCCAGATCGCACTGACCGACAGCACCACGATGGGCATGGGTCTGCTCTGTGCGGGCATCCGGCTGACGCCGGGGCAGGACGTGCTGACCACCGAGCACGACTTCTTCGGCACGTACGACGCGCTGCGCAAGCTGACCGCGCGGACCGGTGCGCCGGTCCGCAGGGCGCGGCTGTACGACGACCCGGCGACCGCGGACGCGGCCGACATCGTGACCCGGCTGAAGGCCGCGATCCGGCCGCGGACCAGGCTGGTCGTGATCACATGGGTGCACTCCAGCACCGGCGTACGGCTGCCGGTGAAGGCGATCGCGGACATGCTCGCGACGGTCAACGCGAGCAGGGCCGCCAACGACCGTGCGCTGCTGTTCGTCGACGGCGTGCACGGGTTCGGCGCGGTGGACGCCGGCGTCAACGACCTCGGCTGCGACTTCCTCACCACGGGCACGCACAAGTGGCTGTTCGGGCCGCGCGGTACCGGGCTGCTGTGGGGCAAGGCCTGGGACGCGGTCGCGCCGCTGATCCCGAGCTTCTCGGTGCCGGACGGCCCGGGCCGGCTGGCCACGCCCGGCGGCTACCACTCGTTCGAGCACCGGTGGGCGGTGACGGAGGCGTTCGAGTTCCAGAAGGCGATCGGCCGCGACCGGATCGCCGCCCGGATCACCGAGCAGGCGATCCGGCTCAAGGACGGGCTGGCCGGCATCGGCACCGTCACGCTGGTCACCCCGATGGACCCCGAGCTGTCGGCCGGCCTGGTGATGTGCTCGCTCGGCAGCCTGAGCCCGCACGAGGCGGTGCAGCGGCTGCGAGACGAGCACAAGGTCGTGGCCAGCGTGACGCCGTACGACAACCCGTACCTGCGGTTCGGCCCGAGCATCGTCACCACCCCCGAGCAGGTCGACCAGGTGGTCAAGGCCGTCGCCGCGCTTGCCTAGCCCGGTGCCCTGCTGACGGCTACCGGCGGCTGAACGTCCCGGCCGGGGCGGCCTGTGGCGAGAACCGCTCGGCGTCGGTGAGCGGAACCGCGTTGCCGGCCAGTGTGCCGAGCGGCTGCACGTCGTACGGCGGCCGGGCGCTCCGGCCCACGGCGGACAGGTCCGGCACCGGCTGCCGGGACGCGACCAGGACGACGTTGCCGAACCGGCGTCCGCGCAGTACGGGCGGTTCGGCCAGCACCACGCCACCGCCCAGACCGGTTCGCAGCGTGGCGGCGACCCGGCGGGCGAAAGGCAGTCCGGCGTTACCGTCGATCAGGTTCAGCACGGCCACCCCGGCCGGCCGGAGAACCCGGGCGCAGTGTGCGACGAACTCGGCCGTGAGCAGGTTCGCCGGCACCGTCTCGTGCTCGAACGCGTCGACGACCACGGCGTCGACCGACGCGTCGTACACGTCGGTGATCCCGGCCCGGCCCGACGCGCTGCGCACCTTGATCCCGGCCCGCTTGGGCACCGGCAGCGCGTTGCGGACGAAGTCGGTCAGGTCCTCGTCGGGCTCCAGCACGATCTGCCGGGACCGCGGGCGGGTGGCGGCGACGTAGCGCGGCAGCGTGAGCGCCGCTCCCCCGATGTGCAGCACCGAGACCGGCTGGCGGCGCGGAGCGATGGCGTCGAGCACGTCACCGATCCGGCGGACGTACTCGAACAGCAGCCGGGTCGGGTCCGCCAGGTCCACCCGGGACTGCAGCGACCCGTCGACCCGGAGCACGAACGTCCCGTCCGGCTCCGCCTCGATCGTCGCCAGCCCGCTGCCCACCCGCTGCTCCACCCGCTCATTGTCGCGTGACGTCCGCCGAAGGCGAGCCAGGCTGACTCGGCTTCGGCGGACGTGAGGCTCAGCGCTCGGCGCGCTGGGCGGCGGCGACGTCGGGGTTGTCGGAGAACAGGCCGTCGATCCCGGTACGGCGGAACAGCTCGATCTCGGCGAACAGATCGCCGTACTCGGCCGGGTTCGCCGACGAGCGGAAGTCCAGCGGCAGGAAGGAGTTCTCCGCGCGGAACGTCCACGGGTGCACCTGCAGGTTCACCCCGTGCGCGTCGCGGACCAGGGTGGTCGGCGCGAGCAGCTTGCCGGTCGCGTCCCGCGGGATGATCAGGTCCTTCGTCGGGCCGACCCCGTCGGCGTACGTCGAGATCTCCTGCAGACCTGCGGGCGTGACCAGGTCGCGGTAGGTCCGCGGGTCACCGGCGACGACGAAGTCGTACGGCGCGCCGGATCCGTTGATCAGCTGCACCAGCGGGACCCGGAGCTGGCTCGAGAGCGCCTTCAGGTTCGAGACCTCGAACGACTGCACGAACACCTTCGCGCCGGGATGGTTCAGGCCGTTGCGCTCCAGCGCGCGAACGAGCTGCGGCTCCAGCGCCAGGCCCTGCCGGGCGAAGTACGTCGGGTGCTTGGTCTCCGGGTAGATCCCGATCGGCCGGTGCAGCTCCCTGCTCAGCCGGCGGGACAGGTCGATGACCTCCTGCAGGGTGGGCACCTGGTACCGGCCGTTGAAGATGGTGTTCTCCTGCCGGACCGCCGGGATCCGCTCCTTGGCGCGCAGCGTGCGCAGCTCCGCGAGCGTGAAGTCCTCGGTGAACCAGCCGGTGACCGCGACACCGTCGACCTGCTTGGTGGTCCGGCGGGACGCGAACTCCGGGTGGTTCGCGACGTCGGTGGTCTCGCTGATCTCCGGCTCGTGCCGGGCCACCAGCACCTTGTCCTTGGTGGTCACCAGGTCCGGCTCGATGTAGTCCGCGCCGGTCCGCGCCGCCAGCTCGTACGACGCCAGCGTGTGCTCCGGGCGGTACCCGGAGGCGCCGCGGTGGCCGACCACGACGAACCCCTCGTCGCGTCCCTCCTGTACTGCGGTCTGCGTCGTACTCGGGGCGGCGGCTGGACCGGGCGAGACGGCCGGGGCGAGCGCGACACCGCCGAGGGTGAGCGCCGCCACCGCGACCGTGGTCAACCTGCGAGTGAGCAGCATGGGTACTCCTTGCGCGTCAGGGATGTTCGGTCACGCTTGCCGCCCGTCCTGACCCGCCGATGTCCGGCGAGCGAACTCCGCGCCAAGCGCCTGTGGACAACCTTCTTCCACCGTCCCTGACACTCGCTACCGTTAGCCTCCGTTCGGTTGCACTCAGCAGCCGCAGATCGACTCACGGGAGGTTCGCAGATGCGGTTGGACCGCAGCAGGGTAGGGCGTGGGCTCATCGGGGGTGCCACGAAGGCGGTCGTCACGGGGATCGTGCTGGTGCTCGCGATCTCCGGGTGTGGCGGTGACGAGCCGGCAGAGTCCACTCCCTCGCAGGGCACTGGCGACCAGGGCATGACCGAGACGCCGAGCCCGACGCCGTCCGGCCTGACCGGCGAGTGGACGCCGAACCCGGGCCAGGCCGACAAGGTGCAGGCCGCGCTCACCGCCAAGGGCTTCGAGTGCACCCGGAACGCGGACCCGAACGCGGACCTGCGGGTCTGCTCGAAGGGCGTGATGACCGGCAAGGCCACCGACCTCGGCGGGCGCCAGATCGGGCAGGCGAACCTGCGGTTCCTCTCCGACTCGGAAGGCACCGTGGTGCTCGCCGCGGTCGAGGCGAGCGGTGACGTGGCCGATCTCGAGAAGACGATGCTGCAGTCCTTCCTGCCCCCCGCGGATGCTGCCGTGATGGAGGCCGACGGCACCAAGCTGACCTGGGGCACGGCGGAGAAGGGCACCGACAGCCAGGTCCTGACGATCAACGGCTGGGACAGCTCGAAGACTTTCGTGCCGGCGTTCACGCCGCTGAAGACGACCAAGGAGCAGGCGCTGCCGCCCTTGCAGGCCGCGAAGCTCAAGTGCGCCTTCTCCGAGACCGACGAATGGGGCTCCACGCGCCCGGGCCTGAGCTGCAAGGACCTGACCTTCAAGGTGCGGGAGGAGGACGGCTCGATCGCCGGGGCCACCGCCGAGCTGGTGCTCGTCGACCATGGTTCCGGGATCGACCGGGTGATCCTCGACGGCAGCCACTCCCGCAAGCCGGCCGAGAACGCGCGCGGCGTCCGGCTGATGGTGCCGCGGGCGATGTCCGTCGACCCGGACCCGGGCCTGCAGGCGGCCGGCGCCTGGGTGCTCGAGCACCTCGACGGCCTGCCGCACTCCGGGTACGCCGGGCGGTGGCGGGTGGACGTCGTCGTCGTACCGAGTGGCGGGATCGCCGGCTGGCCGTATGTGAAGGCGATCCTGTCGACCGACAAGCCGAACCTCGGTATGGCGGGCGCGGAGACGCCGAGCTACTCGCCGTCCGAGCCCTCGGAGTCCCCGCAGCCCTCGGAGTCGGAGTCGGCAGGCGGCTGACCCGGCAGCGCTGATGTGCGGCAGCCGGGGCCCCGCAAGGTGGGGTTCCGGCTGTTGCTAACGTCCTGACCATCGCCATCAGCCGCCATCAGCGGCCATCAGCACAGCCCGAGGAGCGTGCCGTGACCACTACACCCGTGAAGGTCGCCGTCACCGGCGCCGCCGGCCAGATCGGCTACAGCCTGCTGTTCCGGATCGCGAGCGGCGACCTGCTCGGCCCGGACACCGCGGTCGAGCTGAGGCTGCTGGAGATCACGCCCGCGCTGAAGGCGCTCGAGGGCGTGGTGATGGAGCTGGACGACTGCGCGTTCCCGCTGCTCGCCGGCGTCGAGATCGGCGACGACCCGAACGTGATCTTCGACGGCGCGAACCTGGCGCTGCTGGTCGGCGCCAGGCCCCGCACCAAGGGCATGGAACGTGGCGACCTGCTGGAGGCGAACGGCGCCATCTTCACCGCGCAGGGCAAGGCGCTCAACGAGCACGCCGCGAACGACATCCGGGTCGGCGTCACTGGCAACCCGGCCAACACCAACGCGCTGATCGCGATGACGAACGCGTCGGACATCCCGCAGGAGCGGTTCTCCGCCCTCACCCGGCTGGACCACAACCGGGCGATCTCGCAGCTGGCGGCCAAGACCGGCGCCTCGGTCTCGGAGATCAGGAGGATGACGATCTGGGGCAACCACTCGGCCACTCAGTACCCGGACATCTTCCACGCCGAGGTGGGCGGCAAGAACGCCGCCGAGGTGGTGAACGACCAGGCCTGGATCGAGAACGACTTCATCCCGACCGTCGCCAAGCGTGGTGCCGCGATCATCGAGGCCCGTGGCTCGTCCTCGGCCGCCAGTGCCGCGTCCGCCACGATCGACGCGGCGCGCGACTGGCTGACGGGCAGCCCGGAGGGCGACTGGGTGTCGATGGCGGTCGTCTCCGACGGCTCGTACGGAGTCCCGGAGGGCCTGGTGTCGTCGTTCCCGGTGACCACGAACACTGGTGACTGGGCGATCGTCCAGGGCCTGGAGATCGACGAGTTCTCCCGCGGCCGGATCGACGCAAGCACCGCTGAGCTCGCCGAGGAGCGCGACGCCGTCAAGCAGCTCGGCCTGATCTAGAACACCTTGCGTCAGCCGATCTGCCACTCCGGGTGGACGGACCACTCCTGCACCAGGGCGGCGACCTTGCGGTCGGCGAGCACGCTGATCAGCTGCCGATCGGTGATCGACGGCACCTTCCTGGGCGATTCCTGGTACGCGAACAGGTAAAGCTGCAACCATTTCCCGTCGATGACGGTCTCCACCCGGGGCAGCACGGTGCCGCCGGACGCGAGCTCGTGGAACGCCGACGCGAGCTGCCCGTTCGGGAGCCGCTGCTCCAGGCACGACACCACGGCCGCGTCGGAGTCGGATGGTTGGCCTTCCACCGGACAGCGGGTCGGCTGGGCCATACCCCACGGATCGAGACGGAACGTGATCGGGAACGTGCCCTGCGCGGACGCCGCGGTGTAGCCGGGAGCGGACGCGGCCGACCGCACGACACCGAGCCGGGCGGGTAGCGCGTCCTCCAGCGCCGCCGCCATCCGGCCCTTGAAGGCCCGGAACGCCGGGTCGTCGGCCCCCGGAGGCGGAGTCTCCGACGACGAGACCGACGATGGTGAAGGCGACGCTGCCGGACCCGCCGACGGCCACTCGACCACCGGTCCCCAGACAACGTTCGCCACGCCGACGGTTGCGACTACACCCGCGACCGCCCCCAGCCCCGTCGTCACCGCCCGCCGGCGCCGGACCGAGCTGCGGCCGGCGGCCAGTACTCGCGGCACCAGGTCCGGCATGTCGTCGACCGGCGCCACCGCACGGTCGAGCAGCTCCCTGAGCTCCGTTCCGCTCATCGGTCGTTCCCCTCAGTTCTCGTGCAGCACGTGGAACTCGGCGCCGAGCCGCTCGCGTAGCACCGCCAGCGCCCGCGAGCTCTGCGCCTTCACCGTTCCGGCGCTGCAGCCGAGCGCCTCCGCGGTCTGGTCGATGCTCAGGTCGTCCCAGAAGCGCAGTACGACGACCGCCCGGGCCCGCGGCGGCAGCTCGGACAGCGCGGCCAGGAGTGTCATCCGCAGGTCCGAGGACGGCGATGCCGCGGCGCCGTCCGGCCGGGCGTGCCAGGCACGTTCGCGGCGCCACCGGCGCTGCCCGTCCAGGTAGGTGCGGACCATCGTCTTGTGGCCGTAGGCCACGAGGTTGTCTGCCTTGACCACCCGCGGCCAGGAGCGGTACAGCTTCAGCAACGTGGCCTGGACCAGGTCCTGTGCGGCGTCGGCGTTACCGCACAGCAGGTATGCCTGGCGGTACATCGCCTGCTGCCGGGCCGTGGCGAACTCGGAGAACTCGTCGTCGCCTCGCATCGCCCACCCACTCCCTGCGGCGTCCCGCTTACACACCTACAAGAGTGAGCCCGTCGCCGAAAGGTTGCGCCTGTCAGCGGGGGAGGTCTGGGACGAGCAGGCCGAGGGCGAGAACGGCGGCGCCCATGCCGAACAGGGCCAGTACGTCGAACGGGCGGCGGCGAACCCGGAGCAGCCCGGCCTGGTCGTCGGACAGCAGCAGCCGGAGCACCCCGGCGAGCAGCACTCCGCAGGCGAACAGCACGACGCCGTCACGCCAGCCATCGACGACAGTGACCAGCAGCCCGACGGATGCGACCGCCACCGAGATGACCAACGGCCACTCGAACCGCGGCGCGGTGATCCGGGCCATCATCTGCCGAGCGCCGCTTCGGCGGCCTCGACCACGTTGCTGAGCAGCATCGCCCGGGTCATCGGCCCGATCCCGCCTGGTATCGGCGCGATCCAGGACGCCACCTCGCGCGCGGCCGGGTCGATGTCGCCGACGATCTTGCCGTCCGCGCCGCGGCTGGTGCCGACGTCCAGCAGCACCGCGCCGGGCTTGACCATGTCCGCCGTGACCAGGCCCGCGGAGCCGGCCGCGGCGACCACGATGTCGCCAGTACGTACCACGCCGGCCAGGTCCGTCGTACCGGTATGGCACAAGGTGACGGTGGCGTTCTCGCTGCGGCGGGTGAAGATCAGGCCCATCGGCCGGCCGGCGGTGACACCGCGACCGATCACCACGACGTGCTTGCCGGCGATCGGGACGTCGTACCGGCGGAGCAGCTCGACACAGCCCTTCGGCGTACACGGCAGCGGCGCAGGCTGGCCGAGCACGAGCTTGCCGAGGCTGTTCGGGTGCAGGCCGTCGGCGTCCTTCGCCGGGTCGATCAGCCCGAGCACGGCGTTCGTGTCGACGTGCTTCGGGAGCGGCAGCTGCACGATGAACCCGGTACAGGCCGGATCCTCGTTCAGCTCGCGGACCTTCGACTCGATCTCGGCCTGGGTGGTGTCGGCGGGCAGCTCCACCTGGATCGAGGCGATCCCGACCGCTGCGCAGTCGCGATGCTTGCCGGCGACGTACGCCCTGCTGCCCGGGTCGTCCCCGACCAGGATCGTGCCGAGCCCGGGTGTCACACCCTGCTCGGCGAGCTTCGCGACCCGGGTCGCCAGCTCGTCCTTGATCGCGGCCGCGGTGGCCTTGCCGTCCAGGATCTGCGCTGTCACGAGGCAAGAGTGTGCCACGCCGGGCGGTCCGGGAATGCGCGGCCTCTTGTGGCGGTTCGGCAAGATAGTTTAGTTTTTAATCGTCGCCCTTCGAGGAGGCTGCTGATGCCTGCCGTGACCGTGAACGACCTGACCGTGCTGCCGCGCGTCGACCGGCCCGACCCCGCGGTCGTGCGCGAGCGTACTGTGCGCTCGGTGACATCGGCCCCGAGCGGCTTCGAGGGCGAGGGCTTCCCGGTACGACGCGCGTTCGCCGGCGTCGATCTGCGCGACCTGGACCCGTTCATCCACATGGACCAGATGGGTGAGGTGGACTACGCGCCGGGCGAGCCGAAAGGTACGCCATGGCACCCACACCGCGGCTTCGAGACCGTCACGTACATGCTCGACGGGATCATGGAGCACCAGGACTCCAACGGCGGCGGTGGCGTGATCACCAACGGCGACACCCAGTGGATGACCGCCGGCAGCGGGCTGCTCCACATCGAGACCCCGCCCGAGCACCTGGTGGTGAGCGGCGGGCTGTTCCACGGCATCCAGCTCTGGGTGAACCTGCCGAAGTCGCTGAAGTGGGCGCCGCCGCGCTACCAGGACATCCGCGGCGGCGACGCCAAGCTGCTGACCACCCCGGATGGCGGCGCGCTGATCCGGCTGATCGCCGGCGAAATCGCCGGGCACGCGGGCCCGGGCTCGACCCACACCCCCATCACGCTGGTGCACGCGACCGTCAGCCCGAGCGCCGAGCTCGTGCTGCCGTGGCGGCAGGACTTCAACGCGCTCGTCTACGTACTGGCCGGGCAGGGCACCGTCGGAACCGACCACCGGCCGGTTCGGAAGGGTCAGCTGGCCGTGTTCGGGCCCGGCGGCTCGCTGCGCGCGCAGGCCGCGACCGCACAGCCGCAGGCCGAACCGAACCTGGAGATCCTGGTGATCGGAGGCCAGCCGATCCGTGAGCCGATCGCGATGGCCGGACCGTTCGTGATGAACACCCGGCTCGAGGTGATCCAGGCCTTCGAGGACTTCCAAGCCGGCAAGCTCGGCACCATCCCCGCCGTCCACGGCGCCCCCACCACCCTGCAGGAGTCCGACTAGCTCCCGCGGTGCCGCACCTGGCCCGCGCCCCTCTGAGCCCCGACCTGCAATTCGCGTGGTCAACCATGCCGGTGGAGGGTTCGCCCCGGCTGTAACCGGGGCGAACCCTCCAGTCGCGTGGTTGACCACGCGAATTGCAGGGCGGGGCTCAGGGGGCGTGGGGCTACTCGAAGAGCGTGTGGTGGCCGTCGCCCGGCTCGGTCCGACGGCGGGTGATCCGGCGCCGCTGGACCACGATCGCGTTGACCAGGGCGACCGAGGCCAGTACGCCGAGCGCGACGGCGCCACCCCGCCTCTCGGCCGCCCAGGCGACTATCGCCAGGACCACGCTGACGACGACACCGAAGACCGACAGTGCCAGCCGTAGGTTCAGCGCACTCAGCGGATGGTCCGCGCTGCCGTCCTGCCGGCCGGTCATGCGTCCGCCTGGCCACCCCGCGAGTGGTTGTCCTGCTCCGCCGCGGGGTGCTCGACCAGGGCGATCACGCGGGTGGACATGAAGCGGGCCGACCGCACCGGCGTACCGGATCTCGTCACCTCGGAGACCTCGACCACGCCGCGCCCGGTGGCGATCTCCACCCGGCGGCCGGCACGCGTGGCGGCGATCTCGTACACCCGGGTGCCGTCACCCGTGTCGACCACGATCTCGACCCAGTCGCCTCTCACACCTGTCCGATACCCGACCCCGGGCATCGGCAATCCGGCTGACAACTGCGGACCGGCCAGGTAGACACGACAGATGCCGACAGTCGACCACCACACCGTGCCCGAGCTCGCTCGCGACGCGATGCGGACTGTGTCCGAGCGGTTGCAGGGGCAGTGCGAGCGTGGCGGGTCGAGGCGGCGAGCCACCGATTCTGGGTGGCGGCCCGTAGACAGCGTGACTGACCCGGATCTACCGTCCAGACAAGGGATCCGGGTGGGGTGCCCGGCCCAGGGGAGGATCCGATGTTGCGTCTCAGCAGGCTTGCTCTCGCCGCCACCGCGATCGCGTCGACCGTCGCCCTCGCCGTCACGGCAACCGTCGCCACGGCCGCGCCGTTCCCGCCGTCGATCCCGCTGCCGGACGACTTCGCACCGGAGGGGATCGCGGTCGGCACCGGCAGCACCTTCTACGCCGGGTCGCTGGCCAACGGTGACATCTACCGCGGCGACCTGCGCAGCGGGAGCGGTGCGATCTTCGTCGACGCACCGGCGGGCCGGGTGGCGGTCGGCCTCAAGGTCGAGGAGTCCAGCCACCGGCTCTGGGTGGCCGGTGGCCCGACCGGCCACGCTTACGTGTACGACACTCGCACCGGCTCGACGGTCGCCGACATCACGCTTACGTCGATCGCGCCGACGCTGCTCAACGACGTGGTGGTCACCAAGGACGGCGCCTACTTCACGGACAGCATCAACCCGGTGCTGTACAAGGTGCCGATCGCGCCGAACGGAGCTCTGGGCGCGCCGCAGACCATCCAGCTTTCGGGGCCCGCGGCAACGATCGGGGCGTTCCCGAACCTCAACGGGATCGACGCCACCCGGGACGGGTCGGTGCTCATCGTCGGCCACAGCTCGTTGGGCGCGATGATCGCGGTCGACCCGGCCACGGGCTCCAGC
>Ga0209382_10005935_pt1 | contig 15771 bp, 12 predicted proteins | sample SoiMetdeltSBSDD5_FD_187599 | JGI IMG/M metagenome (GOLD analysis project Ga0209382, IMG submission 187599) | Bulk soil microbial communities from a Populus tree surrounding site in Tennessee, USA - Soil MetaG P. deltoides SBSDD5 (SPAdes) (version 2) | ecosystem: Environmental > Terrestrial >...
AATGTTAGTACTGTTGCAAACGAAACTGCTAATGCAACCGAAGCAGCAATTGATAAAACAGGAATCAATGTTAGTACTGTTGCAAACGAAACTGCTAATGCAACCAAAACAGCAAGTAATCAGACTAGCAAGTCAGCTCTGGATACGCTAGAGAATATTTTCGGCGGTGTAATGGGAAATAAGTAAACTCTTGCCGCAATAAAATTATGGCAGAATCCAATTTAAAGTATAGATAACTCAATACAACGATAAGTTACCAAATATATTTTAGACTGACGTTAACCAGTCGAGAGACGGGTTTAACTGAGTGATCCAAGCACTAATTAGATGTTGCTAAATAGAACATATAAACAAAACAATAGTTTGGACCGGTCATAAAGAAGGCAGAAGGAAATTGGCTATTGGGCTACCGGGCGAAGATATATTTGTGACTCCTACTATTGAGGACGCTGGGGCTGTCAACGTGATATATGGTAGCTCTGCTGGAATATCTCCGACACAGAGTCCAGTATCTTCCCAGTTCTTTTCACAGGATTCACCAGATATGGGATTAGCTCCTGAGTTTGGTGATGGTTTTGGCCTTTCACTAGGATAGTATTTTTTTCTTCTAGTTTTCTTTCCATTTCCATTTCGTTCTATGCCTTCCACTTTAGTTAGGGTGTGGGTAGTTTCAGAAGCTCGTTGGAATCCTGAAGATGCTCAAGCCGTATACGAAATTGCGTCTAATATTAAGTCAGGTAAAAAATGCGAACTACGCATTGGAGAAATTTTTGGCGTAGCGATATACTAAATGATTGGCGAGGAAAAACTGAAACCTAATCCAAACTGAGACCTAATCCTGATTTAGAGCTTTCCATATAATACACACTTATTCATTCTTCCATTTCTTGTATAATTTTCTAAATTGTTAGTACTTAGCCGGATCCTTCTGAATATCTTCATACCGCTTGTCGATAAATGAAATAAGGTTAATTGCCACGTATGTGCGGTATAATTAATATCATTTACCATGTTCAAAAATATTATGGGTTTGATTTAATTTTAAAATAACCTAGCTCGCTTTGGATTCGAACAGTTCACATATTTGGATCCAGGATTTCTCATATTTTCTAAAACCAGGTTTATTGGTTCTATTCTTCTCTTTACATAATTGTTGTAAGGACTTAACTCCTTTTTCTCTACCGCGCCATTGCTTGAAATTTTCAATTTCCTTTAGCAACGTTTGTTCTATAGTGATAATCCGAATTATCAGAGTCATGATTTAATATCTAAAGTTTAAGACGGGTCTTATCCAAAATCGATAATAACACCGTTTACCATTAGTCGATAATAGGGATTTTCCATATTAGTTTACTCATTCATGTTTCTCCGAATATTTAGATTATAAATCCTATTTAAAGGCATAAATCCTAGCTCATACGATTTCTCAATAGGTAATGTCCGAGCAATGCAAGGTAATATTGATAAAAAAAAACAATTTTCCAATAGAAAAATTGCCTTCATAGTATGGGACCGGGAAGGTATAAGAGCATATGGGATCTCTAAGCACATTGGGTCTTCACTTCACTTCCTGTATACCTCTCGTATTAAACATCCACTGTTGTATATCAGGACTTTACGATTACTAAGAAAAGAGAAACCTCATATTGTAATCTGCCAGAGTCCCCCCATAACATGTGCTTGCATTGCCCTGGTGTATAAATACTTGTTTCCTTCCACTTCGAGGATTAAGATTTTAATTGATGTGCACACTGGGGCAATTACCAAACCTTGGTCTAAGAACTTTAGTAGAATTGTTATGAGACGTGCTTCAGTTACCATAGTTATCAACAAGGAGCAACAAGATTATCTTATTCAAAATTATCAAGTAAATCCAGTCGTACTAGAGGATCCGATTCCTGACCTTACAGATATGCTATTATCTAAGGAACATGAACGATATATTTTAAAACAAAAGGCTGTTTTCAATGTAGCGGTCATATCATCGTTTGCGTATGACGAACCGCTGCAAGCAGTATTTGACGCAGCATCAAAACTGCCCGATGTAAACTTTTACGTAACCGGTGACAGAAAAAATGCCGATAAAACGCTTTTTATTATAAAACCTGAGAATATTATTATAACTGGCTTTCTAACTTATGGTACTTACATAGACCTTTTACAAAAAGTTGACGTTATAATGGATCTTACCACAGAAAATACATCAATCGTAGCAGGTGCATATGAGGCAGTAGCTCTGGAACAGCCATTAATAACTTCTAACTGGCCCCCTCTAAGACGTTACTTCAATAAAGGTACCATTTTCACAGATAATTCAGCAGAAGGAATTAGAAAAGCAATTATAGTTGCTATGACAAAGAAAGATGAACTATCTACAGGAATGCATCAGCTTAAAATAGAAAGGACCAAAGAGTGGGAAGACAAAATTTCTAATATTTATTCCGTTTTTCAATAGTGATTACCTTTGAAAAGATTTTCTATAGTATTCATATTTTCTTAAATTAAATCTTTATATGAGAACGGTAAGAATAGTTACCCAATAAAAGTACGCACTTGATTAAAAGAAATGTTTGGAAGTACATGAGTTCTTATCTCAATATGAGCAGATTATCAAGGAACAGCTTTTTATTTTTGATCCAATAGCCCTTTTAAGATAATCAGAGCCATGACCAATTAATAAATTGTACCTATAGATTGGTTTAAAAAGCATAATGAACCAATTAATATTCTAAATACTGATCAAGTTGATTAAAGAATGATAAGAAATGAAATAGGAAGAGGAGCACTATATCTCTATATTCAATTAATTTCCTCTATGATTTCTGGATTTATCTTTTTCATATTATTGGCTAAGATTACTAGTACGGAGATTATTGGAACATTTTCACTTTTGGTTTCAATTTCAGAAATCTTTGCAAATATTGCAGTAATTGGTTTACCTGACAGCATCCAGAAGTTTGTCGGCAGGAGTTTCTTGCACCATAAGCAAGCGGATGCTAAAATTTTTGTAATAACCTCTTTCATCCTTTTATCAGTAGGTATCATCGCTTCATGCTTGGTGGTTCTATTTTTCAAGGACTTGCTTTCTAACAGCTTTGGAATAGGTCTTGGTTTGATAATTGTAGTAGACTTAATGATAAGTTCGTATGCGATCTATACTGTCTTATATTCTATAGTCGTCGCTTCTCTTAAAACAAAAGTACTACCAATAATAATAATAATCTCTTCTATCGCCAAAGTTATTTTGGGTCTCTCATTGGTTTTAATGGGTTATGGGATTCTAGGTCTGACTCTGGGATATACCTTTTTTGGACAAATTTTATCCTCTGTTCTTCTGGCCATTTTCATAGGTAAGATATTCAAATCAGCTAAAAAAGTTACCAAACCAGAGATAACAATTAGGAACGCTTCCAAAAGCCTCCTAGTTGGAGGACTCGTAGCATGGATTCCTGTTTTAATTACAACACTGGGCATCGATCTAGGAACACTAGTATTGTATAACACATACGGATCATTCGAGTCTGCTGTATATTTTATAGCACTGGCAATAGCTAACGCTATAAACGCAATAGTATACTCCGTCTTTACAATTTCTTTGCCAGTCCTGACTTCTATGGACGATGGTCGAAAAAGGTTTGTATGGCAAACAATTAGAATTAGTGCGATTATGGCGTTACCATTATCTTGTTCGATAATCTTTTATTCAAATGATATTATGAACTTGATCGGCTCTAACTACGAGAAAGGATCGTTTTCGCTACAAATTTTGCTATTGTCATCCTTTCCAATTATTCTTTTGACTGGAATTGAGACCCTAGTTTTCTCTTACGGTCGATATCAACTTACCTTGACCATTAGTCTAGCTACAAGTATTCCACGAACTATCCTTTACTTGACTCTTGTTCCAATGTTTGGAATGGCGGGAGTCGCTATGTCGTATACCATCGGTTCACTAATAGGGTTCATTGCCTCAATTGTAGTAGCAAATAGGATTAGAATGCCAATATTTTGGAAACCTCTGGCCTTAACCTTTTTTTTACCCCTTTCTCTGTCCTTCGTATTCGTAATCTTTAATGTAAATTATATTGTAGGAATAGTTACTACAATTACTATCACTTACTTTTTATTATTGAAGTTGCATGTCATCGAGAAGACAGATGGATCATTTTTCATTGAGTTAATGCCTAATAGAATTTCTAAGCCACTAATTACAGTAGTTAATAAACTTGAGAAAATAATAGACTGGTTTTATGGATGAGTATGTAAATTGTAATTTACCTTAAATTGATAACAACTTATATTGTTCAGATATAAACAAAAATCTTATAATAACTCGAATAAAATTGAGTGGGTTGTTAGATGTAGAAAACTTTAGAATAACTTCTTCCGCCGATAAAAATAACAAAAGGCAATCGGTTATCAATAGCTTGGGAAGGTACGTAGATTTGTGGCTTTACAAATAATTATTATAGAGACCTATGGCAGCACTTTTGGTAGGTAGTAATATTACGTTATTCTCATATTCTTAATAGTTAAGGAATGTTCACCTGTACCTTGGGTTATGATATACAATCTTAATTCTACTGGCCTATTTGATACATCAATAGGAAGAAAAAATGTTCCGATTGTTGATTGACCATCCGGATTATTTAGACGACTACTCCAAAGTATTTTGCTACTGGTTTTATCTCTAATCTCTGCAAAAAATGTACCGTTTCCTTTAATGGATTGCGGGAAATAATCCAAAGTTAAAAAAAGCGGCTCTCTTGAGGTATTATTTAGATGAATGGGCAAAAAGGCGCGATTGTATAGTTTTCTGTCATCATTCGTATTTACCTTAATAGTTAAGGTATCATTTTCTTGATTTAATACTGCATTATTAAAAGAACTCCATATGTGAGTTTTGTCAATTAAATTTATTTGTCGACTTTGTGATGAGGGATAGAGAACATTGGATATTAATATTTTCGCGTCTGCAAATGTAGCTAGTAAATTTTTATCATATGAATTGTACATCTTCTGTAACCGCTGTCCGTAATCATCATCAACCGATATTAGATCTCTGAAATCATCATCAACTATTAAAACAAGATTTTTTGTTTTTACTTCTCCCAACCCTAGAAAGCCATAATAATCATTATCCAAATGAAAAACATATTGTGGTATCCATAAATAAAATGGATTTGAAATTATAGTCATTTTCTCATTACTATTATTTAGTAAGTATTTAGTGAGAAAGGCCTCTGCTTTAAAATAAGGTGACGTATCATTTTGTGTGATTAGGATTGTGGTATTAGCTAACCCAAAAATTGTTATCCCAGAAATAACAACAAATGGCAATACTTTCTTGACTTTTGTGTTTCTAAGTTTTTTTGATAGGTCGACTATAGTCTTGGCAGGTGCGATACAAAAGGCCGGGAAAATCAAAATAAAATAAAAATATTGAGTAAATCCAATGAGGTACAAGAAGATTATATACGGGAAAACCCACAGCAGAACAAACAAATCCTTTTTTATTGCCGCATAAACAATGCCAATGGCACCAATGATTAATAAAATAGGGTCGATTTTGAAATTTCTCTCCATATCAGCAAAGAACGATCCTCCTGTTCTATGTGTTTGATAATTGATACCGTCTATCCAATCATTTAATTCCCCTACAGATATAGCGTAGGCAGGCCAAATTAACGGGATCAGGATGACAGGAGTAAACCATAAACCAAGTGTTTTCCAACTACTCTTGTTACTATCATTTGTAAAGATAAGAAGGCCCACCAATGGTATCATGGTAAATGCTGGTATTTTTGTAAATATGGCCAGTCCCAAAAAAATACCCGAGAGCAAGACTAATGGAATTTTTATATTTTTGTTGCTTTTACTCGAGTTATTCTTTGCCACATAAATTGCAAATAATATGGATCCTAGTACAAAAGGCAGCTGGATAGAATCTAACCATACCATTCGTAGTAACCATGTTATGGGCATAGTTGCAAAAATAATAGATGCAATTAATGCTACATTTTTGTTATAGCGATGCTCCGTAATTTTGTATACGAGAAAAGTATCAATCACAGCAAGCAGTCCCATAAAGAGTCTAGGAATCATCCAAAGGATCTCAATTGAATGTAAGTCGCCCACTTTAGGACTTACCGAATCAGGATAGCCCATTACTTTCAATGCACCGGCCAATAACAGCTGTCCAAAGAAAGGGTGGTCATATCCAAACATCCGATCCCGAAGGTTCATGTCTTCCAAGGCCCGCAAGGTCCTCTGAATGTAAATCCCTTCGTCGTGCTCTGGATGAAGAAATCCAATAGGACTCCATAGGTGGGTAAATGCTGATAAGAAAATGGGTATGGATATCAAAAGAGAAGTATAATTATACCTTGAAGACTGCATGTATTAAGTAACATGTCCTTCAATTTTTAAGCATTAACCATTTAAGGGTCATAATAGACATATTTTAGTTGATCTTGTACCCCTGATTCTCTAGCTGTCACTAATGAAAGATAATGCAATTAAGGTAAAGACAAGCGTAAAACTATATTTCGGCAAAAATTATCATTTGATGAATTTCGACTGCTCAACTTATGACAGTTTGTGACCCGATTTATGTTAATCCAGCGAGTATATTTTAATTCAGAAGTAAAAATCATGCTTGGTAATGTACACACAATAGTAACAAAAGGATATCTTGCCATTCCTGAAAGATATTATAAACTAGTTACTAGTCTAAGAACAGCATATGCAGAAGAATTGAACCTTAAGAAAAACGTTACTGGTTATGATGATTTGTTAGATGCTCTTAGGCTAGCTTTAAAAGCGTATAATTTCGAATAAAATGATTAATTCAAATTGAGAATAAGATTGAACTCAACGATTCTACTTTCTATTTCATTCACAATTGCTATAATCTCTAATTGAATTTGTTAGCATAATATATGAAGGATACAAGTCAGAAGAATAAATTTAGCAATAAGTTCATACCGTTAATTTTAGCACTCGTAATATTAGTTGTGAGCACATCTCCCTTTTTATCGCTTCAATTGGTCAAGGAGGCAAAAGCAGCAGGATTGACCAACGTCTCGGTCTTACCTGCAAGCAACATAATAAACGAAAGAGCAACATATGATATCTTTCTTAAAACAGCAACAGCCGGTACGATAAAGACCATTGAGACGACCTTTCCGCCTAGTTTTGATCTAACTGCTGCAACCAGGTACATAGAAAGAAGTGGAATTGGCTCAGGTTCATTATCTTCTTCTGGTTCAACATTGAAATACACGGTGAATAGTCCTGAAAGCGTGCCTGCTGGCACAAATATAAGACTTGAAATAGGCAGAATAATAGCGGAAAAAGGAGGTACTTTCACCGTCAGTATGAGCACATTGAATTCGGGAGGGGATATTATAGATGGACCGACAACATCCGATCCATTTACTATAGAGCGCGTAACCGGTAGCGACATAGCGGGTAGTACAATAACAAGTGGCGACATAACGGATAATACAATTACTGGTAGTGATATTTCCACGGCTTTCATGATCCAAAAAACATTGCATGATGATACTATAGGAAACACACGAGGATGGGATCCAGATGGTAATAAGAAAGCATTTGCAATAGCCGATTCTGATATTTCGTCAGCACCTAATAGTCAGTTTGTTAGTATGATGATACGCTCTGAAAACGCAGTATTTTGTTCGGCTGCTGGTGCGGACACCGGACTCTTCGTTGTATACTGTAATTCGGCCCCACGAAATTCCGCCGACATTAATTATATCATAACCAAACTTCCGTCGCATGATGTAACTTCATCACTATCGGCATCTTCGTCTGAATCTACGCCTTCATCTGGATCTTCACCCACATCTTCGTATCCACATTCGTCTGCCTTACCAGATGTTGATTCTATTAATAGACAAGACGAAACCTCATCAGAGTTCCCCTAAACCCCCTCCTTTTAGTCCTTGTTATTTTAAATCATCATAGTCCAAATTGATGTTTGAAATGATATAATATCAAATAAAATAATCAAATGAATTTTATTCGATGATTCCAGGTATCGATTCTACCATTCATTTTCTTCACAATCATTATAGTCCTAATTTGAAGATGATTCTTATAAATTTGAACAGTACAAATATGGTATCAAAGTTAATTAAGATCTCATTAAGTTTAACACTAATGGTATTTGTTCTTACAATGACACCTGCTTCTACTTTTTTCGAAGTTATCAAACCTGCTGAGGCGGCACCAACTAACAAGTGTATTCATACATCCAACAAACAACATAGTAGATACTAGAACAACATACGACATTTTTTTGAAAACAGCAACGACCGGAACAATAAAGTTCATTGATATTGCTTTTCCAACTGGCTTCGATGTTTCTGCTGCAAAACTTATAGACAGAAGCGGAATTGGAACAGGTTCAATATCTGCTCAATCACCGACCGTATTGATATACACTGTAACTAGTCCTGCAAGTGTTCCCGCAGGAACAACCATAAGGCTGGAGATAGGTAGGATAACTAATTCAGATACCGAGGGTGATTTTAGGGGCATTTTGACAACAGAAGATGCAAATAATGCCATAATAGACGGACCTACAAACTCCTTTACCTTTCCTATAAAGTCAATAACGGGTAATGATGTTTCACCTAATTTTATGATAAGAAAAACCTTGTTAGATGATGAAGCAGGAAATGCACTCGGATGGAATCCAAATGATGTTGATGATCTTTTTTCAATAAGTGATGATACTAACTTAGGTGATCCGATCGAAAATGTATTTATAGATATGGTAATCACCAACAGCAATGGCGTCGCCTCATGTAATGCGATTCCAACCGACACACCCGCATTTACCATTGTTTGTAATGAACCCCCTCCAGAGGGGGCCCATCTTAATTACCTAATAACTAAACTTCCGTCAAATGTTGTAACATCATCATCTCTATCTGTGTCTGAATCTACAATTTCGTCTCCGTTTGACTCCATAGGACCAAATGATTAGCCAATAATGAAGACCACCCTCTTTCTTTCGCATACTTGAAAGGATTTATTTACCTCTAACGGAAACAAACAAAGAAGTGAGAGTATAACTAAGGCTATTTTTAATTTGAGAATTATTTCATTGCGGCTTGCTGTCATAATGGACTTGCATTCCCATCGAAGCCATATATTCAAATTAGACTTTAGTTAATAAGTTAGATAGTAAAATGGACTACATTCAGAGAATGCTGAACATCTTAATAAAGAAATTAATAAGATTGTTCATGAGAAATTCGATGCGAATGTAAAAATTTCTGTTCATAGGATTTATCGATTAGAATCATAAACAAGCCTAACATTCTGGTCAGCCCTATATTGTATTGCGTTTTTATTTTTTATTATTTTTTATTCTAGTCCTTCGGTTTATTGAATAAGAATTTTACTGATTTAATAAATTTTTGTTGTATTAATAAAAAAATCTCGATAAGATATCGATATTAGAATCTTAGACAATATTTTTACCGAAAAAATATCGTAAAGGGATAAATCGTTTCATGTCATACAACTAATTGTTGTCCAGACAGACCACTCACGGGATAAAGAATGCCATTAAGGAGTACTTTGCATTCATAGTGGTGCTCATAATTATTCCTGCATATATTCTATTTTTAATTATTCAAAAACTGGAAGGCATGTTGAAAGATACTCAGAGTAGCATTGAAGATCAAGAAAATTTCAAGGAACAAAAGATAGCACATCCCAGACCAATTGGTCTTTAGAAAATATGAAGGATTCTAATATTTAGATTTGCAATCTTATCGAATCCAAAATGAGTGAATTATATTAAAATAAATCGGCCTCATTCAATATTGGAAGGCGATAACTGCATAGTGAATTAGGAATTCTAAATAGGATATTTTATCAAGTTTGTAGTAACAAAATAAAAATTTTATAATATATGGCAACGATGTACCGATTTGGACAACCCAGATGAATGTTCCAATTGTCATCATGCGAGACTGGACGATAAACATCAATTTGAATTTTGTTTGTATAATGATTAGAATAGGTTTAAAGAATATAATATTTACAGACTAGGTATGAATCAAGAGTTTAATTAAAATTTAAAATTTAACTGATGTGTATTTTTGGGAGTAAATTTTTTTGATGTTCCACAGCTAGGTAAACAGCGTGTGTGACGGCGAATTTAGATAAAACAAAACTGTCATCTATTGCCATTGACATAGGACATGAAATGTTTAGTTGATTTCCACAGGTCAATAAAGAATAGTTTTCATTTCGTCACGCAAAAAGAACTTACCAATCCCACATACTAATCCCACGACCAAATTTTATTTCATCTTCTGTACTGAAAAAGGCAAGATCTTTCGTGTTGTGTTCTTTCATGAATCTAGTAACGAATATTTTTCTAATCCCTTTTTTGTAGAAAGACGTAATTTTTAGAATAAAAATTTGGATTATTTTCTGTTGTTTCAAATAAACTCATGACTCTATGGCGGTTGATACTGATATATTCTTTGCATCACTTTTTTCCTCATAACCTTTGATTGGATGATTAAGTAATTTCAATTCATTTTTATAGATAATCCAGTTTATATTTGAACAAATATGCGACATCCATCTGGTGCCTTTTCGGTCTACTGGTTGGAAGTAATTTTAATAAGATCTAGAGTCTAAAAATATTTAAATGAATGAGCAAAACAAAAGAAATATTTGATAGAGATCCTCAGTACCTTCTCATTTGTCATCTAAAGTAAAACGCTTGAAAGTTCTCCTCATTGATAATGACGATTTTTCAGATTATGTGACTTATTTTGGTAGAGGTCTTTCAAAGTATGTGGACGTAAACTTGTATTGTCTTTCAGAGGAATCACCCAAGGTTACAGGTGCAGCAAAACAAAAAGAAATAAAAATTAACTACATCAACAAAAGGCTTCCAAAAGGTAGTTCATCTGTAAGAGGAATTGTTCGAGTATTTTTTTTATTTTTTATATTACTTGATGCGCTGATGAGGACAAAATACGACGTAGTACATATACAAGATTATTTACCAGCTTTTTTTTTATTTATACCTTTCTTAAAACTAAGAAGAAAGCGCATCTGCTGGACTTTGCATGATCTCGACATTTTTATTCTATGGAATAGACTATTCGCGGCAGGTATCGATGGAAAATTACAGGTATTGTTTCGAAAGATGGTCACACAGCCTACTCTGACGAGTAAATATGTTGATAAGATCTTAGTCCACACTTTATCGCACAAAGAACAGTTGAGGGTAAAAAATGTTGAGGAAAAGAAGATTCATGTAATACGACAGTTTGATTACAAATATTTACTAGAATTCAATGTCAGTGATTCAAGTACGAGATCGTATGATTCTATATTAGAAGATAAATGCATACTGTTCTTTGGCAATATTGCACCTTGGAAGGGGATAGATACATTAGTTACGGCTGTCAAGATTGCAAAAAATAAATCAAGAGAAAATTTTAATTTAGTAATAGCAGGAAAACCGTATCCGGGATTTGAGGGTATTAAATTTTTCGAGAATATACATAACCAAGATAGCAAATTCATCACTATAATCAATAAATATATAACAAGTTCCGAAATCCCTTCTTTGATTAAAAAATCTAGTTTTCTAATACTGCCATATGGTAATCTCTTTCAATATTCATCAAGTGGGGTCATACCTTTATCATATACATTTGCAAAACCAGTGATAGTCTCAAATGTTCCGACCTTAGCTGAATATGTTGATAGTGGCAAAACAGGGTTTATTTTCGACGTGAATGATAGTAACCAACTCGCTAGTTATATTATCGAACTTATTGAGAACAATTCTAAGTGCTTAGAAATGGGACAAGCAGCTTACCTAAAAATGGTAAATGAAATGTCATTAGATGTAGTTTGTAAGCAGGTTAACAATATCTATAATAATATGTAAATATGAATTTAGTTACTGGAATTAAAATTACATAAAATATCCATTCGTTTGTAATCAATTAATTTGCCATTTATTGAACAAACTGGTGACGAATATGACAAATAAGAAGAAAACACTACTCACTTAAGATTCTAAATAATAGTATCAATTTAAATACAGTCTAATATTATTGAATTCATTATTTTTTATTATTGGTTGGTAAATAGAATAAAAATATATTGTTTGATGTCGCCATCTGTGCTGGAAAGTGTGTAGAAATTTAAATACAACTTCTATCAGACTATTATATTAGGTCGATCTTAGTACCAGTGAAAAATCAAAAATTTACTATGACAGTTTTCATGTTGTCAAGTTCGATTTTTAACTTATTACTTGTTTGCTGTTTTGTTAATAGTAAAGGGATAGATTATGGAGTACAAGGTATGTTGGATGGTAACGCCTCGATGAACTATGACGAGCCATATCTAGAAAATTTTTGTGTTGAGGTGGAGATCAATGCTTCCCTTTGTCATAAGAATGTAAAATTGACGGATCCCAAATTACAGCTGAACAGAATAGCTTATGGATTAGAGTTACCTACTAGCATGGCTTTTTTAGGATACAATGATATACTTGTACTTGAGAGAGCAAAAGGGACTGTACAGAGAATCGTAAATGGAAATATCCAAGACGATCCACTCCTCGACGTACCTGTTAACTATGCCGGTGATAGAGGAATGTTGGGAATTGCCGTTGCTAAAAATGAAAACCTTGTGTCAACAAATGTATTCTTGTACTTTACAGAATCTCTAACGGGAAAGGATACTTATAACATAACTGAAGATTCTAGTAATCGTCTCTACAAATATGAACTTATAGAAAATAAGCTCGTAAATAAAAAATTGCTTCTAAGTGTTTCCACTTTATCACCATTAGGGGATGCTGGACATAATGGCGGTAAACTTAGAATAGGTCCTGATCAGAATCTATATTTGATAGTAGGAGACCTCCGCGAGCATACGACGAAAGCTCAAAACAATCAGACTGGAGCAGCGCCTGATGGAAGCAGTGTCATATACAGAATAACCCAGGATGGAACTACAGTCGTTCCTACTCTTCTCGGAGATAAAGAACCATTGGATAAATTCTATGCATATGGAATTAGAGAGAGTTTTGGATTTGACTTTGATCCTGTGACTGGTAAACTATGGGACACAGAAAATGGTCCTAATTATGGAGACGAAATTAATCTAGTAGAACCTGGTTTTAACAGTGGATGGAAACGACAACAAGGATTTTTGATTAACCCTAACTATCCAGATGCATTCGTAGACATTGGCGAAAGACACAAGGCAGGAGTTTACAGTGATCCTGAGTTTGCTTGGAATCAAACCGTTGCCCCTACAGCTCTCAAATTCTTGAATACTAACAAGTTGGGGAAACAATATGAAAATGACATGCTTGTAGGGGATGGCAAATTTGGAAATATTTATCATTTCGACTTGAGAGATAGCAGAACGAGGTTAGCAGTCTATACACCATTGGCTGATAAAATTGCAGACAATGTCAAAGAACTTGAAAAAATCATATTTGGCTCCGGTTTTGTCATAGTAACTGATATAGAAGTTGGTCCTGATGGTTATCCATATGTACTCAGTTATAAAGGAGAAATTTGGAAAATAGTACCTGAAATTGGTACTACTGTGAGGTAGTAATAATAATACCACATTGTATGAATTCGATTTAAAAGATTATTTAAATTGTTTTATGTAGATTATGAAGTATCACAATTTTTTTCGTAATTGTATTTAGAGTGTAAATGGTTTCATAATTTTTTCATCTGAAATATGCTCTAAGAGCTTAATCTTTATAGTATTTTTAAAGGTAAAAAACAAATAACAACAGATTACTTATTTAACATCAAATTGCCATAAATTTCATGCAATTTTTTTTCCATCTTGGCCCAGTTATATTTTTGCACAAATCCATTACGACCATTTTGACCCATTTTTTTACGCAACTCTTCGTTATCCCTCAAAAGAATGACCGCTTCTCTTATTTGCGATATGTTGTTGTAATTAACCACGATACCACATCGAACTTCCTCATCGACCAATTCCCCTTCCATATTCGTAATTACCGGAATTCCGCACATCATTGCTTCAAAGATCTTATTGGGGCTTGATAACTTGTTCTTACTATAATCTAAATCATACAGGACCATCATAACGTCAGAACTTGCCTCTAGTTTTATTGATTCGGTGGGGACTACATGTCCTTTGTACTTGACATTTGGTAACATAATCATTTCTTTGAATAATTGTTTGTCGGCAACTCTGCCAGCTAGAATGAGTTCAACATCTTTTAGATCCTTTATCGCCGTAATTATCTTTTCTAGACCATACTCTTTAGAAATAATTCCAGTATAGACGAGGGTTAAAATACTTCGTTTTGGTTTTTCCTCATTAATATTGTAATCGTCTGAATAGTTTGCAATAATGGTATACTGTTTTGGACGAAGACGAAATGTACTTAAAACTTTTTCTGAAACTGCCATTAAAACGTCTGATTCCTTACCTAATAATTCTTCCAATAAAATAACAGCAGTGCGTAGAAATGGTATTCTGGATGGAACATAGCCACCAAACCTATCATGTACATCATATACTAGTTTCTTTCTACATAATATTTTGTAAATGCAACAAGGTATTAGAACATCTAAATCTATAGCATGAACGACCCTGGGTTTATGTTTTAAAAGCTCTGAGAATATCCACGTCCATAATAAAGGGTAATATAGGATTAGGGAAGGTTTATTCCATGGTGCTCTGAGCTTGAATAGAGCCAGGTTGACGATATACCCATTCACATCCGATGAGGAAAGTCCATCTCGATTCCATCCTAGAACAGTTACAGAGTACTTCTTATTCAATGAACGAACAATTTTCAAGATTCTAGGATGTCTTACTACTGGATTTGATGCTACTACGACTATATCTCTCATTAAACATTCAATTCCTTCTACCTGTAAGTAGGTATCTGTTTTTATCTGTATCCGACTAATCAATAAATATATCATCATCGCATGTTTAAATTGGATAACATACTCCGACCATAATTTCTGAAATCCTTAACGTCAAAATTTGATTTTTTGTTTATAGTCACATCAGTTTCTAAAAACTGTAACGTGAATATCTATGCTACTTTAGCCACTCAAATAATCGATTTATGTGAACACCTATCAGTTATTAGCATTGGCAAAATGACATTGACTTTGTGCCCTTCCTATTTCGACGTACTGGTGAATTAAGTTTATCAAGACCTTCATTTTGCTACGACTGTCGTAGAATCATTCTTCACAAATACTGCATCTCTGATGCCTGTCAGATAACCAATGAAAAATGCAATATTATAGATATTGTGCAAGGTTACGTAATATGCCAGCATTAAAAATAGCAACATAATCGAGTTATTCGATACTGCCAACTTGAATGAGAAGATTAACTCGACTATGACTACTCCGAGAAATAGGTAAAGGAGAGCAATAGGTTCCATAAAGCCTAAAAGAGTTACCATTAGAAGTGAAAAGGCTGAGAGAATAAGGCCAAAAGATAATAGATTGAACAGAGTTAAAAATTTTGTACTCCTCGCAGTGTTTTTTCCTCTTTCATATCCGTATTTTCTAAAGTACGAGGCAAAATCGGCGTAGGAATCTATTCCTATGTGGTGATATATCCTGGCTTTGGATGCGTAAATAATTCGATATCCTTCCTTGCGCACTCTGTAACATAAATAATTGTCTTCGTTATACCGTAATTTTTCATCAA
>Ga0209382_10005936_pt1 | contig 15769 bp, 14 predicted proteins | sample SoiMetdeltSBSDD5_FD_187599 | JGI IMG/M metagenome (GOLD analysis project Ga0209382, IMG submission 187599) | Bulk soil microbial communities from a Populus tree surrounding site in Tennessee, USA - Soil MetaG P. deltoides SBSDD5 (SPAdes) (version 2) | ecosystem: Environmental > Terrestrial >...
AAGCACTGATTCAAGGAAGCACATTTCAACCGCGCGGTGGACCGCCTTCTTGCGGTCATCCTTCTTCAAGCCGCGCAACTCGGCCGTGAAATTCAGAAAACCGTGCACAGTCATGTCCGCGTACGCAGGGGCGTTTTCGGGCAGATAACCGATCAGGCGCTTGGCCGGCAGCGGGTTCTCGACGATGTCGAAACCGCCGACCGTCACCTTGCCCTCAGTCGGTGGAATGAAGCCGGTAATCATCCGCATCGAGGTGGATTTGCCCGCGCCGTTGGGCCCAAGAAAACCGAGCACCTCGCCGCGCTCGACGGAAAACGACACCCCGTCTACTGCCCGCTTGGGGCCGAAAGTCTTAACGAGATTGTCAACTTTAATCATGTGTACTCTCCAGTTATGAACAGCCGGTCGAAATACCGCATCGCTTATGTGTTGTAAAGTGCTTTTTTCAAACGAATGTGCGCTTTTCTCATTCCCAATCACCTTATGAACGGGCGATCCAGGCGCTCGAAAGGTTTGGAAAGGGGCGCCGAAAAAATGTTCAAAGATTCTAGCTCACCTGCCTGGAATTCGCAATTGCCTATGTCACGCCCCCATACTGCGCCTTGCTGCTCAAACTCGTCGAACGGCGCGGAGCACCAATTTCATCTACCGGGCGACGAATTCTACTGACTTTTAACACCCGTGCCTTGATTGGCAGCGTTCCGTTGCCCCGGGACAAGCGGTCTACAAAATAGTTCAAAAAAAGTCTTGTGTTCCGCTCAGGGGGGGTATAAAACGCCCTCATTCCGGAATACCAAATGCAGAAAAACCCTATTGTAAACTTGTTATGAAAATTGCAATGGTTCTGGCAGCGCTGCTGTGCGGCGCGGCACTGGCTTCGGCCCAATCCCTGTTCACAGTGAGCTTGAATGGCGCTAATGAACGGCCCAACCCAAACACTTCGCCAGCGATTGGCTCTGGTACCCTGACCTTGAATGCTAACAACAGCCTGTCCTACAACATATCCTATTCAGGGCTCACCGCTGACTGGACTGCTAATCACATCCACGGTCCTGCCACCACGGCGCAGTCTGCTGGAGTACTTTTCACTCTGAATCACACACCGATTACCACACGCTCCGGTCAGTTGATTGGAACCACGCCGATCTTAAACGCGTCGCAATTGACCCAGTTGAACAGTGAGCTGTGGTATGTGAACATTCATTCCGTCGGTCAATTCAGCGGCGGTGAAATCCGCGGCCAAATCGTTCCCGTGCCCGAGCCCTCAACCTGGGCCCTGATGGGCTTTGGCGCGATGGGAACGCTCTGGTACGTCCGCCGCCGCCGGATGAGCTAACCAGCTGCGGACTCGCGTCCGCACCACGAGAGTTCAATTCGAAACGCAAGCTCGAACGAGCTTGCGTTTTTTTATGCCGCCTTGCGGCCGAACCACGAGTGCATCAGGCCTTTGCTGGTGTTCGCAGTTTGCGCGACTTTAAGCTGGCCAAGGATGGATTGCAGGGAGATGAAAAGCTTGTGCCACTGGTTTTCGACGTTCCGCAGCGCGTTCTCGTTGAGCTCGCTCAGGAAGCGCAATGACGGCCCGGCGGCAATAAGGCTGTGGACGTCTTCGCGTTGGACGGCGCCGCAGTCGATCGCCGAGAGGATCAATTCGAGTTCCTGCGTGAGCACGCTCTTGAGTTCGAGGAATTGATTCTCGTCCTCCGGCGAGAACTTTTTCGTGCGCGCCGTAGACATGAAGGTGTTGTACTGCTTCCAGCATTCGAGGTAATTCTCGAGGCGGAGGATGACTTGTTCGACGTTGGGCTTGCTCATAGGAGAATGTGGGTTAGGTGCGTTTGACGGATTGACTGGTCACTTGAGGCATCAAAAAAACTATCGCGCCGCCGCGAAGCTCCCGGGCGAGAATCTTGAGAGCCGAAAATTGAATAACGATCTCGGACAATTGCACGTGCGCTCTCTCCGCCCCGCGAAAGCAGGTCAGCACCTGTTTGCCGATTTCCAAGGCAAACTGCTCCGGGAACGACCGGGGCAGGGTGGAAGTCATAATCCTGCCTTCGCGGTCCATAGTGAAGCTGCCGGAGGGCAGATGCACAAGAGCCTTGCGACTGCTTCGCGAAAATAGGTCTAACAGGCCCATTTTTCCAAAATCTTCTTAAACGTGTCACGCAATTGTTCCGGGGGCACGTTGGCCGGAAAGCCAATGCAGATTTGCGACCCGGACAGGGTGGCCATCGCGATTTTCCGCTTCGGCCCGCTGCCCACCACTTCCTGCAATTGCCCTACTTGCAAGTAATCGCCAAGTTCCTGGAAATTTTTAAGTGTTTCTTCGAGCCATTGTCCAACCGGCCCGGGATTTTCGATCCCATAATAGTCCCGCGCCTTCCTCCCGCGCACCGCCATGGCAAATTCGACCCCTGGCCACTGGGAAATATCTGCCAGCGCGAACGTCGCCTGGCTGGTAGCCTCCGGCGATGGGGCCTGCGCGGTCGCTTCGTCCAAAGCCTGAGCGCTGTTCAGCAGCAATCCCTGATAGGAATCCATGATCGTTCGCTCCCGTGTCTCGTCCGCCGGTAGGATTTCGAAGCTGCCCGTTTTCCAGGCGAGAATCCGTTGAAAGGCCGCTTCGGCCACTAATCCCGCCGCTTCGGCGTCGGTCACCTCCCCATGATTAATCCAGATTTTGCCTTCGATGAGTCCATTGGAGGTCTTGAGCAAACACGAGGCTTGGGATAGGCACTCCAACTGGATAATGTCCACAAGGCTCTTGCTTTGCACCCCGCGGAAACCGCCTTGTTCCTCACGGCTGAGCAGGGATTCGATCGATTCCATGAACAGGCCCACTTCCTGGTCCGATTCGGGTTTTATCCAGTATTGGTCGACTCCCATTGCGTAGGCCCGCGTGCGAAATTGCTCGTCCCGCACCCCGGTCAGCACCACCAGCCGCACGTGAGGGTGTTTGCGCCGCACAATCGAAAGCACCTGAAGCCCGTCCATTTTGGGCATATTCAGGTCAACAATCAGCATGTTGAACGGCTCCGCATCCAGCATGGCAAGAGCTCGCGACCCGGTCGTAGCGCACCTTACCTCCGGCATGCTTGTCAGGTGTTTGCTGAGCATCTCGCGATAAAGCTCAGTGAAAGCCGTATCATCGTCCAATAGCAGTATTCTGGGGGCTGCCATATTAATGGGCGGGGCGCGCGAACATTATGTGGACACATAGCAGAAAATGAGCCGACATGCCCATTTCCCGAACATGGCTCGCCATGTGCTTTCATCGCCCGCAAATGTTTGGCGCCATCAAGAAGATATTCAAACGGGGCGGTTCCGCGGCCCAGGAAAGTTCCGCCGATGCGCAAGCCGTTGCCGAGCAAAATGTCCACGCCGACGAGAGTTCCGGGGACGAATCGCCGACTTATTCCGCGCCAGCCGACGCCGGTTCCGGCGAGAGCTTGCGGATATCCCTCAAGGCGCTTGTTGCCCAATTGCCCAAGGAGCTCCAGGGGAAAAATCCTCCCGGTGGCAGTGAAGCATTGATCCTCCCCAAGCACCAGGTGCTGGAACAATTGGCCCACGGCGCCGTTAAGGTCCCCTTCGGCCAGGTGCGGCGACTGGCCTCTGTCGGTGTGCTCTCCGGTGGCAGCTCGCACGACAGCCGTCTGGTCGACGTGCCCCTGAAGGAGATTTTGGCGCAGTTGCGTCCTGATGAGTTTTCGCGGCGTCAGGACCAGCGCGTGATTCAGGTTCCTGCCGAGATTCATGATCTGTTTGGCGCAAAGGGCGAGCATCGTGCGCAAATGCGCATCATGCAAAAGGACGAGTTGAAACCCACGGCTCGTTCCGAGCAAGCGTCAGACCCGACCCCAATGCCGGTGTACCAGACGCCGACTTCAGAATCATTCGGTGCCCCGCAATTGCCGCAACAGCAACGCATTGCGCTCTCGGGCGCTCCTCGTCCGGCTGCCCCGGCTCAGCAGGCCGCGCCCATGCAGCCAATTCAGCGCAACGAATTCCTGATCTTTGCTGTCTCGGAGATTTCAGCGAACTGGCCCGACGCGGTGAAAAAAGAGATTCAACGCCTGAACGCGCAAAACTCGAAGTGCCTGTTGCCTACTGCGGAAATACAGGAAGCCCTCAAGCAGGGCAGGGTGAGTTATACCTGGAAGCAAATTAGCGCCAGGCTCCAGCCGGCTCTCGCGCCTCACGCGCAAATCAACAACGACAGGGCCGTGCTCGAGCTGCCCATCGCCGCGGTGGCCTCGGCATTCTTCACTCAGACTCAAGGTGCGGCGAACGCCAACCGCCCTGTCGTCAAACCGCCGGCCGATATCGAGCCGTTGTTCCGCGGTGGTCCTGCCACAACGCCTCCACCGCAACCCGCGCCCATCCCGCTTCGTCCCGCCGCGCCGCCGCCGCAAGCGGCACCCTTGCCCGCAACACCGCCATTGCGGTTGCAGCAGGAACCGCAAGCGCCGGCTCCCGCCGCCCCGCCTCGTCCGGCTGCTCCGGCTCGGCCCGCCGGCGCGAGCAAGGGCAATGTTGTTTTTAAAGTCTCGGATGTCTGGGCAAACTGGCCAGAGGAACTTAAGAGCGAAGCTAACAAGCTGCGCATCAATTCGTCGAAGGTCGAGATACCGTTCGAATTGGTGGAGCCCGGTTTGCGCACGGGCAAGATCGAATTTTCATGGAGTGAATTTTGCGGCTGGGTCCAGAACTGCCCGGCACCCGGGCAAGGTTCGCCGGTTGCCGAAAGCCGGGTCTCGCTTCCATTGCCGGTACTCGCGCCGCTATGCCTGCGGCTCAGCCCGCCGACGCAAAGGAAGGCCGCGACACTCGACGATATCCCGGATGTTTTCGGTCCCGCAAGCAAACCGGGTCAGCCCGCCGACGAGGACGAAGAAGAAGAGGATGCGCCTATCTTCCAGAAAACGGCGTCGCGTCCAGCCCCGGCCCCGGCTCCCGCACCACCACCGCCGCCGCGCGCCCCTGCGCCGCCGCCACCTCAACCGACTTACACCCCGCAACCCCCGCCGGCGCCCGTTGCGCAGCACGCTCCTGTCGCGACTCCGAGTGGCACCGCAAAGAATCTCGCGGACCTTTTTGGCGAGCCCGGCAAACGCAATTGGACCCCGAACGAGATCGTCCAACGCACCGCGCAGTTGCCAGGCGTGGCGGGTGCGCTGATCGCGCTGCAGGATGGATTGCTCGTCGCCAATTGCATGCCCCAGGGTTGGAAGACAGAAACCATCGCAGCGTTTCTCCCGCAAATTTTTGGACGCATGACCCAATACGTCAAGGAGTTGAGTATGGGCGACCTCATCAGTGTCACCGTGTCCGTCGAGCAAGGCACGTTGCAGGTCTACAAAGCGGGGATCATCTATTTCGCGGCGCTCGCGAGACCGGATGCCAGCCTGCCGCTCGGGCCCTTGAACCTCATTGCGCGCGAGTTGAGCCGACACACGAAATAAGCATGTAACTTATTTAACTTATTTAACTAATTTATGGCAATCATCAATCAGGCTAGCAAGGAACTTCAGGTGAAGATCGTTTATTACGGCCCGGCGCTGGGCGGTAAGACGACCAACCTGGTGCAGGTTCACGATCACGTGCAAACCGCCAACGGCCAGAAAGGCAAGCTCGTCTCGCTGGCCACCAGCTCGGACCGCACCCTGTTCTTCGACTTTCTCCCGATCGAGGCCATGGCGATCAAAGGCTTCAAGACCAAATTCCAGCTCTACACCGTCCCCGGGCAAGTGATTTACAATACTACGCGCCAGTTGGTGCTCCGCGGCGTGGACGGCATCGTGTTCGTGGCCGATTCGCAGTATGAGAAGATGGAAGAGAACGTCAAGAGCTTCGGGAACCTCGAGGAAAACCTGCGCAGCCTGAACCTGGATTTGCGCGACATCCCGTACGTCGTCCAATACAACAAGCGCGATCTTGGGAATGTGGCTCCCGTGGAATACATGGAATTCCTCCTGAACAACCGCGACGTGCAGGTCCCGTCCTTCACCGCCAGCGCCAATAAATGCGACGGTGTTTTCGAGACCCTCAACATGATTACCCGTTTGCTCCTTAACAAATTTGTGAACGACGCCAACCGAAAAGCTGCGTGATATGTCACCCCTACCCGAACTAATCGAAGAGGACATTACAGAGGTGGAACGCGCCATGCAGGACCTCCTGGTGAAGAGCGACGCCAACGTTGCCCTGCTCCTGGACAAAGGCGGATTCCTCATAACCAAGTGCGGCAACTACCAGAAGTTCGACACGGTAACGCTCGCGGCGCTGGCCGCCGCGTCGTTCGCCGCGACTCAGGGAATTGCCTCGCTCGTGTGCGAGAACAACTTCAGCAGTGTGTACCAGCAGGGCGAAGAGAATAGCATGCTGGTGCTTAATGTGGACGATAACTGTCTGCTGACCGTTGTCTTCAGCGCCAATATCAGCGTCGGCGCCGTGAAGTATTTCGCCGGAACAACCGTGAAGCAAATCGGCAAGCAGATGAAACGCGCACGCACCCGCGCCCCGCAAGCCGGCATTGATTTGTCCTTGTTGAACATGGCCGACCCCGCTGCGGTCTTCCGCAAGAAGCGTGCGGGCTAAGCCATCAACTTATCCACAACTTCGCCGTGCACATCCGTAAGACGGAAGTCGCGGCCCTGGAAGCGATAGGTCAGTTTGGTGTGATCGAATCCGAGGAGGTGGAGGATCGTGGCATGCAAATCGTGGACGTGCACGCGGTCTTTGGTGACGTTAAAGCCGAATTCGTCGGTCTCGCCCAGGCAAACACCCTTCTTAATTCCGCCGCCGGCCAGCCACATGGTAAACGCGTTTGGATGATGGTCGCGGCCGTCATTGCCGCCGCCTTGGACCATGGGCGTGCGGCCGAATTCGCCGCCCCAGACCACCAGCGTGTCCTCCAGGAGTCCGCGCTGCTTCAGGTCCATCACGAGTGCGGCGCAGGCGCGATCGGTCGCCAGACAATTCTTCTTGAGATCTCCGACCAGATTGCCGTGCTGGTCCCAGGCTTCATGGAACAATTCGACGAAGCGCACCCCGCGCTCGACCAGCCGGCGCGCGAGCAAGCAGTTCATCGCGAACGATGATTTGCCCGGCTCGACGCCGTACATTTCCAGCGTCTCTTTCGATTCCCTGGAAATGTCGATGAGCTCGGGCGCGCTGGTTTGCATCCGATATGCCATCTCGTACGAATTGATGCGGGTCGCGATTTCCGGATCACCGACGATCCCAAGCCGTTTCTCGTTCATGCGCCGCAGCGTATCCAGCGTGTCGCGCTGGAGCTGCTCGTCCACGCCTTTGGGATTGGCAAGATAAAGGACCGGCTCGCCCTGATTGCGAAAGAGCACGCCCTGATACATCGTCGGCAAAAATCCGCAGCCCCAATTGGAGGCGCCGCCGCTGGTGCCTTTGCTGCCGGAACTGAAAACCACGAACGCCGGTAAATCCTGCGATTCGCTGCCGAGGCCATACGTGACCCAGGCGCCCATGCTCGGCCGGCCGAACTGTTGCGAGCCGGTGTTCATGAAGATCTGAGCCGGCGCGTGATTGAACGCGTCGGTTACCATGGATTTTACAATCGCGACCTCGTCGACAATCTCAGAGAAGTAAGGAAGCAATTCCGAGACTTCCGCTCCGGACTGTCCGTACTTCTTGAATTTGAACTTCGGCCCAAGCAGCGTGGAGTTCGGATTGATGAAGGCCGCGCGATAATTCTTGATCAGTTCCGCCGGCGGCAGTTTGCCATCGTACTTGGCGAGCTGTGGCTTGTAGTCAAACATCTCGAGGTGACTCGGCGCCCCCGCCATAAACAGGAAAATGACATTCTTGGCCTTACCCGTAAAATGCGGCTCGCGCGGCATCATGGGATTCGCGCCCGCTGGGCGAACGTTCCCGCGAGCCAGCAAGGAGCCCAGCGCCATCGACCCCAGCCCGATGCCGCATTCCTTAAAGAACCAGCGCCGGGTGATCAGCCTTCGCCGCGCCTCGAATCCATTGTCCAAGAGCATACCTCTTTATGCCACAGATCGCGTCCCGTGTGAACCGGGATTTTTGAGCCGGATTTGGAGTTACTGCTGCCCATATTTACCCAGGGCCCATTGGGTCGCGGCGAGTTCGCCGAACGAGCGCCAACGGTCGATGTAATGGATCCAGTCCGAGTCGGACATTCGCTCGCCCACGCTTTCGAACCGTTGAGCAAGGTCCTTGAGCGTGGCGCTTTGCCGGGCAAGTTCGTTGACACGGTCCTGGGCCGTCTGGCCGCTGCTGCCAAATGGGCTGGTCGGATCCATGGCGGCGAATGCGTTGCGCTCGATCGCAAGGCCAACCAGCCGGCTGATGAGCGGCTCGCCCGGCGAGCCATTGAATCGCTGGCCGAGGCTCACCGCCATCTCCAGCGCAGCCTGCGCCGATGCGGGATCACCTCCCTGCTGATAGGACTTCGCCAGATCGATCATGACGCCGCTCAATTGTTTTAGTTCGGCCAGTTGCGGAAGCAGCAACTGGGACGCGGCCAGCGCTTTGGCTTCGGCCGCCGAGTGGCCCGCAGCGAGATATGCCTCTTCGTTGTCCTGGCCACGAATGGTCGAATAGTCCTGGAACTGTTGCTTGCCGGAAGCAGCGATCAGCTCCTCCACGGCTCGATCGGTCTGGCCTGACTTGAAGTGATCCAGCGCGGAAAGATAATTGCCGAGCGCGTTTTCGGGGGCTGACTTCTTCAAGACGTCCAGCCACTGCTGGCGTTGTTTCGGGAGGCGCATCCTTCCTGAAGGCGGCTTCGAAGGCGACTTGAGGATCGTCCGGATATTTTTGCATCGCTTCCGCCAGCAAGGCCGGGTCGCCAGTAGTGCGGTAGGCGGCCAGCAAACTCGACGCGTTTCGGCGATTCGCGTCGAGGTAGCCTTCCACCTGCGGGAGCGTCAGCCTGGGCTGCGCGTCTCTGATCCGCGCATAAAGATTTGTGGGCTGGAAATTCTCAGCGGGCAGGGCTGCGACCTGCATGCGTGGGGCGGGGAGTTGCGGGGTGGGCCTCGCCGAAAGAGCAAGACGATTCATGGCGTCGTCGCGTTCGCGCTGCAGTTGATCGATCTGTGCTGTGAGCGGGCCCTGCCGTTGTTGGAGGGTTCGCATCTGGGTCCGCAGGTCCGAAGTCTGGCGGGCCTGGTAGATCGCGGTGCCGACGGCGGCCGTGATTGCGACGGTAACGAGAACTTTCTGAAGCGTAGTCATGGCGAGAGCCTTGGCGGTGGTAGCGGTTGCGCTGGTGACAATGGTTGTTCCCGCAAGGGCGGCAACGGTGGAAATCGTAAGGGCAAGTCCGGCCGGGGCGGCCTGGATGGCGTTGGCGGAGATGAGCAGGACGAGCGCGCTCGCGCCGATGGCGATGCCGCGTTGGGGGAAGACGTCGCGCAGACGTTCGATCGCCCGGTTGACGCGCTTCTGTGCAGCATCTTCGCTCGTGCCGAGAGTGTGGGCCATTTCGCGGGCGGACTTGCGTTCGAAGTAACGGAGCAGCAGGGCGTCGCGGTCCGGATCGTTCAATTCGCTGAGGGCGGCATCGAGTTGCGGGGCGATCTCGTGCCAAAGGGTATCGGGTTGGTTCATGGTAGCGGCTTCCTGTTCGCGCGCGCGCCGGCGGATTTCGGAGCGAACGGCTTTGGCGGCCAGGTTTCGCGCCGTGCGATGCAACCAGCCTGTCAGGATCGGGCGATCCATGAGCTCGCGGGCGTTCCGGGCCAGCAGCACGAACACGCTCTGGGTTACGTCTTCGGCCAGGTGCGCGTCGCGAACCATTCGCACCGCGGCGGAATACACGAAATCGACGTGCCGTTCGACCAGCCTGGCGAACGCATCTTCCGAGCGGCTTTCGGCGTAAGCCTGCAACAGGTCCTGGTCGGTCGAATCGTTCACTTCATCCAATAGTACCCGGAAGCGGGCGAACCGGACAGGATGCGTTGGAGCCCGCTGGTCCACGACCTCGTCAAACGTTCTGCTGTTGGTTTTCATATTCTTTTGGTCGGAATTGCTCGGACCGGGCTTCGTCGTCGCGCCTCGGATAGGTTCGGATTACCTCGGAAAGGCTGGTGAGGGCGAAAACCAAAACCGGACGGGCGGCCGGAGCGATTTGTCGTAAGTGGTTGATTATCAAAGATCAATTTTGGACCCCCCCTCCCATTTCATCCGGAAATGTCCGGTTTTGGGTTTGACCGCGGATGATGACGCAGATGGGCCCGGATAGCCGCAGCGGCGGAACGCGGAATCAGCAGAGGAATGAGAATCATGGGAAGGATGGGAGTCATGACCCTGACTGGTGCCTGCATCAGCGATGTGAGGTTTGTGTTCAGATATAAATTTTTTTGCGCAAGTTGGTGCAACTTGACGCAAGTAGGTGCAACCGCCGGGCAACCCCACCCGTGGGGCGCTCGCCCTCCCGGTTGAAGGCGCCTTCGGCGAGGCAAACGAGCGATTTTGGAGCGCCTGTGAATCATGGGTGTCCCTCTGGATATTTTTGTTTTATCGATAGTTACATACTACATTAAACTATATTGATTGAATATATTTCAAGCAGGCCAGAATGTAAAGGGGTGTTTTAAAAAAGAACTCACGATCCAAGTCATCAAGCGGATCGTTGGCCTCCTGCTTCTGTTATCATTCGCCCGGGCTGATGATGCTGCCTTTGACGGGCGAATAATCGGTTTCATTTCGCTCTTGCCGTTGGTTGTCGCCACGAGCTGTTGGAACCGCACTTTGATTCCGAGCGCATCCTGAAAAACCGGCAAGTGAGAGTGCAGGTGCGGCTCGGATGAATTTCCCTTTTCGTCCACGCCGAGGAAATCGAAGGACCCAATCGCCCCCCACTTTTCAAGGCATTTTGTGTAAAAGAACTTCGTTTTCATGGGCGGCCTGATTACGGTGTGTCTGGGAACCAGCCCGTTCAAAGGGCGATGTTTGCGGTTGGCTTTTGGGGGCGGATGTAGTATGTACAGGCTTACAGCGTTACAGCATGAAAACCAGTCTTTGCATTCGGCGGGCTTTCGCCGGTTTCCTCGTGTTTCTGTTTGCCTTCACAGCGTCCGCGCAGGTGTTCATCAATGAAGTGTGTGCCGATAACGAGGCGGGGTTTAACAACGACGGGGATTTTCCGGATTACGTTGAGTTGTATAATACGAATACCGTGGCGGTGAACATCGCTGGCTGGAGGCTGAACGTGAACATCAGCGCGCCCATGAATCCTGCCTTTAATTACGTTTTCCCAGCAAACACGATTGTTCCAGCTCGCAGTTTCCTAATTGTCTTCTGCGATGGCCAAACGAACCTGCCGCTGCACACACCGTTTAGCCTTAACAAGAACGGGGAGACTGTTGCGTTGTTGACTCCAGCCTTCGTGACTCGCGACAGCGTGAGGTTCGGGTTTCAAGTTACGGATTGGCCGTTTGGGCGTGTGCCGGATGGCTCCCCCGGAGTGCATGTGCTCTGCCAGCCTACGCCCGGGGCGCCGAATGTGCAGGCGCCGCTCGGGAATCGGAACCGGCTTCGGTTCAACGAGTGGATGCCGTCGGCGGACACGAATCCAGACTGGTTTGAGATTTATAATCCAGAGCCGAACCCGGTGTCGCTTGGCGGTCTTGTGTTCAGCGATCGGACGAACATTCTGACCCAATGCACGAACAAGGCGACGGTGACGAATTCGTGGCTGGAGGCGGGAGGATTCCTGCGGTTTAAGTGCGACGACAAGGCGAACACTGGCCATGACGAGTTGGACTTCAAGTTAGCGAGCGCAGGCGAAGCCGGCGCTCCACCGATCGATCGGCTGACGATGTTTTTGCCGAATCGGTCAAATTACATCCACCGCGTTCATTGGACGAATGCTCAAACGTTTTACTCGTATGGCTATCTTCCGGATGGGAATACAAACGATGGGGTGGTGACATTCCTGCCGGGGCGCGATACGCCAGGGGAAAGCAACTTTCTGCCCATTGACGAGATTGTGATCAACGAGATTTTGGCGCATACCGACCCGCCGCTGGAGGATGCAATTGAATTGTACAATCAAAGCAATGTGGTTGTAGATATCAGCGGGTGGTGGCTGAGCGACGACAAGGATGTTCATAATAAATTCAGAATCCCGAACGGCACCGTGCTCAATCCCGGTCAGTACATCGTGTTTTATGAGTACGTGGATCACCCGAACCCGGCTACTGGGTTCAACACAGGCGGCGAAGGAATTTTCCCGGATTTCAGTTTGAGTTCGTCTGAGGGCGACCAGGTATATTTGTTTAAGGCTGATCCGATAACCGGGAAATTGACGGGACATCGGCGTGGCGTTGATTTCCCCGCTTCGGCGAACGGCGTCTCGTTCGGCCGTTATATCACCAGTACGGAGGAGTCGGATTTTATCCCGCTGGCAACGCTGACGTTCGGCACGGACGTGAAAGCGGGCGATCCGACGAACCGGCTGGCTGAATTTCGCACGGGCACCGGCGGGCCCAACGCAGGACCGCTGCTCGGAAATGTGGTGATTACGGAGGTGATGTATCACCCGCCGGACATTATTTCGGGGACGAATATCTTCGATAACGAACTCGACGAGTATGTGGAGATTTACAACTGTTCGACGCAAACGGTGTATTTGTACGACCGAACGGTCTACCCGTATCCTCCGTTCGGCATGGCGTACACGAACACCTGGCGGGTGCGGGGCGAGATCGATTTTAATTTTCCGACCAATGTGAGCCTGTTACCGGGGCGGTCGCTGATTCTGGTTAATTTCGGTCTTACGAATATCATTCAGCTCAATACGTTCCGGGCGAAGTACAGCGTGCCTCCTGGAGTGCAGATATTCGGCGCTTACGGAGGCAAGCTCAGCAATGGTGAGGGGACGGTGGAAATCGAACGGCCCGATGCTCCGCAACCTCCGGAGCGCCCCGACGCGGGGTTCGTCCCGTACATCCGAGTGGATAAGGTCCGCTACGATGATGATCCGCCCTGGCCGATCGAAGCGGACGGAGTCCGGATCATTCCCACCCAGCCGAATTCGCTTGGTTACACGCTGTCGCGCAAACTGCCCGATCAATACGGGGGAGACGTGACGAACTGGATGGCGGCCGTGCCGAGCGTGGGGCGGCAACGCATTTCGAGCTCCGTGTCGTCGACGAACAATGAGGTGACGGTGAGCTTCCTGGGGTGGGCAGGCAGCGGGTACACGGTGCAATACCGTGATGAACTTGGAGCGGCGACGTGGCTGAAACTGCAGGACTTCCCTCCGCAGACGAACAGCGGGCCGCGGCAGGTCGTGACTACGCCGCCGCCCGGTGCGAAACGGTTCCACCGGGTGGTGACGCCGATGCAGCCGTAAGGGAAGCACCAGGCGGCAAACTCCAAGTTCCAAATCCCAATAAACCCCAAGGAAGAGATCCACCTCCCTGTGTCCTCGCGACTACAGGTTGGTCAATCGGTTTGTTCTTTCGCTTGGAGGATAAAGCTGATAAATAATTATACGGGTTGATACAGACTTGGCGGACATGAACATCACTGCGATTCTCGCGTTTGCGGGAGGGAGTGCCGGCGCGGCACTGGCGCTTTTGACCATTGCGCGGAAGCCGCGTACGGCAGCGCAGTGGGCGTTTGCCGCGGGGTTGGTGTTCATGGCTGCGCAGGCGGTGTTCACGGGGTTCGCGTTGTCTGCAAAGGATATCGGTGGAATTCTTCATTACCAAACTTGCGCGGTACTCACGATGGCGGCGATCCCGGGGCCATGGGTTTTGTTCAGCCTGACGTATTCAAGGGGCAATTGGCAGGTATTCACACGGAAGTGGCGGGTTGTAATTTTGTGCGCTTTTGTCCTGCCGGTGGCGATCGCGCTGTCGTTTCGCGAACATTGTGTGCTGGGGTTGAGGGAGCTGGCATTTGCCGATGAGTGGTTTCTTCGGTTCGCGTGGCCCGGGAGCGCGCTAGCGCTCATGGTGCTCTTGAGCTCGATTTTCGTGTTGATGAATCTCGAGCGTACCTTCCGCGCGTCGGTGGGCACGATGCGGTGGCGGATCAAGTACATGGTGCTTGGGCTTGGGCTGTTATTTGGTGTGCAGGTTTACACGAACGCCCAGATCCTGCTGTTTTCCGGCATCTCGTCCGGGCTGGCTGAGATACAATGTCTCACGCTGTTGTTGGCGTGCGGCCTGATGGGACTGGCGGTGTTGCGCGCGGGGTTGCTGGAGGTGGATGTGTATCCATCGCAAAGCGTTATCCAGCATTCAATCACGATCATTATTGCGGGGGTTTATTTGTTCATCATCGGGCTGCTCGCGAAGTTTGTAAGCGCCGTGGCAGGAGACTCGGTGTTTTCGCTGGATGCGTTTCTGGTGCTGCTGGGTTTGGTGGGTATCGCGATCATCCTGTTTTCCGAACGCCTGCGCGAGAAGATCAAGCGGCTGGTGAGCCGCCACTTCCAACGTCCTCACTATGACTACCGCCAGGTGTGGTCGACGTTCACGGCGCGAACGGGTTCGCTCTTGGAAACCGGGCAGTTATGCCGCGCGGCGACACAGTGGCTGTCGGAGAACCTTCGGGTACTTTCGGTGAGCCTTTGGCTGGTGGACGAAGCGAAAAACCAGATCACGTTCGGCGCGTCCACTACGATCTCGGAAGACAAAGCGTTGCGCCTGCTGCAACTGGATCGCGACTCTGGCGGCCTGCTGCCGGGAATGCGGAGTAAATCGATGCCGTTCGATGTGGACGAAGCGGGCGAGAAGTGGGTCGCGACGCTGAAGCAATGCCAGCCTGACACCTTTCAGTCTGGCGGGCATCGAATTTGCGCGCCGATGATCGCGGGCGGCGAACTGCTGGGGTTTATTATTCTGGGGGACCGTGTGAACGCGGTGCCGTTCTCGGTGGAAGACCTCGATCTTCTGCACTGCATTGCGAACCAACTTGCGGGTGATTTGCTGAATATCAGGCTTTCGGAGCATTTGTTGCAAGTTCGCGAGATGGAGGCGTTTCAGACCATCTCGGCGTTCTTCGTGCACGACCTCAAGAATACAGCCTCGACGTTGTCGTTGATGCTGCAGAATCTGCCCGCGCACTACGACGATCCTGAGTTCCGCAAGGACGCCTTGCGCGGCCTTGGGAAGAGTGTGGACCGCATTAACGAACTGATTGGCCGGCTGACGCTGCTGCGGCAGGAAATGCATCTTGCGCCGCAGGAGGTGGAGCTTAACGAAGTCGTGGGTTCTGCCGTTAATAACCTGAATGGGCTGCCGGCGCTTGCGATCCGACGTGAATTGGCGAATGATTTGCCAAGGCTCCGTTTTGATCCCGATAAAATACAGAAGGTGATCGCGAATCTACTTACGAATGCGGTCGACGCTGTGGATCAGAAGGGGGAAATTACGGTCGCCACCGCGGCGCGCAATGGCTGGGCGACGATATCCGTCACGGACAATGGTTGCGGCATGACGCCTGAATTCATCAATCACTCTTTGTTTCGGCCGTTCCAAACGACCAAGAAGAAGGGAATCGGGATCGGGATGTTCCTGAGCAAGATGGTGATCGAGGCTCATGAAGGTAAGATCGAAGTGGACAGCCAGCCGGGCAAGGGCACGACGTTTCGTGTGCTGTTGCCGATCCAGAGGGAGGCGGCGTGAAACCCAGGCTGTTAATTGTTGATGACGACGAAGAGATTCGGTCGCAGATGAAATGGGGCCTGGGGGCGGATTACGAAATTTCGCTGGCTGAGAACCGCGCTGCGGCGGTCGAG
>Ga0209382_10005937_pt1 | contig 15768 bp, 9 predicted proteins | sample SoiMetdeltSBSDD5_FD_187599 | JGI IMG/M metagenome (GOLD analysis project Ga0209382, IMG submission 187599) | Bulk soil microbial communities from a Populus tree surrounding site in Tennessee, USA - Soil MetaG P. deltoides SBSDD5 (SPAdes) (version 2) | ecosystem: Environmental > Terrestrial >...
TCACCGTCCTGAGTCATGCAGCCGACAACCGAAATAATCGCGTAATTGGGCAGCGGCTTCGGACCATCCTGCCGTTGAATCCGAATCGCGCTCATCGAGCTTGCGCTGAGCTCGGATCCGACAGGGAATTCGTTCGCCTGCATGATGTACGCAACGATGTCGGTCGTTTCTTTTTCGCTGAGACTCTTCGGATCGCGGCGCGGCATGGTGGTGCGGATCTTCGTGAACAGACTTTCGAGACTGTCCTCCCGCCAGGCCTCCATGAATTTGTCGCCCTTCAACGCCGGCGCGCCCTGACTGGCGCCGCCGACGAGGCTCTGACTGTGGCAGCCGGAACAATATTGGTTGTATACGGCTTGTCCACTTGTCGCCTGGGCTTCGGTGTAAATGCCGCTCCAAACAGTCTTGTTTTGGGCTGCGCCGATTGCAGGAACGAGCATCAGTCCAAGAGCAAGAAGGATTGTGTTTTTGTTCTTCATAAAATCCTCCGAGTGATCTTGTTCGGCAAAACTATCGGTTTTGCCATCTTCGTCTACTACTCGCCACCTCGCGGCGGACGCTTTTCCGCGACCGGCACGAGTTCCTTGTCACACACTTGAGTCTTGAATCCGTTGATGTCGACACAGTTGAAGCTTAGGTCCGTATCGACGCGTGGGTTCAGGTTCCTTTTCTTGAGCTCCGCTTCCACGTCATCTTTCTTGAAGGTCTCAATGCTGTAGGCCACGTGATCGAGCGTGTTGAGCTCAGCTGAGGTTTTGCCGCGCTTTTTGTTTCCTGTCGCTGTGTCTGTCTCTTCACGAGTGGCAGTAGGAATCCAAACGGAATCGCCGAAATACTGATAGGTGTCACGTTTGCTGTCGCGTGTCTCCCGCAATGTCAGCAGGTCTTTGTACCAATCCGCCAGCTTGCGGTAGTCATTCGACAGCACGACGATATGGTTAGCGCTCACGGCTTTCCACAACGCAGGCTTGGAAGCCGCGGCTGCCGGGCGTTTGATGTAGTCTTTCGCGAAAAGACCGACCTCATTTCCGTCTGGGTCTTTGAACCAGAAACCTTTGTCGGTATCGGCTTTCGGCTGAAGATTTCGTTCTTTCAGCGCGGCTTCAACCGTCTTCTTGTCCCATGGATCGATCGTGAATGCCCAGCGTTCGATGCGTGGCGCTTGTTCGCCGGCGTTCGCCTGGCGAATGATCATCAGCGTGTCGCCGCCCTTGTCGCCGTACCACATGTGCGACAACTTGGGTTCTTCGTGTCCGATCTGCATGCCGAATACTTCGTGGTACCAGTCGCGAGTTTTTTTGAGATCCGGTGCGACATAGGTGTAATGGTTCGCCCACGTCGCTTTGAGGCCTGTAGCCGCGAGTGCACGGGGTACGACCGCTGCCGCAGCAGCGATCGCTAATGTTTGCATGGCATCTCGACGATTCATCAGCGTCTCCTTATTCTTGACGGCTGCGCCCTATCGGGCTTGCATTCGCGCCGCTCATGTTCTTGATGGCTGCGTCCTTCGTTATTGCTTCGCGCTATCGCGCTCGCGCTTCGCCGGCGCAGCCATCAAGACCGGTTGTTAGTAAACGAACTTCAGGCCGAACTGAATCTGGCGGCCGTCACGCGCAGCAGTGATGGTGCCGAACTGCGACGTGCCGACGGTTGTGTTCGGACGCAGAAATTGACCGTGATTCAGCGCGTTGAACAACTCTGTGCGGAATTCCACCCTACGGTTTTCCCCCCAGATCGTGTTCTTGGTGAACGTCAAATCGAGGTTGTTCGTACCGGGACCGTAGATCACGCTCTGTCCCGAGTTGCCGTAGGTTCCGGTAGCAGGGCGCACGAAGGCGGACGTATCAAACCATCTCGAAGCCGTCCGTTCACCTCGCGGAAGCGTTCCATCCGCAATCCGGTCGGGACGCGATGAGGAATCGCCAACGTTGGCGACGTCACCGGACACCGATGGCGTGAACGGATTGCCCGTCTGGAACGTGACGATGCCGGCGAGCTGCCAGCCCCGGATGAGCTTTTCAAGCGGGCCACTGGCGTTCCGGCCGAGAGGCAGATCGTACGAGAAGCTGTTCACTTGACGATGGCGCACGTCGAAATTCGAACTCGCCTTTTCCCAGAACAGGTTGTTGGCATCACGAATGCCGCCGCAGCATTCGATCGAGTGCGACCACGTATATGACGAGATCGCCGTCAAGCCGCCGGAGAAGCGGCGTTCGAATTTACCCTGGAGTGAATGGTAGTTCGACAGGCCTGCGCGTTCGTTCTGGGTGATCGCCGCAAACGCTTGGAACGGCCGGCGCGATTGAATCGATCCCGCACCGATGACAGCGCTGTTGATCGGACGGCTGCTGGTCAGCTTCGTGCCCTTTGTGCCGACATAGGCGGTCTCGAGCGCCATGGTCTTGCCGAGCGGCGTTTGAAGCGTGAGGTTCCACTGTTGGACGTATCCATCTTTCTGCTTGGGATCGTTAGCAGTCGAGAGGAGTGAACTGGTTGCCAGAGCGGCCGGGAACGGATCATTCATGTTCAGTGGCGGCTGTCCCACGGTGAATGCAGGCGCAGTGAAGGTCTGCGGAATGTTCCACGGATACGCGTTGTCGCGATTGCCGTGGTTTTTGGCCGCGATCTCAGGTTCAAAGAAGACGCCATAACCGCCGCGGACGACGGTTTTCATGAATGTCGGGCTCCATGCGAAACCGAAGCGCGGAGCATAATTGTTCAGATCGTTCTCGTACAAGCCGTCCGGATAGCCAAGATCCTCTCCGCCCTGAAGGACGATAGCCTCGCCCGTGATCGGATGGCGGAAAGTCTGAGCTCCGGTACGGCCGCTGATGACGATCTGTGCGGTCTTTGGATCGAAGACGGCGAAGTTCGTTTCGTTGTCTTTCAGCACATTGATCGAACGTGTCTGCATTTCGTAGCGGACGCCGAGATTCAAGGTCAACTGCGGCGTTACCTTCCAGTCATCCTGGAAGAATGCACTGAAGGCGCGGCTGCGGTTCTGCGTATAGGAGTTGCCGACTGTGCGCTGAGTGCGCGATGCATAGCCAAGCAGCATATCGGCAAAGGGCTGGTTGGAATAGCGGCCGTCAAACGTAAAGTTTCCGTTCGGATTGCTGTCGATGAAGATATTCAGGAAGTACGTCCGTACCTCCCCTCCAATCTTCATCTGGTGATTACCTTTAGTAAGAGCGATCATGTCGTACCAGTGCCACGTGTTGTCCTTACGATCCTGCGCACTGAAGCCCGTCGTTCCGATGGTCCCGTAACCTGACACCGAGGCTCTCGGCCATCCAAACCTCAAAGGATTGGGGAAGAAGGAACTCTGCACACCTGTAACACCCAACTCCTTGGCGTAGTCGTGCTGGTAGGTTTCATCGAAGATGCCTCCGAGCAGTCGGTTGAAACCGACGCGGAATTCGTTAACCATGGTCGGCGAAATGATGTACGTATCGCTGATTGCGGCATTTCGGCCGAGAGGCTGGAAGAACGTATTGCCCGAGCGAGGCAGGTTTGCGCCGCTGTCAAAGTTGTTTTGAACCTCGTACGTGTCCTGCCAGGTGAAGCGCCCGAAGATGCTGTGTTTGTCGGACATCCGATAGTCGACACGGCCGGTATAGATGTCGAAATCGCGAATCGCGCGCGCATCGGCCGTATAGTTACTGCCGGCGTTTAAGGGGACGTTGGGTTCCGGATAGAACGACGCAATGTTTTTGGCAACCGTATTGATCCGATCCGGAGGAATGATGTTTCCCTGGAACGTTTGGCCCGTCACCGGATCGCGAAGCGGAGTTGCCGTTGCCGAAAAGTTGCCTTGCCGCTCCAGCAGTGTCGGGACGAGGGTACGTGCCGTGTCCGTGCGGCGAATGCGATTGCCCTCGTAGTTAAACAGGAAGAACGCTTTGTCTTTCTTGATGGGACCGCTAATCACCGTCCCGAACTGGTTCCTGCGGTAAGGCTGCTTCCTTATAGCAAAGAAGCTACGAGCATCGAGCGCGTCGTTGCGAAGGAACTCGAATACCGTCGCATGGAAAGCGTTCGTTCCCGCCTTTGTTTGCACGTTCACAACGCCGCCGCTGGCACGTCCGAGTTCGGCGCCGTATGCACTCGTCGACAGCTTGAACTCTTCGATGGCGTCAATCGACGGGATGATCACCAGTTGGTTGTTACCCGGGTCGTTGTTGTCCACACCGTCAAACAGAAAGTTGTTTTTGCTGCGCGACACGCCGTTCGCGTAGAAGGACGGAGACTGACGGTCACCGCCTTGAACATCAGGCAGAACACCCGTGCTGAGCAGCGTCAACGACATGAAATGACGCGCATTCAAAGGAATGTTGGTCATTTTCTGGCTGTCGATAGTTTGTCCGAGCGACGCCGTTTCCTGCTGCAGCAGAGGAGTGGTGGCCGTGACTTCGATTGTTTCGGCCGTGGAACCGACCTTTAATGAAAAGTCTTGTCGAATGACGACATCGACGTTGATGATGATGCCCGATCGCAGTTCTGTCGAAAAACCCGGCAAGGCGGCCTGCACTTCATAGGTGCCGACAGGCAGGAGCGGCACTTGATACGTGCCGGACTCATTGGTTACTGCGTTTCGGGTTAACCCCGTAGCCGGATTCTTTACCACGATGTCTACGCCGGGTAATACAGCGCCGGTGGCGTCTGTAACGGTTCCGGTGATTCGTCCCGTATTTGTTTGTCCGAAAAGTGGCAGTGCTCCGAATAACGTTATTAAAAGAGCAACAGACACGATAGCCCTTAGCGATCGCAACATCCCACACCTCCTGAAAATCCTGTATGAGATTCCGGCGTTATAGGGGGTTTTCGTTATATGCCGAAATCGAAGCCCGAATAGCAATTGTGCCGGTGATTATTTTGCTTGGGGTGGATCGGTGTCAAGGACGTTGACGACTCGGGACAATTCGAGACAATTATTTGCGAAAAGAGTTGATTCGAAAATCGAAAAACGGGGCCAGACGGGGTATTCCCCATTTTCTGAAAATGGGGGAATACCCCGTCTGGCCCCGTTTTCTAGAACTCGAACCTCAATCCAAGCTGGATCTGACGTTCGTTTCCAATCGTCTGTGTGATCTTGCCGAAGTTTGGAGCCCCGGCAACTGTGGCTGCCCAGCGAGCGTTTGGCAGCGCGAAGTTCGGATGATTGGTCAGGTTGAAGAACTCCGCCCTGAACTGAGCGCGCCGTCCTTCCGTGATCTGGAAGTTCTTCGCCAGCGACAGATCGACATTCTTGAAGGTCGGTCCACGCAAGATGTTCCGTCCGGCATTCCCAAAAGTCAGATTTGCCGGCAGCGAGAAAGCGTCCCGATTGATCCAGTTGTCCGGACCCTGGTTCGAGGGCACCAGACTCTGATCCGGAACAAGATTCGGACGGTCTGCACCAGCGCCAATCAACGAGCCGCTTGGATTTGTGGTCAACGAAACGGTAAACGGACGTCCGCCCTGGATGGTGCCGATCCCGTTCACGCCCCAGCCACCCAGAACTGCGTCGAGCACCGAATTCCAGCTGTTTCCATACTTCCTGCCTTTGCCGACAGGAATTTCGAAAACGGAACTAACCGTCCATCGATGGCGCACATCGAAGTCGGCGTCGGCACGTTCCCTGCGGAAGTCAAAGTTGTTCTGGACTGCGCTCGCGCTTCCCTGTCCCGGCCGATCGTCAATCGCGTGGCCCCACGTGTAGGAATTGATGAACGTCAGGCCGCCCGCGAACCGCTTTTCAACGCGGGTTTGCAGCGAGTGATAGATGGAACTTCCCGCCTGCTCGTTCAAGGTGATCCCCGCGAATCCGGAATAGGGTCGTGTCGTGGTTCCTGGGATTGGTTGGTTGACATTGCGGGTGCGACGGCCTTTCAGCGTGTGATTGCCGACGTACGAAACGTCGACCAGCACGCCCTGCAGCAATTCGCGCTGAACACTTAGATTAAAGTGTTCGGCGTACGTGTCGCGATAAATCTCCGGAAACGCACCCGGACTCAGTGTGGCGCCACCGGCCCCGGCTGGAAATGGATCATTGAGACTCAGGCCGCCGGAAACCTGCGATGACGTGAACGTGCGGTTCAACAGGAACGGCGGATTGTTGATGACTTCGAAGTTATGCCGCATGTCACTGTCGTAGAAGATGCCCGTTGATCCTCGAACGACGGTGCTGTCGTTTCCGAAGGGACGATAGGCAAAGCCAAAGCGAGGTCCGAAGTTGTTGTAGTCCTCAGTGGTCAGAGCGGGATCAATCTGGTCTCCAGCCACGCGGACGCAGTTGCAGCTGGCGACCCAACTGGATTGCCGGTTGCGCTTCTCGACGATGCGTTTATAAAACTCCCAACGCATACCTAGGTTCAAGGTTAACCGGGGACTGACCTTCCAGTCGTCCTGCGCATAAAGCGCCATCTCGAATTTTCTTGGATTGCCGCCGGGGAATCCGAAGCCTGGTCCGGATGTAACGGACACGGTCTGGCTGGGAAGTCCCAACAGAAAATCCGCCATGGGGTTGCCCGTGCGTGTGCCGTCGAAAGTCAAAGTGTTCAGGCTGATCGTATAAGCGTTGAACAGGTAACGGCGAACGTCGGCGCCCCATTTGAACTGGTGGTTGCCGTACATGTAAGACATGTTGTCGATGTAGTTGTAAACGTTCACAACGCGTTTGAACTCTCCACCGCTTCCAATCTGGTCGAATCCTGACACGTTGAAGGGAACAAAGCTTTTGATGAAACCCTGCAACGGAACGATCGCTGCCGGGCCGTTATTTACCGGAATCTGCGGCTGGTTAAATCGGTTGTAGCCGAGTCGGGCTTCATTCACCCAGCTGTTTCCTTTAACAGTGGTGAAGCTGAGTCCGATGTTGGTACGGATACGATCGGCAATCTGACCGAACGCTCCCAGGTTGGCGCCACCGCCCGTTTCATTGCGGAATGCATCGAGCACGCGCGCCACGCTGTAGCTGTACCTGCCGGTCATGCGTGTGCTGTCCAGCAACTGGTGGTCGATCTTGATCGATATGTCGTTCTGATTGTCGATTCGATTGGCGGTTTCAGAACGGTTGGCTCCTGTGGTCGCGAGGTTCGCGACCGGCCACGACCCCAACACAGCCGCGCTGATCGGATGAAACCGGTTCGTCGGGATCGTGTTGTTCGGGAAGGGCTGACCAGTCGTTGGATCCGTCGCAGCGCTTCTCAGAATTCCGAGTCGTTCGTTGTCGGTGGGAACTGAAGCGCGCCGCGTGGTTCCAATCTTCGCGCGGCCGCCTTCGTATGCGGCAAAGAAAAATGTTTTGTCCTTCTTAATCGGTCCGCCGAAAGTCGCGCCAAACTGATTGCGGATCAATGGCGGTTTCGGTGTTCCTACAGTCGCGAAAAAGTTTCGCGCATCCAGGTGGTCGTTGCGCAGGAACTCCCATGCCGACCCACGAAAATCATTGGTTCCCGACTTCGTCGTCACGTTAATCACGGCGCCGGCGTTTCTGCCGAATTCAGCGTTGTATCCGCTTTCCTGGACTTTGAACTCCTGAATCAAATCCACGGAAGGCCGGAAAGAGAAATTGCGGATGATGGGATCGACGTTGTCGATGCCGTCCAGGAAGAACGAATTGTAGTGTTCGTCCATTCCCGCGATGTTGAAGCCACCGCGGTTCCCCAGGTGGGAGCCTTGCGCCGGCGTCACGGCGCCCGGAACGAGCTGGACCAGAGACTCGAATTGCCTGCCGTTCAAAGGCAGTTCGACCACTTTTTGTGAATCGATGACGGCGCCGATCGAAGAATCATCGGTCTGAACCAGCGGCGCTTCCGCCGTCACCTCGAGCGTCTCGGACACTTGACCAACCGTCAATACGAAGTCGATGCGCGCGCGTTGGTCGAGTTGCAGCGTCACACCATTGTGGATTTCTTTTTTGAAGCCAGTCAGTTCGGCTTCCACTCGGTAAACGCCGATTTGCAGACTTGGCAAAGAAAAATTGCCGGATTCATTAGTGATGGTCGTACGCGACTGGTTGGTTCCAGTATTGATCGCGGTGATCGTGACGCCAGGTAATACTGCTCCGCTCGAATCAGATACCGAACCCAGAATAGTGCCGGTAATCGCCTGCGCCCAAGACGCGGTTGTTCCTCCGAAAACGAGGACCAGGGCCAGCAGTCCTTTCAACATAAATTCTCTCCGTTGAGTTCATGGTTGCACTCTTTTGGGGGTGGGCTTTTTTTTGTAAAGCTCTTGTTTTTCTGAATGAATATAGCCCCGTCGCGGGTATTTTTCAAAATGGCGGTAGTCTTACGGTCGAATCGGCTCAGCGATTAGCGATCACCAATCCGCAACTTCCACTATCCTTATAAATTTTCCCTATCGATAGCGTTGGCATTTGAAACAACTGCCTGACGCTATCCGAATGCAGAGCTATCGATAGGGAAAATTTATAAGGATAGTGGAAGTTGCGAATTGGTGATCGCTAACCGCTAGAGTACGTCCGGATCCGCGCGACGCGTTTGTCACTTTGGGTGGATACGGAGTGTCTGCTGAAGGTATTCGTTTGCCGCCGATGAGTTCCCGGCAGCGCGTTCGATGATGGCCAGGTTGGTGAGCGCGGTGATATTGATCGGATCGATGTCCAGGGCGCGTTTGTAAGATTGGCGCGCGTTGGCGACGTCATCGGTTCTGGTCGCGAGAAGGGCCAGGCCGACGTGCGCATCCGCGAGAGGCTTCCGCTGTAAAGCAGTCTCGAAGGCCGCGCGCGCTTCGCGCTCGCGGCGCAACGCGAGCAGCGTGAGGCCCAGGTTATACCAGCCCTCCGCGTAGGCCGGATCCGCTTTCAAACCGGCGTCGTATTCGCGCGCCGCTTTTTCGTGATCTCCGATCGACGCGTAAGCTGCAGCCAGTTCGAAATGTGGACGAGGCGCTGAACTTTCCATGATCGCAATGCCGCGCCGGACGTCCGCACCGCGTGCCAGCCCGATGCCGAGGTAACGGTTGTCGGGCTCCGGAAAGTAAAACGAGAGCGATCCGCGATACGGCATGGATTGCGGCTCTGCCTTGGGTGAAAGAACTCCATTTGGCGGCCGGCGCTGGATCAGGTGATCCGTCATGACCACGTGAACCACGTCATCCGTTCGGCGCTGTGGCATATGACAGGCGACACAGTTTTCACCATGTGCGGCAACGCTGCGATGACAGCTGGCGCACGTTTCGTTGAAGCGAGATTCCTGGCTGCGAACGGACTTATGCGGATCGTGGCATGTCACGCACGTCATCTCTGATTTCTGAAAGCATTGCGACTGGAGCAACCGGTAAGCCTGATGAACGATGTTGAAATCGTCGCGCTGCCGGGCGTTGGGAAAATCGAAGTACGCCGCATAGTCCTGCAGACGTTCTCCAGGACGAAACGAAAACACGGCGCGATCTAACTTCACGACGGAATTGGGCAACGATTGGCTGGTCGTCTCGAGATGACACTGCATGCAGACGTCCATCTGACGGTTTCGATCCAGCTTGATCGGATTCACAATCGATGCAGGGGTCGCCTCTCGGACGTGCCGGCCGCCTGGCCCATGACAGCGCTCGCAATCGATGCCGTGCGGCAGTTCAGCCGGGTACACCGCCAACGATCCTTCGTAGCGATCCGCGCCTTCCGGGAGCTTTGGATAGGCGTTATGACAGAAGAAGCAGCGATACACGACTCGACGCGAGAAGTTGTCGTGATCCGGCCGATCGTAGCCTGGAGCCATCCCCCAGATTTTTTCAGCCGAATACCAGACCACCGGTAATTGCAACAACTCTCCAGCGGCGGTGCGGTGCAGGTAGTCGCGTTCCTTTTTGCCGGAACCTATCGCGTAGTGAATCTCCATCTCGAAGCTGTTGATCTCGCGTCCGCGCGAATCGAGTTGATACCGTCGTTGGAAAAAGCGATCGGCGCGCCGAGACATGACGAAATGCTGGTTCGACGGCTCGTGGTAGAAAGTGTTCCGATCGGTCCAGTCTTCGAGTACCGGAACCTCCGCGATACGGCCAAACGTTTGAGACATACTCACCGATTCAAACGAGGTCGCAATGTCGGAATGGCACGAGGCGCACACCGCTCCGCCGACATACGTGTTTGCCGGCTGAATTTGAAGTGCTATCCAGCCGGCAAGGGCGATCGGCACGGCCCAGAGCAGTTTCATGAACGCCATTATAGTTGTCCGTATGACATCACTGCCAAGGCGCGCGACGAAATGTCAGCGCGAATGTTGCTTTTAGGACCGGCTTCGCCATGGTGACCGTATTGCTTATCCAAGCTACTGAAAACAAAAAGCCAAAAAGCGGCAGCTTCATTGCTTAAGGTTCTGCGGAGGCAATATGCAAGACCTCAAAAAGATCCTCTTTCCTACCGATTTCTCCAGAAATGCCGATCTCGCGTTATTGCAAGGACTCCGTCTTTCTGGATTCGACTGCGGTGAGTTGATCATCCAACACGTTGTCAGGGACTACTTCGCCGAGCACCGTCATTTCGTTGCGATGTTCGGCATTCACGAACTGCAAACGGCTATGGACGGCTACATCGAAACACATGTGATTCCCGCGCTTGGTTCCAGCGCCAAAAATATCCGCATCACAAAAGTGTTTTCGAAAGGCGAACCGTCGGCTGAAATCGCAAACCTGGCAAACAAGGAATTCGTCGACCTCGTATTGATGGCTTCAGCGGATGGCATCTTCACGAATGCAGTGATTCGGCAAACTCATCGACCGGTACTGGTGGCGTCTTTGCGTGGACTTCCTGAAGGAAGAAGCGTGAAGCGGATCCAACGGATACTCGTCGCCACGGATTTCTCGCGCAACTCGCGTCAGGTGACGCGGTATGCGTTCGCGCTCAAGAATCTATATGACTCCGAGATCTGCATGCTGCATGTCTTAGAGGCGCCGACATTGCCGGAGTTTGTGTTCAGCCGGCGCGCTGCGGACGAGTCGATGAACCGCGCGTTGGATTTGGCGCGCCAACGCCTGGCCAGCATGACGCCCGACGCGTATATCAATGATCCGACGGTGACTCGTCGCGTGGAGTTTGGCACGGCCAGCGACACTATTGCCGCTGTGGCGAATGAGATTGCGGCCGATATAACGATCGTCGGCGCGCATCCGTACGGAGCGTTCCGTCGGAGAATCGCCACCACGACAACAGACGACTTGATCAGCAAAGCCGCAAGTCCGTTGCTGGCTGTGCCGGTGTTGATGGAATAGCGAGTCTCCCAGGGCGCTCGCCGCGACTACTGCTTCGGATCGAGTTTCAAGGCGACGGAGTTGATGCAGTAACGCAGACCCGTCGGCTTTGGACCATCCGGAAAAACATGGCCGAGGTGAGCGCCGCAGGCACTGCACTTCACTTCGGTGCGGCGCATGCCGTAGCTGCGATCTTCTTCGGTGTCGACGTTTTCGGACTGGACTGGCTGATAAAAGCTCGGCCATCCGGTGCCCGATTCGAACTTGGTGTTCGAGTCGAACAACTCATTCCCGCACGCCACGCACTTGTACATGCCCTTTTCTTTCGACATGGCGTATTCTCCGGTGAATGGCCGCTCCGTTCCTTTTTCCCGACAGATGTGAAACTGTTCGGGAGTCAGTTCCTGTTTCCATTCTTCATCCGACTTAACCACTTTGTTTTTCATACTGTAATTTTAGCCTTAAACGTTGTTTAAGGACGTTCATCGGATATTTCCCACCGTTCGCCGATTGGTCCTAACAAGAGCACCCGCGATCGCTTACTGTTCGCGAAGGAGGACGAACGCATGAAAGCCATTTGTGTTTTGCTGTTCACCGTGTCCATCGCGATCGCCCAACAACGTTTCGACATGTTGGTTCGCGAAGACTTCTTCGCCGGCATGAGCGGGGACTCCGCCCGCTTTGAAAAAGCAATGAAAGTTACCGAAGAAACTCTCGCGAAGGATCCGAATCACGCGGAGGCGAAGGTTTGGCATGGTTCCGGCGTTTTCTTCCGCGCGGGCCAGTTTTTCCAAAAAGGAGATTTCCAGCAGGGAATGACGGCATGGGATCAAGGACTTGCCGAAATGGAACAGGCGGTCAATCTGGCGCCTTCGAACGTTGCCGTCTTGATACCGCGAGGTGCAAGTTTGATTTCTGCGTCACGTTTTACTCCGCCGCAGTTTGCGAAACCCATACTGGAAACCGGCGTCGGCGATTACGAAAAGGTTCTGAAAATTCAGGAACCCATATTCGCCCGAATGTCGGCCCATTCGAAAGGCGAGTTGCTTATGGGATTGGCGGACGGCTGGAACCGTCTCGGCAATACCGAGAAAGCCAGGCAGTACTTTACAAAGATGAAGTCTGAACTACCTGGTTCCGTTTATGAACGCAAGGCGCAGGCGTGGTTGGAGAATCGACCGGAAAGCAAAACGCCGGAATTTTTCAATTGCTCGGGCTGCCATGTGAAGTAAGCGATAGGTGCTAGCGGCGCTCGGCATTCATCGGACGGTCTTCGAAATTGCCGACTTTCGCGGTTCCGGAGATGAATCTGCCCTCGACCTTGCCCTGGCAGCTGATGGCCACCATCTGGCCGCCGTCCGGGAAACTCCAGCCGAACTTGATCTGGTTACCCGTGATGCTGCCTTCCATGTCGAACTGGCCGACTTCGGACAGCATGTAGCCGGTCAGCTTGCTGCCTTTCTGGACAATCCACATGCGGAAGTCGACATCACCGCGCGGGGCTTCGATAGTAACGGCCCAAGCGCCGGAGACATCAACTGGTGTGGATTGCGCGAACGCCAGGAGGGAAAAGAGTGTGAGTAGCAATACGGCGACAGCCGTCTTAAGCCGCGTAGCGGCGACATTCTGCCAGCCCCCGGCTTTAGCCGGGGGAATACGGCCTACTAACCCAACAAAAGCGCCGTAGGCGCGAAAGCTTTCGCGCCTACGGCGCTTTTCTTTGGTCCGAATGCCATTCCCCCGGCTAAAGCCGGGGGCTGGCAAAATGTCGCCGCTACGCGGCTGATTAGTTGTCATTGAGGCTTTACGGGAGGTTTGTCCGCCTTCGTTTTGTTGACGCAGGCGGTGGAACGGCAATCGTTGGAATTCTCCGAACCCAGGCTTTCGAGAAGTTTCACAGTTTCGGGATGCAGCAACGACTTTTCACGTGGACCGTTTGCCATATCGGCAACGGTGTCACCCTGGCCTTCCGCGACATCTTCGGCGCCTTGAGTGCCACCAAGACGTCCCTTCGCGCGGGCTTTCACGTTGGCGCCCTTGCTCACGAGGTACTTGATGACGTCGTTGTCGCCGACGTAAGCCGTTCCGTGAAGCGTGGTGTAGTCTTTGTCGTCCTTCGCGTTGACGTCATTTCCAGCCGTCTCAACGAGGTACTTCACCGCGTCGAGTCGTGAATCCGGAACAATGTTCGTCAGCTGATATTCGAAGCCGATGCCGGCGGCGACCATCAACGGCGTCACGCCTTTTACTGTGGCGAGTTTTGTATCGGCGCCTCGGGATGCGAGGAACTTCATGGCCACAATGTCATTTGCCTGCGCGGCCCGCCAGAATGCCGTTGCGCCGTTGGGATCGACCCAATCGTCGCCATAGCGGAATTTCCGGAACCACAACTTGCGGCCAAGGCGCGCATTGATATCGGCTCCATGATCGAGGAGCTCCTTCATGAACGCGATGTAATCGGTTTTTTCCTCGGCAATCGTCGGTTGCGGATACCAGGCGTTTGCTCGCCAGCGGATATCCATGGTGGCGAAAAGCGGCGTCAGGCCGTCGGCGTTCGCAATCTTCGGATTTGCGCCGTGGTCCAGCAGATACTTTGCGATGTCGACGTGGCCGTTGATGACCGCTTCGGTGATAGGCGGTGTCTTGTCGCCCGCGCTCTGCAGATTGACGTCAGCGCCACCTTCAACAAGTTCACGAATTGCATCGATCTGGCCTTCGCGCGCCGCGAAATGTAAGGCTGCAAGGCCGCCAATTACGGTCGCACCAAGGATGCGATCGCCGCCACCGCGCTGTCCACCGCCACCGCCGCGTTGTGCGCCTTCTGCTGCTGCTGCGCCGCGGTTTCCTTCGGCCGGCGGCAAAGGATTGCCGTTGGCATCAACCTGTACACGTTCCATGCGCACGACTTTCGTGGTCACGTTTGCATCGGCGCCGCGGGCGATCAGCGTTTTGATTACAGCCGCACGATTGACTGCGGCGGCAAACATCAAAGCCGTCTGGCCGTTGGTCAGGTCCTTGGCATTGATGTCGGCGCCATGATCGAGGAGAACCTTTACCGCGTCTGCATTGCCGGTTGATGCGGCGGTCATAAGGACTGTGGTGCCGTTCGCATTCGCTTCCAGCGCATTTCCGCCGGCCTTGAGCAATGCTTCAATGACTGCAGCGTTTCCGCCTTTTGCCGCCATGAACAACGGAGACATGGAACCGATTCGAGTAACGGCTTTGACACTGGCGCCGGCTTTCAGCAGAGCTTGAGTCATCTCGACGTCTCCGCGATAAGCGGCCCAATGAAGCGCCGTGCTGCCGTCGCCCTGCGCCGCATTGGCATCGACTCCCGGTTTCAAAAGAGCGAGCACGGCGGCGCGATCGCCTTTCATAGCAGCGTCCGCCAAACGAGTGTCCGGCGGGGCGGAAAACATCGTGGTCGCGAGCAGTAATCCGGCCAGAAAAAGCTTTCCGATAATCTTCATAACGCAATCTCTCCCGTGCTATCGCCGATGGTTTTTTCGTCAATACCGAGCTTGTGCAACAAGGTCAGCAGCACATTGGCATATGGAGTTTCCTCCGGGCATTTGATGTGCTGATTGCCTTGCACCTTGCCGTTGGCGCGCCCCACAAGCAGGACAGGAAGCCGCTTGTGCGCGTGAACGTTCGAATCGCCCATCGGACTGCCCCACAGAATCAGCGAATGATCCAGCAGGTTGCCGTCACCGTCAGGCGTGTTTTTCAGCTTGTCGAGGAAGTAGGGAAGCAGACTCATGTGGTACAGATTGAGTTTCGCGTAATCCGCAATCTTCGCCGGTGTCGAACCGTGGTGCGACATTGTGTGGAACGGAGTCTTGATTCCGCTTTCCGGAAACACACGATTGCTGGTGTCGCGGCTGAGCTTCAAGGACGAAATCCGGGTGACCTCAGCCGAGAAAGCGAGAACCTGCAGATCGAACATCAACTTCACGTGTTCTTCCCAGGAATCCGGAACGCCGATCGGCGCGCTGGGCAATTCGCGATGCGCGTTGGTGGCGTTGTGCTGTTCGATCTTCTCGATGCGCCGTTCGATCTCGCGGACACTCTCCAGATACGTGTTCAAGCGGCTTCGGTCTTTGCTTCCTAAATCTTTCTGAATTCGGGAAACCTCACGCGTGATGCCGTCCAGAATACTTTTGTTCGCCTTCTGCCGCGCGGCGCGATCGGCGGGTGAGCCGCCGTCGCCGAAGAGATTCTCAAAGGCCATTCGCGGATCGATCGTCATCGGCAAAGGCGTAGTCGGCGTTGCCCAGCTGATCGGCCCCGAATAAACGCAGGCGTAATTGAAACCGCAGGCGCCGGTCGCATCGACGTTCTCGATCCCGAGTTGGATGGAGGGGAGCGGCGTGTCCTGACCATATTTCTGCGCGTAGAACTGATCGATCGATGTTCCGGCATAAACGTCCGAACCTTCGGTCTGCTTCGGATGCGCCGCTGTCAGGAAGATCGCGCTCGAGCGGAAATGGTCCGCGCCTTCTTCCGCTGCCGCCCATGCTTCCGCGGCACGAAGATCGGTGCGGGTCACCAGCGTGACGTAGTCGCGGAAAGGTTCGA
>Ga0209382_10005938_pt1 | contig 15767 bp, 11 predicted proteins | sample SoiMetdeltSBSDD5_FD_187599 | JGI IMG/M metagenome (GOLD analysis project Ga0209382, IMG submission 187599) | Bulk soil microbial communities from a Populus tree surrounding site in Tennessee, USA - Soil MetaG P. deltoides SBSDD5 (SPAdes) (version 2) | ecosystem: Environmental > Terrestrial >...
GATCCGCTAAGGTCGAGGAAGCGCCTTTCGTGCTGTCGCAGTTAAGCGCGGAGGGAGTATGAGTCTTATTAGGCGCGTAGCCGAATTGATATTGGCGTTACTCCGGGAACTCTCGGACGAAAATGCATACCACCGCTACCTGGCCGGGCGTCCTGCCTCGGGCGAAGAGTGGAGAAAATTTTCCGACGGACGCCACCGGTCCAAGTACGCGCGGGCGAAGTGCTGCTAAGACGATGGATCGCGATGTCGAGTGGTCGTAACGCCTAACAGGATTCCCAGGCCGACCATTACCAACACGCCAACACCGATCCACTGAGCCGGCACATGCATTAAGTGCGCGCCGGCAGCGAGCCCGATGATCATCACGATAAAACCTACGAGGTAGATACCAAAGGACATGAGGCATGCCTCCCTGCTTTGTTATTAGCAATTCGGGCGCCAGTTATCTTGTGCGGCTCTGTATCGATCGCAGTGTCAGGGTTGCTTGCTGCTGAACTTTTTCAGGTTGGCCAGGGACGCCGCGAACGTAGCGCTGCACTTCCTCGATCTCTGTAGGGCCGCCGATAGTGTAGAGTGCGCGCAGTGCTTCGAAGACGTGGCCCTTGTCGGCGGAGATGTCGACCAGAGCATCGCCCTGTTTGACCTGCGAGCCATCGGGGACCCGCAGAGCGCGAACTTCGCCGGGCAGTTGGGAACGCACTTCGGCGTCGCCAACCCGCGCGACCAAGGTTCCTGGATTGACGTACTGGCCTTCTTTCAGACGGAACTTTACTACGCCGGAAGTGGGAGACGGAATTGGAGTCGATTGCAGCATGCGTCGCAATTCCGGAAGCGCGGCGCTGTCATGGAAATTCGATAGCGACAGCGCGGTGTTGCGCTGCACCATGGGCGACGGATCGGAGAGGAGTTTTCGGAGCGCGTCGTGAAACGGCTCGTAAGTATGGTCCTGACCCATGATCCAGGCAGCGGTTTGTCGTAGCTCAAGCGACGGGCTGGAAGCTGTTTCGATGATCTTGGGATACCATCGGCGCACGGCGACGTCACCCCGTCCGAGTCGCTCGCCGATCTGAACCAGGGCGTGCTGGGCGTTGCGCGGTTTGGCGGCGATGTTGTTCAGGTAATCGTCTATTTCACGGTCGGTGAGGGATCGGCCAAACCAGGTGCCATGCCAAAAAAGGAATGGGAAGATGACGAGCAGAACGGTGAACAGAGTGATCAGGAAGTAGGCTCTGCGCCCGGGGCGTTTTGGATCCGCCTGGCGAGGCGTTTCGGCTTGCTTCACACTTTAATTTTAACTGTTCAGTTGCGACGACGGGTTTCGAGCTCGAGTACGCGGCTCGCGAGCGCGGAGAGACGAATTTCGCTTGCTACATCGGATGCATTGAGCTTCTGAATTTGGCGGCGACGCCTTGCGCGTAACTATTTTGCGAGCCGCTCCTCAAGCCGGGCCAGCCGCGAATCGATTTCGCCGACCTTGCCGATCAACATGTCATGACCCGTATGGACACGGTTTTCAAGCTGTGAAATTCTGCCATTGACCATGACGATCAACACCACGTTGACGAGGATGCCGACTAGCGGGACACTCAATCCAAAGAAAAACTGCGCGTTCGCCATCATTAGTGCGTTCATTCGGTATAGCAGTGTCTATCCGCCATTTTACTCTCATTCAAAAAAGAAAAGCGCCAGGCATCTCACGACACCTGGCGCGAATGAGCGGAAATTACTCTGCCAGTGAGCCTTCGCCGGTATCTTCCGACAGCCCGCCGGTGTACTGAATGCGAGCTTCCTCGTCGTATCCCGGGATGCCTTCGCCGAGGCCGGGCTCGATCGTCGGCTCTTCGACAACATCCTCGCCGGCGATCTTCACGCGGCGATAATACTCCATGCCGGTGCCGGCGGGAACGAGCCGGCCCATGATGACGTTCTCCTTGAGACCGCGAAGATAGTCCACCTTGCCGTTGATGGCGGCTTCGGTGAGGACACGCGTTGTCTCCTGGAATGACGCAGCCGAGATGAACGAATCGGTCGACAGGGAAGCCTTGGTGATGCCAAGCAGAATCGCTTGCCCTTCGGCCGGCCGCCCGCCGCTTTCGATGACTTTCTGGTTTTCGAGACGGAACCGGAACTTGTCGACTACTTCTTCCGGCAGGAACTCGGTGTCGCCGATATCCTCGACCCGCACCCATCGCATCATCTGACGAACGATGACTTCGAGATGCTTGTCATTGATATTCACGCCCTGCAGACGGTAGACTTCCTGGATCTCGTTGACCAGGTACTTCTGCAGCTCCTTCTCACCGAGGACGGCGAGAATGTCATGCGGATTGCGCGGTCCATCCATTAGCGGCTCGCCTTCCTTGACCCTCTCTCCCTCCTGAACGTTGATATGAACGCCCCGAGGCAGCGAATATTCGCGCTCTTCTCCGTCGTCGCCGACGACGTAGATCTTGCGCTGGCCCTTGCTGATCTCGCCGTATTTCACGACGCCCTTGATCTCGGCGATGATGGCCGTCTCACGCGGTTTTCTGGCTTCGAACAGCTCGACCACGCGCGGCAGACCGCCGGTGATGTCCTTGGTCTTGGTTGTCTCGCGCGGGATCTTGGCCAGCACGTCGGCGGCGTGGACCTCGTCCTCGTTCCGCACCATCAAGTGCGCATGCGTGGGCATCAAATACTTCTTGGTGTCCCCGCGAGAGCCGGCGTCCGGTTTTACGATGATGGTCGGCTGTCGCTTCTCGTCTATCGCGTCGGTGACGACGAGCTGCGACATACCGGTCACTTCGTCGACCCGCTCCTGAATAGTGGTGCCTTCAGTCAGATCCTTGAAGTGGACCTTGCCGCTGACTTCGGTCAGGATCGAGAACGTATACGGATCCCACTCGAGCAGGATTTGGTTTGTCGAAACCGGGGCGCCGTCATCAACGGTAATCTTCGCGCCATAAACGACGGGGTAGCGCTCTTTCTCGCGGCCTTTATCGTCAACGACGGCGATGATGCCGTTGCGATTCATGGCAATCAGCTCACCCTTGGCGTTACGAACCGTGGTGATGCCGAGGAACTTCGCGAATCCATCGGATTTCGCATCCTGAGTCGACTGCTCGGAAATACGGCTCGCCGTTCCACCGATGTGGAACGTACGCATCGTCAACTGCGTGCCGGGCTCGCCGATCGATTGGGCCGCAATCACGCCTACAGCTTCGCCGCGCTCAACCAGTCTTCCGGTCGCAAGGTTCCGTCCGTAGCACATGACGCAAACGCCGCGCTTCGATTCGCAAGTTAACACCGACCGAATCTTGACGCGCTCGATACCGGCGGCGTGGATGGCGGCCGCTAGCTCCTCGGTGATCTCCTGGTTGACCCCGACGATCACGTTGGTTTCATAATCACGCTGATCCTCAAGAGCGACGCGGCCCACGATGCGGTCGCGCAGCGGCTCGATGATTTCGCCCGATTCGATGATCGGCTCGACGAAGATGCCTTCGACGGTGCCGCAATCGGTTTCCGCCACGATCACGTCCTGTGAGACGTCGACCAGGCGCCGCGTCAGGTAGCCGGAGTCGGCCGTCTTGAGCGCTGTATCGGCGAGACCCTTACGTGCGCCGTGAGTCGAGATGAAGTATTGGAGCACGTTCAGTCCTTCACGGAAGTTGGCCGTGATGGGAGTTTCGATGATTTCGCCGGAGGGCTTGGCCATCAGGCCGCGCATACCGGAGAGCTGGCGGATCTGCTGTTTCGATCCGCGGGCGCCGGAGTCAGCCATGATGTAAATCGGATTAAGGTGGCGGCCGGTGCGGTCGTCCTCTTCCATCGCCTGGAACATCTCGTCGGAGACCTTCTCCGTAACCTTGGACCAGATTTCGATGATCTTGTTGTAGCGCTCACCGTGAGTGATCGCGCCGTCCTGATACTGGCTCTCCACCGCGACAACTTCTTTTTCGGCGGCCTTGACCAGTCCGGCCTTCTCGCTGGGGACGACCATGTCGTCGATTCCAATCGAAATTCCGGCGCGGGTGGCGTAGAGGAAGCCCAGATTCTTCACTTCATCGAGCATCTGGACCGTGATCTGCAACCCCAGTCTGAGGTAGCAGTACTGCACGAGCTGGGCGAGACCCTTCTTCTTGAGAAGACCGTTGATGTACGGCATCTCTTCGGGAAGGTGGTCGTTGAGGATCACGCGGCCGACCGTCGTCTCCATGTACTGCTTGATGAATTCGATTGGTTCGGTGTGGAGCACGTTCTGTGTGTCGAACGCATGCACCAGATCGATGACCTTGCCGGTGTAACGCAGCTTGATGGGAGTCAGGGTCTCGACTTCGCCCATTTCGAGAGCGATGAGAACGTCGTCGGTGGACGCAAACGTGCGTCCTTCACCCTTGGTGCCCGGCCGGGACTTGGTCAGGTAGTAGCATCCGAGAACCATGTCCTGAGTCGGAATGGTAATCGGCGCGCCGTGGGCTGGCGAGAGCACGTTGTTCGACGCCAGCATCAGGGTCGAGGCTTCGATCTGGGCTTCCGGCGACAGCGGAATGTGGACGGCCATCTGGTCGCCATCGAAATCGGCGTTGAAGGCGGTGCAGACCAGCGGATGAATCTTGATGGCCTTGCCTTCGACCAGCACCGGCTCGAACGCCTGAATGCCGAGGCGATGCAGTGTTGGAGCCCGGTTGAGCAGGATCGGATGATCCTTAATGACTTCTTCGAGAATGTCCCAAACGACGGGGTCATGCTGCTCGACGAGCTCTTTAGCCTGCTTGATCGTGGTGCAGTGGCCGCGCTGCTCCAGCCGGTGATAGATGAACGGCTTGAACAGTTCGAGCGCCATCTTCTTGGGAAGACCGCATTGGTTGAGCTTCAGTTCGGGTCCGACTACGATGACGGAGCGGCCAGAGTAGTCGACGCGCTTGCCAAGCAGGTTCTGGCGGAAGCGGCCCTGCTTACCTTTCAGGGTGTCGGAAAGACTCTTCAGGGGCCGGTTGTTCGCGCCACGCAGCACGCGGCCACGGCGGCCGTTGTCGAACAGGGCGTCGACGGCTTCCTGCAGCATGCGCTTTTCATTGCGCACGATGACGTCGGGCGCATGCAATTCCATCAGCTTCTTGAGCCGGTTATTGCGATTGATGACGCGCCGGTACAAATCGTTCAAATCGGAGGTGGCGAAGCGACCGCCGTCGAGCGGCACCAGGGGCCGCAGCTCGGGTGGAATCACGGGCAGCACATCGAGGATCATCCACTCCGGCTTGTTACCGGACTTGCGGAAGGATTCGACGACGCGCAGGCGCTTGGCGAATTTCAGCTTCTTCTGCTGGGAGGCCTCGGTCTTCATCCGCTCGCGGATTTCGACGCTGAGGGCCTCGACATCTACTTTCTTGAGCAGTTCCTTGATTCCTTCGGCGCCCATCATGGCGACGAATTTACCGGGGAAATCCTGATCGAGCTGGCGCTTGCGCTCATCGCCGATCACTTCACCGCGGGAAAGCTCGGCCACTTCGCCGGCATCCACGACGACGAATGCTTCGAAATACAGGACGCGCTCGAGCTCACGCAATGTGATGTCGAGCAAATGGCCGATGCGGCTTGGCAGACCCTTGAAAAACCAGACATGCGAGCAGGGGCTGGCAAGCTCAATGTGTCCCAGGCGCTCGCGGCGAACACGGGAGAGCGTGACTTCGACGCCGCATTTGTCGCAAATGACGCCGCGGTGCTTCATGCGTTTGTACTTACCGCATAAGCACTCCCAATCCGTCACCGGTCCAAAGATACGAGCGCAGAAGAGACCGTCGCGCTCAGGTTTAAAAGTGCGGTAGTTAATGGTCTCGGGCTTGGTTACTTCGCCATGGGACCAGCTACGAATCTTTTCCGGTGATGCGAGGCTGATGCGTATCGAATCGAAGTCGGCAATCAGGTTCGCTCTATCGTACGGAGAGGATCGATGCATAAATCTCCTTTGGAAAATCTACAAAATGATGGGCGGCCCCGCTGCGCCGCCCGGTAATTAGTCAGCCGCCAGCGCTGTCTCCAGCACTTCGCGCGGCTTCTTCATCAACTCGACATCGAGGCACAAGGACTGCAACTCGCGAATCAGTACGTTGAACGATTCCGGTACGCCCGGCTCGATCGCTGCCTCGCCCTTGACGATGGCCTCGTAGATTTTGGCGCGTCCGTACACATCGTCGGACTTAGCCGTGAGTAGTTCCTGCAGAATATAGGCGGCTCCGTAGGCTTCGAGCGCCCAGACTTCCATCTCGCCGAAACGCTGTCCGCCGAACTGCGCCTTGCCGCCCAGCGGCTGCTGGGTGATCAGCGAATACGGTCCGATGGAGCGCGCGTGGATCTTGTCGTCCACCAGGTGCGACAGCTTGAGCATGTAGATGTAGCCGACTGTTACCGGCTGCTCGAACTCCTGGCCGGTCATGCCGTCGAAGAGCTTCGATTTACCGGACGTCGGAAGCGAGGCTTCCGAAAGCTGTTTCTTGATCTCGCGCTCGGTCGCGCCGTCGAAAACCGGCGTCGCGAAGTGCAGGCCCAAAGCTTGGGCAGCCCATCCGAGGTGCGTTTCGAGAATCTGGCCGACGTTCATACGGGACGGCACGCCCAGCGGATTGAGGACGATTTCGACCGGCGTTCCATCCGGCAGATACGGCATGTCCTCGTCCGGCAAGATGCGGGCGATAACGCCCTTGTTACCGTGACGGCCGGCCATCTTGTCGCCAACCGACAGCTTGCGTTTCATGGCGATGTAAACTTTGACCAGCTTGATCACGCCGGGAGGCAGCTCGTCGCCCTTGCGGAGCTTGGCGATCTTCTCCTCGGTGATCTTCTCGAGCACGGCGATCTGGCGCGAGGTCATCTCTTCAATCTCGTCGATCTGCTCGTTGACCCTGGCGTCTTTGTCCTTCAACTTCATGCGCTTCAAGTCGCGGGAGCGGATCTTCTCGATCATGTCGCGAGTAAGGTCGGTGCCCTTGGCGACCAATCGCTTATTGGTCTTTTCGTCGTGCAGGTCGGCCTGCACCTGTTTGCCTTCGAGTAAAACGCTGAGGCGCTTGGAGCGCTCGTCGGTGAGGATTCGGATTTCGTCCTGCAGGTTGCGCTGCAGGCGCGAAATCTGCTCCTCTTCGATGGCCTTGGCGCGCTCATCCTTCTCCTGCCCCTTGCGCGAGAAGATGTTGCAATCGACGACAGTGCCTTCGATGCCGGGAGGACAGTAGAGCGAAGCGTCCTTCACATCGCCGGCCTTTTCGCCGAAGATGGCGCGGAGCAGTTTCTCTTCCGGAGTGAGCTGAGTTTCTCCCTTAGGAGTTACCTTGCCCACCAGGATGTCGCCGGGTTTGACCGTTGCGCCGATCCGGATAACGCCGCTCTCGTCGAGATTCCGCAGGAACGATTCGGAGATGTTCGGGATATCCCGCGTGATCTCCTCCGGTCCCAGCTTGGTGTCGCGCGATTCGATCTCGAACTCCTCGATGTGGATCGAGGTGTAGTAATCTTCCTTGACCAGCTTCTCACTGACCAGGATCGCGTCTTCAAAGTTGTAGCCGCGCCAGGGCATGAAGGCCACTAGGACATTGCGGCCCAGCGCCAGCTCGCCCATGTCGGTGCAAGGGCCGTCGGCGAGGACATCGCCCTTGGCGACGCGCTGCCCGTTATGCACGATGGGCTTCTGGTTGATACAGGTATTCTGGTTCGAGCGCTTGAACTTGGTGAGCTGGTAGATGTCGGCGCCGACCTCGCGCGAGAGCTGTCCTTCGTGATGCGGACCGCCTTCGACGCGGACGATAATGCGCTCGGAATCGACCGAATCGACCACGCCGGCGCGCTTGCAGAGCACCACGGCGCCGGAGTCCCGCGCCGTCACCCGCTCCATGCCCGTCCCGACGTAAGGCGCGTCGGCGCGGAGCAGCGGAACGGCCTGCCGTTGCATGTTCGATCCCATCAACGCGCGGTTGGCGTCGTCGTTTTCAAGGAACGGAATCAGGCTGGCTGCGACGGAGACGAGCTGCTTGGGACTGACGTCGATATATTCGATCTCATCCCGATGCTTGAGCACGAAGTTGCCTGCCTGGCGGGCGTTCGCCAGTTCGGGAACGATGTGCCCCTTTTCATCGAGCTCGACGTTAGCCTGAGCGATGGTCCACTTGTCCTCTTCCCAAGCGGAAAGATATTCGCAGTGGGCTTCGAATTCGGCCTGCTGCTTCTTAGAGCTGAGATCGCGATTGGCCTTCTCCATTTCGGAGCGCCGGATCACATCGCCGACCTTGTAATGCGTGTCGCCGGGGTTGAGGAGCTTGACCTCGTCGATCACGGTGCCCTTGATCACTTTTCTATACGGGCTCTCGATGAACCCATACTCGTTGATCTGAGCGAAGCAGGAGAGCGACGATATGAGACCGATGTTTGGGCCTTCCGGCGTTTCGATCGGACAGATGCGGCCGTAGTGTGTCGGATGCACGTCGCGGACTTCGAATCCGGCGCGTTCGCGGGACAGACCGCCTGGTCCGAGCGCCGAAAGACGCCGCTTGTGCGTGATCTCCGAAAGCGGATTGGTCTGATCCATGAACTGGGAGAGCTGGCTCGACCCGAAGAATTCGCGGATCGCCGCCATCACCGGCTTCGCGTTCACCAGGTCGTGCGGCATGGCCGTCGACATCTCCTGGTAGACCGACATTTTTTCCTTGATGGCGCGCTCCATGCGGACCAGGCCAATGCGGAACTGGTTCTCGAGCAGCTCGCCGACGGCGCGAACACGCCGGTTGCCGAGGTGATCGATATCGTCCACCGCGCCGATGCCCTTGCGCAGCTTGAGGAGGTAGCGGATGGTGTTGTAGAAATCGTCGGCGTCGAGCGTGCGCTTGTCGAGCGGCGTCGCGTCGGCCTTATCGTGAAGCTTAATGTTGAACTTCATGCGGCCCACGCGCGAAAAATCGTACTTGCGCGGGTCGAAGAACATCCCCTGGAAGAGCTGGCTCGCCGTATCGAGCGTCGGCGGATCGCCGGGACGCAGCTTGCGGTAGATCTCAATCAGGGCGTCGTTCCGCGATTTGATGGGATCCTTCTTGATAGTCGCCGTGATAACCGTGCCGACTTCGTCGCGCTCGGGGAAGTAGACCTCGACACTGTCCATGCCGGCCTCGATCAGTTTGGCGATCATGGTAGTGGTTAGCTCGGTGTTGGCGTCCACCATCACCTCACCGGTCGACATGTCGACGACATCGGCAGCCACGAAGGCGCCTTCCAGATCGTTGGGCGCGACTTCGACCTGCGTTATCTTCGCCTTCTGGATTTCCTTCATCAGCGAAGGCGTAATCTTCTTTCCCTGCCCGACGACGGTTTCTCCGCCCTTGGTCGAGATGGCGTGCGAAAGCTTCAGACCCAGCAGGCCGTCGGAGACCTGCCAGTAAAGCTTCTTATCTTTGATGACGATCTTATCGATGTGGTAGAAGGTGCGCAGAATCTGCTCGTCGGTTGCGAGTCCCAGCGCCCGCAGAAAAACTGAGCCGTAGAATTTGCGTTTCCGGTCGATACGTACGTACAGCAGATTCTTGGTGTCGTATTCGAATTCGACCCAGCTTCCGCGGTAGGGGATGATCTTGCCGAGGAAGTAGCCTTGCGCCGGCACACGCTCGAAGAACACTCCGGGCGAGCGGTGCAATTGCGATACGATCACGCGCTCGGTGCCGTTGATGATGAACGTGCCGTTCTCGGTCATCAGCGGGATTTCGCCGAAGAAAACTTCCTGCTCCTTGATGTCGCGGACACTCTTCACGCCGGTCTCGGGATCCTTGGCGTAAACCGTGAGCCGGATCGTAACTTTGAGCGGAGCGGCGTAAGTCATGCCGCGCTCCTGGCACTCTACGACGTCGTACTTGAGCTGCAGTCCGACCGGATCGCCGCACTTGTTGCAGAAGGTGACGATGTTCTTATTGAATGTGCCGCACTGATGGCAGAGCACATCGCCGGGGTGAAATGGATCCGTCTTGATGGTGGCGCCGCAGCTAGGATTCCGGCAGGTGGAGCGGAGATGGTGCAGGCCTTTTAAGTTGCCGCACTTGCACTCCCAGTTGCCGATGGAATAATCCACGAACTCGAGCTGGCTGACGCCGCGAAAATCGGAGATGGGGAAAACGGAGTTGAAAACAGTCTGCAGGCCCGCGTCATCCCGTTCGTTCGGGAGCAGGTCCATCTGGAGGAAGCGCTCGTAGGAACGCTTCTGCACCTCGATCAGGTTCGGGATCGGGATGGACGTCTTGATTTTGGAAAAATCAACTCGCTCGGGCGCCGCGCCATTGTGGTTTTGCATTTTTACTCCTCAGAGCCGAACAGCCAATGAACAATTAAAAGGTCTGACGGGCCGCGCAAACAGGCGTCCTGAGGACGCCTGTTGCGGCTCGCCGCAAAAATTTATGAGACGGACTGCGCTCGATCGGCCTCGTGAATCCGGGGCTGAGATGGCAGGTGAATAGGACGGGGAACCGAGGGAAACTGAGCTTGGGATGGAGTAGGTCCGTTGAGAGACACGTATCCCCGGCAACCACTGAAAACGTAAAATTGCGCACGGAGGCCCCGCGTGCAGTTCTAAGCGCACTGCAATCAGAATGCCAGGATCCAATATTCACTTTCACCAATCCGGGTTCGACTACCGGTGGAAACGAAAGCCCAAACAACAGTCTACCAGACCCGAGGCCCCTCGTCAAAGGCCTCAAGCCGCCTAACTCCAGTTACTTACGCTACTTTACTTCGACGCTCGCGCCCGCGTCGACGAACTTCTTCTTGATCGTCTCGGCTTCATCCTTGGTCACGCCTTCCTTGATCGGCTTCGGCGCTCCATCCACCAGGTCCTTGGCCTCTTTGAGGCCCAAGCTGGTGACTTCACGGACGGCCTTAATGACGTTGATCTTGTTTGCGCCGGCCGCAGTGAGAACAACCGTGAACTCGGTCTTCTCTTCCGCCGCCGGAGCAGCCGACGCGCCGCCACCGCCACCCGATACCATCATCGGGGCTGCCGCCGCCGCTGAAACCCCTAACTTCTCTTCGAGCATCTTGACGAGCTGAGAGGCCTCCAGCAGCGTCAAGCCTTGAATCTGCTCCGCAATTGAATTGATGTCCGCCATTTTCTTTCAAAACTCCTTGTGAAGATAAAACCTACGATTGAAACTTGTTTTCTTTACAGCCCTGGTCGATCACCACAGCCAGGTTACGACCCACCGCGTTCATCGCCGTCACCAGCCGCTGGGCCGGCGCGTTGATGAGAAACAGCAGCTTCGAAAGGATCTCTTCCTTCGAAGGCATTGTCGCCAGATCGTTGATGCTCTTGATGTCGATTGCCCGGCCTTCGACGAATCCGGCCTTGAACGTAAATACCGGGTTTATTTTCGCGTAAGCCGTGAGCGCCTTGGCCAACGCGACCGGATCGGAGGACGTGTAGGCCAGCGAGCACATGCCCTTCAAATCCTTGAGGACGGCCTCGGAAGCAGTGCCCTCAGCGGCTTTCGCGGCGATGTTGTTCTTGATGACGCGGTAGTTGCCACCCGCCGCACGTACGACCTTGCGCAGCTCAAAGTCCTGACTTACCTTCAACTTTTCGAAGCCGGTGACGAAGAGGTTTTTCGCGCTCTCCAGGTCCTTGCGCAACGCTTCCAAATCTTTCTGCTTGTCGTCTCGATTTTTCATGATGACCTACGCTCGCTCCGCCTTGACGGCGTTCAGGGCCGTGACGTCCAGCGACACGCCCGGGCTCATGGTCGAACACACCGTTGCGGTCTTGACGTATTTGCCTTTGGCCGCCGCCGGCTTGGCTTTCATAACAGCCTGAATCAAGCTCGACGCGTTCTCGATCAGCTTGGCGGGAGCAAAACTCAGCTTGCCAACCGGGGAATGAATAATGCCGGTCTTGTCGACACGAAACTCGACTTTACCAGCTTTGATTTCCTTAATCGCCTTGGCGACTTCAGTCGTGACAGTGCCGGTCTTGGGATTGGGCATCAGCCCACGGGGACCGAGGACTTTGCCAAGCTTACCGACCGACCGCATCATATCCGGGGTGGCGATCACGGCGTCGAAATCGGTCCAGCCTTCGGACTGAATGCGCGCCACGATCTCTTCTCCACCGACGATGTCGGCGCCGGCTTCTTCCGCTTCTTTCTGCCGATCCGAACCCGCGATCACCAGTACTTTCTTAGACTTACCGAGACCATTGGGCATGACGACGGTGCCGCGGACCATCTGGTCGGCGTGCTTGGGATCGACACCGAGGCGCATGTGCACCTCGACGGTCTCGTCGAACTTGGCGAATTTAATCTTCTGGAGAAGGGGGATTGCTTCTTCAAGTGGATAAGGCCGAGCCTCTACCTGCCTCGAAGCCGCCTCATATTTCTTGCCTGTTTTCTGCGCCATATCTCCTCATTGGTGCGAACGGCCACTTTCAAACGCAGCAGCCTCCCATTGAGTTGTCTTTGGGAACTTAACTAGAATAACACATGCGTCTGGGTTGTCAATCTCAGGGGTAGTATCTGAAATTTGCGTCGGTGGGAAATCTAGGTCGTGAGCCGTTGAATTCAAACGGGCAGCCAGAATGGGGCTTGGCGATTGTTATCAAAGAACAAACGGGGGTCCGCCACTCCATGGCCTGGCCCCCGCCTGCTGGTTCACAACTATCTCCATTGAGCCTACGCTCTCTAGGCCAGGAAAGCTGAGCCGAATTGCTCATTTCGGCGTATCACTAATTTTCTGTTCCTCGTGCTTGACCTCAGACTGCAATAGTAGCCCTTGCAGCCGCTCGAATCCGTCTCGGACGCAAGACTGTGCGAGCTTTCTTGGATGGACTTCACGGTCGCTAGCTATCCCTCAAACACAGCGCCTTTTCCTAGAACTGCACACGCCATCGTTCAGTCGCGCGGAATTCTTTGAACAGCGATAAATCCAGGTTCTTCTGCCCCGGACGTCGCTGTCTGGTTGCCGATCGTCCCGTCAGTATAGGCACGACACCGGTGATGGTTCCCAGGTCGCGCTGGGCTAGTGAAAATGGGGTCAGAAGAAGTACAACAGTTAGGATACGGATACAGCGTCGCATAGGCCGGCTCCCTTACTGATATGGCGCTATCACAGCGGAATCGGAGCTGTCAAAGGACCTAAGATATGGTGATGACGAAGGGTCGGATTAAACACTCACTCGCTTACTGGTGTCTGAACGCCACTGACTGGCAATGGGATCTGGATCGTGTTTGCCGGACAGCCAAGGATTTGGGTTGCCTGAGCGTCGAACTCGTTCCAACCGAGTTGTGGCCGACATTGAAGAAGCACGAGTTAACCTGTGCTATCGCGTTCAACGGAATGCCGGCGGCGCCGTTTGTCAAAGGCGTCAATAATCCTCGCTATCACGAGGAAGTCATCACGCGCACGAAACAGGTCATCGACCAAGCCGCGGAGTTTGGGTTTCCGAGCGTCATCGCATTCACCGGCTACAAGTGGAGGGACGCCGAGGATCCACATAGCGGTGAGATATCACTGAATGACGGTTCCGATAATTCTGTCAAAGCGCTGAAGGAGCTTGCACCGTATGCAAGCCGCAAGGGCGTGACAGTGTGTCTCGAGCAGCTAAACACACGGGACGATAGTCACCCAATGAAGGGACATCCGGGCTATCAGGGCGACGATATTGACTATTGCGCGGACATCGTGCAGCGGGTTGGCTCACCAAGCGTGAAGCTGCTGTTCGACATTTATCATGTCCAGATCATGAACGGCGACGTAATCCGGCGCATCCGCCAGTATGGCGATCTGATCGGACATATCCACACGGCCGGAGCTCCGGGACGTGGGGAACTCGATGATCGGCAGGAAATCAACTATGCGGCGGTCATGCCAGCATTGCTGGAGGTCGGGTACGCGGGCTATGTGGGACACGAATTCATCCCAACGCGCGATCCGGAGCATGGACTTGCTGAGGCAATCGCGGTCTGCGATGTCTAGGACAGAACAAACTAAGCTTATTCCCCAATGTCAACTCAAGGAGTCGAAGTCACTGTGGAACAAGCTTTAGCTTGTTCGTCAAGCGCCTAACCAGGAATGTACTGTCGCAGGAATCTCTGCGCGACAACGAATCCATTCTTGAAGCTCTGCGTAAAATTCTCGCGGTCGTAGGCCGGATAGTAACCGGCGTCCTCATGCTCAATGTTGAGCGCTCCCTGATAACCCGCGTCCTGAAGCACGGTGAAGAAAGCAGCCCAATCGATGGAGCCGGAACCGGGCAGCCGGAAGCGCCACCATTGCTCATCGTTCAACGGATTCACGCCGACTCGCCGCAGCACCGGCCAGCGGATCTCGGTATCCTTCAGATGGACATCGTAAATTTTGTCGACGAAATCGCGCGCCGCCTGGATTGGATCGATCATCTGCCAGGCGAGATGGGAAGGATCGAACTGCAGTCCGACATAGGGTGACGAGCCGAACGCTTTAAACAGAGCCTCGAAACCGACGGGCCCCGTGGCGATGTTCGGCCCTCCGACCCACGGTTCCCAAAGTATCCGGACGCGATGCTTCTGGCAGGCGGGGAAATACTTCTCGTTGTAAACGCGGACGATCTCATCGACCTGCTGCGCGAGCGGCCGACCGGGAATCTTCCCCGACACCGAGCCAACGTAAGGAACACCCAGCGCCCCGGCAAGTTCGATCGCACGGACGAATTGTTCATTGCCTCGGGCGCGCTCCGCCGCGTCGGAAGCGATGTGGTTGGGTTGATGGCAGCCGATCACCGAAAGCCGAAGGCCCGAATCCTTGATGCTTGTCCGCACCTGCTCGATTCGCTGCTGCGAAACCGGACTGCTCAGGTCGAGGGTTGTCTTCAGATGCGCAAAAAGGCCGATGCTCGTGAAGCCGGCTTCCTTTGCGAAGCGCACATTGGCCTCGCTGAAATTGCCGAGGATGCCTAGTGTCGGATTCCAGGATCGGCGCTGCGCCGTGGCCGGGATCGCTTGTGCGATGGCGAGCGCGCCGAGAATTTTACGCCTGCTGACGTTCATGGGCGGACTATATCATGATATTCTCGCCCAAGATATGAGCCACAACTATCCGCGACTGCACAACGCGATGTGGCCCGGCCTGGTAGGGAAAGGCGCGGGCGCTGAGCCTCCAATCGACCTTGACACGATGCTAAATCTGACCGCCGCCGCCGAGGTGGACGGCGTAAAATTCGATGGTGTCGATCTGTTTCTCTATGATCCGCACACCAGCATCGACTCGTCGGACGACGACCTGCAGCGTCTCGCCGACAAGGTCACATCGAAAGGATTCGTGATCGGTTCGCTCGTCGCGCCGGTGTGGCCTCCCACTGGCGGCGGGTCGGCGATGGGCGGTGACGAGGACCGGAAACATTTCCTCGATGCCGTGCGTAAAGGCTGCCGTATTGCCGCGAAGCTCACGCAGCTAGGCGTCAGGCCGCACGGGATTGTCAGAATCGACTCGGCGACCTCCCCGGCGGAGTGGTCAAAGGATCCGGTCAATAATCAGAAACGGATCGCGCAGACGTTCCGAGAGGCGGCCGCTATCGCCGAGTCGTATGGCGAGCGCCTGGCCGCCGAAGGCGAGATTTGCTGGGGCGGCATGCACGGCTGGCGGAAAATGGTCGACCTGCTGGAACAGACCAATCGTCCGAAAACGGTCGGATTCCAGGCCGATATGGCGCATACCCTCTTGTACATCCTCGGCTATAATGCGCCTGAGGATCGCATCGTACTGGAAAACTTCAACTGGGAGCTAGACCAACTTGCCGC
>Ga0209382_10005939_pt1 | contig 15767 bp, 5 predicted proteins | sample SoiMetdeltSBSDD5_FD_187599 | JGI IMG/M metagenome (GOLD analysis project Ga0209382, IMG submission 187599) | Bulk soil microbial communities from a Populus tree surrounding site in Tennessee, USA - Soil MetaG P. deltoides SBSDD5 (SPAdes) (version 2) | ecosystem: Environmental > Terrestrial >...
CCTCCGCATCAGCTCCTCCCCCCTGGGCGACAGCTCGTACCCGACCTCGAACGACTGGGTGAGCCCCAGCTTCTTCAGCCTCCGCACGTCCGCCTTGAACGGCGGCGTCTCCCTCCCCACCTTCCGCGCCAGCTTCGACGCGGCCGTGCGCGGATTCCTCCCGATCAACCGCAGCGTCCTCCACGCCCACGGGGCCTTCGCCCGCTCGTCCCAGCCGTCCAGCCGCCGGACCAGGCGCGCGACCTCCTCGTCGGTCAGCGAGGCGTCGAGCGCCGCCGGCACCCGGTCGCCGTCGCCGCCGTGGTGCAGCTCCACCCGGAAGACCGTGTCCTGCGCCCGCAGCGGCTCCTCCCGCACCGCCTGCATGTACTCCAGCAGCGCCTCCCGGCCGTCGAACCCGGACAGCCTGGCGTCCTCGGCGGTGATGCTCCCCACCGGCACCACCTCCACCCGGTCCACCTCCAGCACGCCCAGCGGGTGGCAGCGGTAGCGGCCGCCGGGCTTGACCAGCGGTTTCCTCCACGAGCGGAACGTCAGCCGGATCGACCCGTCCTTCAGCCCGGCATGGAACCGCTTCTGGAACAACAGCACGCTTGACCTCCTTCTCCCCGCAAAGGGACAGTCGAACCATGAGGCGCGCCAAGATCGTCTGCACGGTGGGACCCGCCAGCCAGAGCCCGGAGATGCTGGAGCGGCTGCTGGCCTCCGGCATGGACGTGGCCCGGCTCAACTTCTCCCACGGCTCCCACGAGCAGCACATCGCCACCATCGAGACGCTGCGCGCCGCCTCCCTCAAGGTGCGCAAGGCGGTGGGCATCCTGGGGGACCTCCAGGGCCCGAAGATCCGCACCGGCAAGCTGGACAAGGGCTCGGCGGAGCTGGTCGAGGGCGCCGAGCTGCAGATCACCACCGACGAGTCGGTGGTCGGCAACGCCCAGATGGTCTCCACCACCTACCAGCACCTCCCCGGCGACGTGAACCCGGGCGACCGCATCCTCCTCGACGACGGCCTGCTGGAGCTGCGGGTCAAGGCCACCGACAAGCGTTCGCTGGTGGTGACCGAGGTGATCCACGGCGGGACGCTGCGCAACAACAAGGGCATCAACCTCCCCGGCGTGATGCTGCGGGCGGAGGCGCTCACCCCCAAGGACCGCGAGGACCTCCTCTTCGGCCTCAAGGCCGGCGTGGACTTCGTGGCGCTCTCCTTCGTGCGCCAGCCCTCCGACCTGGACCAGGCCCGGCAGGTGATGGCGCAGGCCGGCCGCCAGGTGCCCATCATCGCCAAGCTGGAGAAGCCGGAGGCGCTGGCGCGGCTGGACGCCATCCTGGAGAAGACGGACGGGGTGATGGTGGCGCGCGGGGACCTGGGCGTGGAGATCCCCCCGGAGGAGGTGCCCGCCATCCAGAAGGACATCATCCGGCGCGCCAACCAGCGAGGCATCCCGGTCATCGTCGCCACCCAGATGCTCAACTCGATGATCGACCATCCGCGCCCCACCCGCGCCGAGGCGTCCGACGTGGCGAACGCGGTCTTCGACAGCGCGGACGCGCTGATGCTCTCCGGCGAGACCGCCTCCGGCAAGTATCCGCTGGACTCGCTGAAGATGATGGACCGGATCATCCTCGCCGCCGAGTCCGCCTCGCGCGCCTCCGCCCCCCGCAAGGGCTACGCGCCCCCGCCCGACGCCCACGCCACCTTCCCCGAGGTGATCGCCGCCACCGCCTGCCGCGCCGCGCTCGACGCCGGCGCCTCGCTGATCGCCGCCTTCACCCTCTCCGGCACCACCGCGCGGCTGCTCTCGCACTTCCGGCCGCGGGTGCCGGTGGTGGCCTTCTCCCCCAACCAGGAGGTCCGCAGGAGGCTGGCGCTCCTGTGGGGCGTGGTGCCGCGCGTGCTGGAGCCCATCCAGGACACCGAGGCCATGGTCCGCCGCGTGGAGGAGGAGCTGATCTCCCGCGGGCTCGCCCATCGCGGCGAGAAGGTGGTGATCGTCTTCGGCGCGCCGGTCGGCCAGCCGGGGAAGATCAACTCCCTGCGCCTCCACACCATCTCCGGGACGACGTAGGAACCCGCCGATCGCCTCGGTCAAGGCGCTTTCTCCTTGGACTGCGTGTCCGTGAGTCGGCTGGCGTCTTGGCCGGTCAGGGAGAGCGAGCTCCTCATTCCGTCTGCTGGTTGCCGCGCAACCGCCTCCTGGTTTAGGCACTGAAGTCGTTTGGGCGGACCAAGCCCGGACAGAGCGGTCAGCCTGTAAGCAGTTGATCGAGACAGACTCCAAAAGGGGAGTGCGACAGATGCTCCAGTTGGCCGTGGTGGCCGTTCTGTGCGGTACAGCGGCGGCGGATGCGCAGGATGCCGGGAGAGACGCGCGACTGGTGGAGGCGCAGGAAGCCTACGAGGAGGCGACGAAGCTCAAGAATGAAGGTAAGTACGCCGAGGCGACTTCAAAAGCGGAACACGCGCTTGGTGTGCGAGAGTCCATTCTCGGCGGCACACATTTGAAGGTTGCCGAATGCCTGAGCTTGACGGGCGAGCTCTATTGCAGGCGAGGAGACTGTCTCCGCGCCGAGCCGTTTCTTCAACGCGCACTCGCCATTCGAGAAGCGGCCCTCGGCAAGTCGCATCCTGACGTCGCCGCCACGCTCAACAATCTCGCCAATCTCTACTCTTACCAGGGGCTGTATGGCAGGGCGGAGCCGCTCCTCGAGCGCGCGCGCGCCATTCGCGAGGCGGCCTTCGGCGAGTCGCACCCTCTCGTCGCCGCCTCGCTCAACAGCTTGGCCAACCTCTACCGTAACCAGGGGTTGTACAGCAGGGCGGTGCCACTGTATGAGCGCGCGCTCGCCATTCGGGAGGCGGCCCTCGGCAAGTCGCATCCCGACGTCGCCGCCTTACTCAACAACTTTGCCCTCCTCTACTCTGACCAGGGGCTGTACAACAAGGCGGAGCCACTGTATGAGCGCGCGCTCGCCATTAAGGAGGCGGCCCTCGACAAGTCGCACCCTGACGTCGCCTCCTCGCTCATCAACCTCGCCAATCTCTACGCTGACCAGGGACTGTACAACAAGGCGGAGCCACTGTATGAGCGCGCGCTCATCATCAACGAGACGGCCCTCGGCAAATCGCACCCTCTCGTCGCCAGATCGCTCAACAACCTCGCTACCATCTACGCTGACCAGGGGTTGTACAGCAAGGCGAAGCCACTCCTTGAGCGCGCGCGCGCCATTTATGAGGCAGCCTTCGGCAAGTCACATCCTGACGTCGCCGCCTCGCTCATCAACCTCGCTGATCTCTACTTTCGCCAGGGGTTGTACGGCAGGGCGGAGCCACTCCTGGAGCGCGCGCGCGCCATTCACGAGGCGGCCCTCGGCAAGTCGCACCCTCTCGTCGCCGATTCGCTCAACAACCTCGCCGCCTTCTACGCTCACCAGGGACTATACGGCAAGGCGGAGCCACTGTATGAGCGTGCGCTCGCCACTCGAGAGGCGGCCCTCGGCAAGTCGCATCCTGACGTCGCCGCCTCGTTCAACGACCTCGCCCGGCTTCGCCTGGGGCAGCGGCGGCTTGCCGAGGCTGTGCCCCTCTTCGGCCATGCTCTGGCTATTTCCGAGGGGCGCCTTCGCCATGAAGCGCTCGACTTCTCCGAGTCGCGCCTCGCAAGCTTCCTCCAGTTTCTCAGCAAGGACGAGCAACTCCTCTACTCCCTTGTCCGGGTGCACCCGGACAACCTGGGCGTGCGGCGGCTCGCGCTCACCTCCGCGCTCCTCTTCAAGGGCCGCTCCGTCGAAGAGGCTGCTGACACGTCGCGCATCATCTTCAAGAGCTTGGGCCCCCAAGACCAAGAAACTTTCGAACGCTTGCGGGGACTCCATACCCGGTTCGCCAAGCTTTCGCTGGATGGCCCAGGCGAGCTTGACGCGGCCGAATACCAGCAGCGCCTGAGGGCCCTCGTGGACGAGGGGGACGCCCTCGAGGCAGACCTCGCCAGGCGCTCTGCATCGTTGCGCGCGTTGACTGAGCTTCCCACGGCCGCCGATATCCTCGAGCGCGTTGTTGTCGCCATTCCCAAGGACCACGTACTCGTTGAGCTGGTTGTCTACGAATACAGCCCGCCCGTGCCAAAGGTTGGCACACCTGAGTCCAAGATTCCAGTTCAGCTCCGCTACCTGGCGATGGTGATCTTCCCGGACGGCCGTACCGCGGCCGTCGACCTGGGCCCCGCGGATGCGATCGACAAGGTTGCCTCGCGCCTCCGCGATGCACTGGCCGGCCGAGTTGCTGATTTTCAGGTTCCCGCCCAGAAGCTCTATCAGCTCGTCTTCAAGCCATTGCAGTCCGCTCTCGGCGATAGCAGAAAGATATTCCTCGCACCCGACGGCGAGCTCGCCCTCGTACCCTTCGCCGCCCTCCACGACGGCCGCCGCTTCCTGGTCGATGCCTACGACTTCGCCTACCTCACCAGCGGCAGAGACCTCCTCGCTCGCCCTGGCAATATTCCTACCGCAACGCCAGTCGTTGTCTTCGCCGACCCGGACTACAGCGGTTCCCTGCCAGCTCGGGCTTCTGCTCCGGACGGAGGGGTGCCGCTGGCCGCTGTCGAGCGCTCCTACTCCGTGGAACGCTTCTTCGCGAACAAGAGGGCTTACCTCCGCGGGCAGGGATGGTTGCCGCTCGCGGGCACTCGCCAGGAAGCCCAGGTCATTCAGCGCTTCTTTCCGCAGGCCCAGGTCTTCCTCGGTGCCGATGCCTCCAAAGAACGACTTCTCCACCTGGCTACACCCGGAATCCTCCACATCGCCACCCATGGCTTCTTCCTCGAAGACGCCGCGCATCCTCCCGGCGCTCGCGCGCTGGTCGCGTCGGTCGGCAACATTCCCCGCTTGCCCGATCCGCTGCTTCGCTCTGGCTTGGTGCTTGCCGGAGCCAGCTCGCCAGCGGATCGGGGCAACTCGCTAGTGACGGCACTGGAGTTGGCCGGTCTCAACCTGTGGGGCACGGACTTGGTGGTGCTCTCGGCTTGCGATACCGGCTTGGGCGGCACTAGCCGGGGCGAGGTGAAGCGCGGCCAAGGTGTCTATGGCTTGCGCCGGTCGTTTATCGTTGCCGGGGCGGAGACGCTGGTGGTCAGTCTCTGGAAGGTTGACGACCAGGTCACGCGCACCCTGATGGAGAGCTACTACGGCAATCTTTTCGCTAGCCAGGGTCGCGTCACAGCGCTTCGCGAGGCCATGTTCGCTCTACGCAAGGAACATCCCCACCCTCACTACTGGGCCCCCTTCATAGGCATCGGCAGGGACGCGCCTCTTCGTCAGTTTGCGTCGAACAACCGATGAATCACCCGAACGACATAGGTGTGTCGATGGAGCATCTGCAGGCCGCGGCGACAGCTCCGCCGTGGGGGCTGAAGACCCGTCAGCCGCGGCCTGCGATGCCCCGGACGCTGTGAGAGCCGGTCCTCCGCTACAGGTGGAGGTTGATCGTGTAGTTGACGTACTCCTGGACAGAGGTCGAGCAGATCTTGTCGACGATCAGCATGATGACGCTGTCGTCGTTGTAGGAGCCGATTCCGCTTACGAAAGACGCGCTGCCGTTTCCGGAGAAGTACAGGATCTCGGTGAGGTCGGTCGTGATGATCTGCAGTCGATAGCACTCGATGTCTCCGCCACCAGTCGTGGTGATCCGAACGTCGAGGTCGTTGATGCAGAAGCCTCCATCGGCCAGGATGGCCCAGTAGTCAGGAGCGGCACCGATAACGGGGGCGAAGCCGTCAATGACTGGATTGGCGTGGACGCGAGCGTCGGACAAGATCTTGCCCGACAGAGTGATTCGGGACTGGGAGTCGTGGCAGGTGTATGGACCGTGCGTCGACGCCGACCCCTCCGTGTGGCCGGGAGGTACGGAGTCAGACCGTTCGCACCCGTTGGCTGCGCTCTGATCGATATCGAAGCGCTCCCCCCGGCATGAGAACGTGCACAGGGAGCTCTCGCACGCGACGTTTGCAGAGCCGAGATGTGCCCCGGGGCAGACGTTGCCACATGCACCACAGTTGTTGACGTCGCTGCCGATGTTGACCTCGCACCCGTCGCTGGCATCCTGGTTACAGTCTGCGGTCCCTGCGGGGCAATCTGAGACGTGGGCGAAGAATGCGGTCGCCTGGATGGTGCCGGCGGCCGACACGGTGCAGGTTCCGGTGCCCGCGCACCCGCCGCTCCACCCGGTGAACTGGGAGCCATACCCAGGAGAGGCGCTCAGGACCACCTGCGAGCCCTTCGGGAAGAAGGCGCGGCAACTCACGTTCGGACAGTTGATTCCAGCAGGGCTGCTGGTCACGGACCCAAGGCCGGTGCCCTTGATGGCAATCTCCACGGTTGGCTGGACCGTGATGTCCCGGAACGTCACGTGCGGGCTCAAAGGCTGTCGCCCGTGCTTGTCCCAGAGGGCCCGCAGGGAGAGCTTGTAGCCAATATCGGCCGACCACGCGTGCGAAGCGGTGATGTCCGGTGGCGACTCCATTTCGGTCTTGGTGCCATCCCCCCAGTAGAGCTCGTAGTGGACGGGATCGGCGTACGGCCAGCACGGCCGCATCTTCGCGCGGTATTCCTGTGGAATGCCGACCCCTGTCTCGGCCGGTCCGAGGAGCATGGGGGTCAGCGCGCTGGAATTGGGCAGGGAGAGGAACGCGATGTGCTTGCGTGCGGTGTGGTACACGTCCGTCCATTCCTGGGTGTTCAGGAAGCCGGACACGGCGGCGGTGATGAAGACTTGCCCGTCCGCGTCGAACGTGAGGGCGCTCACCAGCTCGGGAACGCCGTCTCCATCCGCGTCACCGCAGTTGTTGCCGATGTACCCCCAGAGGTCGCCGTGAGCGGTAGGTCGGACACCGATCTGACCGTAGACGATGGATTCATCGTAGAGGAAAGTCCGGATGGCGCCTTGTACCCAGGGTGACACCTGGATTCGAGCGGAGACGCCGCCGGTGAGCTCTGTCGCTGGCGGGACCGTGGTCAAGCTAAGATTGGCATTCCCGGTGCATCCTGAGAGCGCGCACTTGGAATCAAAAGAACCGGTGAGCGTTTGGCCTCCCGTGTAGGTGAGCTGGCCGGTGGCGTTCGCGGAGAGATCGACGCCGACGGTGACGGGCAAGTTCACGCCGATGATGACGGGGACAGGGCCGATCATGAAGCCGAGATTGATGAGGGGAGGCTTGACGACCAGGGTGCTCCAGTGCATGTCGTACTTCAGAGTGCCTTGGACGGATACCTGGCTGGTGGCACTGGCGCTTCCTGAGGTGCGCGCCTCCACGAACACCAGCCCATAGGGAATGCAGGCTCCAAGGAGGCTCATGCGAACGATGTTCACGCTGACCGCCGCGGTGGCGGTGGCACCCATGTTCAAGTTGAACGTCAACTTGCCCTGGAGACTGTCGGCGAAGTCGTAGCTCTTCTCGAGGGGCGGAAACTGGGCTCCCACCGTCTTGCTGACCGACCTTGGCTGGTCCAGGCACCCGGAGAACTGCACGGGGGTATCGGGGGGCTCGGCGATGGCCAGGAGGTACGGCGTGAGCTGGCCGCTGGCCTCGGAGACCGCGATCTCGTCCACGATGTGCTGGTCGACGAAGAAGACGGTCCCGCCGGGCTGGAGAGAGCCGGACAGATCCTCGCGAACGGACGGTGGCAGGGGGGCCTGCTGGACACCGTTTGCGTCATGAACCATGTACAACTTCTGGTTGAAAACCGCCCCGGTGTCCGTGACGGTCCCACTGACCCGGGTGAGCTTCCAGTCCGGACCCTGGGCGATCTCCTCGATCACCTGGGGGGTGAGGGTGAAGTACGTCGCCCAGCTTCCTCTCTCCACGAAGCGCGTCCCCGCGGCCCATGCCCCTTCCTGGATCGTCCCGGACGATCGGGTGACCTCCGCATGCGCCGCGAGGTACAGCGTGGGGAGCATGTCGGGTGAGAGCGCCTTGCTGTAGACGAACTCGGTGACGCCGGGGGTATGGCGCTGGCGGAAGGCGAAGTGTCCTGGAATCGGCCCGCCGGCCTTGGTGCGGGGGATGAGCCGCCAGTCGTTCTGGATGTCGAGATGGGTCTCGGTCAAGGACCAGGGCGCGTTGACCACGTACTTGACGAGGAGCTGATCGCCTTCGATGTACGCGGTCACCTGGCCAACCTGCGTCGTACGGCCTGCGAGGAGAGGGGTGGTCGTGCTTCCGCTCCAGTTGCTGATGGGCAGGTGCGCGGTCATCGGCGAGCGCGGCTCTTCCGGAGTGCCGCCGGAGCATCCGACGACGCTGGAGAACAGCAGTGCGAGTGGCAGCGTGCAGCCTCTGAGACGGGAAGGCAGGGCGAGGTGAGACATGTGGGCTCCTGGGGCTGTGTCAGCTTGGGGCGACTGGACCGCGCGTCTGGCGAGGCGATGACCGCCTCAATAGAGGAGGACGTCCGGACAGCTGCCTATTCACCTGGTGAACGCTTGCGGAGCCGACCGCTCAGGCGTTCAACGACACAGTCCAGTTTCACGGTCGCGGTAGCGACCTCTCGAGCGGCATCTTCAGGGGCCCATCCGCGCCGGTGGAGATGAAGGGGGCCCAGAAGCGAGGATGAGAATGGCCCTCCTGCGAACGAATGGTGAGCATGGCCTCGCGGAGCGCCGCGCCGCGTCCCTTGCCGTCGATCAGGTGTTGGTAGTACCGCTCCATGAAGTCTGCCGTCGTCGCGTCGTCGACCCTCCACAGGCTCATCACCAGCGTCTCCGCGCCCGCGACCGCAAGCGCGCGGCGCAAGCCGTAGACACCCTGGCCGAGCCTGACGTCGCCACGGCCCGTATCACAGGCGGAGAGGACGACCAGCTCCGTGCCCCACAGGTTGAGACCGGACAGCTCGAGCGCCGTCACCAGCGTGTCCTCGGGGTGAAGGGAAGATGCACCTTCTGTCTTCGCCGCCGATACACGAGCACCAGCGAGGACCAGGCCCGAGCGCAGCAGCGGGCCCAGCGGACGCTGTGCGGGCGCGCCGAGGGCAACGGAGAGGACCTTGGAGCGTGTTCCGGCGGGCGCGCCGGCTTCGTCCAGGAAGAATCCGTGGGTGGCGACATGGAGAATACCGGGCGTCTGGAGCTGGAGGAGCTGCGCCTTCGAGGCATTCGGGCCGAGGAAGAGCTGGACGTGTGGGAGGAGGCGATGGATGGCCTCGGCCTCCTTGCGAGTGCCAGGCAACGACGTCCAGTGCTGGTTGGCCAGCTCGGTGCGCATCGTCGAGGAGAAGCGCTCCACTGAGTCGGCGCGCGTGGGCGACACGGTCGTCGAGCTGGACGAGGAAGGAGTGCCCACGGCTGGTCTCGTGTCGTAGGCCGGGTCGGCGAGCACGACCACCGAACGGGCGGGCGGGGTGCCCTCGGCGTGGAGCAGCAGGTCCTTGCCGGAGGTGAGGTAGTTGAGGTCGAAGGTGTCGACGAGGTAGCGGCGCCCATCGTGGAGGGCGGCGAAGGGAACGAGGGCCAGTTGGCCATCCGGGGCGAGAAGGATACGGCGAACGTTGCCCAGGACTGGTGTGAGGGGCTTGAAGGTCAACCGGTAGAGCTTCTCGGCCGCACGTTGAACGGAGTCATCGCCGTGGCCGCCGCCGAGGGCGTCGTGGAGACGTGAAACGGCGGAATCGATGGGTGCCGCCGGGCCGAGGTCGACGGCTCGACTCCGTGCGCCAGGGAAGAGCACCATTGCCAGGTACCGGAGTTGGCCGGGAATTTTCGCCGGGGGGATGCCGGGCTTCGGAACGAGTGGCCGATCGGCGTAGGCGACGAACTCGACGAGCGCCGCATCTCGCGGAAGAGAACCAGCAACCCGGTCAACGATTTCGGTTGCCGGCGGCAGCCCGGCGAGCGCGCGCAGGGCGGCCGAACGCTTGGCAAGGTCTGCTTCGAGAGCGTCGCTTTGCTCCATGAGTCCCTTCAGGCGCTGCTGGTAGTCGGCCAGGGAGAGCCTGCCCGGGCCGTCCAGCGACAGCTTGGCAAGCTGGGTACGCAGGCTGCGCAGGCGCTCGAAGCGCTCATGGTCCTCTGTGCTCAGGCCCCGGTAGATGGCACGGGAGATATTGGCGCTCTCCTCAACCGAGCGACCCTTGAGGAGCAGTGCTGCCGCTAGGGCCAGTCGCTGCACGCCGGCGTCGTCCGGGTGCTCCCGGACGAACGCATAGAGGCGTTCCTCATCAGCGCGAAGAAACTTGATGAAGTCCGCCAAGCGCGACTCAGAGAAGTCGAGGGCCTCCCGTCGGAGGCGCCCCTCAGAAAGGACAAGAGCACGCGTCAACAAGCGTAGAGCGTCGTCGAGCCGACCCTGGCCAAGGCGGAGCATCCCAATATTGCCCAAAGACCGAGCGACGTCTGGATGGTCTTTGCCAAGGGCCGCCTCCCGAATCTCCAACGACCGCTGATATAACGGCTCGGCCTGGAGGTATAACCCCCGATTTCTGTAGAGCTCGGCGAGATTGTTGAGCGACTTGGCGACATTGGGATGGTTCTTGCCAAGCGCCGCTTCAAAGACCGCTCGTGACCGCTGGAACAACGGCTCGGCTTTGTCGTATGCTCCCTGGTCCCGATAGAGTATGGCGAGGTTGTTGAGCGACATGGCGACATTGGGATGGTTCTTGCCAAGCGCTGCTTCAAAGACCGCCCGTGACCGCTGGAACAGCGGTTCGGCTTTGTCGTATGCCCCCTGGTCCCGATAGAGCATGGCGAGGTTGTTGAGCGATGTGGCGACGTCGGGGTCATCCTCGCCCAGCGCTGTTTCTCGAATCGCCAACGACTGCTGGAACAGCGACTCGGCCTTGTCGTATGCTCCCTGGTGCAGATAGAGTATGGCGAGGTTGTTGAGTGACGTGGCGACGTCGGGATGGTTCTTGCCGTGCACCACCTCCCAGATTGCCCGTGATCGCTGGAACAGCGACTCGGCTTTGTCGTATGCGGCTTGGTCCAGAGAGAGCATGGCAAGGTTGTTGAGCGACACGGCAACATCATGGTGGTTCCTGCCCAGCGCCGTCTCTCGAATTGACAACGACTGCTGATATAGCAGCTCAGATTTTCTGTATAGCCCTTGAGTATAATACAGCATGGCAAGGTTGCCGAGCGACGAGGCGACGTCGAGATGGTCCTTGCCAAGCCCTGCCTCCCGGATCTTCAAGGCGCGAGTCAAAAGCAGCTCGCTACGCGTGAATTCGCCTTTGAGCCGCGCCGCCTCACCAGCGAGCTTCAGGCAGTCCGCCACTTGTAGGTGCATTGCTCCAAGCACAGCCTCTCGTAACGAGAGGGCGTGCTCGGCAGCAGTGAGGGCTTCAGCGTACTTTTCCGAAGCCAAGAGCTTCTTGCCTTCATCGAAGACCGCTTGTGCCTCCACGAGCCGCGGATCTGCTCCTGCATCCTGGCTATGCGAACCCTTGGTGCAGCAGAGAGCGGCCACGGCCGCCAGCACAGGTATTCGATGCATTGGTCCTCCTTGGCGTGCCGGCCCGATGCTGTGCTTGGTCACCTCAGCTGTTTGGCGGATCGATTCAATTACTGCCGAGTCGCCGCTCGTCGGTTCTCACCGTCGAATCCATCTACCGGTACAAGCGGTTGCGAACCAGCCCGGCTGACGGTCTTGCGCTGGTTCTCCGCACGGCGCACCGGTCTCCGTCGCCGAGGTCGATCTCGGTGCCAACCCTGAAACGTCCCGGGCACTCACGCAGGATGGTATCCACAGGGTCGCCGCGGCGGGTCTGGTTGATGCAGGTGGCTCCGTCTGGCGCCCAGTCGGCCTCGAACAAAGTTCCGGTCTCAGGCGTCAGGATGCCCCGCGTGTCATAGATGTCGATGGAGGTGCCGTCCAGGGTGTGGCTGCGCCCGTTACCGCAGTAGTCCGCACGCGCCATGCGCGTGCAGGCCTGGTGCACTTTGGCCAGCGACTGACCGTCGCGGGATTCCCACGGCTCGTACCCCCACTGGACGCACTTGGCGATCGCGCCGTTCTCGCAGGCGAACGTGAACTGAGCCGGCGAATCACGGTGAGCACCGGTTTCATCCCAGACACCGTTCACAGCCAGTGCCCTGGGATCGCGCACAGCCATGGTTGCGACACATGGGTTCTCCCACGCCTGTGCCACCGGATTCCATATTTTAATGTGATACCACACCATCCGGGAATGGTCCGCAGGCTCGGCGCCACAGATGGCGACCTCGGTCGGGCCAGCGCTGGACCGGGCCTGCAGGACCAGTCCGATCAGGTTGGTCTTCCCAGGAGCATCGTCGGGACCTGCTGATGATGGCGTCAGCCACCCCTTGTCCAACCGCAAGTTATGGACCCCTGCAGGGGTCCCCGGAACCGCCAGAAGCAGTCGGTCGAGATAGGCAGACCTCAGAACGTTGCTCGCCTGGTTGTCGGGAGCATGGGGATTCCAGCTTTGCTTGACACCTAGCAGATCGGTCCCTTGCTCCTGGTTATGCCGGTATCGATCTCGCGATTGGCATCGTGAGGCGTAGCGTTCCGTCTCCAGGTTGGTGGAGGCTTCGGCTGCGAAGGCTCGGTGGACGAAAACAAGCCACGTCGCGACAAGAAACGGCGCCACCAGTACTTTCATCTGGCTGTCCTCCCTTCCTACTCTTCTAGATGCAACCAGCCAGGAATCTATGCGGCACCACGCCTCGAGGTCTGATGTGCAGGCCGTTACTTGCGAAGCGACGCACACACCCGGACGCCCACGGTGGCGCTCCGCAGGTTCGGCTCCCCCGCCGTCCGGTTGGCCAGATGTGCGCTGATGTGGCCATAATACCAGGCTCCGCCTCGGAGGACGATGTCGCCCAGGTCCTTGCTGACGCCGCGCGTTATCTCGTTGGCGCTACCGCTCATGTCGAGCAAACCGAAGGGGCTGACTGATACCGGATGAAGACCGACCTCGTCAGGGCCGAAGTTGTCGGAGATCCGTCCGTATGTCACGTCAACGTTGGCGTCGTCAGGCGCCGTCCAGTTTCCGTGGGGATACGGTCGACCGTCGGCCCCACGTGCGGCACGTTCCCATTCATGCTCTGTACAGAGCCGGGCCCCCGGAACAGCGCCGGTTGGTCGCCGCTGTAGCCACTCCAAGTAAGGCCTGAGCTCGTTCGGGGAGATCCCGGCGAGCGGAAATCGGCGCCAGTTTGCGACTGCGTTCCGTGCCCGCGTGGGGTAGCGCGCCGGGTCTTCCTCAAATGCTTGGAACAGTGGAGCACGAGGCTGCCGGTAGAACGAGAACAGCCATCCCTCGGGCCGCTCGCTCAACGCCACTGCACCGGCATTCCCGAACTGTGGATGCTCCAGCAGGCTTCGCGCGGGAGAACCAGGGGGTAACGAGCGCAGGTAGTCGAGCCAGTCTCCCATTGTGGTCTCATACTTCGCTATCAGGTACCCCTCCTGCATGCAGGAGAGGTGAAGCGGCGAGCTCTGGTAGAACGACCGCACGGGTTCCGGATCGTTGCTACCGAGAAGAAAGCAACCAGGAGGGACATAGGCGTAGCCATCGGGGACCGCCGCGGCGACAGGTAAGTCGAGCGCCACAGACTCCTCAGCGCCTCCAGTCAGCAGCAATGGCAACACCACGGGCGCATACCCGAGGCGCGAAAGGCGCAATCGATACGACCCTTCCCTGAGATGGAGCCAGGCCGTCGGCGTTGGCTGGCGTCCAATCTTTGATACAGGTACGCTTCGCAGCGTCCCATTGGGGTCTCGCCGGTACTCCTCCACCTCCAAGATCGCCCCCTCGGGCGTGGTGACCACCCTCAGCTTGCCGGTCGACGGCACGAGAGCCCGCCAAGCCGGGTCCTCATAGCGATCCTGGAGGCGCCGGACGTTCTCGGCTCCTCGTCCTTCCGGATGAAAGCACTTGGCCAGTTGCAGGCGTTCATACGTCAATTCCCTGTGGGCCTGACGCGCCGCGATGCCCCGGATGCTCTGATCCCGGGCCTTCTCGATGGACTCTTCGGCGATTGAGTACCTGGCTTCAGCCTCGGTCCGTCTGGCAAGGGCCTGCGTCCACTGTGTTTCAGCCTCATTCCAGTGGACCTCGCGGTTGTTCTCGGGGACCGGTTCCTGGGTGTCGTAAAGCTCGAGCGCTTTCTTCCTCAGCGCGCATGCCGTCTCTCTGGAGGCGCGGCCCTGCCCGATCTCCTCGGCCGCTGTCCCGAGCAGAGCGTCGACCGACCGATTATTCAAGTACAGGAGAACAGCGGCGATCGCCGCAACGGCGGCGGCAACTTGCAGAGCGATCAATCGCCGGCGCAGCCGGCGAAGCCGGAGCGCGGCCCGGGAGGCAAGAACGAAGGCGTGCTCGTTGACGCCCAGCTCGGCCAGCTCCAGCACCTGGGCCTCCTGGACTTGGCGCTCTTGCCAGAGACCCTCCCGGGTCCGTCCCAGTCGTTCCCACTCGGCGGCCGCGACCTGCACCCGGTGTCGGAGCGCCCGGTGGCCGATATCCTCGTCCAGCCAGCCGCGCAGCGTCTCCCACTGCCCGATCAGCGAGTCGTGCGCGATCTCGTAGCTCGGCTGCCTCGTCACGGTCCGCACGTGGAGCAAGCGCCCCTTCACCAGCGCGCGCACCGCGGTGCTGGTGCCGTCCGGGGAGGGCGCCAGCTCGTCCTCGCGCCGTGCGACGCGCGTGCCGTCCGGCGTCACCAGCTGGAGCAGGAGGTGACGGGCCGCGCGCCGCTGAGGCTCGCCCAGGCCCGCCAGGACCTCGTCGGCATGCCGGGACAAGGCTCCGGCCACGCCGCCCATCTCCTCCAGCGCCTGTCGGGTGATCCGGCCCTGCACCTTCTGGCGGCGCTCCCAGAGCTCGGCCAGGGCAAACTGCAACAGGGGCAACCCCCCCTCTCCGCGGGCCGCGGACTGGACGAGCTCCTCGATCAGGTCATCGGACTCGAAGACGACGCCGTGACTTCGCGCGGGGCGGGTGATCGCGTCGCGCACGCCGTCCGCCGTCATGGGGCGCAGCAGGTAGAGCGCTCGCTCCACCTCCTCCCCCAGGCCGGGCAGCGCGCTCACCCGGGTCAGGAAGTCGCCGCGGACCGCGAGGAGCACTCGCACCCCCGGGCTCGGCAGGGCCAGCTCGCCCAGGATGGCGGTGAGCGCCGCCGCCTGGGATGGCTCGCTGATGGTCACCAGCTCCTCGAGCTGGTCAATGAACAGGAGCAGGCCGCGCCGTTCCCGGTACCGTTCCCGGAGCATCTCGCCCAGCCGGGCCGGCTCCGCACCGAGCGCGGTCCGGATCTCCTCTTCGCTCCGGCCCAGGACGGGGGCGAGGGCGGCACCGAGGGCGTCCAGCGGGCGGCGTGACGGCACCAGCGCCAGCGCGGCGAATTCGCGCCTCGGGTCGAGCTCGCCGCACGTCGCCTGGGGCAGCACTCCGGCGCAGCAGAGCGAGGACTTGCCCACCCCCGAGTCCCCGGCTACCAGCACCACCGGCAGGCGCCGGAGCCGCTCCATGACCGCCCGGACCTCCTCGTCGCGCCCGAAGAAGACGCTCCGGTGCTCGGCCTCGAACGGCGCCAGCCCGCGGTAGGGATTGCCGGCGCGCAGCGGCGCCGGGACGTGCCTGGCGCTCAGCTCCTCCAGCGACTCCCTCAGCAGCTGCGAGCTGGCGTAGCGCTCCGCCGGATCCGCGGCCAGGCAACGCTCGATCAGGGCCGCGAAGTCAGGGTCGATCCCGGCGACGAGCCTGCCCAGCCCTCCTCCACTGACCGGATGGACCCCGACCACCAGCTCGCGGAG
>Ga0209382_10005940_pt1 | contig 15764 bp, 10 predicted proteins | sample SoiMetdeltSBSDD5_FD_187599 | JGI IMG/M metagenome (GOLD analysis project Ga0209382, IMG submission 187599) | Bulk soil microbial communities from a Populus tree surrounding site in Tennessee, USA - Soil MetaG P. deltoides SBSDD5 (SPAdes) (version 2) | ecosystem: Environmental > Terrestrial >...
GATATGCGAAGAAAGCCAGATATAGAAGGCGAGAAGTTAGTGAGTTGAGGAGTGAAATGGCCTTTGCGCTCAAATCAAAATCACATGGTAAGTCGCAGGGGGCAGACAAGTCCGCGCATAGGCCAGAATCCGCTCGGGGGCTGCATTCTGCCGACTCACTATCCGGATTTGACATGCCGGTTTTTCAATCGCCCGCCGCCGTGCTGCCAGGATTGCCAATGATCCAAACCAAGCTTAAGACTGGGGAGCCGACGCGCTTCAGCCAAAACGGGATACTACAGCGCAAATGCGCATGCGGTGGCGCGACCGGTATGTCGGGGGAGTGCGAGAAGTGCGGCAAGAAACTTCCGCATGGACTGCAAACCAAACTCAAGGTCAACGAGCCAGGCGATATCTACGAACAAGAAGCGGATCGGATCGCTGATCAGGTGATGGCGCCGTCGGCGCATCCTGCCGCTAGCGTCGCGCCACCGCGCATCCAGCGCTTTTCAGGAGTGTCGAACGAGCGGATGGTGGAGGCCCCCGCCAGCGTCGGCCAGGTCCTTTCAAGCTCCGGCAAGCCGCTGGAACCGGCATTACGGCAGAGCATGGAGCAACGTCTCGGTCATGACTTTTCCGGGGTGCGAGTGCATACCGGCGTGAATGCTCAGCAATCAGCGCAGGACGTAAACGCCCAGGCTTATACGGTCGGAAACAACATAGTGTTTGGCGCTGGCCGATTTTCGCCGGGGACGCAGGCTGGGCGGCGTTTGATTGCTCATGAGCTGACGCATGTGGCGCAGCAGGGCGCGAGCCGGATGAGGCTCCAGCGAGCGCCAGAAGAAATGAAATCAACCGGCAGGCCATCCCCCGGACAGTGTGAACCTGCGCCGCCCCGAATGCCGGAGCCTTGGAAGGCAGGGCGCAAGACCAAAGATAAAGACGTCGAAATCGAGTACTACCTCGTTACCAACCCCGGATACTTTTGCGACATGCGCCCCAAAACGGCCGCTTTTATCCAATACGAGCGCAAAGTTTGGATACGGACTGTTAGTGGTCACGAGGCGACTTTGCGTATCTATGCCACGGCCGAACTCTATCCCCCTTTTGATCTCAATAAATCGGATTTCCAGCAGCTTCACGCGCCAGCCTGGAGTTCCCTCAATTGGGAAGTGAATGTGAAGTACGCGGAGGCTCTTGCCGGTAGTTTCTCGTACTGGCATGCCCACCCCGAGGGCAGCAGACGTAGCGGCGGCGCCGACCTTCCGCTGGCCGAAAACGCGAAGCAGCAAGGGCGACCATTCATTAACTTTGGCCTTTCGCCCGCGCAGCAACGGCAAACTCTGGAAGATTTCGTCGAGAAGGGCGCCCAGGCCGAAATCAAGGAATATCACAAACGTCTGGAGGAATGGAAAAAGAAACACCCTCCGCAGATAAAGACGCCGCCGCGCCAACCGATTCCCCCACCCGACAAACCGCGTGTGTCTACGTCAATTGGCAAGCCCAAGGATCAGGAAAAGGTAGTGAAGACTGCGGATGAGGCGGTGGCTCAAGTGATCGAGAATGACAGTCAGGCCACGGAAGCGCACGTTGATGAGGAAGCGAAAAAGAAGGATGAAAGTGATCCGTGGTACGCTGGACTGTTGCGTGCGCTTGCTGCAATCGGCATTGGCCTGCTAATCCTGGCCGCCGTGGCCGCCGTGGTGGTGGGGGTGGTTTTCGCTTTTACTGGAGTTGTGATTAGCATCGCGGCCGCGGTTGTGATCGCCGGCATTATTTTGCTCGTGTACGGATTCGTCTCAGCATTTCGTAGTCGTGGGGATCAAAGCGCCTATAAGGGGCGGCTTGGGGCCAGGATCGGCCGGGCGGTGTTAGATGCGATAGGTGTTACGGGAATACAGGAAGCTTGGACCGGCAAAGATGTCGCCACCGGACGAAAACTGACTCCGGGTGAACGCACGGAGCGCGGCATAATGGGTGGAGTCAGTATTCTTGGGCTAATATTCGGCTTACGTCATGGTTTCAAGAAAACGCCTGGCGGCCCCAAGACTGATCCCGTTTTTCCGGGAAAGAAGACCGCGCCACCGGATGCTCCCGAGGTAACGCCCGGTCAGAAACTGGAACCGGCCGAACCCACCGTAAAAGGCAAACCTCCTAAGACCGAGCCTCCTAAGACCGAGCCTGTCCAAAAGCAAACACCCCAGGAAGAGACGACTCAGCAACCTAAATCAAAGCTCGAAAGAGAACGAGATGATTTGGTTGATAAAGCCAAAGTAGTCGGGGAAGAAATGCGAGAGAATACGGACCAGATTATGGAACTGCAGAGAAAACAGAAACAAGAAGGTTTTTCGGCGGAACGCCAGAAGGAAATTGAAAGGTTGAGGAGGGAACAACGGGAACTTGCGAGAGAAAGTAACATAACTAGAGATGAAATAAAGAGAGCTGAAGAAGCTCTGAGGCAATCGAGAAAAACTTTTTACGACCGAGTCAGAGACATAGTTGATAGTGATCCGGACTACAAAGTATTTAGAGAAAGGGCGCAGAAAGCAGGAATCGACGAAGTGTCCAAGCAACCAATTGATAAAAGTAAGGGGGAATCGATAGAGATTGACCATATTATATCGGTTGACGAGGCCGCTAAAACCCCGGGGGCCGACCTTGTAGACCCGGCGATAGTGGCCAAAATCTTGAATAAGAGAAAAAATCTAAAACCGATGAAATCATCAGCTAACGGTTCGAAAGGGAACCGGAGTTGGGCAGAGGTGATAACTCGCGATCAGTGGAAGCAATGGAAAGATTACTATGATCCAGCTGTCAGGGCAGAGATGATGCGTACGGAAACATCCTTGAGAGCGGAAATAATGGCCGAGATTAAAGCCGCGATTGAGGCCGCCAAGACCAAGAAGCGCTCGGGGAGTAAATAACTATGCTATACCGATCATTCATCGGCGGACAAGAAGTAGTTCTAGAATGTAGCGCACGGTTTCATAGCGCGGCCTATGCTTTGTTGGATGCGCTGAGATCTCTGAACGACAAAGGGCCCTCCTTGCACGATGGGAGCAAGATCAAATATGGCTGGTCCATCTTGACATTGCGAGCGGAGAGCGGCTTCCTTCGTGTTTACGAACCCGCCTTTGATGGAAATCCCCTCAAGGATGTTAGTCCGAACCTGGACATCACACTCGAAATCTTCGAACAGCAGGCCTTTGTTTTGCGCAGTTCAGGACTCAGTGGAGTAGATGTCGTTTTTTCCGATGAAGTGTTCGTGAGAAATAGGGCCTTGGAAGCATCGAATATATTTCTGAAACGGCAGCAGCCCAAACGGAGCGGCGATAGCGGATGGTACATCGGAAACATGGATGATGTTGACGGCGACACGAGCGGGGACTCCTTGGAGATTGTGAAGGTTTTTGAATTGCTCCGGCGTCGCCCTGCTGTACTCCAGGCGCTGGCGCTGCCTCCAGATTATCTGGTGGTTATGCGGGACGACAAAATTTCGGAGATTCTGGATCAAGACGGCAGGAATTACTGGAATTGAGTCCTGGTAGGATGGGTAGATCGCAGCGGAACCTATAAATGGACGCCGACTATTTAAGAGATGGATTATGGGTATCAGCTCTGCCCATCCAGCGATGGATATAACGACGTTGATAGTATAACACGGGTAACGCAGATAACAGGCCCGAGGTTGATCTGGTGTTACCGACTAAAAATGGATTGCTGTTTTTCACTTGGTCCCAGCCATCATGGCTAACGAAAGCGCAAGAACATTTGCAGGTTAATACCATCTCGCTGGCAATAACTTTGGATAACTATGTCTGACACCGGTCTAACACGCAGTCCCAAATTCGAAAAAGGCGCCTTTGTCCAACTGGTCAAGGGGCTCACAGGCGTCGTGCCGAATGTGATCCCGTTTCAGTACAACCCGGAAAGGCTCTCGCACATGTTGACGCCCTGGAATCCCTTCGAGGTCGACCAGACGCAGCGCGGCGCGCAGGCCCCGACAGTGCAGCCATTCGATCCTAAGGAATCGTTCAACCTGACGCTGGAGATCGACGCCACCAATGATCTGGAAGATGACAATCCCGTGGCCAAACTGGTTGGGATCGCCGACCGGCTTGCGGCGCTCAAAAAACTGACACTGCCATCGGCAGGTTTGGCCGGCGATCTGATCAACAGCGCAGTTGGCGCCGCTCGTGCGCTTGTTGGGAAAGCGAACAAGCAGGTCGTGAGGCCTACGGTGCCGGTGGTGTTATTCGTCTGGGGACCGGGAAGGATTTTGCCGGTGCGCGTGACCAGTTTTTCGATTGAAGAAACGCTCTTTTCGCCTTCACTCCATCCGATTCAGGCTACGGTGACGCTAGATCTCGAAGTGCTCACGCCGGACGTCTTCAAGTGTCAGCGCGATATCACCGCCGACATCGCCGTCGCCGCTTACAACTTCAACAGATTGCAGGAAGACACACTGGCAGTCGCGCACATCGCCAACAATCTGGAAGCGATTAAAGGCTTGTCGCCGTTTTGATTGGAGGTCAAAGCTATGGCTGTGTTTGATGGAAAAAGTCGTTACACGAAGAACGCCTCGACCTATGAAGCCACCGACAGACGCGGACGGACTGTTGTCGCGCTGACGGCGGCGAATAGACCGGAGCAGTCGTTGCTGGGCGAGCACCTGCTCAAGGAGGGGCAGCGATTGGATCACCTGGCCAACTTTTATCTGGAAGACCCGAACGGGTTCTGGCGCATCGCCGAAATCAACGGCGTAACGCTGCCCGACGCTCTGGCTGAAGCGGACGTCGTCAAAATTCCAACGGAGGTGTAATGGGTTTCGGCGCAATCATCGCTTCTGGGGAGAAGAACAAACTGCTGCGGGACGATTTAATCGACTGTATGACCGAAGTGCGAGTCGAACAGCGCCTCGACGAGCCCACGATGTTCGCCATTCGCTTTCAGGAAGATTTCAGCGGCGGTCAGCCGCGCGTTCAAGTCGCCCCTGAGCTCGGATGCGGACAGATGATAAGCATTGCGGTGAAGGACGGCGATGAAATCAAGTGTTTGGTGCGCGGGCCGATCACAGAAAGGGAATGGTCCGCGATGCTCGGCGGTCCGGGGTCATGGTACGAGATTCGTGGGGAAGATCGGCGGGTCGAAATGGACCGGGAACATAAGAGACGGAGCCGGAGCGGGTTCGAGTCGGACTTTGCGGCGGAAATTCTGAAAGAGCATAAGTTCTTCAGGACGCGCATTCAGAAGACCGAAAAGCGCTATGGGACAGCGAATCAAAACGGAAAACCTACAACCGAAACGCTGAATCAGCGCGACACGGATGAAGTATTCCTTCGTCAGATTGCCCGAAGGAACAACATGTGTTTCTGGATTGAGTATGACTGTCAACGGAACGGACTCGACCCGAGCGGGGAATCGCTGAAGATCGAGGAGATCGCGAATTTACGGTCCTCGCCGCTGCGTCCGGACGCTGAGATCCAGACAGACAGCCCTGAGATCAAGTTAGATCGCAAGGTCAATGTTAGCCTGCGTGTCAACGTGGTTAAGGATGAGTGCCCGAACGTGATCGCATTCAACATCAAGGAAAATCACGAGCGGCCGACCAGATTCCAAGGAACAGCAATCGACTTTAAGACGGCGACTAGAAATTCGACCCCGGCCAATGACAAGCAGCCGCCACTGGCAAAGGGCGGCGAGACGCTCGATACATGCAATCTCGGGCGCGACGTCTGGATCACCACTGCGGGCGACATTGTGGAGTTACGACGCAAGGCATCGTCGGCGCTGACCGAAGCAGGTTGGTTTATCAGCGCGACAGCCCGTACCACGGCGCACATGTCGAGAGGCGTGCTGGCGCCCCACGACGAGGTTAAGGTGGAGGGGCTTGGGAACAGCCACAGCGGAAATTACCAGGTCAGGGCGGTCACTCACGTGATCAATGCCGCAGACCATTTCATGGATCTTGAACTTAGACGCAACTCCACAGGAGGCTCGTAATGATCGATGCCCTGAAAGATTGAAAAGCGTATCCAGGGATTTTTCGCAGGAGACTGAAGCATGGAAAAGCACGATGCCATGTACGAAATGATGGAACTGATGGACGGCCGTTTCTTCGGCAAATACCGGGGCCTGGTGAAGGATAACCAGGATCCTACAGGGTGCGGACGGCTGGCAGTCATTGTTCCCGCTGTCATGGGCGATGAAGAAATCTGGGCCTGGCCATGTGTTCCATACGCCGGTAACAACGCGGGACTGTACGCAATACCCGAGCCGGAGACAGGCGTGTGGGTCGAGTTCGAGGCCGGCGATCCGTCATATCCGATCTGGGTCGGCTGCTTCTGGGCGGATGGCCAGGCCCCGAAGAACGAACGCGGAACCGAGGCAAGCCCGCCGCTCAAGATTATTCGCAGCCAAAAAGGATTGATGATCACATTGGACGACGAAGAGCAAGTAATCACGATGAGCGATAAGGACGGGGACAACCTGATCACCATCCAGGTGGAGCAGGGGCAGGTGACTGTGAAAGGCGCACAGAAAGTAGTTGTAGAAGCGCCGCAAATCGAACTGGTCGAAAACGCAACGCACCCGGTCGTGTTTGGCGATAAGCTGCTTCAATACCTCAATCGGCTGGTGGCGCTTTATCAAACTCATACACACACTCCTGCGACTCCAACACCGGCTATCCCGTTTCCGCCGGCGACGCCTGACCTGGTTTCATTCCGAGTCAAAACCGGATAGCGCAGTTTGAGGACGATCGAAGATGAGCCAACCCGTTACAAGCATCCGTTTTCCTTTCGCGATCAATGACCAGCTCGGCCGGCTCGCGCAGGAGAACGACTATGAGGAGTACATCAAGCAGCTCATCCGCCAGACGCTGTTTACCGCGCAGGGCGAACGGATCAACCGTCCCGATTTCGGGGCCGGCGTCAAGCGGTTGGTCTTCGCCCCCAACAGTCCCGCGACGGCCTCGCTGGCGCGGACGTTGATCTTTCAAGCCCTGACCACCTGGCTCGGCGCGCTGATCCGCACTGATGACGTGCAGGCCGAAGCCGCGGGCGAGCGGCTGAACATTACGATTGTGTACACCATTCTGGCGCGACAGGAGCGCCGGTTTTTGAATCTGGAGGTGACGGTCTGATGCAGGGCGAAGATCGGCTTACAATACTACTCCAGCAGTCCGCAGTCACGGGCATCGACTTCGTGCAGGTTGTCGACCCTGAAGACCAGACCCTCCTGCGCGTCTTCTTCCTGATCGATCCCGACAAATTGAAAGAAGAGATCATCCTCACTGCGGATCTGCCGGTAGATGTTCCGACGGACAGCGTGACGATCCTCAGCGTCTCCGGCGGCGAGCGACTCAGCCAACCGACGGTCGTGCGGACAACGTACAAACAGGTTACGCTGAATGGCAAGACGCGAACCGTCCTGGAGATCGAGACGGCGGAGCCTGGCGATTTCTCTATCTACCGGTTGACGATTGTCGACGAACCCAAGCGGAGGATCGACCGCTTTTTCAATGGGGTCGAGTTCTCGTTCAAACAAGGCTGCCCCAGCATATTGGATTGCCGGCGGAGTGAGGCGGAATGCCCGCCTGAAGAACTGGTGGATTTCCCGGTTGATTATCTTGCGCGTGACTTCGTCAGCATTCGCAATGCGCTGCTGGACTTCGCCTCGCAACGTTATCCACGGTGGACCGAAAAGATCGAAGCGGACGCCGGAGTCATGCTGGCCGAAATCATGGCCGCATTGGGTGACGAGCTTTCCTACATCCAGGATCGCTATGCTCGCGAGGCCTACCTGGAGACCGCGACTCAGCGGCGCTCGCTGCGCCATCACACGCAGTTGGTGGATTACCACATTCATGAGGGGCTAACGGCGGGCGCGTTCCTGGATCTGACGGTGAAGAGCGACGCCGGAGGGGCCGGCGGCGTGTTCGTCAGCGCCGGCAGCCGCGTCTGGGCGCCGGGGCAGGGGGAGCCTCCTATCCCGTTCGAACTCGGTAAGGGCCTGGCAGATACGACTGCCGACGACGGGACGCCGAGGCAATTTTGGGTAAACGCGGCATGGAACGAGATGCCCGTTCACCTGCCGGACGAGAGCCAGCCGTGTCTGCCGGTGGGTTCGACCGAGTTGTTTCTGCGCGGCGCCTTTCCGACGATCCAACAAATTCCTTCGGGCGAGGACCTGACAAAATTCTGGATTGGCAAGTGGTTGCTGCTGAAGACCGATCCGCAAGACCCGTCAATTCCGGCCCGCCGCCACTTGATTCGCGTACTCGAGGTTGAGCATACAACCGATCCTCTCAGTCTGGACGCGTCCAACAATCCGATCCCGATCACCAGGATCAAGTGGGAGATCGAGCAGGCTTTGCCCTTCGAGATGTGCCTGCGCGACATGGTAGCGCGCGGCAATCTGGTCTTCGCTACTGCGGGCGCCACGATCACCGAGTTATTCAGCATCCGGGCCAACAAGAATATCCCACCGCAAGAGGCTCATCGAGTCGGCCGCGCCATTGAGCGTCAAGGGCCGCTCGATGATGTGAAAGGACGCCGGAGCGTGACATTCCTTTACAGCCTCAAGCAGACCGAGACGCTCGGCCTGGGCTGGGCCGGCGACTTGCGGAACGCGCGCCCAGAGATCGAACTTCAGGAGGTCGACGCGACGGACCTCGAGCCGTTCGAACTCCCTCAAATCTGGGAGTGGAGGAGGACGCTGCTCGGCTCCCGCAACTTCCAAGACCACTTCACGCACGACCATGGGACCTGGCGCCGGATCATCGGCTTTCGGCGTATTGGAGAAGTGATCACGCATGTGGATTACGCCAGCGGCTCGGGCATCACGATCCGCTTCGGAGATGGCGAGTTCGGTAGAATTCCTTTCGGTAGAATTCCTGGTGGGGACACAGTATTCCAGGTTCGCTACCGCACCGGACCTGGTACGAGAGCCAACCTGCCCGCTGATACCATCGTGAATTTGACGAATCCGGTGAACGAAGCCGAGACCGATCTGGCCGGCGTACTCGATGCCGTCACTAACCCCCTGCCGATCGACAGTGGCGTCGATCCCGAAGACGCAGAAGCGATCAAGCAACTCGCGCCGGAGGCGTTTCGCGCAGTCACGTTTCGCGCAGTGCGCCCCGAAGACTATGCGGAAATTGCCGAGCGTTTGCCTTTCGTGCAGCGCGCCGGCGCCAGTTTCCGGTGGACCGGCAGTTGGCTCAGCGCGTTCGTCACCGCTGACCCTCTGGGTTCGTTCCAACTCAGACCGGAGCAGCGGACGGAATTGGCGAACCTCATGGACAGCGTTCGCCAGGCGGGTCGTGAAGTGTTCGTGCGCAATCCGCGCTTCGTAAATATCGATCTCGAGATTGCTATCTGCGTCGAGCCTTTTGCCTATGCTGGTCAGGTGAAGGCGCGCGTAATCGAGGCGCTGCTCGGACGAAAAGGAGTGCGCCCTACCAAAGGATTTTTCCACCCGGACAATTTTACGTTTGGGACGCCATTGCGACGCGCGGCGCTCGAAGCGGCGATCCAAGACGCGCCGGGCGTGCGAGGCGTGGAACAGATGCGCATCAGGCCGCGCGGTATCGCCGATTGGCGCGTCTTTGACGAACTGACCTTCGAGACGCGCCTCGATCAGATCATCCGCCTGCAGAACGACCCGCGGTTTCCTGAGAGAGGTTCGCTGCGGATCATCACACGGGAGGAGAAGCAGACATGAAGATTTGCTGTCCGTGCGATGCGTTCGATATCCCCGGCAAGCCGGAGATTGCCGCCGGTCTGCCGGCGTTGCCACGGCAATTGGCCGGCTTCGTGGAATACCGGCTGGCGATGTTGCGCGACATCCCTTTGCATCCTGCTCTGTCGCAGTGGCGCGCGCGGGGTGGGGACGACCTGGGAATCATGCTGCTCGAGATGTGGGCTTATACGCTCGATATTCTCGCGTTCTATGACGAACGAATCGCCAACGAAACCTATCTGCGCACCGCCGTATTGCGTCCGTCGCTGCGAAAACTGGTTGAATTGATCGGCTATCAGCCTCGTCCGGCGCTGGCGGCCTCGGTAGTCCTGGGCGCCATCGCCGATGGAAACAGGCTCGTCAAGCTTCCGCCGGGAACCGGATTTCGTTCCGACGCGTTCGACGGCGAACCGCCGCAGGTTTTCGAGACTGAGGTCGAACACACGATGCATCGGCTCAAGAACCAATGGACACTTGGGCCTGCGCGCGAGAAGACCGTCAGCGACCGCTTGCTGCTTGAAGCCGATACTGCGCGGCTGACACGCGATCAGATCGTCGTCTTTGTCTGGCCCACGTTCCAAACTGGAGTGACGAACACCGTAGTCACGGGTTTTCGGCTTGGCGAGCGCCCTTCTTTCAAGTCGGCGGCGGGCAAGGTAGTCGCGGCAAAAAAGGTCGAGGCCAGAGACGGACAGAGCTACGTTGAACTCACCGTCGAACCGGCGCCTCTGATTAACCCAAAGGTCCGACTAGCGGATGTGCAGACGCTTTCGCCGACCCTGAGCGTCCCGGGCGCGGTTATTGCGGTGGGCGCGAGCTTCCAGACGTCCGCCCAATCAGGTGTGGGCCAATCCGGTCAGGTTATTGATCCAACGCGGAACGCCGCGCGATTGACTGGCGCAGCCTTCAGGACATCCACTCAATCCGGCGTGGGCTTCACAAACGGCTCGCAGAACGGCGGCCAGTCATCGACCATCAAACTCGACGCCGTCTACAGGCAGATTCAGCAAGATGACCGGATCCTGCTCTCTCGCGGTTCGGAATTCCGGCTTTTTGAGGTGGATGGGGCAAGTGAGGTGGAAGTAACCGTCTCCGGGCAGGTCAAGATCCCGGTAACGGAATTGCGGATTTTCCCGGCCCTGCCGCCTGAGTGGCAAAGCGCTTTGCGCTCATTGACTGTCCATTTGAACCTGGCGACCGTAGGCCGGCTCACACGCGTGGCGAAGACGGAGTTGAGTTCGGATGACTTTGCCTTACCCGGTCTACCTATTGAAGGCCTTGTCGAACCGATCCCTGAATCGATCAGCAAGCCGAGCAGTCTGTTGTTGAGGGACGCCGTCGACAACGGCGTATTCGCCGGCGGGACTGTCGATATCGATGACAGCGGCGCAGGCAGAGTCAATTTGTCGCCCAATACGCCGCCATTCACGCCCGGCCTCCGCGCGCCTGTGACTGTTTACGGCAACCCCGTGCGCGCCACGCGCGGCGAGAGCGTGTTCGACGAGGTTCTCGGCAGCGGCGACGCCTCCCAGTCATTTCAATCCTTCGCGCTGGGCAATAAGCCGCTCACTTACATCAATGACCTGGCTTCCCCGAACGGACGCCGGAGTACGCTGGAGGCGCATGTCAACGGGATTAAGTGGCGGGAGACGCCCAGCTTTTTCGGCGTCGGGCCGGATGATGAGGTTTATATAGTTCGTCAGAATGACGAAGGAGAGTCGGTCGTTACCTTCGGCGACGGCGTCACCGGCGCCAGGCTGCCGACCGGGGTAGACAACATCACTGCGACCTATCGCTTCGGCGCAGGCGCGGCAAAGCCGCCGGCCGGCGCGATCAGTCAGTTGGCCAGACCCGTGGAAGGGCTGCGGCGCGTCGTGAACCCTGTCGCGGCGGGTGGCGGCGCTGACGCCGATCAACCCAAGGACATTCGCAAGAACGCTCCCAACAGCGCCCTGATTCTGGGCCGCGCCGTATCCATCGCGGATTTCGAGGCCCTGGCCCGCGAGTTCGGCGGCGTCATCAACGCTCACGTCGAATGGGCTTGGGACGAATCGCGCCAGCGGGCAGTCGTCATGGTCTGGTTCATCTCGGACGGCGGAGACATCGCAAAAGAGCTTCGAGCTTTTCTTATCGGCCAGGCCGATCCGAATACGCCTTTGGTCGCCGTTCAGGCGCAAGCTCGGCCGTCACAACTTGTCATCGACCTGGAGATCGATCCGCGATTCAAACGTGAAATTGTCGCCCGGCATGTAAAGGATGCGCTCACCAATCCGGACACGGGCATCCTGGCCCTGCAAAACATCCAGATCGGACGGCCCTTGTTCCGCAGTCGGATTTTCGACATGGCGCTTTCAGTGGAAGGCGCGCAGTCGATCAGGGCTATGACGGTGGATGGACAGCCGGCGCCATTTGCCATCACCGTCGAGCAGGGACGGTATCACGATTTCCTGAATGGTCTCGTAGTGTGAAGCGGCGCAAATAGAGCGGTTTGCTATTGCATGTACGGAAAGGCTCGCTGGATCAGTACCGCGAGCGGTAGCGAGCGCGCTTCATGTCGAGTCACGCTCGCTACCACTCGCGGTACTGATCCGTACACGCATTTAGGGTATCTCACGATAGCAGTAAGAGAGATTGCATACTATGGCGGAAAATAACCAGGACTTGCTGACCCCCGCCCGCGATGGATTCGAGCGGTACTATGCCGAGAAGATATTCGAGTGGATTCCCGCGATTTATAAAGACGAGGATGGACTTGGAGCCAATCCCGGCGCGCTGCGCGCCATCGTTGAGATTCTCGCCCGCCAGGCGGCGACCGCGCGGCGCAGTATCGACCGTCTGTGGGACGACCAGTTCATCGAACTCTGCGACGACTGGGCCATTCCATACATCGGCGATCTGGTGGGGACGCGGTTGGCGCATGAGCTTAATCGCCGTGGCCGGCGCGTGGATGTGGCGCGAACGATCTTCTATCGTCGCCGCAAGGGCACGCCGCAGGTCCTGGAAATACTCATCCGCGACATCGCTGATTGGGAAGGGGTCGTGGTCGAGAGTTTCAAAAGACTCGCTCGCGCCCGGCACGGACTCGATCCTGAACCCGCGGAGCTTGAAGGGATCGTTACCCGGACGCCGCCGGGCGGTTGGGCAAGGCTCAACTCCGTCCGTGGCGCGACATTGGTAGACGGGCCGTTCGACGAGTTTGCTCATACCCCTGACTTCCGCCAATTGCGTGGCAAGCTGGGTCGCTACAACATACCGAAACTCAACTTTCATCTGTTTCGCCTTTTGCCGTTCGAGGTCAACTTCGCCACGGCCCATAACTTGGGCCTTGGGCGTTTCACCTTCGATCCTTCAGGACGCGATATCCCGTTGTTTCGCCCTGACCAACGGCCCGACCCGCAAAACTGGCGTCCGCCGCTTGAATGGGAGATTCCCGCTCCGATTCCATGTCGTTTGCTTGGCGCAGCGCAATACACGATCACCGCCGAGTTGATCGACGAGCTTATCAGTCTTGGATTGACGGCGTCTGCGGCTGGTCAACTGTCGCGCTATGTCGGCGTCCTGTTTCGCAGCGAGGCGCGCTTGCGCAAGACGATTGAAAGCTTGAGCGAGTCTGCGGCCATCCTCGCGCTGTTCGAGCCTTTGCTGGCCGGCGCCATCACGGCGGATTCGCCGAAGGCGCGCCTGACCCCCACCACGATCCAACCGGACCCGAGCGCAGTGGCCGTCGCTGTGGGACCCAATATCGATAGCCCCACGATCGAGCATCAACTGATCGCGGCCGGTAACCTGGAAGACTGGGGCGCGAGCCTCGGGCTGCTGCCGCCCGAAAAAGAACTCGTCATCGATCCCGAGCGCGGGCGGTTTTGGTTTCGCGCACAGCCGGCTGTAAACGTCTGGACGCCGCTATACCATTACGGCTTTTCGGGCGACATTGGCGCGGGAATATATGACCGCCGCGACACCATCGACGCCGGCGATGTGATTCCTGTTCCAAATGGAGGCGATGGCGACCCCGGCCCGGTACCACTGAACGTTCCAACGCCGCCGCTCCTGAGAACGCTGCAGTTCGAGGACAATAAGACCTACACGACTGAGAGTGACTTCACAGGCATTGATAAATTCGTATTGCAGGCGGCCAATTTTCGGCGGCCATATATCAAGCGAATCATGCCGCTTGGGACCGAATGGATTTTCCAGGCTCAACCGAAAGTCATAACGCCGCCGGATGAACCGGAGCCTGAATCGAACCTTCGTAACTTAACGTTCGACGGTTTGTGGATTGGGATTGAATATGAAGGCTCTGCGCCTTTGCCCGGCCATTGTCTGCCGACGCCCGCGGTTTTGATTCTCGATGGCGTATTTGATCGCGTCGTGATCCGCCACTGTACGCTCGATCCGGGTGGCGAAATGGCGAGCCTTGACCCTGGTCAGTGTCGGGTCATTCCATATATCGGTCTCGTTGTCCGCGGCGATATCGAAGAACTCGTCATCGAATCGTCAATTGTGGGGCCAATCCTGGAAGATCGCATCAATGGCGCCCCGGGCGTTATACAGAAGCTGATTATCCGTGACTCGATCGTGCAGAGCATTGATGCCGACAATACGCCGGCAATCGAAACCAAATTAGGTCTCGTCGAGATGCAGCGTGTCACCGTCTTCGGCGAAGTGAGGGTGAACAGGCTGTTGGCGAGCGAGGCGTTGATTCAGGGATTGGTCAAAGTTACCGACAATCAGCATGGCTGCTTCAGGTTCAGCGCCACCGACAACCGTCCGGAGAAGATGCTGCCGCCGCAGTTCGAATCGCATCTGTTCAAGCCAGCGGTTCCAAATCACTTTTTCGTCTCCCGACGCTTTGGCGATCCGGGATATGGACAGCTGAGCGAGACCGCGCCCGAGACAATTATCCGCGGGGCCGAGAACCGCTCCGAGATCGGCGCGTTCAGCGACCTGCTCAATCCGATCAAGCTGGGTGACCTAAAAGCCAAAGTCAACGAGTTCATGCCCTTCGGTTTGATCGCGCAGATTATCAACGAGACTTAAGGAGAGAACGATGTCAACCAAGGACATTTCCAGATTCCTGTTCCAGCCGCGCAAACGCTACTCGAGCGTGCGTATGCAACAAGGTCGTGTGATCCTCGACTCCGACTGGAACGAGAGCGAGCGCATCGATGATGAAGAAGCGCGGCGCACGCTCATCGATGTTATCTGCTCGAATGGAACCTCGAATCAGGGTTTCCGCGTCGGAAACGCTCAGCCCGCTGAAGTCGTAATTCCCGGCCCCAACACGGTCGCATCGTACAACTTCAATTTCGAAAACGGCAGCTTTTACATCGGCGGCCTGCGTTTCGAATCCGAAACCGATGAGAACCCCGAGACCTTTCTTGTCCAGAATGATTGGCTCCAGATTGACGCTTCGGCCGATAACCTGCCCCTGAGGCCCAATGATCTTCCCCCGGGAGGAGTGCGCCACGATCTGATCTACTTGCGCGGTTGGGAGCAGTGTGTCACGGCGGTGGAGGACAGCGAATTATTTGAAAGGGCGCTCGGCGGGCCGGACGCCTCCGTTCGAATCCGCAGAATGAGACGTGTCGAAGCGCTCACGAACGCGCCCGATGCTTGCGCCGCGGCATTTAACGCGCTCAAGCAGCGACTCACCGCGCCTATAGCTCCGGACACCGGAACCCCGCATGAGTTCGATCTTAGCAGCTATGAACTGAAATCGAAGGCGCGATTGACGGTCACGCCCAACCCTGCCGATATCACTGAGGATCCATGCAAGCCAGCCGTGCCAGGCGGTTATCTGGGCGCCGACAACCAGACCATCCGCGTACAACTGACTGCGACCAACCGGTTCATCTGGGGGTATGACAACGCCTCGCCGCTCTATCGCGTTCAGGTCGAGAACATCCCAGACGCTACGAACGGCATACGTCGCAAGATCAGATTTCTCTCGCTTCCGCATGACCAGGCTGCTCAACCGCTGGCCGGACAGGTGGTGGAGATCATTCCCTGGGGCGCGTTACTTCCCAATGAGGAGAAGG
>Ga0209382_10005941_pt1 | contig 15763 bp, 14 predicted proteins | sample SoiMetdeltSBSDD5_FD_187599 | JGI IMG/M metagenome (GOLD analysis project Ga0209382, IMG submission 187599) | Bulk soil microbial communities from a Populus tree surrounding site in Tennessee, USA - Soil MetaG P. deltoides SBSDD5 (SPAdes) (version 2) | ecosystem: Environmental > Terrestrial >...
CAGCGAGTGCGCGCGCTGCGTCAGGTCGAGGGTGCCGGCGATGCGGCGCTGCTCGCGCTCCCCGCGCTCGACGGTGCGGCGACGGTTGGAGATGTCGCGGACCGTCACGACCCGGCGATCAGGCAGTTCGGCGAGCGGCGCCGTGGCGATCTCGACCTCGAGAGTCGAGCCGTCGCCGCGACGCCAGCGTGTCTCGCGCAGCATCAGACCGTCGCCGGAAATCGCGGCGCTGCGCATCGTGGCGTCGTTCTCGGAGCGCGGCTCGAACTGCGCGATCGTGGCACGCTCGATGTCGGCGGAGACCAGGCCCGTAAGAGAGCGAAACGCCGCGTTCGCCCAGGCAATGCGTCCCTCGGGATCGATCAGGCAGCACGCAGCCGCAGTGTGCTCGCCGGCCGCGGAGCGTACGGCAGACAACTCGTGTCGCCTGCGCATCTCGAATTCCGCCGTGATGTCGCGCGCGATCGTGAGCCAGCACGGGCGTCCGGCGTAGGAGACCGTTTCACGCCTGAGCTCGAGCCGGACCGGCGCGCCATTGGGACGCGGCAGCGTGACCTCGACGGCGGCCCCGCCACCGGCGACCGGATCGAATCCAGGCAACAGCTCGCGCAGGTTTCGCTTGCGGAGCAACGCCGGCGAGACGCCGAAGAGCGCGCCCGCCGAATCGCTCGCGGCGAGCAGCGCCAGCGTCTCCATGTCGCAGAGCCAGGTTGGCAGCGGCTGCGCGGCGAGCAGGCGCTCGGCGTCGTCCGCCGCGGCCTGCGCGCGCGTCCGCGCCGACTGCGCTTCGGCAAGACGGGTCTCGAGCAGGTTGACGCGCGCGAGCTCCCCGCGCGTTTCCTCCACCTGGCTGCGAGCCTTCGCTTCGGACTGCGCAAGCTCCCGTTGTTGCGATTCGAGGTCCGCGACGCGTGACTTGAGTTCCGCGACGCCCGTCAGATCGGCGGCCATGCGTTCGGAAGCCTCGCGGACGTGGCGCTCGGCGCCGGCGCGTGCCTCCTGAGTCTGCTTTTCGGCCGTCTCGCGCGCTTCGCGTTCCGCGCTACGGAGTCGCTCGTTGGCGGATTCGAGCTCGGCGAGCTTGCGCTCGAGATCCTGCAGGCGCCGACGATCCTGCTCGCGCTTCTCGAGCAGCTCGGGCACGAGCACCGGTAGCCGCATGGTGCCGGAGCCGGGCTGTTGGTCTTCGATCAGGTTGACCAGGTCCTCGATCCTGCTGCCGCGCGGCATGAAGCGCTCGGCGCCGACCTCGGCCGCGAACACCTCGTACTTCGGTCCTTCGACACGGAAGGAGTGCAGCACCACCGGAATGCGCTGCAGTACCGGATCCTCCTTGAGCCGACGGCAGAGCGCGAAGCCGTCGAGCTTCGGCAGCATGACATCGCTCAGGACCATGCTCGGGTTGTCGCGCCGAGCGAGGTCCAGCGCCTCGACGCCGGTGCGCGCCCGCAGCACACGGTGCCCGCGCGTCGCGAGCAGCGTCTCGACGGCGGCCAGATCCTGCTCGCGCTCGTAGGCCACCAGCACGGTCTTCATCGCTGTAAACCCCCGGCCAGCCGCGCGCTGCGGCCGCCGCTCACGTTTCCGGGCGCCATTCTCAAGGGTGCTCTTCTGCCTCGCAGTATGCTCCGCGGGAGTGTCCGGCCAAAGGGTGGTCGGACACGGGATGCAATTCACAGTTCGCGCGCCCGGTCGGTCATAAGGTGCCCCGGAGGCGGGAACACCGCTGATCTGCGGGCTGCTCGACGGAGCCCCCCGACGCGCACGATCGCCCGTGCCGGATGCGGCCCAGGCCTGCTGCCGCTATCGTATGCGCGGGTCGAAGGCTAAGGGCCGTCCCGGATCATGGGCGGACCGCGCAGCACCGGGAGTGTCGATGACGAAGCAGCATCCAGCCGGAGACGCGGCGGCGATTCCATTCGACCCCGGACCGCGGGCAAGCATTGCGGTTGCCGGGACGGCGCAGCGTTTTCCGGTGCGGCGGATCTACTGCGTCGGACAGAACTATCGCTCGCACGCGCTCGAAATGGGCGCCAATCCGGATCGCGAGCCGCCGTTCTTCTTCATGAAGCCATCCGACGCGGTACGCGACGACGGGGCGATCATCGCCTACCCCCCAGCCACGCGGGATCTGCATCACGAGGTCGAGCTGATCGTGGCAATCGGGCGCGCCGGGGCCGGGATCGCCGCCGGAACGGCGCTCAAGCACGTGTTCGGCTATGCAGTCGGGCTCGACCTCACGCGGCGCGACCTGCAGGCCGCCGCGCGCCGCATCGGACGCCCCTGGGAGACCAGCAAGGCGTTCGATGGCTCTGCGCCGGTCGGGGCGCTGCTTCCGGCGATCGGGAGCGCGTTGCCGGAGCAGAGCGCGATCCGCCTGCGAGTGCAGGGTGAGGTCCGCCAGGAGGCCACGCTCGCGCAACTCATCTGGCCGGTACCGGAGATCCTCGCGCAACTCTCGACGCTGTTCGAGCTCATGCCGGGCGACCTCGTCTTCACAGGCACGCCCGCAGGCGTGGGGCCGCTCGCCGTCGGTGACCTGGTCGAGGCGCACATCGACGGGCTCCCGGAGTTGTCGATTCGGATCGGACCACCGGCCACAGGGACCGCGGCGGCGTGACCCGGCGACCGCCGGTTCCGGCCCATGAGTGACCCCCTGCTGCTCGGAGCGGCGGCACTCGCGACCGGGCTGGTGGGCGGTTTCATTTCCGGCCTGTTCGGCGTGGGCGGCGGGATCGTGATCGTGCCCGTGCTCGATACGGCGCTCGGCAGCCTCGGTGTCGACTCTGCGGTGCGCATGCAGGTCGCAGTCGCAACCTCGCTCGCCACTATCGTCCCGACCTCCATCGCCTCGGCGCGCGCTCACCATCGTCGCGGTGCCGTCGATCTCGAGCTTGCGCGGCACTGGGCGCCGGCGCTGATCGTGGGCGCCGCTGCGGGGAGCTGGCTTGCCAGCGGTGCGCTCGCGGGTGTGCTGCCGGCGCTCTTCGGGACGGTCGCGGCAATCATGGCGGTGAAGATGCTGCTGCCGATGGAGACTCGGGTGCTGGCGCCGGCAGTGCCGACCGGACCGCTCGTGCAGGCGATCCCGCTCACGATCGGCACCGTCTCGAGCATGATGGGGATCGGCGGCGGCACATTGTCCGTGCCCGCCCTTACCCTGATGAACCAGCCGGTGCATCGGGCGGTGGGTACCGCGAATCTGTTTGGTCTCGCAATCGCACTGCCTGGCACCATGGGCTATCTGCTTGCGCAACCGGACGCACCGGTCCCCCCAGGCAGCATTGGCCTTGTCAGTATTCCCGCCCTGCTCCTCATCGCGCCGGCGTCGGTACTTGCGGCGCCCTGGGGCGCGCGGCTCGCGCACCGCCTCGACCGCCGGCGCCTCGCCGCGTTCTTCGGCGCTTTTCTACTCGTGGTCGCGGCGAGGATGATCTACCGCAACTTCTCCTGATGCGTCTTGCCAGCCGGGTCAGGCGCCGGCGAGCAGCTTCGTGCATTGGCGCAGCATCACATTCGCCCGCGCGCCGCTCCTGTAGCAGTATAGGCACGACCACCCGCGACGCGCGCTGGTCACCGAGGTCATGACGATGCAAGCCCGCTGCCTTACCGCCGCCGCCCTCCTGGTTCTTGCCGCCGCCTGCGCCACGACATGGACCGTGGACAAGTACGAGGCGCCCGAGGCAGGCCTCGCCAATCGCCGTACCTACGCTTGGAAGGGTGGCGAGATCGGCCTGCCCAACGACGTAGATCCGGCACTGCTTGCGCGCGCCGACCAGGCCGTGCGCGTAGCGGTCGAGGGCGAACTGGCACGTAAGGGCTACACGCCGACCGAGGCCGGCAGCGCAGACATGCTGGTGAGCTATCAGGTAGCCGGGCAACGCCGCTTCGTTATCTCGAACGACAGGCCGGTCGGTGCCTCCGCGGCCACAGAAGCGATGACCCCCGGAAGTACTCCGGCGCCGCCGTCGTCGTCTCAACTGCCGCGCGAGCAGACTGTGCGCGACGGCACGGTGCTCGTCTTCATCGATGATCCAGCCACGAAGCGCCTGATCTGGCGCGGACTCATCAACGCCGAAACGCGTGTCGCGACGAACGAAGGGGCGATCGAGCAAGCTGCCGGCATGGCCCGCCAGATTGCGAGCGAGCTCCCGCCGCGCGGACCCTGACGATTCAGCTCGGCGCCGATTCATGCCGACCAGATGTCGGCTCGGCCTGGCGTTGGGGCGCTCCCGCCCGGTTCAGGTGTAGTCGGGCTCGTTGCCGGGCTTCCACTTGATGTTGCAGCCGATGCTGGGCGTTTGCTGCGCACGGGGCGGCCGGCCCTCGAGCACGGCTGTCGTTGCGGCGCGCAGGTCCGCACCGGTCACGGCTTGCCCGTTTCCGGGCCGGCTGCTGTCGAACTGGCCGCGGTACGCGAGCCGGCGGTCCGCGTCGAAGAGGTAAAAGTCGGGCGTGCACGCCGCGCGGTAACCCTTCGCGACGGCCTGTGTCTCATCGAGGAGATAGGGAAAGTCGTAGCCCAACTCGGCGGCCTCGGCACGCATGCCGTCGGGACCGTCGTGCGGGTATGCCGCGAGGTCGTTCGAGTTGATCGCCACCACGGCGAGACCCCGCGCCCGATACTCGCGCGCATAACGCGCAAACTCGCCGCGGATGTGTCGCACGAACGGGCAATGACCGCAGATGAAGACGACCAGCAGTGCGCTGCGGTCACGAAAGTCCGCAAGCGCATGCATCTGCCCCGCGAAGTCGGGCAACCTGAAGTCCGGCGCCTCCGTCCCGAGCGGGAGCATCGTCGATGGCGTGCGCGCCATGTGTAGCTCAGCGCCGCATGATCAGCATGACGCCCACAATGAGTAGCCGGTTCATGTGGCCGCAGCCGCTGGCCGGTCGCGCCGCGTCCACACCTGCCAGACCAGCGCGCCAATGCCGGCGGACAGCGCCGCCAGCCCGATCAGCGGACCGGCGTAGGGAACCTTCTGCAGCAGCCAAAGCGCAAGCAGTGCCACGAGCAGCGCGAGGATCCGCGCACCCAGGCTGACGGGCTGCCCGCGACGCACGAGCTCGAGCAGCTTCTGTCCGACGAACAGCGCCGCCGTCACCCAGCCGAGGAACATGAGCAGCAGGTAAGCCGGCACCAGCAGCAGGGCGAGAGGAATACCGATGATCGTGATCAGGAGCACGACGAACATGAACGGCACGCAGACGAGCACGGCCAGGCCGAGACCCAGGCTGACCCACGGATCGCGGCCGATCAGCGTCGCCGCCTGCGTCGAGAAGGCCGGGAAGATCGCGGTGAAGAGCGCTGCCACTGCAAACACGCCGACGAACCAGACCAGGGAGCCAACCGCGCGACCGGCGTCGACGACCACGTGAGTATCGCGATTCGCCCATCGATGCGCGGACATCTCGTGGAACTCGACACCGCCCGCGATGCTCGCGCCTTCGGGCACGACGGGCGCATCCGGACCGCGGTAGACGAGCTTGCCGTCGATGCGCGTCCCGGGGCCGATATGCAACTCCCCCGAGCGCACGATGGCGTCGCCGCCGACAACACCGTTCAGCCGAACGTCCCCGCCGGTGACCTGCAGATATTCGGTCACGGAGCCATCGAATTCGACCCGCCCCCCGGTGACAGAGGCGCCGCCCTCGATCATCGTCGCCGGGCCGATCTCGACCTCGCCACCGGCGACACGTGCGTTGCCGGCGACGATCGCATCCACGCTCACGTTGCCGCCCGCGGCGTACAGATCGTCGCCCACGCTGCCGCCAACCGAGACCTCGCCCCCGGCCACCACCAGGTCGCCCTGGACTTCGCTTGCGATATCGACCTGCCCGCCGGCGAGAAGCGCATCGCCCTGGACCGCCTCCGTCAGGTTGATCATTCCACCGGCGCTGAATCGGTCGGAACCAAACTGCCCAGATACTGCTTCGTCGTCATGCACGCAGCCCGCGAGCCAGGCCGCTGCGACGGCGGACAGGATCATGATAAACGCGGGTTTCCTCATCGAGCTGCTCCCGAAGGGGTACGGGCCTGTCCGTGTGGGCCGCGGCGTGTCTCTGAACCGCTGGCAGGCAGGCGCGGAAGAAGTCTACGTCAAGCCGCCCGCCGCCGGAGGCACGCGGCTGCGTCCTGCCGCCCTTTCGGGCACGATACGTCGAATCTCCGCCTTCTCCAATCGCATGGCTTTTTTTGCCGAACTCAAGCGACGCCACGTGCTCCGGGTCGCGGCCCTGTATGCCGCGGTCGCCTGGCTGCTGATCCAGGTCACCGACGTGGTCTCCGAGCCGCTCGGGCTGCCGGGCTGGCTGCTGGAGGTGGTGATCTGGCTGATGGCGATCGGTTTCCCGGTGGCGCTCGTGATCGCATGGTCGTTCGAGCTCACGCCTCAGGGTCTGCAGCGCGATCCGAGCGCGCCGTGGACCTGGGGTTCCGGGACTTCGTCGACTGGGGGTTTGCGGGCATCGAGTGCGACCCGACATTTGACAGCGGATACTTGAGTCGATGGGACGCATCTTCGAGGTCAGGAAACACGCGATGTTCGCGCGCTGGAACCGCATGGCGAAGCAGTTCGCGCGGATCGGCAAGGACATCACGATCGCGGTCAAGAGCGGGGGCACGGACCCGGCCACGAATCCCGCGCTGCGGCGGGTTATCCACAACGCACGCGCAGTAAACATGCCGAAGGACCGGATCGATGCCGCCATCAAGCGGGCCTCTGGGCGCGACGCTGCGAACTTCGAGGTGATTCTCTACGAGGGCTACGCACCGCATGGCGTGGCGATGCTGGTCGAGACCGCGACCGATAACCCGACCCGCACGGTCGCGAGCGTGCGCAACCTTTTCAACAAGCACGGCGGCAACCTCGCGACGTCCGGCAGCGTTGCGTTCCAGTTCAAGCGCATGGGCGTCTTCCGGTTGAACCCCGAAGGCATCGACCCGGACGATCTGGAGCTGTATCTGATCGACCACGGGCTCGAGGAGATGGGCGAAAGCACCGGCGAGAGGGGCGAGCCGCAGCTGGTCGCGCGATCCGCGTTCGAGGACTTCGGACAGATGCAGAAGGCGCTCGAGGACCGGGGCATGACACCGGTCTCCGCCGAGCAGGAGTACGTCTGTATCGCGCCCACCGAACTGCCGGAGGCCCAGGCCAACGAAGTCCTCGAGCTCATCGACAAGCTCGAACAGGACGAAGACGTCCAGAAGGTTTACCACACCCTCGCATGAGCAACCGGCACCGGCCTCAGGGCAATGCCGGGCCCCTCGTCCGCGGTGGTAAGCGCCCTCTCAGTCGGCCGTCACGAAGCAGGTTTCGGTGATGGTCTGGTTTCCGTTCTCCGCGATCGCGAGCACTTCAAAAGCGTACTCCGTCCCGGGTTCGATGAGCTCCGCCGGTATCGTGAGCGTCGTGCCGGTGTCGGCGGACAAGATGACGTCGAAATTCAAGTCATCGTGCTCGATGATTACCTCGTAGGCCTCGATGTCGATCGGCTCGTTGTCGATCGTGGTCGCTACCTCGTTCCAGTCGATGACCACGGGAATCGGGACGTTCTCCGCGCAGGCATCCTCGCTCACCACGGGCAGGACAACCTCGGGCGCGGCCGGAATGTCGTGCGAGAACTCGGCCTCTCCAGTCAATGGCGCACCATCGGGGGTGCGGCCGGCGAAACGGTAGGTTCCCTCCGGAAAGATCTCGAAGAACTCCTCGAGCGACAGTTCGTCGAGCGTGGGTTCGTTGCTCTCGACAAACATCTCGGTGCCACCGCCCTGGTTCAGAAGACTGCTCTTGCTCCGGGCATCGAAGATCTCCTTGCCTGCCGGGTTGAAGATCCTGACCGACTGCCAGCTGTCAACATCGAGAAAGAACTGAACACCGACGTCCTCGTCGCTGGCGTTGAACTCGATGATCAGGCGGACGTCCTCGAACTCCACCGGCGCCTTCTTCTCCGCCTTCTTCTCCGAGTTCGTCTCCGCGTTCGCCGCCCAAGCGCCCGCTGAAACGGCGGCGAGCGCAACTGCGACCGCCACTGCGATTCCAGGCAGAGCGAATCGATGTCGCCCAGTCGCCACGGCGATCCGGGCCAGTTCGCGCTCCGTATTCATCGTGTCTCCTCCTCTTCCCTTTGCAACCCTCCGTACAGGAGCCGCTCGAGGCCCCAGAATCGCTTAGACGAGCTGCAAGGCCGAATCCTTCGCGACCCACGAGCGGATCGCCCGCACGAGTGATCTAATGCCACCCATGGACGCGGCCCGCGACCTCTTCTCCTATCGAAAGCACTGGGCCCACCGGTTCGGCCCGGCGCCCTTCCTGCCGATGTCACGCGCCGAGATGGACGAGCTCGGCTGGGACGCCTGCGATGTCATCCTGGTGACGGGCGACGCCTACGTCGATCACCCGAGCTTCGGCATGGCGATCGTCGGGCGCGTGCTCGAGTCCCAGGGCTTCCGGGTCGGCATCATCGCGCAACCCGACTGGCACTCGACGCGCGACTTCACGAAGCTCGGCGAGCCGAAGCTGTTCTTCGGCATCACCGGCGGCAACATGGACTCCATGGTGAACCGCTACACGGCGGATCGCCGCATCCGCAGCGACGACGCCTATACGCCCCATGGCGTCGGCGGTGCGCGGCCCGACCGCTGCATCCTCGTCTATGCGCAGCGCGTACGCGAGGCGTACAAGGACACGCCACTGGTCGTCGGCGGCATCGAGGCATCGCTGCGGCGGATAGCGCACTTCGATTACTGGTCGGAGAAGATTCGCCGCTCGGCGCTGCTCGACGCGAAGGCGGACCTGCTCGTCTACGGCAACGCCGAGCGACAGATCTGCGAGATCGCGCATCGTCTGTCCGCGGGACAGTCGATCCGCGACATCCAGGACATGCGCGGCACGGTCTTCCTGCGGCGTGGCACCCCCGCGGGCTGGATCGAGATCGACTCGACGACCGTGGACACGCCCGGACGCACCGATCCTCCGATCGACCCGTACGCAATGGAGACCGGGCGCGAGCCCGGCATCGTCCGGCCGACGCCGGGCCAGCCCACCGCGCAGGTGGTCAAGTTCTACCGCAAGGTGCCGAACGCCGACCGCGCGCGCAGCGTCGTGCGGATGCCCTCGTTCGAACAGGTGGCCGCCGACCCGGTGCTCTATGCGCACGCGTCGCGGATCCTGCATCTCGAGTCGAACCCCGGCAACGCGCGCGCCCTGGTGCAGCGGCACGGCGACAACGACGTCTGGCTCAACCCGCCGCCGATCCCGCTCACGACCAGGGAGATGGACGGCGTCTACGAGCTGCCGTATCGGCGTGTGCCACATCCGAGTTACGGCGCCGCGAAGATCCCCGCCTACGAGATGATCCGGTTTTCGGTCGCGATCCAGCGCGGGTGCTTCGGCGGCTGCACGTTCTGCTCGATCACCGAGCACGAGGGACGGATCATCCAGAGCCGCTCGGAGGATTCGGTGATCCGCGAGATCGAGACCGTGCGCGACACGGTACCGGGCTTTACCGGCGTGATCTCCGACCTGGGCGGGCCGACCGCGAACATGTACCGCCTCGCCTGCAAGTCGCGCGAGATCGAGAGCGCGTGCCGCAGGCCGTCGTGCGTTTACCCGGGGATCTGCCCGAATCTCGACACCGATCATGCGCCGCTGATCCGGCTCTATCGCCGCGCACGCGAGTTGCCCGGGGTCAAGAAGGTGTTGATCGCCTCGGGCGTGCGCTACGACCTCGCGACCGAGTCGCCCGAGTACGTCAAGGAACTCGCGCAGCACCACGTCGGCGGGTATCTGAAGATCGCGCCCGAGGCGATCGCGGAGGGACCGCTGTCGAAGATGATGAAGCCGGGCGTCGGCACCTACGACCGGTTCAAGATGCTGTTCGACAAGTACTCGAAGGAGGCCGGCAAGGAGCAGTACCTGATTCCGTACTTCATCGCAGCGCACCCTGGCACGACGGACGAGGACATGCTCGAGCTGGCGCTCTGGCTGAAGCGCAATGGCTTCCGCGCCGACCAGGTGCAGGCGTTCCTGCCCTCGCCGATGGCCACCGCGACCGCGATGTATCACTCGGGCAAGAACCCGCTGCACAAGGTCAATCACCGCTCCGAAGAGGTCGTGATCCCGAAGGGGCTGCGCGTGCGCCGCCTGCACAAAGCCTTTCTGCGCTATCACGACGCGAACAACTGGCCGCTGCTCCGCGAGGCGCTGCGGCGCATGGGTCGCGCCGACCTGATCGGCAACGGCAGGAAGCATCTCGTACCGACCTACCAGCCGATCGGGACCGGACGCGCACACGAAGGCGCACGCAAGCCCCGGGCCAAGCCGACGCCGTTCCGTACGCAGCACACCGGACTGCCCGACGCGCCACGAAAATCGGTCCGGCACCGCGCCCGGCGGAAATAGCCCCCATTGCCGGTTGCAACTACGACGCCGATGCCGGCCAGGTGGCGGAGTGCCTTGTTGACATGGACGTCTCCGCGGAAACCTCCTGAGGTTCAGGAGTACGCTAAGGCATCGGCGCCGGAGTTAAAGGCCGGGTTCCGGGCGAATTCGGAGGTCGAACGATGACGACGCAGGACGCACCAGCGAGATGGTCAACCAGCCTGACGATTCACCGCGCCGCCGTCGCCTGGGCGGTAATTCTCGCTGCTGGCTGCCAGACCACCACGACCGAACGCGCGGCGCCCGCGCCGCCACCGCCGGTGCAACTGCTCGACGCCGCGCGCGTGGAATTGCCGGCGGACTGCGCCGTACCCGCGGGTCAGTCCTATCGCTTGAGCTACGTGGTCGGCGTCGATGGACGAGCCGGAAACCCCGACGCGATCAGCCCGCCGGACGCCCCGGCGTGCCTGCAGGAGGCACTTCGAACCTGGGTCGCCACTTTCCGCTACGCACCAGTGACCGAGGCCGAGCGGCTCACGGCCGACTGGATGCTGGTCAGCGCGCGCCGCGGCTCCTGAGACCTCGATGGCGAGGTCCATCGCGGAGCTGACCGCGATCGCTCACCGGCACGCCGCGGCGGAGGCCGAGGGCGACCTGGCCGCAACGCTCGCCACGCTGGAGCCCGAACCTGTCTACGAGCTGTACCCCGTCGGCCTGCGGATGACTGGGCTGCCGCTTGCGCGCCGGTACTACGAGCATTTCTTCGCGCGCACCGCTCCACGGATCGTGGGTTACGAGATGGTGGGCGAATGGATCAACGAGCAGGGCGTTCTCCAGGAGTATCACCTGTCCGTCCGGTACGACGATGCACCGGTGCGCGACTTCCGCGTCATTGGTCTGCTCAAGTTCGGCGACACCGCGCTGACCGGCGAGCGGCTGTACGCCGACACGGAGTTCCTGCGAATCCTCTTCGAGCCGGTGTGGGGCGAGCTCGAAGCATGTGGCGGCCCATCGAATCGATAATGCTGACGGTCATCCAGAGCCCCGTCGCGGAGTGAGCTGCTGAAGATCTGCGTAGAAGCCGTGGCTGCCAGCTACGCATTCTGGCACTGCGTCAATGCTCTGATGCATACTTGCCTTCCATGAAGGCTTGATCCCTTCGCACCGGAGGCGGCCCCAAACGTCGTCGCCTGCTGCCCATGACCTCAACCTGCTGGTCCAATGTCCGCTTCGATTACACCGGGGCCACCGTGCTGGTGACGGGCGGCACGAGCGGCATCGGCGCGGGCATCGCCGCGGCCTATCGCAGCGCCGGCGCAGAAGTGCACGTCACCGGCACGCGAGCCTCCGTGGGCGAGTACGACACTGACCTCTCCGGCTACCGGTATATGCAGCTCGACGTCGAGGACGCGGTGAGCATCGACTCAGTCGCGGCCAGCCTGCCGCGGCTCGACGTCCTCGTGAACAACGCTGGTCTTGCGCTGCCCTCGATCGGACTCGACGAGTACCGCCCCGAGATCTTCGAGCGCGCCATCTCCATGCACCTCACCGGCGCGTACCGCATGGCACACCGCTGCATCGACAAGATCGCCGTCAGCGGGCTGCCGGGCGGCGGCTCGATCGTCGGCATCGCCTCGATGGCCTCGTACTTCGGAATCGAGGTCGTTCCGGGCTACGGCGCGGCAAAGACCGGCCTGGTCGGCCTCACCCGGGCCCTCGCCGTGCACTGGGCGAGACGCAATGTCCGCGTCAACGCGGTCGCGGCCGGTCTCACCGAGAGCCGCATGACCGCCGCGACGATCGCCAACCCCGCCTGGACGGCGCCTACGCTCGCCCGCACGCCGGCGGGACGACACGGCCTGCCACTCGACATCGCGGGCGCGGTGCTGTTTCTCACCAGCGCCGCAGCCAGCTGGATCACGGGGCAGACGCTGCCGGTCGACGGCGGTTACACGATTGCTGGCTGAGGGTAATCGACGATGAAAGCGGTCAGATTGCACGGCAGGAACGATCTGCGTCTGGACGAGATCGAGGAGCCCGCACCAGGCGCGACAGACGTCGTCGTCCGCGTCGCGGCCTGCGGCATTTGCGGCAGCGATCTTTCGTATCTCCGCACCGGCGGCGTCTCGGCCCCGGTCGTCGAGCCGATCGGGCTCGGCCATGAGCTTTCGGGCACGATCGCCGCGGTTGGTCAGGATGTGCGGGGACTCGCGCCCGGGATGCGGGTGATCGTCAACCCGATGGGTGGCGGCAACGCGATCGGCAACGGCAGTCCCGAAGGTGCGTTCGCGCCCCTGCTCCTGGTGCGAAATGCGGTGGTGGGCGATGGGATTCATCAGATCCCCGAGTCGCTGCCTTTCGAGAAGGCGGCGTTGGCAGAGCCCCTCTCGGTCTCGCTACACGCGGTGAACCGCGCCGGCGTGAAAACCGGATCGAAGGTGGCAGTGTTTGGTGCCGGCTCGATCGGGCTTGGCATCGTGCTTTTTCTCAGGCAGCGGGGCATCGAGGACATCGCGGTCGTCGACGTTTCCGATCAGCGCCTCGGTCGCGCCCGTGCTCTTGGTGCGAGCGTGACGATCAATCCCGCGCGCGACGACGTCGCGGCCCGGCTCGGTGAGCTGCACGGGCAAGGCGAGCTCTTCGGTTGGCCCGTGGTCGGGACCGACACGTTCTTCGAGGTATCCGGAGCAGCTTCCGTGATCCCTTCGATCATCGGGATGGCGCCGTTTCATGCGTCGCTCGTGGTCGTGGCTGTACATCACGAGGCGGTGCCGGTGAACTTCCTGATGGCGCTCGGCAAGGAGATGACCCTCACCACTTCGATGGCCTACCCGAACGAGTTCCCCGAGGTGCTGGCGACGCTCGCGAGCGGCGTCGACATCGAGCCGATCATCAGCCATCGCTTCCCGCTCGACGACTACGCCCGGGCATTCGCCATCGCGAAGGATTGCGACGTTTCGGGCAAGGTCCTGATCACGTTTTCTGCCTGAGCAGGCGTTCCGGATGGGCCGAGAAACGATCCGCATCCGCGACCTCGCGAACCCCGTGCTCACCGACCTGCAGCGGCAGGCGGTCGCGTCGGCGCCGCCGGTGACGATGACCGACCAGGCGGTACTCGATGCTGCCCGCGCGCGCACCGGTCTTGAGGACTTTGGGCCCGAGGATTTCCGCGAGCGGCTCCGGGTGTGGCTCGCGAGCTTCGAGGAGGACACGGGCCTCGGTCCGCTCGGGCGCGCAACAATGTTCGGCGAGGCCGTGCGTTACGCATCGAGCCGGCTGCGCGTCGAGGACCTCATCCGGCGCCATCCGGAGATCCTCGATGTGCCAATCGACCGGCCGATCGTGATCGCTGGGCTCCCACGATCCGGCACGACGCACCTCGTCAACATCCTCGCGGGCGATCCGCGGCTGCGCTCGATGCAGCTCTGGGAAACGATGGAGCCGATTCCCGCGCCGGACGACGTGGTCGCACCCGGCCACCTCGATCCACGCTTTGTCCGCACGCGCAACGCCTGGGGCGCCTTCGAAACCGTGCTGCCCTTGATGCCCGCGATGCACGAGATGGCGCCCGATCACGTCCACGAGGACATCGAGCTGCAGGGGATCGATTTCTCCTCGTATCTTCCTGAATGGCAGGCGCGACCCTATCGCTGGCGCGACTACTACTACGCGCACGACCAGCGACCGCACTACGCCTACGGACGCAAGGTGCTGCAGGCGCTGACCTGGCTAAGGGGTCCCAATCGCTGGGTCATGAAGTCGCCGCCGCACATGGAGAACCTGCCCGCGCTCGCCGCCACGTATCCCGATGCCACGGTGATCATTACCCACCGCGATCCGGTCGCGGTGATCCAGTCGGCGATCACGATGCTCGCGTACGGCGATCGCATCCGCCGCAAAGCCATCGATCTCACGGCGCTCGCGGGCTACTGGATCGAGCGGATCGAGCACCTGCTCCGCGCCTGCGTCCGCGACCGCGAAGCCGTGCCGGCTGCGCGCTCATTGGACGTGCGCTTCCACGAGTACATGGCCGACCAGAAGGCGGTGATCCGGCGCGTGTACGCGATGTCGGGTCTGCCGCTCACCGCGGAAGTCGAGGCCCGGATCGACGGCTACCTCGCGGCCAATCCGCGTGGCAAGCACGGGCAGGTGGCCTATGACCTCGCGGGTGATTTCGGCGTCGACGTCGCGGCACTGCGCAGGCGGTTCGCGTTCTACTACGAACGATTCGGTGTGCGGCCCGAGCCGACCGCCGGGGAGGCCGCATGAGTGACGCGGAAAAGCCGCCGGCCGCACTCTTGTCCGATCGCGCCGAGGATCGGCTGGCCTCCGGGCGCGCATGGGACGATTTCTGCGAATCCGTGCGTCGCGCCGGCCACCTGATCGAGCGCTTCGGCGAAGAGGTCGACGCGCTCGACCGCGCCGAGTGGTACCGGTTCCTGACGCGGCTGATGCGCAATGGCTTCGAGCGTTACATGGAGAACTGCGAGCCCGAACGTCCACGGCTGCGTGATGCGCCGTGGCGCCAAGGGATCAACTTCCAGTCGCCCGACCAGGACCACCTGCTGGCGGAATTCGTCGACGGACGGTTCGACTACCGGATCACGGGGATTCGCGGGAGCATTCCCTACTTCGTGATGGCCGCGTGGACGGCGAAGCACCCCGCCGATCTCGGCGCGCGCGACTGGGCGGGACAGGGTGTCGAGGGGCTCGCGGAGTTCGATCCGGCGACCTTGCGGACGACCGGGTTCCTCACCAGCGACGAGATCCGCTTCGACTCGGAGGGTAATTTCGAGGTCATCGTGAGCCGCGAACGGCCGGCCGCTGAAGCGGACTGGCTGCCGATCACTGAGGACTGCGTCGGCCTGCTGGTGCGAGTCGTGCATCACCGGCGGGAGGAAACGCTCGGGCCCGTCATGCACATCGCGCGGTGCGACGGGGCCGCACCGCGGCCGATCCGCCCCGCTGAGGTGAGCGAGGGGCTCGCCAAGTCGGCACAGATGGTGCTCGGTTATGCGGAGCTGGTCCGGCGCTGGTGGCAGGAAGGCTTGAGCAAACGCCCCAACCGCATCCGCTTCAGCCGCGCGGTTTACCTGAGCAACGGCGGTGTCCCGGATCGCCACCACGGCTTCGGCACCTGGGTGCGATCAGCCGGCGAGGCACTCGTGATCAGCTTTCGACCCACGCCCTGTGACTACTGGATCTTCCAGCTCTGCAACATCTGGCAGGAGAACCTCGACTGCTACGAGGAGGGTCAGGGGTACGTCACCAAGTACCGCGCCGCGTACGAACCGGAGGGCTCGGTACGCATCGTCATCGCCGACGCGGATCCCGGCGTCGGCGGCAACTGGATCGATCCGTACGGTCATGCTCACGGCGGG
>Ga0209382_10005942_pt1 | contig 15760 bp, 10 predicted proteins | sample SoiMetdeltSBSDD5_FD_187599 | JGI IMG/M metagenome (GOLD analysis project Ga0209382, IMG submission 187599) | Bulk soil microbial communities from a Populus tree surrounding site in Tennessee, USA - Soil MetaG P. deltoides SBSDD5 (SPAdes) (version 2) | ecosystem: Environmental > Terrestrial >...
GCGGGTGCTGCAGGCCCAGCGCGCGGCAGCGCTCGAGCTTCTCCGGCGTGCGCGACGTGCCGGCCACCGTGGCGCCGCGCGCGCGCGCGAGCTGCAGCGCCGCGGTGCCGACGCCGCTGCCGGCCGCGTGCACCAGCACCACCTCGCCGGCGCGCAGCCGCGCCTGCACGAGGAGCGCATCGAAGGCCGTGACGAAGGCCTCGGGCACCGCTGCGGCCTGCTCGAGGGAGAGCGCTTCGGGCACGGGCAGCGCCTGGTCGGCGGCCACCAGCAGCAGCGAGGACAGTGCGCCGCCGCCCACGAGACCCATCACGCGCTCGCCGACCTGCCAGCGCCGGCCGAGCGGGCCGATGGCCTGTTGACCCATCTCGGCCACGGTCCCGGCGTACTCCAGGCCCGGCACGTCGGGCGGCGCATCGGGCGGCGCTGGATAGTGACCCTGCCGCTGCAGCACGTCGGCGCGGTTCAGGCCGCAGGCGGCGACTTCGACCAGCAGCTCGCCGCGCTGCGGCGCACGCAGCTGACGCGTGCCGGGCTCCAGCACCCCGGGCCCGCCGGGCCAGGTGATGCGCACGCAGTGAGCGACGTGGCGTCCCGTCATCGAGGGCATGGGCCGCAGTCTACCGGCGCGGCGCGCCGGCCGCGGTCGGGAGCTCGACGAGCGGCCCGCCCTTCACTCCACCCTCGTCCGCACCAGCGGTCGCGACAGCCGCGTGCGCACGCGCACCACGAACACGGCCGCCACCGCCGCGAGCGCCGCCACCAGTCCCCACCACATGCCCGCCGGCCCGAAGCCGAGCCCGACGCCCAGTCCGTACGCCAGCGGCAGGCCGAAGGCCCAGTAGCCCAGCAGGTACACCAGCATGGGCGTGCGCGTGTCGCCGCTGCCGCGCAGCACGCCGTTGCCCACGATCTGCACGCCGTCGAACACCTGGAAGACGGCGGCTATGGGCAGCAGCACGGCCGCCAGCGCGATGATCTGCGGGTCGTGCGTGTAGAGGCCCGCCAGCGCCGCGGGCCAGAGCGCGAAGAGCGTGGCGGCCACGGTCATGACGCCGCCGCCGGCCCACAGCGCCACCTTCGCGGCGAGCCGCGCGCCGACTGGGTCGCCGCGCCCGATGGCATGCCCGACGCGCACCGCCGCCGCCGCCGAGATGCCCAGCGGCACCATGAAGGAGAGGGCCGCGAGGTTCAGCGCCACCTGGTGTCCGGCGAGCTGCGCGTCGCCGAGGTGGTTCATCCAGATGGCCAGCGTCCCGAAGGCGGCGATCTCGAGGTCGATCATGAGGCCGTTGGGCAGCCCGAGGCGCAGCATGCGCAAGAGCGGCGCGCGCCGCGAGGCCGCGCGCCAGTCGAAGGGCCGCAGGTGCGGGCCCACCAGCGGCCAGGCCATGGCGAGCAGGCCACCCACCATGAGCCAGCGGCAGAGCGAGGTGGCCATGGCGCAGCCCACCGCCCCATTCGCCGGCAGACCGAGCCGTCCGTACACGAAGCCCCAGTCCAGCACCGCATTGGCCACGTTGGCCAGGATCACGGTGACCACGATGGGCCGCAGCCGGTGCATGGCCTGCAGCGACTGCCGCAGCACGACGAAGAGGAAGAAGGCCGGCGCGCCCGGCACGGCCCAGCGGGCGTAGCTCGCCGCCACCGGCACGGCCGTCGGCTGCTGCCCCAGCGCCCTCAGTACCGGCCCCGCGAACTGCAGCAGCAGCATCGCTGGCAGCGACAAGAGGAGCGCCAGCACCACGCCGTGCTGCACGCTGCGCGTCACCGCCGGCCGATCGCCCGCGCCCAGCGCCTGGGCCACCAGGGGATCGAGCGCCATGAGCGTGCCCAGGCCGAAAGCCAGGATCACCCACGTGTAGAGCGAGCCCAGCGCGACGCCGGCCATCTGCGTGGCCACGTCGGCCCTCACGTGGCCCACCATGAGGTTGTCGACGAGCCCCATCGAGAACAGGCCCACCTGCACCACCACGACCGGCGCCGCCAGCCGCGCCTGCTCGCGGGCTTCCGTGCGCCAGGGCGCCGCGGCCGGCGCCGCGACCGCATCGTCCGCTCCTCCGCCGCTCATGCGGCCACCTTATCAGCCGGGCCGCGCGCGGAGTTATGCTCCCCGCCCGCGCGCCGCGCAGCCGCCGCATCGCACGGCAACGTCCCGCGCGCCGGGAGGAGCCATGACCGACTCGCCTCGCTGGGTGCGCGCCTGCAGCCTCGACGAGCTGCGCCAGTCCACGTCGCTGGCGCTCACGCTGGAGGGCGTGCGGCTGGCGCTGTTCCTCCACGACGGCCGCCCCACCGCCATCTCGAACGTCTGCAACCACAAGGGCGGCCCGCTCGCGGCCGGCCACCGGCGCGGCGAGTTCGTCATGTGCCCGTGGCACGCGTGGGAATACTCGGTGGTCACGGGCCGCGGCCCCGCGCCCTACGACGACGAGGCCGTGGCCGCCTACGTCGCCGAGGTCCGCGGCCTCGACGTGTGGGTGAACCTCGTGGCCGCCTCGCCGCGCAAGCTCGCGCCGCACGAGCCGCACCCGCTGGCGCGGCCGGTGAAGGTCGAGCCGCACGAGTGCACGCGCGTGCTGGGCCTCTCCACCACCGCGATGGACACCGGCAACACGCGGTTCAGCACCTCGGACCACCTGCTCGAGCACGCGCTGGAGCACGCCACGCGCGAGCTGGGCGCCGAGACGCGGCTCCTCCGGCTGCGCGAGCTGGCCTTCCGCGAGTGCGAGGGCAACTACTCCAAGGCCGCGCGCGCCTGCACGTGGCCTTGCGCCATCACCGAGCGCGACCCGGAGGACAAGCTGGCGGCCGTCTACGAGGGCCTGGTGCACTGGTGCGACGTGCTGCTGGTCTCCACGCCCATCCGCTGGGGCCAGCCCGCGGCCCTCTACGCCAAGATGGTCGAGCGCATGAACTGCGTGCAGAACCAGGTGACCATCGCGAACAAGGTGCTGATCAACAACAAGGTCGCGGCCTTCATCATCACGGGCGGGCAGGACAACATCCAGGCGGTGGCGGGCCAGATGCTGACCTTCTGGAGCGAGCTGGGCTTCAGCTTCCCGCAGTTCCCGTTCATCGCGCACAGCCGCGGCTGGAGCGCCGAGGACATGGAGCGCAACGTGCGGCAGGTGCAGGCCAGCGACGCGCTGCGCGAGGGCGCGCGCGAGCTGATCGCGCGGGCGGTCGAGACGGCGCGGCATCTGCACGCGCCGGGGCACTTCGAGCGGGCGGGGCGCAAGGCGTCGCCGGAGGTCGGGGACCCGGCGAGATCGGCGGCCCCGTAACACGCCGACGATGGGTCCGACCGCCGACTTGAGCATACGCGGAGCGGGTGCTGAGCATGCGCTCCGCATATGCCGGAGTGCGCCCGACCCGATGTACTCGCCCGAACCACCTCCCAACTGGCAGCCAGCACCGCTCACGGGTGCCGACGTCAACCGCATCCGCGCGGGCCTCGGTCTCTCCCGGGACCAGCTCGCCCGCGCCTTGGCCGTGCACTTGACCACGCTCGATCGCTGGGAACGGGCGGGACGGCAGCCCATCAAGGCCGGCGGCCTGGCCGCGGACATGCTCTCGGCGCTCCGCGACCGCATTGCTCGCGAGCAGTGCTCCTTGGCCGAGTCTCGCCGCGTGGGCGACCTCGTCCAGCAGGCCTTGCTGCGCGAGGGTTCGCTTCCGGCCTTCGCCGAGCTGCTCCGGTTTGCCGGCCGAAGGCGACGCCTCTGGCTGTCGACGTGACGCCGCCGCTCCCGACGCTCATCGCGCACCGCGGCGCCCTGCTCCACGCGCCCGAGAACACGCTGGCCTCGCTGCGCGCCGCCGCGCGCCTCGGCGCCACGTGGGCGGAGTTCGATGTGCAGCGCTCGCGCGACGGCGTGCTGTTCCTGCTGCACGACGAGACGCTGGACCGCACCACCGACGGCCACGGCCTGGCGGCCGCGCGTCCCTGGGACGAGCTCGCGGCGCTCGATGCGGGCTCGTGGTTCGCGCCGGCCTTCGCGGGCGAGCGGCTGGCCAGGCTGCCGGACGTGATCGCGCTGTGCGAGGAGCTGCACCTCGCCGCGAACATCGAGCTGAAGCCCGCTGGCGGCAATGACGAGGCCGTCGGGCGCGACGTGGCGGCGGCGGTCGTGCGACTGTGGCCGGCGCGACTTCCTCCACCCCTGCTCTCGAGCTTCAGCGACGCAGCGCTGCGCGCGGCACGCGCGGCGGCGCCGGCGCTGCGCCGGGCGCTGTGCGTGGAGGGGCTGCCGCCCGACTGGTGGCCGCGGCTGTCCGCCGTGGAGGGCGTGTCGCTCCACGCCGACCAGACCCGGCTCACCCGGCCGCTCGCCGCTTCCGTGAAGGCCCGGCAGGTGCCGCTGCTGGCGTGGACCGTGAACAGCGCGGCCCGCGCTGCACTGCTGACCAGCTGGGGTGTTGACGGCTTCTTCACCGACCGCGTGGACCTGCTTCGCGCAGCCACCTGAGATCGTAGGGGGCCGCTCGACAAAGCTGTGGACAAGTCGTGGGAGGACGGCCAGCCGCGGCCCGCTGGCCTCTGGATCAGGCCGGCGGAGCCCTTCCGGCCGCGCCGAGCTGGCCTGCCAGCCAGGCATCCAGCGTGGCGGCGAGTGAAGGATCGGCAAGGAGGCCGGCCTTGCTGCGCCGCCACAGGACGTCGTCGGCGCAGGCCGCCCACTCGCCCTCCATGAACCACGGCAGCTCCGCGGGGTGCAGGCCGGGCAGTGATGGCGCGCCGCGGGCCGCTGCGCCGTGCGCGCCGGACAAGAGGGTTCCGGCCAGGGTGCCGTGTCGATCGAGGAGGGCGGACAGCAGCTCGGGCGCCAGCGCGGGCTGCGTGGCGCGCAGCTCGAGCAGCGCCGCCGCGCAGCGCTGCGCGGCATCCGCGCCGGCGGGCAGTGCGCCGCCCGGGAGCGAGGCCGTGGAGGTGAAGGCCGGATGCAGGGCGCCGAGGAGCGGCGCGAGGCGGTCGACGGCACGCTCGGCCAGCCGGCGGGCGGTCGTGAGCTTTCCGCCCCACGCGGTGAGCAGCGGCGCGCCGGCGTCCGAGAGGTCCAGCGCGTAGTCGCGCGTGATGGCCGAGAGGCTGCCGCGGCTGTCGTCGAGCAGCGGCCGCAGGCCGGAGTAGCTCCACAGCACGTCGCGCGGCGACGGCGCGGCGCAGAGGAAGCGACCAGCCGCGGCGCACAGGTAGTCGATCTCGGCGGCGTCGATCGAGACGTGCGCGGGGAGGGTGGCCGCCACCTCGGTCGTGCCGAGCAGCGTGCGGCCGGGGCCGAACGGGATCGCGAAGACCACGCGCCGGTCGGGCTGCTGCAGGATGAAGGCGTGCTCGCCCGGATAGAGGCTGGGCACGACGACGTGGCTGCCCTTCACCAGCCGCAGCCGGCGGCGCGGCTCGACCTGCGCGACGTCGCGCAGGAGCTGCTCGGCCCACGGGCCCGCGGCGTTCACGAGCGCGCGGGCAGCGCAGGCGACGGGCGCACGCGGCACGCGGCGCGGCAGGGCGCCGTTGGCCGCCGGGCAGGGGCGCGTCGCGAGTTCCCAGCCCTGCGGGCCGCGCCGCGCCGAGACCAGCTCGGTGCGCGGCCAGACGGTCGCGGACAGGTCGGCCGCGGCCCGGGCGTTGGCGAGCACCAGCCGCGCGTCGTCGGCGCGCGCATCGGAATAGAGGAAGCCGCGCTCGTACTCGGGCCGGAGCCCGGCGCCGAGGGGCGAGCCGGCGAGGCGCAGCGCGTGGCTTCCGGGCAGCGTGCCCTGGCCGGCAAGCCGATCGTAGAGCGCGAGGCCGAAGCGCACGAGCCAGGCCGGGCGCACGCCGGGCGCGAGCGGCAGCACGAAGGAGAGCGGCCGCACGAGGTGCGGCGCGGTGGCCAGCAGCACCTCGCGCTCGGCCAGCGCCTCGCGCACGAGCCGCAGGTCCAGGTGCTCCAGGTAGCGCAGGCCGCCGTGGATCAGCTTGGACGAGGCCGAGGAGGTCTCGCCGCCGAGATCGCCGCGCTCGAGCAGCAGCACCGAGAGGCCGCGGCCCGCGGCGTCGCGCGCGATGGCGGCGCCGTGGATGCCGCCGCCCACCACGGCCACGTCGAAGGCAAGGGGCGCGTCAGCCATGCGAGAGCACGCGCAGGACGGCGGCACGCCAGCCGGCGAGGCGCTCGTCGCGTTCGGCGGCAGCCATGCGCGGAAGGAAGCGCGCGGCGAGGCGCCAGCGCGCGGCGAGCTCGTCGGTGGACGAAAAGACGCCCGCGCCGAGGCCGGCGAGCAGCGCGACGCCGAGCGCGGTGGTCTCCACGCAGGCGGGCCGCTCGACCGGCAGGTCCAGCACGTCGGCCAGGAACTGCATGGCGTAGCCGTTCTCCGAGAGGCCGCCGTCCACGCGCAGCGCGGCGGGACGCGGCGCGCCGTCGGCGGCCATGGCCGAGAGCAGGTCGGCCGTCTGGAAGGCCACGGCCTGCAGCGCGGCGGCCGTCAGGTCGGCGGCCGTGACGTCGCGCGTAAGGCCCAGGATGGCGCCGCGCGCGGCGGCGTCCCAGTGCGGCGCGCCGAGGCCCGTGAAGGCCGGCACGAGGTGCACGCGCCGCGCGGGGTCGGCCGTGGCCGCCAGCGCTTCGCTGTCCTTCGCCTGCGCGAAGAGGTGCAACCCGTCGCGCAGCCACTGGATGGAGCTGCCGGCCGAGAAGATGCTGCCCTCCAGTGCGTAGCTCGGTGCGCCGGCGAGGCGCAGCGCCACCGTGCCCAGCAGCCGGTGGCGCGAGACCGGCAGCCGCTCGCCGGCGGCGAGGAGCAGGAAGGCGCCCGTGCCGTAGGTGCACTTGACCTGGCCCGCGCGGAAGCAGGCTTGGCCCACGGCGGCCGCCTGCTGGTCGCCGGCCACGCCGCGCAGCGGCAGCGGCGCGCCGAAGAGCGCGGGGTCGCAGGCGCCGAAGTCCGCGGCCGAGTCCAGCACCTCGGGCAGGAGCGCGCGGGGCACGGAGAAGAGGGCGAGCAGATCGTCGTCCCAGCGCTGGCGGCGCAGGTCGAAGAGCGCGGTGCGCGCGGCGTTGGTGGCATCCGTGAGGTGCCGCGCGCCGTCGGCCGGCCTCGGCCCCCGCAGGTTCCACAGCAGCCACGAGTCCACGGTGCCGCACAGGAGCTCGCCGCGCTCGGCGCGCGCGCGGGCGCCGGGCAGCGCGTCGAGGAGCCAGGCGATCTTGGTGGCGGAGAAGTACGGGTCGAGCAGCAGGCCGGTCTTCTCCTGCAGCCGGGCCTCGTGACCGGCGGCGCGCAGGCGCTCGCAGTGATCGGCCGTGCGCCGATCCTGCCAGACCAGCGCGCGGTGCAGCGGGCGGCCGCTCTCCCGTTCCCACAGCACGACCGTCTCGCGCTGGTTGGTCACGCCCACGGCCGCGACCGCGCCGGCGCGCAGGTCGGGCGGCGCGAGGCCGGCGGCGGCCAGCACCTCGCGCACGGCGAGGCACGCGTCGTCGAACAGCCGCCCGGCGTCGTGCTCGACCCAGCCGTCGCGCGGGAAGTGCTGCGGCAGCTCGCGGCGGGCGCTGGCCAGGGGCGTGCCGCCCTCGTCGAAGAGCAGCGCGCGCGTGCTGGTCGTGCCCTGGTCGATGGCCAGCAGGTGGCGCGGCATGGCGGAAAGCCTATCGGCAGGCGGCGGCGGACGGGCCGTGGCGACGGGGCACAACTTCAGGACGCGAGCTGCCGATATGAGCCCTTGCCCATGGTTTCCGGCTGGGCGTAGGCGGCGCGGCTTCGATGGCGCGCCGCGCCGCGCGTCCGGAGCCATTCCGCCCCCGAAGGACGCGCGCCATGACCGCCTCCCACGACGAAGACAGCGCAGGCCCCGCACCGACCCTGCGCTTCGTCCACTGCAGCGACCTCCACCTCGATGCGCCTTTCGCGGCCGCCGACGCGGCCGTGCGCGGGCGCCTGGCCGAGGAGGCGCGTGCGACGCTGCGCCGGCTGTGCGAGCTGTGCCTGGCCGAGCGGCCCGCGGCGCTGCTCATCGCCGGCGACCTGTTCGACGACGAGCGGCTGAGCCTGTCCACCGAGGAGCTGCTGGTCTCCGAGCTCTCGCGCGTGGCCCAGGCCGGCGTGCCGGTGGTGCTGGCCTGCGGCAACCACGACAACGCCGCGCCCGGCGGGCGCTGCTCCGCGCTCGCGTGGCCCGAGGGCGTGCACGTGGCCGGCAGCGAGCCGCTCACGGTGGACCTGCGCGACGCCGAGGGCCGCACTGTCGGGCGCGTGGTCGCGGTCGGACACGGCTCGGCACACGAGACGGCGAGCCGGCTCTCCGCCCTGCCGGCGGCCGAGGAGGGCGTGCCGTCCGTCGTCGTGCTGCACGGCCACGTGCAGGGCGCGCGTGGCGCGTTCCGGCACGAGCCGCTCTCGCCCTGCGGCCCGGAGGACTTCGCGGCCGCGGGCCATCGCTACTGGGCGCTCGGGCACGTGCACGAGCGGCAGCAGGTCGGCCGGAGGCCGGCCGCCCACTATCCGGGCAGCCTGCTGGCGCGCGGCTTCGACGAGCCCGGCGCGCGTGGCGCGCTGCTCGTGACGCTGCCGCCCAAGGGCGAGGCCAGGGTGGAGTTCCGCCCGCTCAGCCTGCTGCGCTTCGAGATGCCGGCGCTGCCGGGCCTGCCGGCCGTGCGCGACCTGACCGAGCTGCGTGCCGCGTGCATGGCCGCCTTCGAGGCGCTGCGCGAGCAGGACGGCCGGCCGGACGCGCTGTGGATGCTGCGCTTCGAGCTGTCGGGACCGTGCGCCGCCGCCGCCGACTGCCAGCGCGACGAGCTGCTCGACGAGCTCGGCGACGAGCTGACCGCCGCGCTCTCGTCCTTCGGCGTGCTGGGCGTGCAGGTCCGCGACGCGGGCGTGACGCGACCCGTGGACCTTGCGCCGCACAGAGGCCAGCCGCACCTGCTCGGTGAGGCACTGGCCGTGGCCGCCGCGCTGCAGGACGACGCGGTGCTGGACCGCGTGCTGCCCGCGACCCTCGCCGGCGCGGCGCCCGGACAGGACAAGCGCGCGTACGTGCGCGGACTGCTGGCTGACATCGAGCACGCCGCCGCCGAGGCGCTGCTCAGGGAGGTGCGCCCGTGAGGATCGACCGACTGGAGATCGAGGCCTTCGGCCAGCTCGTGGGCTGGCGCGCCGAAAACCTGTCCGGCCAGCCGCTGCTGGTGGTGCACGGCGCCAACGAGTCGGGCAAGACCACCCTGCGCGAGTTCCTGGCCACGGTGCTCTATGGCTTCTCGCCCGGCGAGCGCGGCGAGCACCCGTACGCTCCGTGGAATGGCGAGGCGCCCGGCGGCTCGGCCGTCCTGCGCCTGCTGGACGGGAGCTCGTTCTCGCTCGAGCGGCGCCTGCGCGGCGCGCCCGAGGGCCGCTTGACCGGCTCGGACGGCGTGGCGGCCGCGCTCGGCAACCGTCCGCTGCCCGCCACGGGACCGGTCGGACGGGCCACCTTCGACGACGTGCACGCGGCCCGGCGCGACGCGCCCGACGGCCTGCGCGAGGCGACCTGGGCGCTCGTCCGCGAGCGCCTCCTGGGCGGCACCGCCGCACCCCACCTGCGCAGCACGCGCGAGGCCGCCGCCGGGCTGGACGCGCGCGCCGCCGAGCTGTGGCAGGGCAGCCGCCGCGCGCGCACGCGCCACCGCCGCCTCGCCCTGCAGACCCGCCGCCTGCAGCGCACCCGCGACCGCGCGGCCGCCGAGCTGCGCCGCATGCTCGAGCTGCGCGAACAGATGGCGGGCAAGGCCTGGCACCTGCGCGGCATGCAGGAGCAGCTGGCGGAGACGCGCGCGCGCCTCCTGCGCGCCGAGCGCCTGCTGCCCGTGCTGCGCGGCCTCGCCGCGGTCGAGGACCTGCGTCGCCGGGCGGCCGCCGCCGTCGCGCAGGACGACTTCGAGAGCGACGCGCGCGCCTGGCTGACCGCCCTGCGCGCCGACGCGCGCGCCGCCGCCGAGCGCTCCGCCGCGCTGGCCACGGAGATCGCGACGCATGAGCAGCGCACGGTCCTGTCGCTGCAGGACCAGGCGGTGCTGGCCGCCGAGGACGAGATCCGCACGCTGGTCGGCGAGGGTGCCGTGCACCAGCAGGACCTGGTGCACGTGAACGACCTCGTCCGCGAGCGCGACGCGCAGGAGGCGCTGTTCCGCGAGCGCTGCTCGAACGTCTTCAGCGCGGAGCTCGACGGCTCGCGGCGCGAGACGCTGGCGCGCCTCGGCCTCGTCGAGCTGCGCGCCCGCGTGTCGGCCTGGGTGGACGCCTCGGGCGGCCCCGAACTGGCCCGCGAGGAGCTGCGCCAGGCCAAGGAGTACGTGCGCACCTGCGAGCTGGACTTCGAGGCCATCCCCAGCAGCGACGCCGAGCGCAAGCTGAAGCAGCGCGAGGAGACGCTGCGCGTGCTGCAGGCGCGCGAGGACGCCTGGCAGGCGCTCAAGAAGGACGTGGACGCCGCCAAGGCGGCCCTCGAGGCGGCCGCCAAGCGGCTGCGCAAGCCCAAGAGCAGCACGAGCCAGGCCGCCGGCCTGTTCGTCGCGGCCGGCTCCACGCTCATGACGCTGGCCTTCGGCGCGGGCGACGCCTGGTGGTTCGTGGTGCCCATGGCCGCCGGGATCGGCTGGTTCGGCTGGCGGACGCTGCGCCACAGGGTCGAGACGCCGGTGCTCTCCGACGAGGCGCGTGCCGCCTCCACGCGACTGGAGTGCCTCAAGCTGCGCGAGCAGCTGGGACTGCACGAGTTCGAGACCGTGGCCGGCCACCTGGAGAAGGCGCGCGAGTCGCTGGCGCACGTGGCCGCGCGTCCCGAGCTGGAGCGCCGCCTGGTGCAGGCGCGGCAGCGCGCCGACGATGCCGCGCGCCGCGTGGCCCAGCGCGAGCAGGAGCTCGACAAGCTGCGTCAGCGCGTGGCGGAGACGCTGTCGGCGCTGCCCCTGCTCGAGTCACGCCTGCAGCAGCCCGGCCAGGACCTGCTGCACGACATCGAGGAGCTGCGCGCGACGTTGCGCGAGATGACGCGCCTGACGGGCGAGCAGCAGGCCGTGGCCCTGCGCGCCAAGGAGCGCGAGGCGCGCGCCACACGCCTGGCCGAGCGCCTCGAGTCCGCCCCGAGCGGGCGCTCGCCCATGGAGGCCTCGGCCATCTGGCACGAGCGCCTGCAGCTCGCGCTGGCCGCGCGCCGCCGCGCCGAGGAGTCCGGGCGCGTGCTGCCCACGTTGCGTGACAAGGGCCGCGAGCTGGAGGCCGCGCTGCGGGTCGCGCAGGAGAGCCAGCGCGGGGGCGAGCAGCGCCTCGCGCGGTTGGCCGGCGACGGCCGTCCCGAGAGCGGCCTGAACGTGCTGGAGGAGGCGCGCGCCTGGCGCGCGCAGGCCGTCGCGGCCGAGGCCGCGCTGCGGTGCCAGTTCCCCGACTGGCAGGAGCGCGCGGCCGAGGCCGGTGACGCCGGCAACCGCGGCGAGACCCTGGACCTGACCTCCGAGCAGCGCGTCGCGCTCAACGACCAGATCGGGCAGCTCGAGACCGGAATGGCCAGGCTACGCGAGGAGCTGGATGCGCTCGCCCGCGAGCGCGACGAGCTGGCGGCGCGCCGCCCGCTGTCCGACGTGGACGGCGAGCTCGCCGCCCTGCACGACGAGCGCCGGCGCGTCGAGGGCAGGCACGACCGGCTGGCCGCCCTCTCCGGCCTGCTGCGACTGGCCGACGAGCGCTGGCGCGAGCGCTGGCAGGCCCCGGTGCTGGCGACCGCCTCCGCGCACCTGTCCACGCTGACCGGCGGCCTGTGGGAGCGCCTGACCGTCGAGACGAGCGGCGGCGAGACGCGGCTCTTCGTGAAGCGCCGGGACGCGGAGACCCTCCACGCGCTGGCCGAGCCGCTGTCGCGCGCGCTGCGCTCGCAGGCCTGGCTGGCGCTGCGGGTGGCCCTGGCGGAGCAGCTGGACGGCAACGAGCCGCTGCCGCTGGTGCTCGACGATCCATGCGGCGATTGGGATGCTGCGCGCGTGGCCAACGCCGCGGGCCTGCTGGCCGCCGTGGGCACGCGCCGGCAGGTCGTGCTGCTCACCGGCCAGGAGTCGGTGGCGAATCTGTTCGAGTCGCAGGTGAAGGCGCTCGTGCTGCGGCTGCCCGCGGCCCCCGTGGCACCGCCGACACCCGACCCGACGGCTCCCGCCACCACCCGGGTGCGTCGCAAGGATGACGCCCGACGTGAGGGCAGCCACAAGGACGAGCCGCGACCCGAGGACGCACAGAAGCCGTAGCGATCGCAAGGCGGCATTTGACCCGGGGCATGCCGCCCGCCATGATGCGCTGCCATGTCTCCGCGCGTTCGCGCGCCGGGGGCGGGCGGCCCCTTGTGTCGTCCGTCGCCGGCGGGGGCGCGCGATACGCTCACCCCTCTCGGAGAGTCGCGCATGCGCAAGTCCATCAAGGCGGCCGCGTTGGCCGGCCTGCTCGTCTTCGGTTCGATGACCACGTCGTGCTACGGCCCGTTCCAGCTCACGAAGAACTTCCATCACTGGAATGGCACGGTCGTGAGCAACGAGTGGGGCCAGGAAGGCTTGTTCCTGCTGTTCAACATCATCCCGGTCTACGGGATCTGCATGCTGGGCGACGCGATCATCTTCAACTCGATCCAGTTCTGGGGCGGCGAGAACCCGATCAAGCCGTCGGCCATGGCGGCCGAGGGTGAGATGGATCAGGTCGCTGCGCTCGTCGGCCTGCCGTACCAGGTGGCCGTCCTCCCGACTCCCTGACGGGACCGGAGATCCGAGCCCCGGCGAGGGGCTGCGAGGGTCCGCGCCTCCTGCAAGGTGGCGCGGGCCCTCTGCATTTCGGGGAACGGTCACGGGCGGGCCACGGGAGGCCGGACGACGGCCTTCGGGGCATCCGGTAGGCTGCACGGTCCAGGTCCTGTCAACTCGGCGTGGCGGCGCGCGTATGGGATACGGCGTGCCACGCTCCGCGTGGCCCGGGCCCCGGGGTTACCGATCGGATGTCTCGCTGCAGGTCGCTCGCCGTCGCCGCGCTGGCCGCCTCTGCGGCGGCGGCCGGGGGCTGCCACACCCCGGACGGCTACGTGTCGCAGGCCGACTCCGAGGTGTCGGGCATGCTCGACAAGGTGCAGGCCGAGGTGCTGGGCGACCGCGTGGACGACGTCAGGCCGCCGGCGCCCGCGGCGCCGCCGGCGCCCGAGCCGCCGCCGGGGCCGATCCCCCCGCCGGGCGAGGGGATCGAGACCATCGCACAGGAGGAGAAGACCGCCGGGCGCGCCACGGAGGCCGACCTCACGGCGCCGCTCGACAGCGCCTCGCCCGACGCGGTGCGGCTCGACCTGCACACGTCGCTGCGGCTCTCGGTGACCAGCGGGCGCGACTACCAGAACCAGAAGGAGTCGCTGTACCTGGCGGGGCTGTCGCTCTCGCTGACGCGCTACAACTTCGGGCCGTTGCTGAACGGCACCGTCAGCTACCTGTGGAGCGACGCCGAGAAGGCGTCCAGCTCGGGCACGCTGGCGGCCACGCTGGGCCTGTCGCAGATCCTGCCCTCGGGCGGCACGCTGGCGGCCGACGGCCTCGTGTCCGCCTCGCACCAGGGCGCCCAGGACGAGGACGACCCGCTGTTCGACAGCCACGTGGGCGTCGACCTGACCCAGCCCCTCCTGCGCGGCTCGGGCTACCTGGTGAGCCACGAGGCGCTGACGCAGGGCGAGCGCAACCTCGTGTACGCGGTGCGCGACTTCGAGCTGTTCCGCGAGCAGTACGCCATCGACATCGCGCGGGACTACTACGACCTCGTCAGCCGCAGGAAGCGCATCGCCAACCTGGAGCAGAGCTGGCGCGACGCCGTCTTCGACCGCAACAAGTCCGAGGCGCTGCGGCAGGTGGGCCGGAACGAGGACCAGGACGTGTTCGGCGCGCGGCGCCGCGAGATCGACGCCGAGAACACGCTGATCGAGGCGCGCACCGACTACAAGCTCGCGCTGGACGACTTCAAGATCGCGCTCGGGCTCACCACCTCGACCGAGGTGGTCGTGGTGGACGAGGAGCCCCCCTACCGGCCCGTGGCGCTGGACGAGACCTCGGCCGTGGAGGTGGCGCAGCACAACCGGCTGGACCTCGTGACCGCGCGCGAGCGGCTGGAGGACGTGGAGCGCAGCGTGGACATCGCCGAGGACGGGCTGCAGCCGGACCTCGACCTGGCCCTGAGCCACGGGTTCTCCGGCAACAACCCCGTGCTGTCGCAGGCCGTGCCCGACTCCTCGCAGACGACCGCCGCGCTGACGCTCGAACTGCCGCTCAACCGGCAGGCCGAGCGCAACGCCTACCGCAGCTCCCTCGTCGCCCTCGACCGCGCGCGGCGCGACCTGCAGCTCACATACGACGACGTCGAGCGCGACGTGCGCAGCCAGCTGCGCGAGCTGCGCCAGATCGAGCAGCAGACCGAGCTGCAGAAGGACCAGATCGGCCAGGAGCAGCGCGCCGTGGCGGTCATGGAGATCCGCTACGCCTCGGGCGACGTCGACAGCCGCGACCTGCTCGACGCGCGCCAGTCGCTGGTGGACGCGCAGAACGACCTGATCGACCTCCAGGCGCGGCATGTCATCGCGCGCCTCGTGCTGATGCGCACGCTGGGCGTGCTGTTCCTCGGTGACGACGGGATGTGGATCGAATGAAGCTCCCGCTCATCATCGTGTCGCTGCTCGCGGTCGGGCTCGTGGCCGGCCTGCTGACCGGCGCCTTCGACGGGGACGGCGACGCGGTGGCGGCCGTGCCGCCCGAGGCCCTCTACCACGTGACGCGCGGCAGCTTCAGCGTGACGCTCACCGAGAACGGCACGCTGGTGGCCAAGGACAGCCAGAAGCTCTCCACCGGCACCGAGAGCAGCAGCAAGCTCACCTTCCTGGTCGAGGAGGGCAAGCAGGTGGAGCAGGGAGAGCAGCTGGCCAAGCTGGACACGACCGAGCTCGAGACCGACCAGCAGCAGATCCAGCTCGACATCGTGCAGGCTGACGCCAACCTGGCCACCAGCAAGAGCGAGCTCGAGATCCAGAGGGCCGACAGCGCGGCCGCCATCGAGAAGGCCCAGATGACCCTCGACAAGGTACGCAAGGAGCTGGAGAAGTACCGCGACGGCGAAGCGCCGGGCCAGCGGCGCGACTTCGAGGTGGCCATCTCGGACGCCGAGACCCAGTACGGCCTCAGCAAGAAGAAGTACGAGGACAGCCAGACGCTCTTCGCGCAGGACTACATCAACAAGAGCCAGGTGGAGATCGACGGGATCGAGTTCCGGCGGGCCGAGGTGAAGCTCGAGGGCGCGCGCCGCAATCTGCAGATGTTCGAGCACTACACGCTGCCCATGACCACCATCGAGAAGGAGGCGGCCGTGCGCGACGCCGAGCGCGAGCGCGGCAACGCCGACCTGCGCGCGCAGTCGCAGCTGCGCCAGAAGGAGGTGAACGTCGAGCAGAACGACAAGCGCCTCACGCGCCTCAAGGAGCGGCTCGACAAGAACCAGAAGGAGATCGAGAAGATGACGGTGAAGGCGCCTTCGCCCGGCATCGTCCTCTACGGCGACCCCGAGCAGCCCTGGAACCGCGACAACATCCGCCTCGGCGGCGAGATCTGGGGCGGCATGATGCTCTTCACGCTGCCCGACCTGCGCGTCATGCAGGTCAAGCTGCAGGTGCACGAGGCCGACGTGGCCAAGGTCAAGGCCGGCCAGAGCAGCAAGGTCATCATGGACACCTACCCGGGCGTGGTGC
>Ga0209382_10005943_pt1 | contig 15758 bp, 14 predicted proteins | sample SoiMetdeltSBSDD5_FD_187599 | JGI IMG/M metagenome (GOLD analysis project Ga0209382, IMG submission 187599) | Bulk soil microbial communities from a Populus tree surrounding site in Tennessee, USA - Soil MetaG P. deltoides SBSDD5 (SPAdes) (version 2) | ecosystem: Environmental > Terrestrial >...
TCGACGCCGCGGATGTGGCCGCCCTGCCAGCTGAACCGCCACCGCACGACCCCGCGGTCACCGTGTGCCCACACATCCTCCCAGTCGAACCTGGCCTGCTCGGTGGTGGCGAACAGGTCCTCCCACACCCGGCGGACCGCGCCGGCACCGACGTGCCGCACCCCGTCCGGCGCGGGCCCGGTCGACTCGAACACGCAGTCCTCGGTCATCAGCCCCACGATCGCGTTGACGTCACCGGCCGCGAACGCGGCGTTGAAGGCGGTGATGGTGGCCAGCGTCGGCGTCCACCGCGGGTCACGGCCGAACGCCGCCAGGAGCCGGTCCTGAGGATCGTCGCCGGGTTCGCGGTCGGGTCGTGGTCCGATCGCCCCGGCGTCGCGATACAGCTGCTCCCGCTCGGTGAACCAGCCGGCGACGGCGTCCACCAGGTCGGCAGGCAGCCGCGGGTCCTGACCGGTGGCCACCGCCAGATCCCAGGAGTGGACCAGGTGGTCGGCGGCGAGCTGCCGGGCGTACTCCGGCGCCGGGTGGTCACCGAAGGACAGGTGCACGATCTGGCCGGCCAGCACCGGCGACACGATGGCGGCCTGCGCGGCCCGCCCGGCGTGCTCGACGGCGGCCACCGGATCGTCGCCGAGCAGGTCGCCGTCGAAGCGGTCGCCGACCGACTCGATGGTGGCACCGCGCATCAGCGGCACCGTCCACAGCTCCTCATACACCAGGTGGTTGACCAGCTCGCGCGCCGTCCACTCCCGGCACGGGGTCGGCGCCGCCCAGCGCGTCGAGCCGCGCACCCGGCGCAGGAACTCCTCGACGCAGCGGTCGTGCAGCTCGACGACGTCCACATCAGGACCGTACTAACAGGGCTTCGGCACCACCCGGGCGGTAGCCGGCCTCCAGCAGCGCCCGCATGGACGCCACGTTCCCCGGCGCCACCTGGGCCCAGACCGCGCCGTCCACCAGCCGCCTCGCGATGGCGAACAGTCGGCGGCCGAGCCCGCGGCCGCGGGCCCGTCGATCCACCTCGACGGCAACCTCCCACCGGCCGGCCAGCCCGCGGCCGAGGACCACTAGGCCTCCGTCGCACTGCCAGGCGCGCACGCCGGTGCGGTAGCGCTGCGCCATGGCCAACCGCCCGTGGTCCACCCCATCGGCCGGGTGCAGGATCAGCTCGGGCTCCTGCTGGTCGGTCGCTCGGTCAGTCGCTCGGTCGGCCGACGGGTCGGCCGACGGGTCGGTCGTGGGGGGCGCGACCATCACCGCATCGATGCTGCCGACCCGGCGGCCAGTGAACTCGGTGAGCGCGGCAAGGAACGGCGGGTTGAGCAGCGCCGAAAGATCGCCAGGTCGCAGCCTGCTGCGCACCCACTCCGGGCTCACGTCGGCCGCCACCACGTGATGACCGGTGAACGCCAGCACGCCGCTGAGCCGGTCGTCCGGGGGGCTCATGACCGTCACCCCGCCGTCGGGAGGCGGAAACTTGCCGGCAGCGACCTCGGTCAGAAGGTGGGCCAGCGGATGCTCCATGTGGGTTAGGTCGCCGTGCCGGACCGGATTGGTTACAACACTTTCCTGAAATCAGTAACACCGGTGATCCCGAGTTCGGTACTATCGAACACATGTTCGACACGGTGGAGGAGCCGTCGCAGTGGATCGAGGACTATCTCGACTCGCTCGACGTCGACACCGAGGTGGCCTCGATGGACGCGGACGCCGTCCTGGAGGAGGTACTGACCTGCGAGCGGGTCGTAGCCGGCGCGCACGCCAGACAAATGCGGGCGCTGGCGCGGTTCGCCGAGCTACGCACCTGCCCGCGTAGCGGCCTCGTCGACGAGTTCGCCGCCGACGAGATAGCCCCTTTGCTGCGGATCTCTCGCCACGTCGCGCAGTCCCGCCTCAATCTGGCCCTCGACCTGGCCAACCGGCTACCTGGCACCCTGGCCGCACTCGATGCCGCCGACCTCGACCTGTACAAGGTGGGCCTGGTCGCCGAGCAGACCCGGCCGCTCACCGACGAGCAGGCCGCCGAGGTCGAGGCCCTGATCCTGCCGCGGGCCGCGGGCCAGACACCGGGACAGTTGCGGGCCGCGGTGCGGCGGGCCGTGCTGCGCGTCGACCCGCACGGCGCCGAGGCCAGGCGGCGTCACCGGATCGCCAAGCGCGCGGTGGTACTAGCCCCAGGCTGCGACGGCACCGCCGACCTCAAGGCCGTGAACCTGGACGCCGTGGACGCAGTCGCCGCATACCAGCAGTTGGACCGCTTCGCGCGGGATGCCGGTGCAGACGACGACCGCACGATGGATCAGCGCCGGGCGGATGTCCTGGTGGACCTGCTCCTCGGCCGCGTGACCGTCGGCGCGGCCGCCGCTCAAGTCCATGTCACAGTGCCGGCCAGCACGCTGCTCGGCCAGGACGACCGGCCCGGTCAGCTCGCCGGTTATGGCCCGATCACGGCCGAGGCGGCCCGCACGCTGGCCGCGGACGGAACGTGGCGGCGCATCCTGACCGACCCATTGTCCGGCACGGTGCTGGACGTCGGCCGCACCACCTACGAGCCTCCGGCCGGGCTGGCCGACCAGGTGCGGGCTCGGGACGGCACCTGCCGCTTCCCCGGATGCCGGCAACCGGCCCATCGATGCGACCTCGATCACGGCACGCCATACCCGAAGGGCCCGACGAGCGCCGGGAACCTGTGCTGCCTCTGCCGCCACCACCACCGAGCCAAGCACGAACGCAACTGGTCGGTCGAACACGGCGCCGGCGGAACGGTCACCTGGACCTCGCCGACAGGGCGTCGATACCGGACCACGCCCGAACCCGTCGACGATCCCAGCCCGGACTGATCAGCCGTGCCTCACACGGTGAAGCCGAGCGCCCGCAGCTGTTCGCGGCCGTCCTCCGTGATCTTGTCAGGACCCCACGGAGGCATCCATACCCAGTTGATTCTCACGTCGCTGACCAGGCCGCCCCCTGGCCCCTCGATCAGGGCGGCCCTGGTCTGGTCCTCGATCACGTCGGTCAGCGGGCACGCGGCCGATGTGAGCGTCATGTCGATGGTGGCGACGCCGGCGTCGTCGACCCGTATGTCGTATACGAGGCCGAGGTCAACGACGTTGATGCCGAGCTCCGGATCGACGACATCGCGCATGGCCTCTTCGAGGTCGTCAAGGCTGGCCTGCTCGACCGACGGCGGCCGCGGCACGGCGTCCTGATGGTCAAGAGCGCTGGCGCTGCGATCGGCACGGTCGGGCTGACCCGGATCCAGGCCGTGGTCCGTACGATGCGGCCCTACAGCCCGGTCAAGGTCCGGCTGGGTCATGGTGCATCGGCTCCCTTCAGGTTGGCTGCATCGACGCTACGTGCAACCGCATCCTTGAACGCCATCCAGCCCAGCAAGGCGCACTTGACGCGTGCGGGGTAGCGGGCAACCCCGGCAAAGGCGACGCCATCCTCCAGCACATTCTCGTCGGGCTCGACCTCACCGCGACCGTGCATGAGTGCCAGGAACGAATCCAACGTCGACAGCGAACCTTGAACCGTACGGCCGACGACGAGGTCTGTCAGCACGGAGGTGGCCGCCTGGCTGATGGAACAACCAAGTGCGTCATAGGAGACGTCCTCGACCGTCGCATCCGAACCGTTGCTCGCGAGTCGCACCCGCAGCGTCACCTCGTCGCCGCAGGTCGGATTCACGTGGTGCACCTCGGCGTCGTACGGCTCACGCAGTCCACGCCGGTGTGGGTTACGGTAGTGGTCGAGAATGATCTCCTGGTACAGCTGCTCGAGCTTCATCGGTCGACCCCGAAGAACCGCTGCGCCCGCCGCACGCCCTCGACCAGCGCATCCACCTCGTCCAGCGTGTTGTACAGATAGAACGTGGCCCGCACCGTGGCGGCCAGCCCGAACCGGCGGTGCAGCGGCCAGGCGCAATGATGCCCCACGCGGACCGCGACCCCTGCGTCGTCAAGCACCTGGCCGACGTCGTGCGCATGCACGCCCGCGACCACGAACGACACTGCGGAGCCGCGAGCATCGGCGGCGGTCGGGCCGATGATCCGCACGCCATCGATAGCCGACAACCGGTCGAGCGCGGCGGTGACCAGGGCGTGCTCGTGCTCGGCCACGCGGTCCATGCCGACGACGGTGAGATAATCCACCGCGGCAGCCAACCCCACCGCCTGCGACGTCATCGGCACCCCGGCCTCAAAGCGCTGCGGCGGCGGCGCGAAGGTCGAACCCTCCATCCGCACCAGCTCGATCATCGAGCCGCCGGTGAGGAACGGGGGCATGCTCTCGAGCAGCTCACGACGGCCGTACAGCACGCCGATCCCCGACGGTCCGAGCATCTTGTGGCCCGAGAACACCGCGAAGTCCACGCCGAGCGCCGCGAGGTCGACCCGGCCGGACACGACCGTGCCGTGCGGCACCGACTGGCAGGCGTCGACCAGGGTCAGCGCGCCGACCTCACGGGCCCGGCGCGCCACCGTCGGCACCGGGTTCACCGTGCCAAGCACGTTGGACTGGTGGGTGAGCGCAACCAGCTTGGTGCGCTCGGTCACCAGGCCGTCAAGATCCGTCAGGTCGAGCCGCCCGTCGTCGGTGACCCCGAACCAGCGCAACGTCGCGCCGGTTCGTGCGCACAGTTGCTGCCACGGCACCAGGTTGGCGTGGTGCTCCATCTCGGTGATCACGATCTCGTCGCCGGGTCCGACCGCGAAGCGCGCCGACTCCGGGCCAGCGGAGGCGGCATTGGTTAGCGCGTAGGACACGAGGTTGATGCCCTCGGTGGCGTTCTTGGTGAATACCAGCTCGCCCTGGCTCACGCCGACGAAAGCGGCAATACGAGCGCGCGCGGACTCGTAGGCGTCAGTGGCCTCCTCGGCCAACTGGTGTGCCCCGCGGTGCACGGCAGCATTGTGCTGCTCGATGAACGCGCGTTCGGCGTCGAGCACCTGCCGCGGTCGTTGCGATGTGGCGCCCGAGTCCAGGTACACCAGTGGTTTCCCGTCCCGCACTGTGCGGGTCAGGATCGGGAAGTCGGCGCGGATCTTGCCAACGTCGAGCGGGTGGGTCACGGCAGGACTGCCTCCTCCTGCTTGCCGGTGTAGCGCACGTAACCCTCGTCCTCGAGACGCTCGGCGAGCTCGGCACCGCCGGACTCGACGATCCGCCCGCCAGCGAACACGTGCACCTGGTCCGGTCTGATGTGGCGCAGGATGCGGGTGTAGTGGGTGATCAGCAGGACACCGACATCACCGGCCGCGCGGAAGCGGTTGACTCCGTCGCTGACCACCCGCAGCGCGTCGACGTCCAGGCCGGAGTCCGTCTCGTCCAGGATGGCGATCCTCGGCCGAAGCAGCGCGAGCTGCAGTATCTCGTGCCGTTTCTTCTCGCCACCAGAGAAGCCCTCGTTGACGCTGCGATCGGCGAAGGACGGGTCGATGTCCAGCGCCGACATCGCGTCCTTGACCTCCCTGACCCAGGTGCGCAGCTTCGGTGCCTCGCCGCGCACGGCGGTGGCGGCGGTGCGCAGGAAGTTCGACATCGACACGCCGGGCACCTCGACCGGGTACTGCATGGCGAGGAACAGCCCGGCCCTCGCCCGCTCATCGACCGTCATGGCCAGGACGTCCTCGCCGTCCAGCAGCACCTGACCCGAGGTCACCTGGTACTTGGGATGCCCGGCGATGGAATAGGCCAGCGTGGACTTGCCGGAGCCGTTCGGACCCATGATCGCGTGCGTCTCGCCGGCACGGACGGTGAGGTTGACGCCCGCGAGGATTTCCTTCTGGCCCTCTTCGGTGGTCACCGCGACGTGCAGGTCCTTGATCTCCAGGGTGGTCATGATCTCCTCAGTCGTGTCGAACGTCACGCGCCGACTACCTGCAGCTCGGCCTCAATCGCCGCCTCGAGGCGGGCCCGCACCTCGGGCACGGTGATCTTGGACAGCACCTCGCCGAAGAAACCGCGGACGACGAGGCGCCGGGCCAGCTCGGTCGGGATCCCGCGCGAGGTCAGGTAGAACAGCTGCTCGTCATCGAACCGGCCGGTGGCCGAGGCGTGCCCGGCGCCCGCGATCTCGCCGGTCTCGATCTCCAGGTTGGGTACCGAGTCGGCCCGCGCCCCCTCGGTGAGCACGAGGTTGCGGTTCAGCTCGAAGGTCTCGGTGCCCTCCGCCGCGGCACGGATCAGGACGTCGCCGATCCAGACGGTGTGTGCGCCACGGCCTTGCAGCGCGCCCTTGTAGGTCACGTGAGAGCGGCACTGCGGCACGGCATGGTCCACGAAAGTCCGGTGTTCCAGGTGCTGCCCGGCGTCGGCGAAGTACAGACCGTTGGCCTCGACGGTGCCACCGGGGCCGGTGAACGTCATGGTCGGGCTGACCCGCACCAGGTCGCCGCCGAGCGTGACGACGGTGTGCCGGAGGGTGGCGTCCCGGCCGAGCGCCGCGTGGTGCGCGGTGACGTGCACCGCGTCGTCCGCCCAGTCGTGCACGAACACCACGGTGAGGTGCGCGCCGTCCCCGAGCACCAGCTCCACGTTCTCGGCGTACGTGCCGCCGCCGCGGTAGTCGACCACCACGACGGACTCGGCGAACCGCTCTGCCCGCAGGTGCAGGTGGCCGTACCCGGTGTGGCCGGCGCCGGGGCCGGTCACGGTCACCAGGGTCGGCGCCGACACCCGGACCTCGCGCCCCACTTCCACCACGGTCGCCTCGGTGAAGGCGCTCCACGCCGCGGCGGCCACCCGGTCGCCCGGCGTGCCGCCCTGGCCGAGGCGGGGGTCGTCCCGGCCGACGGTCAGGACGGTGACCTCGGGCGCCGCCGCCACGGTGACGGTGGCGGCCCCGGTGGTCGCGGCGTGGCCGCCGTCGGCCGGCAGGTGCAGGCCGCGCAACCGGCGCAACGGGGTGAACCGCCAGTCCTCCTCGCGGCCGGACGGCACCTCGAACGCGTCGACGTCGTATGAGGTGTATCGCTCACCGCGGGATGCCTGCGGTACGACCGCGGCGCCCGTCCCGGTCGTCTCGGTGCCGACCGCCATCAGCCGACGGCCCCTTCCATCTGCAGCTCGATGAGCCGGTTCAGCTCGAGCGCGTACTCCATCGGCAGTTCGCGGGCGATCGGCTCGACGAAGCCGCGCACGATCATGGCCATCGCCTCGTCCTCGGAAAGGCCGCGCGACATCAGGTAGAACAGCTGGTCCTCGCTGACCTTGGACACGGTGGCCTCGTGGCCCATCGACACGTCGTCGGTGCGCACGTCGACATAGGGGTATGTGTCGGAGCGGCTCACCGTGTCGACCAGCAGGGCGTCGCATTTGACCGTCGACCGGGCGTGGTGGGCGTTCGGGTTCACCCGGACCAGCCCGCGGTAGGAGGTTCGGCCACCACCCCTGGCCACCGACTTGGAGATGATCGTCGAGGAGGTGTGCGGCGCGAGATGGGTCATCTTCGCGCCGGCGTCCTGGTGCTGGCCCTCTCCAGCGAAGGCGATGGAGAGCACCTCGCCCTTGGCATGCTCGCCCATCAGCAGCACGGCCGGGTACTTCATGGTCACCTTGGAGCCGATGTTGCCGTCGATCCACTCCATGGTTGCGCCGGCCTCGGCCTTGGCCCGCTTGGTCACCAGGTTGTAGACGTTGTTCGACCAGTTCTGGATGGTCGTGTACCGGCACCGGCCGCCGCGCTTGACGATGATCTCGACAACCGCCGAGTGCAGCGAGTCTGACGAGTAGATCGGCGCGGTGCAGCCCTCCACATAGTGCACGTACGCGCCCTCGTCAACGATGATCAGGGTGCGCTCGAACTGACCCATGTTCTCGGTGTTGATCCGGAAGTAGGCCTGCAGCGGGATCTGCACGTGCACGCCCTTCGGCACGTAGATGAACGACCCGCCGGACCACACGGCCCCGTTGAGCGCGGAGAACTTGTTGTCCCCGTGCGGGATCACCGAGCCGAAGTACTCCCGGAACAGCTCAGGGTGTTCGCGCAGCCCGGTGTCGGTGTCCAGGAAGATCACACCCTGTTTGGCGAGCTCCTCGTTGATCTTGTGATAGACCACCTCGGACTCATACTGGGCGGCGACCCCGGCGACCAGCCTGGCCTTCTCCGCCTCCGGGATACCGAGCCTGTCGTAGGTGTTCTTGATGTCGGCCGGCAGGTCCTCCCAGGACTGGGCCTGCTTCTCGGTGGACCGGACGAAGTACTTGATGCTGTCGAAGTCGATGCCGGACAGGTCGGCACCCCAGTTCGGCATCGGCTTGCGCTCGAACAGCCGCAGCGCCTTGAGCCGGGACTCGGTCATCCACTCCGCCTCGGCCTTCTTCGCCGAGATGCCCCGGACGACGGCCTCGGACAGACCACGCTGCGCGCTCGAACCGGCGAGGTCGGAGTCGGCCCAGCCGAACGCGTAGCGGCCGATGCTCGCCAGCGTCTCCTCCTGGGACAGCGGCGCGGCGCCAAGACGCTGCTGCTCGGCGGCGGTTGTCATGAAGGAGTCCCTTCGTTCGTGGTGCTTGTGGTGCTCGCGCTGGGTGCGGCCGCACGGGGCGCCGTCAGCGGAACGTGTGTCGTGCACGCGGCATCGCCGCGGGCGATGGTGGCCAGCCGCTGCACGTGGGTGCCGAGCAACTCGGCGAACGCCGCCGTCTCCACCTCGCACAGCAGCGGGAACTCCGCCGCCACGTGGGCGACCGGGCAGTGGTGCTGGCACAGCTGCTCGCCGGCCACGCCACCCAGCGTGATCGACCTGGCGGAGGCAGCGTAGCCCTCGCGGGTCAGCGCGGTGGCCAGGGCCCTCGCCCGGTCGGCGGTGCCGCCGGACTGCCGGATCGCGACCCGGTGCCGCTCGATCATGGCGTTCACCCGCTGCCTGGCGAAGTCCCGCACCGCCTCGCCGCCTTCGCGGTCTGCAAGAAACCGCAGCGCGGCCACGGCTAGGTCGTCGTAGGCGTGCCCGAAGCGGTCACGGCCGGCCTCGGTCAGCAGAAAGAGCTTGGCCGGCCGGCCACGGCCGCGTGGCCCGCGGTGCGGGGCGGCGCGGGTGGTCGCTTCGCCGGCCGCAAGCAGCACGTCCAGGTGTCGCCGGACAGCCGCGGGGCTCAGCCCGAGCCGCTCGGCGATCACCCCGGCGGTGGTCGGGCCGTCCTCCATGAGCGTCCTGGCCACGAGCATCCTCGTGCCGCCGTCCGCGGCGCCCGGCTGGACCTCCGGCGGCGCGGTGCCCGCGGCCGCCGGCTGGTGAACCAGTCCGGTGTTTTTCACAACACTAGTGTTGCCTATTTCTCTGGTGACGGCAAAGCCGACCTCCGGCCACGTGACAGGAGTTACCGGAGCCGCCGGCTCGCCCGTGACCATGGTCGGTGGGTGGCTCGATCGGCGGGGCTACGCTCTCCCGGCGTGGCGGCAGGCGCGGTGACCGACAGCGACACCTCGTCCGGCCGGCCGGAGCCGCTGGACGGCGTCGAGGTCCGCCAGCTGACCGTGGTACGCCGGTTCGGCACGGTGGGCGCGCTGCTGATGGCGGTCGGGGCGCTGGGCGCTGGTGCGAACCCGGTGAACAACCCGGCCTTCGGCACCCGGCTGCTCGGCCTGCCGGCGCGCAACTACACAGTCTCGCTGGCGGTCATCGGCGCGGGCATGGCGATGGTCGTGCTGGCCTGGCTATGGCTCGGCCGGCTGGCCAGGCCGGGTCGGGCGCGGCTGCTGTCGCGCAGCCAGCTGGACCGCACGGTAGCCATGTGGGCGGTGCCGCTGGTGCTGGCGCCGCCGCTGTTCTCCAAGGACGTGTACAGCTACCTCGCCCAGAGCGCCATGGTCGCCCGCGGCGTCGACCCGTACACCACCGGCGTCGCGGAGGGGCTCGGGGTCGCCGACCCGCTGGTGCGCACGATCCCGAACCTGTGGCGCGACACGCCAGCGCCCTACGGGCCGCTGTTTCTCGGGCTGGGCCGGGCCATCACGGCGATAGCCGGCGAGAACGTGGTGGCCAGCGTGCTGCTGCACCGGGTGCTCGCGCTGGCCGGGGTGGCCATGATCGTCTGGGCGCTGCCGCGGCTGGCGCGGCGGTTCGGGGTCGAGCCGGTATGCGCGCTGTGGCTCGGTGCCGCGAACCCGCTGGTGCTGTTCCACCTGGTCAGCGGCGTGCACAACGAGGCCTTGATGATCGGTCTGATGGTCGTGGGCCTCGAGGTAGCGCTGCGGTCCTTCCCGTCCGGATCGCCGGCCACCGCGCCACCGTGGCGGTCCTGGGTGGCGGGGGCGGTGCTGATCTCGCTCGCCGCGATGGTCAAGGTGCCTGCGCTGCTCGCGCTGGGTTTCCTCGGCGCGCTGCTGGCCCGCCGGTGGGGCGGGCGGCTCACCGACCTGGCCCGCGCCGCCGCGCTGCTGGCCGCCATCGCGCTCGGGGTCACCGTGGCGGTCGGCGTCGGCACCAGGCTCGGCTTCGGCTGGCTCGGCGCCCTCGGAACGCCCAACGCGGTGCGCAGCTGGTTGTCCCCGGTCACCGACCTCGGCGCGCTCGGCGGGAACCTGAGCGTGCTGTTCGGCATGGGCGACCACACCGAGGCGATCCTGCCGTTGACCAGGGCCGTCGGGCTGGCCGCAGCGGCCGCGGTCTGCGGCTGGCTGCTGTGGGGCTGCTTCCGCGGTGTCGTCGACCCGCCGACCGGGCTCGGCGTCGGCCTCGGCGCGGTCGTGCTGCTGGGCCCGGTGGTACACCCGTGGTACCTGCTCTGGGCCGCCATCCCGCTCGCCGCCTCAGCCCCGGCCGCCGGCTACCGGCGCGCCGCGGTCGCCCTGTCGGTCGCGCTGTCGCTGCTCGTGCCGCCCACCGGGCAGGACTTCTACCTGCGTGCCTTCGTGTTGCTGCAGGCCATCGCCGGCGCCGCGGTAATAATCGTGGCGCCGCTCATCCTTGTCCGCGGCCGCCTGCCGGACCGCACCCCGTGAGCGCCGCTCGGTGCCGGGACACCAATATCGCCACTGGCACATTCAGCTGGCGACTTATCCACAGCCGTAGGCTGGGCGAGTGAACACCCCCGCCGTCGAAGCGCACGGTCTGGTGAAGACCTATGGCGCGCTGACCGCGGTGGCGGGGCTGGACCTGGTGGCCGAGCGGGGCACGGTGGTGGCGCTGCTCGGCCCCAACGGGGCGGGTAAGACCACCACCGTCGAGCTGTGCGAGGGCTACCGCCGGCCGGACGCCGGCACCGTGCGGGTGCTCGGCCTGGACCCGGTACGGGACGGACGGCTGCTGCGGCCACGCGTCGGGGTGATGCCGCAGGGCGGCGGGGCGTACCCCGGCGTGCGGGCCGCGGAGATGCTGCGGCTGGTCGCGGCGTGCGCCGCCGAGCCGCTGCCGGTCGGGTGGCTGCTGTCCACGCTCGGCCTGGACGCGGTCGCCCGGCTGCCGTACAAGCGGCTGTCCGGCGGGCAGCAGCAGCGGCTGGCCCTGGCCTGCGCCATCGTCGGGCGCCCCGAGCTGGTGTTCCTGGACGAGCCGACCGCCGGCCTCGACCCGCAGGCGCGGCGTCTGGTGTGGGAGCTGGTCGGCGCGCTGCGCTCCGACGGCGTCACCGTGCTGCTGACCACGCACCTGTTGGCCGAGGCGGACGCCCTCGCGGACCGCGTGGTGATCATCCACCGCGGCCGGGTGGTGGCGGCCGGCAGCCCGGCCGAGCTGACCGGTGCCGGCGGGGACGGCCACCAGCTGCGGTTTCGCGCCCGCGCGGGGCTGGACCTGCGGCTGCTCGCCGCGGCGTTGCCCGCCCGGTGCCGGGTCGAGCAGGTCCGGCCGGGCGACTACGTGGTCGACGGCGGAGTGGACCCGCAGGTGATCGCCACGGTCACCGCATGGTGCGCCCAGCAGGGCGTGCTGGCCGAGGCGTTGCAGGTCGGCGGCCGCAGCCTGGAGGACGTGTTCCTGGAGCTGACCGGGCGGGAGCTGCGGCCGTGACACCGAGCTTCGCGCCAGGCACGTTCACGCCGCGCCCAGGTGCCGGGCGCCCGGCGCGGATGCTGGCCGTGCACGCCGGCACCGAGTTCCTGGTGACCGTGCGGCACGCCGAGCAGCTGCTGCTGACGCTGGTCATCCCGGTCGCGCTGCTGGTCGGGCTCGGCACGCTGGACATCCTTGAAGTGGCGCCGGGGCTGCGCCGGATCGACGACGTGGCGCCGCGGGTACTGGCGCTGGCCGTGATGTCCTCGGCGTTCACCGGGCAGGCGATCGCCCTTGGCTTCGACCGCCGCTACGGCGTGCTCAAGCGGCTGGCAGCGACCGCGCTGCCACGGTGGGTGCTGGTGTCCGGCCGGTTGCTGGCGCTGCTCGGCGTGGTCGTCGGGCAGCTCGTGCTGCTGTCGGCGGTGGCCCTGGCCGCCGGCTGGCGGCCCGCGGCGGCCGGGCTGCCGCTCGCCGTGCCCGTGGCGCTGCTCGGCACCCTGGCCTTCGGCGCGCTCGGCGTGCTGCTCGGCGGCACCCTGCGCGCCGAGGTGGTGCTCGCGCTGGCCAACGCGCTGTGGTTCGCGCTCCTGCTGGCCGGCGGCATCGCGCTGTCCGCGTCGCAGCTGCCGGGGCCGCTGGCCGGCCTGGCTCGGCTGCTGCCGTCGGGTGCGCTGGCGGCCGGGCTGCAGAACACCCTGGCCTACGGCGAACCGCCCGGCTGGAGCCCGGTGCTGGTGCTGGTGGCCTGGGCCGCCGCGGCCGGTGCCGTCGCGGTGCGCACCGTGCGGCTCACCTGAGCCCGCGGCGGGCGCGGCTAGCATCTGCGGCGTGCGCCGACCTCCCGCCCCCAGCCGCCGGTGGCAGCGCGCCGTCGCGATCGCCGCGGTGGTCACCCAGGCCGGCATCGCGGTGACCGGGTCGGTGGTCCGGGTCACCGGCTCCGGCCTCGGCTGCCCGAGCTGGCCGCAGTGCTTCCCCGGCAGCCTGGTGCCGGTCCGGCGCGACGACGTCGCCTGGTTGCACCAGTGGGTGGAGTTCGGCAACCGGCTGTTCACCGGCGTGGTCGGCCTGGTTGCGCTGGCCTGCCTGGCCATGGCGCTGCTGGCCAGACCGCGACGGCGGCGGCTGGTGACGCTGGCCGCCACCATGCCGGCCGGGGTGGCGGTGCAGGCCGTGGTCGGTGGCGTCACGGTCATGACCGGCCTGGCCTGGTGGACGGTGTCGGTGCACTTCCTGATCTCGATGGTGCTGGTGTGGCTTGCGGTGCTGCTGGTGCGCGCGACGGGCGAGGGGGACACGCCGCCGCGGCCACGGATCCCGCCGGTGGCCAGCCGGTTGCTGGCGGCCGCCGCCGGGCTGCTCGCCGCGCTGCTGGCCGCCGGCACGTTCGTGACGGCCGCCGGCCCGCACGCCGGGGACGCCGACGCGCCGCGGCTGGGCGTCGCCGTGGAGACGCTGGCCAGGGTGCATTCCGGGGTGCTGTTCGCGTTCCTGGTCGTGCTCACGGCGCTCGGCCTGACCATGCCGCGCGCGCCGCGCTACTGGACGCTGCTGGCGGTGGTGCTCTTCCAGGGCGCGCTGGGTTTCGTGCAGTACGCCACCGGCGTGCCGGAGGTGCTGGTGTCGCTGCACGTGCTTGGCGCGGCGGCCGTGGTGGTGGCCATGGCGGCGCTCTGGGTGTCGGCACGGGACCGCGGCCCGGCGCCGGCCCCGACCGCGAGCCAGCACTACGGCCGCGTCCACGACCCGGTGACCGCAGCCGCGAGGTAACTGAGGCAAGCGAGGTAAGTGTTGCCGGCCGGGCCACCGGCGGCTCCTTGCCAGCGTGCGGAAACCTGGCGTGCAGAAACCTGACGAGACCGACCGTTTCGGCCGCCGACGACGGTGAACGGGTGCCGTAGGCTTCGCCGCCAGTGCAGGACCGTCAGATCGTCGCTGGAGTGTTGCGCGGGGACCGTGAGGCGGTCGCCGCGCTGTACGACGGCTACGCCGACGCTCTGCACGACTACGCGCGCCGCCGGGCCCCCACCGAGGCCGACGCCGCCGACGTGGTGCACGACGCGTTCCTGGTCGCGGTCGACCGGATCGGCCAGCTGCGCGACCCGGAGCGGCTGCGGCCGTGGCTGTACGCGATCGCCCGCACCGAGCTGCACCGCAGGTACCGGCACGCGGCCAGGTTCGTCGAGCTGGACGGCGGCGAGCGGGGACGCGACCGGGTCGAGCCGGTGAGCCAGGAGCCGGGCCCGGACGTGCAGGTCGAGCGGGCCGAGCTGGTGGCGCTGCTGCGGGAGGCAACGGCCGGCCTGGCCGACGGCGACCGCGAGCTGCTCGACCTGCACCTGCGGCACGGCCTGGTCGGCGCCGACCTGGCCGCCGCCGCCGGCCTGCCGGCCAGGCACGCCACGGTCGCCCTGGAGCGGGTCAAGGGCCGCCTCGCCCGCACCCTGGGCGTCGTGCTGCTGTCCAGGAACCCCACCTGCGCCGAGTTCACCGCGATCAGGGACGGCCAGCCCGGCCTCACCCCGCTGGCCCGCAAGCGGCTGGCCCGGCACGTGGACAACTGCCCGCAGTGCCACCGTGAACAGGCCCGCCGGATGCGGCCCGAGGTGCTGCTCACGGCCGTGCCCATGCTGCCGGCGCCACCCGAGCTGCGGCACCGCCTGGTCGCCGCCCGCCAGCGGCTGGCCGATGGCGAGCCACCGGGGCAGCCACCGCCGCCGAGCTGGCCGCACTGGGACAGCGACGGCTTCCCCGTCCCGCGCCCGGCCAACCGACGCCGGCTGGGGATGGCCGCTGCGGCCATGCTCGCGCTGCTGGCCATCGGCGGCGGCGGCGTGCTGGTGGCCCGGCCGCTGGTCACCCAGCAGTCGCCGGCCACGCCGGGGTCGGCAGCGCCGGGCGCGCCGATCGCGCTGCCCGGTGCCGTCCGCACCCCGGCCACCCCGGCCACCCCGGCCAGCCCGACAACGACAGCGGCGCCCCCCACCACGAGCGCCGCCACCACCGCGCCAGCGAGCCGGACCACCACTCGCGCCACTACCACCACGACCGCGCCGACGACCACGACTCCCCCGCGGGACTCCACGCCGCCGGTCATCGGCCCGGCCAGCATGGCGCCGGAGGCGTTCTCCACCACCTTCAACGGCCTCCGGACGTGCACCCAGCTGCCAGCCGTCACGGCCACGGTGACGACCACCGTCGCCGACCCGTCCGGCGTCGCCGCCGTCGTGCTCACCTGGTCGGGACCGGCCGGCTCCGGCGGCACCGTGACCATGAAACCGACCCCCGGCGGTGGCTACCTCGCCTCCGTCGGCCCGGTGCCCACCGACCGCGCCAGCCTGCAGTTCGGCAGCTACGACCTGAAGGTCTCGATGGCCGCCACGGACACCGCCGGCAACGCCGCCCCGCCGCGCACCACGACGTTCCCCAAGGCGGTCAGCCACTGCGGCATAGGCTGAACGGCGTGACCGACGGCGCAACCATGGGCCCGCTGCTCGACGAGTTCATCGCCTGGTACTTCGACCACAACCCGATCGCCGCCAGCACGCTGGGCGCCGAGGGCTTCGACGACCGGCTCGGCGACTTCTCCGCCGCCGGCTTCCAGGCCATCGAGTCCGGCCGGGATCGGTGGCTGGCCCGGTTCCGCGCCGTGGACGGCGAGCTCAGCCTCGACGACGGCATCGACCGCGACCTCGTCGTGGCCATGCTCGCCGGGGAGGCCGCGCTCGCCGACTGGCCGGTGTGGCGCCGCGACCCGGCCGCCTACCTCGTGCCGCTGTTCAACGCGCTGTACACGCCGTTCCTGAACCGGCTGCG
>Ga0209382_10005945_pt1 | contig 15757 bp, 3 predicted proteins | sample SoiMetdeltSBSDD5_FD_187599 | JGI IMG/M metagenome (GOLD analysis project Ga0209382, IMG submission 187599) | Bulk soil microbial communities from a Populus tree surrounding site in Tennessee, USA - Soil MetaG P. deltoides SBSDD5 (SPAdes) (version 2) | ecosystem: Environmental > Terrestrial >...
TCGAACAACGGCACTCCGTTCGGCACGTCGCTCCACTTCTGGATGTCGCCGAGGAAGGTGTGTTCGTACTGGCGCGATTCGACCTGCTGCTGCTGGATCCGCTGCAGCCATGGAATCAGCCGGTCGTCGGAGCGCACTGTCGCGCGCACCGGCAGGCTGTTGATCAAGTTCCCGATCAGGCGATCGAACGCCGGGATGTCCGGCGAGCGTCCTGCCACGGTCGCACCCCAGACGAGATCGCGCTCGCCGCAGTAGCGGTGCAGGAGGAGTCCCCAGGCGCCCTGCAGGATCGTGTTCAGCGTGAGCTGATGCGATTGGCCGAGCCGCCGCAGCGCCGCCGTCACGTCGGCGTCGAGCGTGCTCGCGAGCTCTTCGAACGGGCCGTCGGCAGTCGCAGAGCGCGGCGCGTCGACGCGGAGCGGCGTCGGCGCGGAGAAGCCGGCGAGCAGCGATCGCCAGTAGGCCTCCGCCTCGCTGTAGTCCTGAGAGCGCCACCAGTTCACGTAGTTGTCGTACGGCGGCGGCTCGGGAAGCTGCGGCGGCTCGCGTCGTGCCAGCGCCTCGTACAGGCGGTCTAACTCGTCCAGCAGCAGGAACAGCGACCATGCATCGAAGAGGATGTGGTGATGCGTCCACAGCAGCTCCCAGGACGCGTCGTCCATGCGCAGCAGCTGAAGACGCATGAGCGGTGCGCGGTTGAAATCGAATCGGCGTGCGCGATCCGCGGCGACGAGCGCCTCACGGCGCGCCGCCCGCTCGTCCGCCGGCAGCGCTCGCCAGTCGTGCTCGGCCACCTCGACGCCCAGCGTGCGATGCACGACCTGGCGCGGCTCTTTGACCCGCCGCCAGACGAAGGAGCTCCGCAGCGTCGCGTGCCGCTCGAGCAGCGCGTTCCAGGCCGCGTGCAGCGTGGCCACTTCCAGCGGTCCTTCGAGCGCGAAGGAGAACTGCACGAAGTACATGTCGTCCGCTTCCGCAGACTGGCTGTGGAACAGCATCCCCTTCTGCATCGGGGACAGCGCGTAGACACGCTCGATGTCGGACCGCTTCATCGGAGGTCCTCGGCCGGCTCGTCCAGTTCGGAGAGCGTGGCATCCATCTCGTCGTATTCGGTGTCCCGCTCCGTGACGAGCGCTACGGCGGCGTCCGGATCCTGCACCCACGCGACGAGCGCATCGAGCGCATCGCCGTAGGCCGCGATGAGCGAGCGGACCCGTGCCGCGTCGATCGAGCCGTCGGCGTAGGTCCATTCGAGCCGCAGCGCACCCTCGAACCATGAGGCGGTGAGTTCGACGACATCGGGAAGAAGTGATGACGGATGACGTGAGCGGCCGGGCGACAACCGGCTTCGACGGAAGAAGCGGTCACGGTCGAGGGTCGCGGTGAGCCGTCCGAGATACGTGAAACCGAGCGCCGGCGTCCCGGCGTCGGTCAGCGCGGCACGCACCGCTGGCGCGCCCAGATAGCGCAGCGCCGCGTAGCTCTCCCCCTCGTGCGGCACCTGCCGCCACTGCGTCTTCACCGCGGCGACGACCGCGCCGATCCCGTCCGCCGGCACCGACACCCACAACGGATAACGCGTCGCCAGCCACCCGACCGTCCGCGACGCATCGCCCACGACCCAGCCGCCCGTCCGCCCGGTGCCTTCCAGCATCACGCCGAGCTCCGCCGTGCCCGCCACCTGCGTCACCGCGCGCGCCAGCACCGCCAGCAGACTCTCCTCCACGCGCGCGCGACACCGGGCCGGCAGCTCCTCCAGCAGCGCCTGCGCCGCCGCGTCCCGCACCACCACGGTCTCGGTCCGCGCCTGCGCCACCGTACCTCGCGGCGCCCCCCACACGGCGGCCGCGCGGGTCGCCCGGGTCGCCGTCTCGGTCCAATAGCTCGCCGTCGATGCCACCTGGGTCATGCCCGCCTGCGCCGCCCGCACCCAGCCGCTCCACGTCAGCCCGCGCACCGCCGGCGCCACTGCCGCCTGCTGACACGCCGTCTCCAGGTCCTCGAGCAGCACCTGCCACGACACGCCGTCCACCGCGAGGTGATGCACCACCACCGTCAGCACCGTGCCCGTCGTCACGCCCTGCCAGGCCGCCACGCGCAGGACCGGCCCGGCCGTCACGCTGAGACGGCGCTGCAGCGCGGCGCCGCCCCGCTCGACCGCCGACGCGCGGCGCGCCACCGGCAGCGCCGTCAGGTCGACCTCCGTGACGTCGCCCCCCGCCGCCGGCGCGATCCACTGCTCCCACCCGCCGGCCTCGGCCGCCACCCGCAGGCGCAACGCCTCGTGCCGCTGCGTGACCGTCGCCACCGCCGCCGCGACGCGCGCGCCCGAGATCGGGGTCGCCGTCTCCACGACCACCGCTTGGTTCCACTGGTCCCGCACCGTCGCCGGCTGCGTCTCCAGCACCCAGGCCTGGCCACCCACCACCGGCAGTCGACCGCGTCCTGTCCCGCCGCCACCATCCGTACGCGCGACCGGTTCCGTCACCGCTGCCAGCTCCGCGATCGTGCGATGCTCGAACAACTGCCGCGGCGTCAGCCGCAGACCGTGCTCGCGCACGCGAGCGACGAACTGAATGGCGAGGATCGAGTCACCGCCCAACGCGAAGAAGCTATCGCCGACGCCGACCGAGGGCAGATTGAGCAGCTCTCCACAGACGGAGGTCAGTGTGCGTTCGGCATCCGTCGATGGAGCGACGTAGAGGGCGCCCGTTGCGCCAATCGAAGGCGTCGGCAGCGCGCGGCGATCCACTTTCCCCGTTGCCGTCAGTGGCAGCGCGGGCAACATCACGATGGCCGCCGGTTCCATGAACGCCGGCAGACGGGAGCGGAGAAGTGCGCGGATCGAGGCATCAGAGGCACCGCGGGACCGGCTGACGACGTACGCGGCGAGCGCCGTCTCGCCCGAGGGGCCGTCGAAGACGGTCACCGCCGCCCCGTGGACGTCAGGGTGCTCGCCCAGCGCGGCTTCGATCTCCGCCAGATCGATGCGGTGGCCGCGCACCTTGACCTGGGTGTCGATGCGACCGAGGGATTCGATGACACCGTCGGGCAGATAGCGCGCCATGTCGCCCGACTTGTGGAAGCGAGTGCCGCCTATCGTCGGGAATCGCTCGGCCGTCGCGTCGGCGTCGTCCAGGTATCCGATCGCGATGCCCGGACCGCCGAGGAGCAGCTCACCGCGTGCACCCGCTGGCAACGTGTTCTGGTACCGGTCGGCGACGCGCATGATGACGTCACGCAGCGGCCGGCCAATGATATGGCGCTCGGGCAGGTGGTCCCGCTGCACGCGATACAGCGAGCACACCATCGCGGCCTCCGTCGGCCCATAGCCGATGTAGACATCGCCCTGCGGAAACGTCGCGGCCATCGCCTCGACCAGCGCCGGCGGGACGGCATCGCCACCCACCATCAACTGCCTGACGTGTGGGAACGCACCGACAGGTGCCACCCGTCGCGCCGCGTCCACGATCTGCCTCAGCAGGCTCGGCGTGCCGTGCACGAGCGTGACCTCGCGCAGGACGGCGTGCCACTCGGCGTCGCTGAGAAGTGGGCGGTCCGGCAGGAGAAACAGTCGACCGCCCGCGAGGAGCGCGCTCAGGACCTCGAACAGCGAGATGTCGAACGCAAACGACGCAGTACAGAGAATCGTGTCGGCGGCCGTGAACGCGAACACGTCCTGGACGCCGCGCATCGTGTGCGCAAGGCTCGCGTGGCTGACGATAACGCCCTTCGGCCGGCCGGTGCTGCCCGACGTGTAGATGATGTACGCCGGATGCTCCGGCAGGACGGCGACCTCGGCGATGGCCGCCGTCGGGCCGTCACTCGGCGCGATGGCCATCAGGTCGATCACGCGCCCGGCGCTCGCGGCCACGTCGGCAGGCATAGGGGTGCCGGTCAGCGTCACGACCGGGCGGGCCGATTCGACCATGAACTGGAGCCGCTGCGCCGGATACTCCGGATCGAGCGGTACGTAGACGGCGCCGGCCTGCAGGATGCCAAGCAACGCGGCGACGTAGTCGATCCCGCGCGGCGCGAATACGGCGACGGCATCCTGCGGCCGCACGCCGCTGCGTCGCAGTTCCTGCGCGATCCGCACGGCGCGCTGCTGCAATCCCCGATAGTCAATCGCTGTCGCGCCGCACGTAATCGCGATCGCTGTCGGCGTCTCCTGCGCGAGCTGCGCCACGCGCTGGTGGACGGTCACGGTTGGCGAATCCACACCCGTGTGCGGCCCCTGCTCGAGGCGTTGCTGGAGTGCGTGGCTCACGAGCGGGAGCGAGGATATCGTCCGCGACGGGTCGGCAGCGATCGCGGTGAGCATCGTCCGCCAGCAATCCACCAACTGCTCGATCGTGTCCGCCGAGAACATGTCCGTGCGGTAGAAGACGTGTCCATGTATCCCTCGCGGGCTCTCGCGCAGCCCGAATGCGAGTTGGAACCGCGACACCTCCTGATCCGTTTCGATGGGACTCACCTCCAGCCCGGCGATCCGCTGTGGCGCCACGGATCCATCGGTACCGGAGGTCAGGTGGAACGCCACCTGAACGAGCGAGTCGATGGTCGGATCGGCGTCGGTCCGCAGCTCGCGCACGAGCCACTGGAATGGAACCTCCTGCCGCGCGAGCGCCGCCACCATGGTCTGGCGCGTGCGATCGAGCAGCGCGACGAACGTCGGATCACCGCTCACGTCGCCGCGGAGCACGAGGACGTTCGCCACCAGCCCGACGAGGCCTTCGAGCTCCGGCCGGTCGCGGCCGCTCATCGCGACGCCGACGGCGATCTCGTCCTGCCCGGTATATCGGTGCAACAGCGCCTGCAGCGCGGCGAGCATCAACGTGTACAGGGTCACGCCCCGAGCGCGCGCCAGCTCGTGCAGCGAATCGCGCAGGTCGACAGGCCAGGTGATCGGCCGGCTCGTGCCTTCGAACGACGGCCGGCGCGCGCCCGCCACATCCGCAGGCAGGTCAAGCGTCGCGAGGCCGGCGAGATCGTGCTTCCAGGCGGCGAGCTGCTCGTGCAGGACCGCTGATCGGTCGCGCTGCCAGGTTGCGTACTCCGCGTACTGCGCCGTCGGCGGCGGCAGCAGCGGTGGCCGGCCCGCGCAGCGCCCGTCGTACAGGATGGTCAGCTCGCGAATGAGCAGCTCCAGCGATCGCTCGTCACCGGCAATGTGATGCAGCAGGAGCACGAGCACGTGCTCGCGAGGGCCGAGGCGCAGCACGGCCGCGGCGAACGGCGGGCGGTCCGTGAGTGCGAACGGACGGCCAACGAGGGCGCGCGCCACCGCGTCGGCGACGCGACGTGCGGCCTGCACGTCGATCACCGTCAGTCGAACGGTGCCCGTCTCATTCACCACCTGCAGCGGCCGGTCCTCGATCGACGGGTAGACGGTCCGCAGGATGCCGTGACGGGCGGCCATCTGATCGAGCGACCACTGGAGCGCGTCCTCGTCGAGCGTGCCGCGCAGGCGAACGCTGACCGACATGTTGAACACCGGACTCTGCGGGTCGAGCTGGTGCAGGAACCAGACGCCCTCCTGCGCGAACGACAGCGGCGCGGTGCGACCGACGCGCCCGGCCGACACGCGACGCGCGAGCAGCGCACGCTTGGCCGGAGAGAGCGCAGCGATCCGTTCAGGTACAGTCGACATGGGTTTACCTGTTGGCGCGTTCGACGACATCCAGCGATGTCGAGCGGTATGTCCTTGGTGAATCACGACCGGCCGCTCCGTTGTCGCGGCCGGACAATCGCGGTCGACAACTGGTTGTGACTCGCACGCCTTCAGCCTAAACGGACCACTAGACATCGCCCGCGGCGAGCAGCGCCGCTGCCTCTTCGTCCGACAGCTGCTCGATATCGCCGAGCAGCGCGTCGATCGGTGTCGCCGCAGCGTCCGACGTGCTCGCAATCGGGCTGGTGTCGCGAGAGAGCCGGTCGATGGCCGCGCCGAGCCGGTGCGGCGTGGGACACTGGAACAGCATCACCAGCGGCAACTCGATGCCGAGGGTCTGTCGCAGGCGCGCGGCAACCTGCATCGCAACGAGCGAATTGCCTCCGAGCTCGAAGAAGTTGTCGTGCACGCCGATGGCGTCGAAGCCGAGATACTGCTGCCAGACGGGAACGACCCGGCGCTCCGTCTCCGTCGCCGGCGGCACGTAGGCCGTGGCGAGCGCCGGCCGGCGATGCGCGGGGCTGACGCTGAGCGCTCGGTCGAACGTGGACAGCACGGTTTCGGCGGTCCGAGCGCGGTCCTCCTCGATCAGCCGCGCGAGCGGCTGGGTGGCGATGGCCACCTGCGCGAAGCCGCGGCCGAGCGCCGATGCAAAGGCTTCGACCGCCTCCTGGGGTGACAGCGCCTCCTCCAGCTCACGCTGGCGAATCGGCGCGAGCGCCGCCGGAATGTCGTCGCGGACCGCCAACCCCACGTCGCGCCACGTTCCCCAGTTGATCGACAGATAGGCCCGTGCACCGGCGGCGTGCTGCGCGTGGCTGAACGCGTCGAGAAACGCGTTCGCCGCCCCGTAATCGGCCTGACCGAACCCACCCACCACCGACGAGAGCGACGAGCAGAACGCGATGAAGTCGGGCGCTGTGCCGCTGCATGCCGACGCCAGACACTTCGTGCCCAGCACCTTTGGGGCCAGCACGCGCGCCATCTCGCTCCTCGATCGGACCTGCAGCAGCCCTCCGCCGCCCAGACCCGCGGCGTGAATGACGCCGGCGAGCTCTCCCTCCTTGCGCATGCCTGCCACGATGTCGTGCATCGCATCCGAATCGGTGACGTCGGCTCGAACCACCGACAGCGACGCCGCGTCACGCTCGACGTCGAGCAGCGTGCGAATCAGCCGGCCCGTCTCGCTGTCGCCCTCGCGCGCGAGCGCCGTCATCCATTCCGAGCGGGGCGGCACCTCACGGCGGCCGACGAGGACCAGACGCGCGCGCGCACGCCGCGCCAGGTAACCGGCGAACGCGATACCGATCCCGCCAAGGCCACCGGTGATCAGGTAGAGGCCTTCGCGGCGCAGCGGCGTGCGGGGCGGCACGACGCGGACGGGCTCGAACGTGCGCACCCATCGGGTCGGCCCGCGGAGCGCCACGAGCGGTTGGGCATCGGTCGCACGGATCTCGGCGACGACGGTATCGACGTCGGTGCCATCGTGTGAGGAGAGATCGATGAGCCGCGCACGCACGCCTTCGATCTCCTTGGCAATCGCCTTGACCGCTCCCCAGGCCGTGACATGTTCAGGAATCACGCGCTCGCGTCCGCTGACCATGAAGGCATCCCGCACGAGCGCGACGATATCGATGCCGGTGCGAAACGGAATGGAGCCGACGACCCGCGCCAGCCGGCACAGCGACCAGAAGTCGGACAGATCGTCAGGGGACGCGTGCACTCCCACGTCTGCGTGGACGACCGTCAACGGACGCGACGTGTGCTCGACGATGCGCGTCAGCGCGCGTTCGAACGGCTCGCCTTCGCCGTCGTTCACGGCAACCGCCCCCTCGTCATCGGCGCTCGCCAGCGATCCAAGCGGGCGGATGCATACGACTCGGCCGCCGCACGCGCGCAATCGCTCGACCAGTGAGCCGGTCAGTTCGCTGCCGCCGATCACCACCCACGAGCGACCGGCGATGTCGTGAAGCGGTGCCGCCGCCAGATCGGGCACGGCCTGCTTCCACACCGGCGTGGACAGCAGGCGCTCGATCGCTCCGGACTCGCTGGAGATCTGTCCGGCGGATGGCCGGGCGGCCTGTGCGGGAGCAATCCAGTAACGCCGCCGGTCGAACGGGTAGGACGGCAGCGCGACACGGTTCCGGAGGCGCGCGGCCGGCAGACGCTCCCAGTTCAGCGCGACCCCTGCGACCCATAGGCAGGCCGCACCGCGCAGCGACGCCTCCATGTCCGACTCGCCGTCGTACACATGCGGAAGCGACGATGCGATCACCCGCGCATCGTCGCTCGCGGACGATTGCCGGATGAATCCGCCCAGGGTTCGTCCCGGACCGATCTCCAGGAGTGCCGCGTCGTCAAGGCCAGCGTCCTTCAGCGCGCCGACGACGGACGTAAAATCGACCGGACGGCACAGATGCGCCGCCCAGTACGCATCGCTCACGGCGTCGAGCGGCTCGATCCACATGCCGGTCACGTTCGACGTGAACGGGATCTGCGGCGGGCGCCGCTCGCAGCCCCGCACCGCTTCGCGGACTCCCGCCGCAATCGATTCCATATGGGGCGAGTGAAACGCATGCGATACGGGCAGGCGACGGAAGAGCGTTCCCTCGCGGCGGAGCGACTCCTCGAGCTCGGTCACTGCGTCCAGGGAGCCTGAGACGACCGAGAGCTCGGGCGCGCTCATTGCGGCGAGGAAGGCCCCGCGCGGCAGCCGGCCGACGACCGAATCGGCCGACAGCCCGACGGCGGTCATGGCTCCTCGCGGGAGTGTCTCGACGAGGGCCGCGCGCTCGAGCACGACCGTCAGCGCATCGTCCAGCGTGAACACGCCCGCCAGACACGCGGCCGTGAACTCGCCCAGGCTGTACCCGACGAGGGCCGACGGCGTGACACTCCAGGACATCCACATGTGCGCGAGCGCATACTCGACGGCGAAGAGCAGCGGATGCGCAACGCCGGGCCGCATCGGCTCCTTTCCCGCGCCCGCGATGCCGAGCATCTGTCGCATGCCGCCCGGCGCCGCTTGGCGTCCGGAACCGTGCAGCGTCGCCACGAGATCGACGCCGCGACCGCGGACGATCGTGGCGCACGCGTCGAACGCGTCGCGAAACACCGGGTCGGCCTCGTAGAGGCGGCGCCCCATCCCCTCGTAGTGGTCGCCGAGACCAGGCAGCAGGAAGATCACGTCGCGCGTCAGCGACGGCGCCTCGCCGGTGAGGACGCGCTCGGACGACTCGCTCAGCTGCCGCACGAGGTCGTCGCGTCCCTGACACAGCACAGCGCGGCGACAGCGCAGCACGCGCCGCCCGACCTGCAGGGTGTAGGCGATGTCACCGATGTCGTCCGTCGTCGCGGCAACGTGGTCGCGAAGCCGGCGCGCCATCTCGTCGAGCGCCTGCGGAGCTCGCGCGGAGAGCGGCACAAGATGCCACTCGGCATCGTCCTGACGCGCCGCGCGTGGAGGTGCCTCCTCGAGGATGACGTGCGCATTGGTGCCACCGAGGCCGAGGGAACTGACCGCGGCACGTCGCGGCACTCCGGTGTGCGGCCACGTCTGCGCGGCGGCGTTGATGAAGAATGGACTGCCCGACAGATTCAGCTGAGGATTCGGCGTGTCGAAGTTGCCGTGCGGCGGCAGCATGCCGCGCTCGAGGATCAGCACGGTCTTGATGAAGGACGCGATCCCGGCCGCGGCGTCGAGATGGCCGATGTTCGCCTTGACGGATCCGAGCGCGCAGTACTGGCGGCGTTCGGTGCGCGACGCGAACGCCTGGGTCAAGGCCGCCACCTCCACCGGATCGCCAAGTGCCGTTCCGCTGCCGTGCGCCTCGACGTACCCGATGGTGCCGGCATCGATCGACGCCCGGCCGAGCGCTTCGTCGATCACCTCGCGTTGGCCGCTCACCGACGGCGCGGTGTACCCGATGCGCTCGGCGCCGTCGTTGTTCACCGCCGAGGCGAGGATCACGGCACGGATGCGATCGCGATCGGAAAGCGCCGCGGCGAGGCGCTTCAGCACGACAACGCCAACGCCATCGCCCGAGACCACGCCGGCGGCCCGTGCGTCGAACGGACGGCAGTGGCCGTCCGGCGACAGCAGTCCACTGGCGGCACACATGTAGCCGGTACGCAGCGGCGTGCGAATCGTCGCGCCGCCGGCGAGCGCGACGTCGCAGTCGCCGGCGAGGATCGAGCGGACCGCCAGGTGGACGGCCACCAGGGAGGTCGAGCAGCCGCTCTGCACCGTGACGGCAGGACCGCGCAGATCGAGCTTGTACGAGACGCGGGTCGCGAGGAAGTCCCTGTCGTTGCCGAGCACGAGCGGCAGCGCGCTGGTGTCCGCGCCCAGCGCCTCGGCGTTGTCCACCAGGTTCGTCCACACGTACGTGCTCGCGCGGCACCCGGCGTACACCCCGACCCTCATGCGTCCGCCGCTCGGATCGCACCCTGCGTCCTCCAGCGCCGCCCACGCACACTCGAGGAAGACCCGGTGCTGTGGATCGAGCAGCTCGGCCTCGCGCGGGGGCATCCCGAACAGCTCGGCGTCGAACGCGTCAGGGTCGTCGATGATGCCCCGTGCCTTCACGTAGCGCGCGTCGCGCGCGATCGAGCGCGGGACACCGGCGGAGACGACCTCGTCTTCGGAGAAGAACGCGATCGACTCGACGCCCTCGAGAATGTTCTGCCAGTAGCGCTCGACGTCGGGAGCGCCAGGAAAGCGTGCGCTCATGCCGACGACGGCGATCGGTGCGATGGCTGGTTCGCTCATGACGATCGTGCGGCGAGGCCCGCCGGCTCACCGGGAGCTCGGCGTCCGGATGGCGTCGGCACCGAGACGGTTCGTGTGCCGGACAGTTGCGCCGCCAGCGCGGCAACGGTCGGGTACTGGAAGAGCCACACCAACGGAAAGTCGCGCTCGCGCACCTGCGAGAGCCGCGCATGCACGCGCGCCAGCGTCAAGGAGTGCGCGCCGAGATCGAAGACGTTGTCCTCGGCGCCGATCGGCGCGGCGAGCCCGAGCTCGCTCTGCCAGATCTGCGCGATCTGGCGCTCGACCTGCGACCGCGGCTGTCGACCCGGCATCGGCGGGGCGGGCGCGGGCAGCGCGTCGCGATCGAGCTTGCCGTTGGCCGTCAAGGGAAACGCGTCGACCGGCACGTAGACGGTAGGCACCATGTAGGCGGGAAGCCACTGTGCGGCGTGCCCGCGCAATACTGCCGGAGAAAGACCGGAGGGGCGCACGTACGCCACGAGCTGCGGCTCGCCGCCACGACTCTTCGCGGCCATGACCACGGCGTCCGCGACGTCCGGATGGCGCCGCAGCACCGACGCGACCTCCCCGAGCTCGATCCGAAAACCCCGAATCTTGACCTGGTGATCGGCGCGTCCCACGTACTCCAGCTCGCCGTCGCTCGTCCGCACTGCCAGATCGCCAGTCCGATACAACCGGTCTCCTGGGCGATCGGCCAGCGCATGAGGCACGAAGCGTGTCGCGGTCAAATCGGGGCGGTTCAGATAGCCACGCGCGACGCCGTCGCCCCCGACGTAGAGCTCGCCAACCACCCCAGCCGGACATGGATCGCCGCCGGCGTCGAGGACGTGACCTTCCAGGTCTGAAAGGGGTCGTCCAATCGGACTGCGATCGCGGCAGTCCAGATCGCCGATCGCAATCGCGCGGTAGGTGACGTGCACGGTCGTTTCGGTGATGCCATACATGTTCACGAGCGGTGCGCCGTCGCCGCCGACCGCCTCGAACCATGGCCGCAGGTCGTCGACGTTCAATGCCTCCCCGCCGAAGATCACCGTGCGAAGCGTGCGGGCGAAGAGCGGCCAGGCCGACGTCCTGAGCAGCTCCTTGAACACCGATGGCGTGATGTTCAGGATGGAGACGCGCTCGCGCTCGATCAGTCGGGCGAACGCCTCCGGGGAGTGCCGGATATCCTGCGGCACGATGACGAGTCGGCCGCCCGAGACGAGACAGCCGTACAGCTCCCATACCGAGAAGTCGAACGTGAGGCTGTGGAAGAGCGTCCACACGTCTTCGCGTCCAAAGGCGAAGCAGGGCGAGGCGGCATCGAGCAGGCGTGCGACGTTCGCGTGGGTCACGACGACGCCCTTCGGCATGCCGGTCGATCCCGACGTGTAGATCACGTACGCGGCGTTGTCGGCGGCTGCCGCCGGCGGAATCCCGGCGAGCGGTGTCGCAGCCGTGCGTTCATCGACGTCGATACGCGGCACACCGTCCCATATGCCCAGTCGGTTCGTCGCCGCATCGACGATCGCCGCGGCCGGGCGGGCGTCGTCGATGAGGGCTCGGGTGCGGAGCGGCGGCGCGTCCAGATCCAACGGCAGATAGGCGCCGCCGGCTCTGTTGACCGCCAGAATCGCAACCACGTGGTGCAGACGGTCGTGAACGGCGATTGCCACGCGCGCCTCCGGCCGGACGCCGGCCGCGCGAAGCACGCGTGCGAGCCGATCGGCCTCGACGTCGAGCGCACCGTAGGTCACGCTGCGGACACCATCGGTCACTGCCACCGCGTCGGGCTGCGCCGCGGCTCGCGCGCCGATCCGCTCGTGCGGCAGCGCCCCGCCGGCGTACCGCTGCCGCGCGGCACCAAGGGCGCGCAGCTGCGCGCGCTCGGCGGCGGTCGAGGCCGGCAGCCTGCCGACCGGCGTCTCCGGCGCTGTCACGGCCGCGCGCAGCGTCTCTTCGAATCGCTCGAGCATGCGCTCGACGGTGCTCCGCTCGAAGAGCGCGCTCGCATACGTGGCCACGAGCTCGAACCGATCCAGTCCGGTGATGAGTGCGTGGAGCTCCAGCTCGAAGTGGGTCGCGCGACGCGGCAGCGGCACGGCTGTCACCCTCACTCCGTCGAGGGCGATGGCCGGAAGCGGCATGTCCTGGATGTGGAACAACGCCTGGAACAGCGGCTGCCGCACGGTGTCGCGTTCCGACCGCAGCGCGCCGACGATCAGATCGAACGGCACGTCATGACGCGCGATGGCATCGAGCACCGACTGCCGCACCCGCCCGAGCAAATCGCAAAACCGCTCGGTCGGCTTCAGACGCTGACGCAGCACCATCGTGTTGACGAAGCATCCGACAACCGGCTCGACCTCCATCGTGCCGCGGTCGGAGACGATCGTGCCCAGCACGACGTCGTGCTGATTCGCGAGCTTGCCGAGCAGGACCTGATACGCGGCGAGCAGCACCACGAAGGGCGTCGCGCGATGCGTTCTGGCGAGCGCGCGTACGGCATGCGCCAGTTCCGCCGGCAGGCGGCGATTGATCTGTCCACCGTGCAGGCTGGTGCACGGACCGCGACGGTCGGCCGGCAGCGTCAGCAGCGGCGCGCCGCGCAGCTGGCCCACCCACCACCGGATCCCTTCATCGAAATCGCCGGCCAGATGGCGGGCGCGCTGCTGCTCCGCGTATTGCAGGTAGTGCTGCGAGATCGGCGGGAGCGCCGGCGTCGTACCGCGACGGAGGCTCCTGTAGACGATCTCCAGCTCGCGCACGAGGGTCCCAGCCGACCACGCATCCGAGATGAGGTGGTGCGCCAGCACCGCCAGCACGGCGTCGTCCGGCGCAAGCTCGTACAACAGCACGCGTAACAGCGGGCCGCTCGCCAGATCGACGGTGTTGCCGAGCTCGTCGCCGATTAACGCCTCGACGCGGGCGAGCGGGTCGCCGTCGGTGCCGTTCGCGACGACGCGCGTCGCGAACGCCGCCGCCCGCGGCGGATCGACGACCTGCCAGAGCCCGTCGACGCCGCTGACAATGCGCGTCCGCAGCATCTCATGGCGGCCGACCAGGAAATCGAACGCGTCACGCAGGCAGTCGCGATCGTACGCCCCCGTGAGGCGCAGCGCCGCCGTCGTCCAGTACGGGGCGCTCTGGGCCTCGCGTGCGTGGGCGAGCCAGATTCGCTGCTGCTCGAACGACAGCGGTCCGCGAGTCTCTCTCGAATCGTCCGGCATGTGTCAGTCGGTCGTGAAAGACGGGTCAGGCGAGGTTGGCGTGAACAGGGACGGCCTGGCCCCCGCTCGCGAGGAACGATCGGGCAGCGCCATCGACGTGTCCGGGATGGCGCTCGAGCGCCGCGAGCGAACGCGCCAGCGTTCGGATCGTCGGCGCGTCGAACAACAGCTGCGGCAGCGCCGGCACGTCGAAGACGGAGCGGATGCGGGCCGTCATCTGCAGCGCCAACAGCGAATGGCCGCCGCTCTCGAAGAAGTCGTCATCGACACCGACGGCGTCGACCGCGAGCAGCTCGCTCCAGAAGCGCGCGAGCACGTGCTCGGCTGGAGTGGCCGGCGGGGCCGACGATCCCCGGCGGACGTCCACCTGCGCGAGCGCGTGGTAATCGGTCTTCCCCGTCCGCGTCAGCGGCATGGAGGCGATTGGGACGAAACGGGCCGGGAGCATGAACGCCGGGAGGTGCCGGGCGAGAAACGGCCGCAGCACGTCACCGAGCGGCTGGTCCGTCGTCTCGCCGACGACGAACGCGACGAGGTCGCCGGTTGCGCTGACCTCGACCACCGCATCGCGAACGAGCGCGTGCTGCCGAATGTGCTGCTCGATGCTGCCCAGCTCGATGCGACGGCCGCGGACCTTCCGCTGTCGATCGGCGCGACCGAGGCATTCGATGAGGCCGCCAGGAAGATAGCGCGCGCGATCGCCGGTCTGGTAGGCGCGTGCCCCGGCCGTGCTCGCCCATGGCGCCGGGATGAACTTCAAGGCCGTCACGTCCGGCTGCCCCGAGTAGCCCCGCGCGACCGTGGCGCCACTCACGAGCAGATCGCCAATGACGCCGATCGGGACGACGTCGCCGGCCCGGTCGACAATCGCCATCTCGACTCCATGAATTGGTCGGCCGATCGGGACGCGCGCCGTCCAGCGACGTGCGCGGCGACGCACGCGGTGCGTGGCAACGCCGACCGTGGTCTCCGTCGGCCCGTAATGATTGAACAGCTCCGTCGACCCGGCGGGCACCTCGTCGATCGCCCGCCACCAACTGGTCTCGCCGCCGAACACGAGCCGGCGGATGGGGACCGGAGGCGTACCGGACGCATTGAGCGCCTCCCAGTGCGAGGGCACGATCTTCAGACAGTCGATCCGGTGATGCTCGAGATACGCGGACAAGCTCACCGCATCCAACCAGAGCGACTCGGGCACGAGATGAACTGCGCCGCCCGCGCAGAGCGTCGGGTATATCGCTGTGTGCGCGAGATCGGTGGCGAGGGTGCTGACGGTGGCGAAGCTCCATCGCCGTCCGAGACCAAGCGCGGTGGAGACGCCGCGGACGTACGTCGCGAGCTGACGATGCTCGACGACGACGCCCTTCGGCGTGCCGGTGGTTCCGGAGGTGAAGATCATGTAGGCGGCGCACTCGGCGAGTGCCTGGCACTGGAACGAGTCCGGTCCGGCGCCGAGATCGTCGAGAATCACAGTCCGCAGTCCGCCCGGCACGCGATGGGCGAAGCACCGGCTGACGACGATCGCGCGCGGCGGATGCGCGGCAAGCGCGGCGGCGATCCACGAGTCCGGCTCGCTGGGGTCGAGCGGGACATACGCCGCGCCCGCCTTCATGATGCCGACCATCGCCGCCAGACTGAGCGCGCTGCGATCCGCGAGCACCGCGACGGCGGATTCGCGGCCGATTCCGAGCGACGCCAGCACCGCCGCTGCGCCATTGGCGATCGCGATCAACTCGCCGTACGTCAGACGTTCTGCGCCGGCGGCCACCGCGAGCGCATCCGGCGCGCGGCGGGCCTTCCGCTCGATCGTGCATGGTACGCAGGACGCTGCCCCTGCCGCGTCGGTGTCAACCGGCATGCCGCCGGCGCGCGCGGATCGTCCCACCGGCGCCTTCGCCGTCCGCTCGAGCGTGCCGAGCGAAAGCGCCATCGCGTTTGCCAGATGCGCCACGACGGGACGGCTGAAACGGTCTGGGTCGTACTCGATGGCGAGACGCGGCGCCCCGTCGGTGCCCGTGCGAAGCAATCTGATCTCGGCCGGCTCCGTCAGCCCGATGAGCGCCACCGGCTCGAAGGTCACGGCATCGGCCGCCATCACGG
>Ga0209382_10005949_pt1 | contig 15752 bp, 15 predicted proteins | sample SoiMetdeltSBSDD5_FD_187599 | JGI IMG/M metagenome (GOLD analysis project Ga0209382, IMG submission 187599) | Bulk soil microbial communities from a Populus tree surrounding site in Tennessee, USA - Soil MetaG P. deltoides SBSDD5 (SPAdes) (version 2) | ecosystem: Environmental > Terrestrial >...
TTCTCGGCGCGCGGCTGTTCCTACCGGGCGGAAAGTGGACGATTCACTATGAGCAGTGGCAGAGCAAGGATGGTGAGGCCACGCCAGCCCATCGGAATGTGATTCTCAAACACGAAGCGGAGTAATCCATGCTGCTAGAACTTATTCGCAATGCGACCATGAGGATCACCTACAACGGCCATGTGATTCTCACCGACCCTTACCTCGGCGCAAAACACGCCTATCGATCTCTCGGCGGAGTTGAGCAGAACCCCATCGTCGAGCTTCCGCGCCCCGCCGAGGACGTCATCAAGGGTGTCGAGGGGCTGATCGTGAGCCACCTGCACAACGATCACTTCGACCCTCCCGCGCAGGAGCTTCTGCTGAAAGACCTGCCTCTGTTCTGCCAACCGGGAGACGAAGGACGCATTGCAGAGAAGGGATTCACGAACATCACCCCGGTCGAGGACTCGGTGGCTTGGGAGGGGATCAGTATCACGCGGACGCCGGGGACTCATGGGACGGGCACATGGGGCGAGCAGCTAAACCCGGTGAGTGGATTCATTCTCAGAGCGGCAAATGAGCCGACTGTGTATTGGGCTGGCGACTCGATCTGGTATGAGGCGGCGCGGGACATCGTATCGAATGTGCGGCCTGACGTGATCATTACCCATTCGTGCGGGGCAGAATTAGAGGACAGCGGGCCTATCGTGATGGACGCCGCGCAGACTATCGCCGTGTGCCGCCATGCTCCTGACGCAACGGTGGTAGCGATCCATATGGATTCAGTCGATCATGCGAAGGTGAGCCGGGCTGATCTGCGGGCATATGCGGAGCGATATGGGATCGAAGCGAAGCAGTTATTGATCCCTGCTGATGGGGAGACGTTGAATCTCTAGGGGTCTACTCGCCAAATATCCGGCTGATCCAGCTTTCCCCGTGACCACCACCATGATGCTTGCGCATCCCGAACAGCGCCAGGAAGATGATGAATGGACTGATAGTTTTCATATCTAAATTCCCTAAGTTCAGCCCGAAGAAGTTATTTTTCCTGCGTGAGGTTGAAGCGGGTTCAGGTTGATCCATGCTGTACGCGATACGCCGGATTTCTTCCGCGCGGACCGATGGGGATCGGCGTGGTACTCGGCGGGCACGTGTTGGCGCAGCCATGCTGGCGGTACGGCTGGTGTTCAAACGGGTGAGGCATTCCCGGCACACCTTTGCGTGGGCGGGATTCACGTTGCCGCACATAGGGCAGATCACAGAGTTGAATTGTGAGGATTGGTTGGGCATCAATAAGCTCAGTTCAGCATGGAAGGGCAGGAGACATCGACCTGCCCTACACTACTTGTATTGTAAGGTTTGCTTCACTATTCAAGAATAGAACATTTGTTTACATTATACAACTAGTGCTTAGAGTAAGGCTTCTGTTTGCGAAACCCGGTGTCTTCATATGACTTGGTAGAGTACGGCTCCTGTTTGCGAGTCCCCGCTTCTTCCTCCGAATAGCTCCTCTCTTTGCGACTCGCGGAATCATCATCTGGACTTGAGCCGAAGAGACCCAAGCGTTTGCCCACCAATGCCACAAACAAGAACGCAGTCATGAGAAATTTGGGGTCTTCCCAAAATTCGCTGTGAGTCTCGCGCCGTTTCTCGGCGAGTGTAGCTGGCAGCAATACTGGATCATTGGGTGACACAACACGGATCACTGGCCGAACGGGTGGCGCTTGCAGTTCGACCTGGCTCGGCGGCACAGCTCGCGGAGGACGGATGGCCCCAACCTGACTCGGCGGCGGCGTTGGCTCTACGAGTACGCTCTTGCAGTTCTCGCAGATACGGGCAGTGGATGGGTTATTGTACCCACAGTTCGGGCATTCGATGTAAGGCGAAGTGGCTGCCATGATTAGCTTCCTTGTTGATTAATGGTTGTCAGCGTGTGCGCCGCATCCGAAACAGATCATTTAGGGGTCTATGACCGTTGTGCAGCCCAAATATCCCCGCCAGCAGCAGGAGCGGCGCAGCGATTTTCCAGTCCATCAGCCAGTTCTTATTTCCTGTTTTGCGACGTGGGTACTCCTGGGCATGGGGCAGATGATCGCTGTAACTCAGCCTACTACGATAACTTGGCGGATTAGCTCGAACTGGCTCTGCTTGAGCAGGATAACGGGCAGGGATAGGCGCAGCTAGAGATGTGCCGCATGCCTGGCATGCTTGCACTTTAGCGGTATTCGGCGCGCCGCAGGAGGGGCACATCACGATCTTGACGGGTGGTCTTCTGCGCGATGACATGTTGACACCCCATTCATCTGGATACTGTACAGTGATATGAGGCTGGCGCAGTGATGTTGGAATGGGGTCAACACATGATCTGATTTGTATCAGAAATGTACCATGCAGAGATATGACACAGGAGTATAATGACGGCAAATACGCTCAAGATCAGATGAATTTAGCAAGGATCGCTTTATGACCTCTCGTTGGGCAAGTCGGCTGGAGAGGAGTTAGTTTTGCCTGCGAGCATAATTCTCGATTTACCGTTTAGCACGTACCCGCGGCATTTGAAGCGTAGGATCGAGCGGCTGACGGAGATTCTATGGACGCAGGAGATTGGGCGGTAATCGCTGAATCCATGCCATCAAGGGTGTTTGAAACGTCCAACACGGTAAAACTATACCAATCGTCTGTCCCGATCCATCCAGAGTTCTTCATCACGGAGAGGCTAGACCAGCATGCAGAGGCAAAGAGGTAGTACTTCACCAGACAATCGCTGGGTGGTGCGAGCGCTATTTCTTCTCATTATCATGGACTTGCTTGTTGTGCCTCTTACCATATCACGCCTGCTTCTGATTGGCCCTCAGATTTTTGCCCCTTGGCTGAACTGGGCGTTCCATATCCTGCTCATTCTGCTCAATATTGCAGGGGCGGCAACAGTGCACTATAGGTTAGATCGAAGCTGGCGTCGTTGGCCCCAGCGAATCGTTCCAGATATTCAGGAAGCAATGGTGCTGTTCCTCATCATCAAGATGAGCCTGATTGCTATTTTTGGTTCCGGGGATGTAGCGATGCTGCGGACGGCTACAGCAACTTATCATCTACTTGCCCGCCCAGCGCCGGAATCGACATTCATCTCCTTATGGACGTGTCCTGGGATACGAATTATCTGTGTTAAGGTCTATTATGATTCGCTATATGCCTATCAGCCTGAAACTTATGATCTTAAGGTTGATGCAAGTGAGGAACAAATCACTGTTTATACCGATAGAAAACTTGTCTTTACCTATCTGCCCTAAGAGGGCAAGATTTGCGAGGGAAGTATAAGAGGGTGTTTTAATCTCACTCCAACGACCGGAATATCGTCTCCCTGAAGAGCTACGTTGTATTTGACTTATTGACAAGAGGTGTCCATGTCATCAACGGAGTTTGAATCGTCAAAGACCAAATCCACCGCGTTTCATTGTCCAGACACCCCTGCTGGAATCCGTTTTGGCGAGTGGCTGGCAGCATTCAATAGTAATGATCCCAAACTACTCCGGGCAATGATCACCTCTTGCTATAGTTCCTCCTCAGACTCAGAAGACATTTCACTCGAACAACAAATCCGTGATCTGGAGTGGCGTTGCCGATGGGCTGGTGGTCTGTCGGTGAAGGCTATTCAAACCAGTACAGATAATGAGCTTGGCTTGCTCGTAGAATTCCGCTTAACCAAGGAAATGTGGAAACTTGCTTTCCGAGTTGAGGTTGAACCGCCTAATTTCATACGCGATGTTGAATTCGTCCGGGCACAACCTCGTATCGACATTGGGCGCAGCCTAGCATCTGACAGCGCTTTGGCGGCCAAAGTACTGCGGTATGTAGGGCGGCTCGCTCAGGCCGATATTTTTTCGGGAACCATCCTGCTTGCTCACAGAGGCGAAGCCCTAGTTCGCAAAGCCTACGGGCTTGCTCACCAGAGTTATCGTATTAAGAACCGGATCGATACACGCTATTGCATCGGCTCGCTGAACAAGATGTTCACGGGAGTTGCCATCATGCAGCTTGTCCAGCAAGGTAGCATTGATCTCAACGATCCGATCAATCATTATCTGCCTGATTGGGACATCCAGTCTGCCGACAAAATCACCATTCACCATTTGTTGACTCACACTTCAGGGTTAGGAACGATATTCAATGAAACTTTCTTTGCTTCCTCCCGTGATCGTTACCGGAATCTAGATAGTTATGTACCGCTCTTTGTGAACGACCCACTGGCATTTGAGCCGGGGACAAGCTGGCAGTACAGCACAGCAGGATATATCTTGCTAGGGATGATTATTGAACAAGTCAGCGGCCTCAGCTACGATGATTATGTACGAATTCATATTCATGAAGTCGCTAATATGTCTGACACAGCTTGCTATGAGATGGATGCACCTGTACCGAATCTAGCATATGGCTACACTCATTTTGATCTCAACCAGCAAGTTGTGTCGCTGGATCGGCGCAGCAATTTGTTCCTAAGTCTCTACAAAGGTACATCAACGGGTGGCGGCTTTTCGACCGTGGATGATCTACTTCAATTTGCTCTAGCGTTACAGGAGAATTCCTTACTTGACCCGGAGCACACTCAGCGCATAATTAGCCCGCAAGTGCAAACAGGCGGCGCACCACACACGGCATACGGTTATGGATTCGAAGTGACTCAAACCCCTCAGGGATCGATCATTGGGCATAGTGGCGGCTTTTGTGGCGTCACAGCCAATCTCGATATTTTCCTCGAGTCGGGCTATGTCAGTATTGTACTCTCCAACTATGATTTTCCCGGCGCACTTGCCATCGTACATGCATTCCGTCATCTAATTTCGCAGAACGCCAGCGCGTAAGCAAATCATTTCATCAAGCTAATGATGCCGCTATCGAGGCGGCAATCACTATCCATACCGAACCAACAGCCTACCAGCCAAAGTTATCGAGTTATAAGGCATTCTTGACAATCTTCGGTGGAGGCAGGTTCTTGCTGCGCCGCCATTCGATGCAGCGATGCCCGAACTGGCGCGCCCATTTATAGTAATCCGGTTCGTCGCGGCGGTGGGCTTCTTCTTCGACGTATGGGCCAATTCGATCCCACACTTTAGTGATCATCGGCATCATCCAATCCATGAGCGGGCCATCCAAGTCCCAATAATTGAGCGCCACAAAGCCCAGATAGTCAAACGTATTGAGCACGGCCTTCACATTGCGATGTCCGGGGGTCTGCCCCGAATAGCCATCCGGGAAAAGAATCTGCCGTACATGCTCGATCCATTCGCCGTAATCGTCACCCTCCTGCATCTGAGGGATGTTCTGGATGATCCAGCGCCGAATCTCGATCTCCTCAGGGTTCATCAGGCGGTTGACCAGTGAGTCGTATAGGGTGAAGGAGGCTTGCGCAGCCTCTTTATGGCGATCCTCTTCAGCTTCGATGTACTCAGCAAAAGCAAACAGACCGCCGCCCATGAACAGCGCGAGAGTGATCAGGGACATCACGCCGTCGAGCGGCCATGACTCCGGGCCAAGTGGGGCCCCGACAAGCGTGAGTATGGCGCGATACAGGGCAACCAGCAGGAGGATAGCGAAAAGTGTTACCACCAGCGCGATCAAGACAAGACGCTCCGTACCGATCTGCTTGACGAGACGGACAACCCAACTGCGTTTCACAAGGCTGTGCTTGGTTTGGTACATAGGTTCCTCTGGAAAGTGATGAGGTACGGGTAATGAGTAAAATGCCGAGTCCAAAGTGCTCAGGAATGACTGGATTGTTCAACTTCTATTTTATTGGGGGACGGGCCAGAAGCAATCTCGAGTTGCTGCACGCGAATATTCTATTCCCGAATTATTGGGTTTGGCTTCAGTATCCGAAATAACAAAGTTGTTATGTAATAGACAAACCAGCAGAAGCATCCAGTTAACAACCTCTTAAGGATTTCCAGCTATGATATAGACGTTTCGTGAAACTTTTTTATTGTAATGATCGTCTAATATTGTGAAACTAAATTGTGAGAGGAATTGTCCAATGTCAACAGCAACCTATATTGTGACGATCAACCGACCTTTAGTTGAACTCCTGAATTACCTCAACGAGATCGATGCGGAGCAAGTTCCGGCGGAAGGTGGGTTGAGCTTTGAAGCGGTGCGCGGCGGCACGCGGATTTACTACACGACCAGTCGCGGGATTGCAGGCTTCTTCAACATGGCGGATACACTCATCTCTCAGATCAGCCGGAAGGATCGCGGCAAGAACGTGCCGGAATTGGTGTTTGAGCCATAGGAATATAGGAATAGTAGTAAGTTGTAAGTTTCAGGTGACAGCAATTCTCTCTAGTGATGATGCCTTATTGGTAGGCAGTAAGATCGAGGCTCTACGGGTACTCTAAATAATAGGACGATTTATTGGTTGAGATAACCGAGCTTTACTGGAATTTTGGTATTGCAGTTTTAATGGAAGCAGAAATCGTGTGCCCGCCCGGAACATTCCGGGCGGGCGTTTGTTATTTCGCTACCGATCATCTTGATCATTAGATATTAGTCTAAGAAAAATTGAACTCCGGCTCAGACAAGATCGTAAATTTCAATAAGATGACCGTACGTTGGTTTCCTCTACCCAGCGACATACGGTTCTTTTCTCCCCAGTATCCCTTCCCAGACTCTCGCGGGAAGGGATCATTTTTCCTCCCCTAAGCTATAGAACGAGGCGACCAGCGAGTTGATCTCAGCTTCCATGATCGGGCCGGAGGCCGCTTCCCACCCCAGTACATCGAGGCGGGCAAGGCGGGGATCGGTGAGAGCAACATCAGGAAGCGGCAGGCGGGCTAGCTCCCGCTTGCCGAATCGAAGATAGCCGCCGCTCAGAGCTAAACCGCCGAACAGCGCGCGGTAGAGTTTTGCGACGAGATCAGAGTTCAGCCACGCACAAAGCGCACCGAGCGGCCACAGCGACTCGTAGATAATAAGCGCGCCGACGCTCGCCAGCAGTTCCCCCCGATCCAGCGCAGCACGCGGAGTCAGTCCCATTCCTGCAACGAGTATCTTGGGTTGGCGCACCTGATCGGCTCGGCGGGTTGGAAGCGCGTGGGCGGCTATTACGGGGCGGCGGAAGGTTCGCTTGAGGAATTGAGCGCGGGCGGCCCCCCATGTGATGCGGTGGCGGGTGATCAATCCCGTCGTAACGAGCGGCACGAACCCGGTTGGAAGGTAGCTAGGGGGCGAGTCGATCACCGCATCGCGGAGATCATAGGCTTCTGGGACAGTTAATCCGGCGGCAATGTGAGCAGTTTCACCGAGCGGTCGGGAGTTGCCTTGCCAGCAAGCACTAAGACGCTTGAAGTCTGGATCAAGGAGAGGCGACCAAACGTCGCCGGGGATATTTAAGAGATCAGACTGAGCGCGCACTTTCTCATCGTGCTTGGTGTAGGCAATGAGTGCATCAGTGGAGACGGGCGGATCGTGGCGAAAGACGCACACGATTGGATATACCCCTGCCTCGATACGCCCGTGTCAGCATAATCAGCGATGCGTTCGACAATCGCATTTTCGGAGAGCCAGCGCCGGAGCGGAGCGGCATAATCAGCAGCGAGAATTTTGTTGGGCAGAACCAGGCCGCAGCGCCCTCCGAGTTTGGTGAGGCGGACGGCGCGCTCGACAAATGGCACAGCGAGATCGTAACTGCCGGAAACCGTTTCGTATTCTTCCGATACATCCTGTAACGAGTCGAACCTCGCAGCGCGGGTGAACACGCTGGCAAATGGCGGATTGCCGATCACCGCATCGAAGGTGGGCATACTCACCCAAAGAACATCGCGAAGGGAATCGGCGTAGATAAGATGTGAGGCGAGATCATCGGGAGATGTGCTCGGATGGGCCGCCCACAGCCATAAGGTCAGCCGCGCCAGTTCGACGGTGATAGGATCGGTGTCTGCGCCGTAGCAGCATTGAAGCGCTTGCCAACGAGCAGCAGAGTCGGCGTCTGATCCGGCCAGATGAGCGGAGGCAGCCATCAGGAGGTGGCCGCTCCCCATCGATAGATCGCAGACTGTGCCCCAGTCCACCAACCCAAGAGTCCACTTTACAACTTGATCTGCGAGATGACGAGGCGTGTAATAACTACCCTGTGCGTGGCGGGCGGTAAGTAGCTCGGTATAGAGATTGCCGAGCAGAGATACATCTGCGGCGGCCCAGTCGATGTTATCTAAAGTGGCCTGAAATCCTGCGGGTATATCGGAAGAGGAAAGGCCGTCGAGAGGAAGATTGCGGGCAGCAGCGATGTGGCAGGCGACTGCATAAAGAGCATTGCGGATGGACGTGGGATCATCTGCTGGCTGAATTTTGATCAGTGCATCGCGCAGAGTACGCCGGATGGAAGGATCGGGCACAATCATGGAACTATGCTAACGCGGTGATCGAACAGAGGCAATCTCCCTTGTTGAACTGGTGTATAGTGGGGTGCTGAGATAACCACATACTCAAGGAGAAATTGGATGAAAGTTGAGCTTCGGAATTTGCTCCGTGAGTTGGAAGTATGGGGCAGGAAAACGATGCGCGCGAGGAAGACCACAGCCATAAGATGCTCAATCTGGAGCCAGACACCGCTCACCTGATCAGCATACTCATTCGCAGCAGTCAGCGAAAACACCTCCTTGAGATCGGAACCTCGAACGGCTACAGCACAATCTGGCTGGCGGCGGCTGTAAAGGCGACTAGTGGCAGGGTCATCAGCATTGATCGGGATGCCGACAAGCAGGCTATGGCGGATGCGAATCTGCGGCGGGCGGGTTTGAGCGATCTAGTCGAATTAATCGCCGGGGATGCAACCGAAATCGTGAAGACACTGGTTGGGCCGTTCGATCTAGTATTCTTCGATGCAGATCGGCTCAGCGCTCCGGCACAGCTTCAACTGCTGCTGCCGAAACTAACGGCAGGAGCGCTAGTTCTTGCTGACAATGTTACTTCCCACCCCGACCAAATCGCGGATTACCTCGCGGCAATTCAGGCGCTGCCGGATTTCGATCATATGGTCGTTCCGGTAGGCAAGGGTTTGAGCATCGCCTATAAAGGGTAACTTATGACTCGGCAGTGGGCAGGGTGAAGCAGATATGCGCGCCACCAACCCCGTCGCTGCGAAGCGGGGGATCATCGGCCCAGATTCGCCCACCATGCGCCTCGACGATGTGCTTGGCAATTGCGAGGCCGAGGCCCGTTCCGCCTCCCTGCCGTGCACGATCCGCGCGGTAGAAGCGCTCGAAGATGCGCTGCCGCTCTACAATCGGGATGCCGGGGCCACTATCAGTCACCATGATGGTGATCCACTCATCTCCCGGAAGCGATGCCATCCGAATCTCTCCACCTTCCGGTGTGAACTTAATCGCGTTATGGAGCAGATTAGTCAGCACGCGAGTAATCATTTCCGCATCGGCTAGGACGCGGACAGCCGGATCAATTTGATTTTCGATGGTCAAGTGATAGCGCTCGGCCATCTCGGAGAGCCGCCGGAACGCATCGTCGGCAATGTCGCGCATGCCGACCGCGATCAGCTTGAACTCGGCTCGCCCCGATTCGATCATGGAAAGATCAAGTAGCTCCTGCGCCATCTGCTGAAGGGTATCCGTTTCAATGGCGATCTTCTCAACGAGCGGCGCGGCCTTCTTGGGATCGCGTATCGCGCCGCGAGTCAGCGTATCGACCAGCAGCCGGATCGAAGTGATGGGGGTGCGAAGCTCATGCGAGATATTGGCAACCATATCACGTCGCGCACGCCCCAAACGGTGAATCTCGCTGATGTCTTCGAGGGCGATGGCGATCAATGGGCCATCGGGCGATTCGGTGCATAGGACGCGCACGCGGTAAGGCTGCGCGTGGAACATCACTTGTTGGGTGATCATCTCGTCGCCGCTTTCGAGTGTCGCGGCGACTAGATCGTCTAGCTCATGATTGAGCGTCAGACTGATGAGGCTTTCCGTGCGGGCTTTCCAATCGCCGGGCTGGTTGAACAGTGTGCGTGCGGCGGCGTTCATGGTCAGCACTTGATGATCGGAATTGACCAGCAGCAAGGCGTTATAGGCGGCCTCAGTTACGGTGGTCATGGCGTGGTGTTGGATGGCGAGAGACTGTACCCGATCTTCTAAGGTACGGCGGTTCTGTGCGCGCTCGGAGAGTTCGCCCAGGCGAGCTTCGAGGGTTTGCCCCCGTCGATAAACGATGCCGAGGGCAACCAGGGATAGGGCAAAGAGGATTGCCAGAATCAGGATTGGTAGGGATAAAGACATCGTAAAGCTATTTCACACCCTCTCTACGACTCGAAGCGGTAGCCAACCCCACGTACAGTGACAATACGCTGGGGATCGGAAGGATCGTCCTCGATCTTCTGCCGCAGCCAACGAATATGAACATCGACGGTGCGGCTGTCGCCATAATAATCGTAGCCCCACACCCGTGAGAGGATTAGATCGCGCGAGAGCACCGCCCCCTGATTTCGCATCAACTCCGCCAGCAGATCGAATTCCTTGTGACTGAGTTGCAGTTCCTCAGAATCCCGGTAGGCGCGGCGGGCGATCAGATCGATGCGGATGCCGCCTGCTTCGATGGGCTGGCCGGATGTTCCTTGAACCGTTGGGGCAGGGCTGCGGCGCAGCACCGCCCGGATGCGTGCCAGAAACTCACCCACTCCAAACGGCTTCGTGACGTAATCATCCGCGCCGCTATCAAGGCCAACCATCTTATCGCCCTGCGTGCCGCGTGCGGTGAGCATAATGATGGGGATGCTGGCGACGGTTGGGTCTTTGCGCACGATGCGTGTCACCGCAAGTCCGTCGAGACGGGGGAGCATGATGTCGAGCACCACAAGATCGGGCTTGCGCGTGCGAATCAGATCGAGGCCACGCTCGCCATCTTCGGCAGTGAGGACAGCATATCCGTCCTCTTGCAGATTATAAGCAAGCGTCTCGCGGAGAGTTTCATCGTCTTCCACGACGAGGATAGTTGGCATATTATTCCCTCAATTGGCAGCACAAAAGTCGAGGGGAGTATAGCGTATTTTAGCAAGTCAGCTTCTCAGCACTTCAGCAAGTCAGCAAATTATCAAAAAAGGAAGAAAACAGAAGAACACGGGTCAAACAGATTTGGTCGAAATTTGGTGGAGAGGCGATATAATCGGTGGTGAGAAGGAGCGATGCCATAATGTTCCGACCAACCCGCGCTCCGTATAGTCCACTCATCTTCGTGTTCCGCGATACCGAATGGCACGCCTACGTAGCTCGTTATGGCGAGGTGCGAGGGGGAACACTAACAATTGAAGTGGCGTCGAATGCAACAGAACTGGAATCCTCAGCGTGGGAGATTGTCGATGCACAGGGCGGATGGCAGTTTGACGCTGAGGCCAACCGATTCGAGTTCGCCTGCCCACCTGATCTAGCGTCGCAGGCGGAGTTCCCCACATCAGCTTCACCATTGGCGGGCTACCGCACGTTTGTCGAAGGGCTGATCCCCCACATGCCGCAAGCAATGCGGGAATTCAATCTCAAGCCTGGCCTCGCGTTGAGTCGGATTAAAGCGCTGCCGCTAACAGGAGATTGGACTCGGCCCGATCACACATCGGATATTGTCTTGATGCAGGAATATTTGAGGCGGGCAGCAGTTTGGGCAGCGATGCTCAATGTGCATCGCGTGTGGCCCTTCTTCAGCGTGGCGGCTGCGGTCATGGGAGATTCCTCGCGGCCCGATCATCTTTTTCAAAAGTGGAAAGAACATGAAATCACAGTCCAGGCACACTGGGAGTTTATGACTCAGTGGGCGACATATGTATATCTGCATTGGTCAACAGTGGCAAAGCAGGAGGAGGTCAGGCAGTTTGGGCTGGCTGCTCCTTATGAGCCATTGATCCGCTTGCTCGAACGCGGTGGGGCATTCCGGCGCGGATCGGATGGAATGGTCGAGGTCGGTGGGCGCGAGATTAGTCCGGCGGCGGGTGGGATCGATGCCTATGCCGACCTGCCTGCATGGGAATGGCTGGACGACTCGACCTTGGACTGGCTCGATAGAGTCGCCGTAGAGGGGTAATTATTCCTAGTTTCCTACCGACTCAGCTAAAATGAACCCGATGTGTGCTACACTTCTAAGCGGGTACTGGGTTTCATGGTGGCTGAGAGATGATTGATTCCATACTTCCCTATGTAGCTGGGCAGGTCAAACCGATCACGATGCACAGTATGGCACTGTGCCGGACGATGCGCGTTCAGGTGTATCTACCCCCACATTATGATGAGCGTGGCCGTTACCCCGTCGTATATTTGCTGCATCCCTGGGGTGCGGATGAGCGTTACTGGACGGATCATCTCCGACTGCATGAGACCGCCGATCATCTGATCGAAGCCGGAGCCATTCCCCCGTTCATCGCCGTGATGCCACAAGGTGATAAGAGCTTCTTCCTCAACGCCGCCGATCCGGGTGGTGATTTCAGCATCATTGTTCGGCTTGACCCGACTACCTACGAAGGCGCGCTCGAAGGCTACGGTGATTACGCAGATTATCTGCTCGACGACGTGATCCCGATGATCGAGCATCGCTACGGCGTGCGTGCCGACCATGCTGCCCGAACACTCGCAGGGCTGGCGATGGGTGCGACCGGGGCGGCGGTGCTGGCGTTCTCGCATCCCAATCAATTCGGCGCGGTGGGAATCCACAGCCCGACTCTATTCAGTGATGAGCGGCTTGGCCCGCCCTGGATTTTCGGATTGGGCGATCAAACAGCTTTCGCGCGGCGCGATCCCCAGCAGCTTGCGCGGACTCTGCGCGCCAGTTCAGGGCTGCGGATTTACATTGACTGTGGCTATGACGACGAGCGCTACCTGCCCACTTCTGAACTCCATCACACACTCATTGAGCGCAATGTGAAGCATACCTATGTTACCCGCGCCAGCAAGCACGATCAGGAATACTGGCGGCAACACCTGGGCGAATATCTGGGATTCTACGCCGCAGGCTGGTAAGAAATCAGCAGTTGGCGGGCTTCAATTGATTGGTATATTCGTAGGGGCGCACCCCTGTGTGCGCCCTTATCTTGTTCATACAGTGGATCAACTAATGCGACGTTTCTTCAGGTTGCTCACCGCGATCTCCGCCGGGATCATGATGAGTGCATGCGGCCCGACTCGTGGTGGGACTTTTGCGCCAATCACCGCAACGACTCAGCCAACTATAATTCCATCCGCAACGCCTACTGCTGCACCCGCAACTTTCTGGATCGAGCCGGGAGTCCCGCCAGCAGTTGCAGTTCCAATGCACGAAGCTTTGATCAATGCAGGGGCAGTTCCGCAGAGTGACCCTGCCGGAGCAACTTTTCAGGCAGTGATTTCCAATGCTGCTCCCGACGCGCAACCTGCTGCTGAGTGGGTATACGCCCTTGTTGCTCCTTTCCCAACACTTACCGATGATGTAACTTGGGCTGATTTTTCTGCCTATTGGACTGGACAGCAGGCATCAATGCCGGGGTTTGATTCGCCGCCTCAGCTATTTATCACTCCTGATGTCATGCAGGTTCTTGCCGCGAAGATTGGCGCACCTGGGCCAAGTGTCCCGGTCACGCTGTTGACCGGAGATGAAACCGCAGAGGCAGTAGCCGATATGATTTGGGATGCGCGGCCCGCGATCAGCGTGGTTCCATTCGATCAACTCCAGCCGCGCTGGAAAGTCCTCAGTATCGACGGTATGAACCCGCTCGATAAATTACTGGACACAACTGTGTATCCTCTCGCCGTGAAAATCGGTGCGGTGTTTGCCTCAGGGTCAGGTGGGGATCACATGCGCGAGGTTGTTCAGCAAAGTGGCAACTGGCCCGCCACCAACCGCGACATCTCGAAGATGGATACCGTCGTGATGACAGGAGTGACCGCCCTCTCCCGTGCAGTCGCTAAGTCGATGGAAGTTAACGGAGTGGATTACGCCGCCGAGAAGATCATGCCGTTCCTCCAAAGCGCGGATATTCTCCATACCAGCAACGAGGCCAGCTTCGATCCCGACTGTCCCCCACAAGATTGGCAGGGCGAGCCGAAATTCTGCGAGCATCGTGATACCTTCCAGCTATTCAAGGACATCGGGCTGGATATTGTCGAACTCACTGGAAATCACAATCTCGATTACGGAATCGGCCCTGCACTTAACAGCCTCGACGTTTATAATGCCGAGGGTCTACCCTACTTCGGCGGGGGGCGTGATATCACGGATGCGACGACACCCCGCATCCTGACCGGGCCAAGCGGAACAAGCTACGCTTTCATTGGCTGTAACTCGGCGGGGCCGTTCCATGCATGGGCTACTGATGCTAATCCCGGCGCGGCTCCCTGCGAGGATTGGACGCGCATCAAGCAGCAGATCGCAGACCTCAAAGCGCAGGGCAACATTGTGATTGTCACAGTCCAATATCAGGAGCTAGATCAGTACAATCCCAACGACGCCCAGCGCGCAGATTTCGAGGCACTTTCGCTGGCAGGCGCGGATATCGTCAGTGGGAGTCAGGCGCACCAGCCACAGGGGTTCAGCTTTGTGGATGGCAAGTTCGTTCACTTCGGGCTGGGCAACCTGTTCTTCGATCAAGTGGATTACCCCGAAAATCGGCAGATGTTCATGGATAAGCACATTTTCTACGATGGGCGGCACATCAGCACGATCCTGTTTACCGGATGGTTTGAGAATGTTGCACAAGCCCGCCCCATGACGGCTGACGAGCGCCGCGATCTGCTGGAGCGGGTGTTCGCCGCGAGTGGGTGGTAACCAATATCAGAAATTACTTTGGGGCGAGAGTCTTCTCGTCCCCATCATTTATAGCCCTTAGGTTAATGCATACTATGTCTCTCCTTTTTCCCGCCGATCCATTTTCTCTCTAGAATGGATGTTATTCATTGTAGAGAGGGAGATAGAGATAGATGCCAGTCTTGAGCAACTATAACGAATTCAGTGGGCGGCATTGGGAAACAGGAACCGTTCGGAACTTTTGGGCCTACCGGGGGATCACCGCGCCACATACAAATCAACCGTACAGCGAAGCGATGCTGATGGGAATCAGTGGCGGGATCGTAATGGCCTATTTCTCGTTCGCCTATTCGGGCGAGTGGGACCCGCAGGCGCGCATCCTGACGCGCAACACGTTCGATCCGATGGACCGGATGTTGGAGCGCATGGGCGTGATCCAGCATATAGAACAAACTAGCCAGCCAGAGAAGGCTCGGCGCAACCTGATTAATACATTGGATGAAGGTTCGCCCGCTATTGTGTGGGCCGATGTGTTCAGCCTGCCCTGGTGCGGCGTTGCCATGCCTATGCCCGAACCTATGTGGTGGATGTCACCCATTCTCGTCTATGGGTACGATGAAGCGGCAGCTACTGTGTTGGTCGCGGATCGGGCACGTATTCCCCTGACATGCACTACCGGAGAACTTGATGCGGCACGGGCAAGAATCAAGAAGGATAAATTCAAGCTGCTGTCCCTCGATCCACCGAACGAGGGACATCTGATCGCCGCCGTGCAGAAAGGCATCTGGGATTGCATCAAGCTGTTCACCGAGCCGCCGCCAAAGGGTGGCAAGGACAGTTTCGGGTTTGCGGCCTACAACCGCCTCATCGAAGTGCTGACAAAGCCCAAGCACCGTCTGAGTTGGGAAAAAGAGTTCCCGGCAGGGCCGAAGCTGTATTCGGCGCTGCTGTGGATGTTCAACGACATTATGCTCTTTGGCAAAGATGGCAGCGCCGAGCGCGATGTCTATGCCAATTTTCTC
>Ga0209382_10005950_pt1 | contig 15751 bp, 21 predicted proteins | sample SoiMetdeltSBSDD5_FD_187599 | JGI IMG/M metagenome (GOLD analysis project Ga0209382, IMG submission 187599) | Bulk soil microbial communities from a Populus tree surrounding site in Tennessee, USA - Soil MetaG P. deltoides SBSDD5 (SPAdes) (version 2) | ecosystem: Environmental > Terrestrial >...
CATGCTACGGGTTCTCTGGTAAATCCACGTCCGGTCGGCTATGAAGCACGGACGCCAACGTGCCGATGATTGAAGGGCCATGACCATACCCCCGCAGAACCCCAACACCGCCCTGGAGCGAATTCCGACCGTCATTGTAGCGGATCACGATGAGGTGGGAATACGGGTTGCCCAGCGGATCGCCGACCTGATCCGATCCCGCGCGGCCGCGGGCCAGCCGACCGTGCTGGGACTCGCCACTGGCTCGACTCCTATTGGAGTGTATCGCGAGCTGATCCGGATGCACCAGCAAGAAGGGTTGAGCTTCGCCCAGGTCGTCACCTTCAATCTGGACGAATACTACCCGATGGACCGGCGGAGCATTCACTCCTACCATCGGTTCATGTGGGAGAATTTCTTCGACCAGCTGGACATCATTCCCGCCAACGTCCACCTCCCCCCTGGCGATCTGCCTCGCGAACAGGTCGACGCCGAATGCCAGCGCTACGAGGAAGCCATTGAGGCCGCGGGTGGGATCGACCTTCAGATCCTGGGGATCGGCAGAACCGGACACATTGGCTTCAACGAGCCGGGCTCGGGAGCGGAAAGCCGTACCCGCCTGGTGACCCTGGATCTGGTGACCCGGAAGGACACCGCCGCCGATTTCTTCGGAGAGGAGAACGTTCCCCGCGAGGCCATCACCATGGGAGTGGAAACGATCTTCGAGGCGCGGGAGATTCTCATCCTGGCCACTGGAGAGCACAAAGCGGAGATCGTGAGGCGGGCGGTAGAGGGCGAGGTCGACCACGAGGTGGCCGCAACGTTCCTCCAGCGGCACCCGAACACCACGTTTTACCTGGACCAGGCGGCCGGGGCAGGACTCACCCGTATTGCGACGCCCTGGCTGCTGGGGTCGGTGAAGTGGACCGACTCCCTCGCGGTTGCGGCCGTCGTCTGGCTCTCGAAGCAGACCGGCAAAGCAATTCTGAAATTGACCCAGCGCGACTACGCCGAGCACCATCTCTCTTCTCTAGTGGCACGCCATGGCTCGCCCGGTGCGCTCAATGGCGAGGTCTTCAACGCGCTGGGAGCCAAGATCCGCGGCCGTTCCAAGCTGCCGCGCCAGAGCCGCATCGTCTGCTTCTCTCCCCATCCGGATGATGACGTGATCTCGATGGGTGGGATCCTGCACAAGCTGGCGGTGAACGCCAACGATCTCACGGTGGCGTACATGACCAGCGGCAACCTTGCGGTCTTCGACCACGACGTACGCCGGCACCTGGATTTCATCGGACGACTCGCCTCCGAGCGGCGAGTACCGCCGGAAGCGGCCCTGGAGCTGCAACGCTGCGTCAACCAGTTTCTGGCGCAGAAGCGTCCCGGCGACGTTGATATTCCCGAGGTACAGGACACCAAGCGGCTCATTCGCGAGTCGGAGGCCGTAGCGGGGATCGGCACGCTGGGACTGGAGGAGCGCTCCGCCCGGTTCCTCAATCTGCCGTTCTACCAGACCGGCAAGGTGAAGAAGGACCCCATCGGTCCGGACGATGTTGCCATCGTGCGGCATCTCCTGGAGGAGACCAGGCCCGCGATCGTGTTCGTAGCGGGCGATTTGTCCGATCCGCATGGAACCCACCGCCTCTGCAAGGAGGCCGTCTCCCGGGCCCTGGACGAGTACGTGAGCGGAGGGAATCCGCGTCCCGAGGTTTGGCTCTATCGGGGAGCCTGGCAGGAGTGGTCGGTCACCGACGCCACCTGGCTGGTGCCCCTCTCGCAGGAGGAGCTTCGGCTCAAGATCCAGGCGATCTTCAAGCACCAGTCCCAGAAGGACACGGCGCCCTTCCCCGGACCCGACGAACGGGAGTTCTGGCAGCGGGTCGAGGCGCGCAACAAGGGGACTGCTGCGGAGCTTGACCGCCTGGGCCTGGCGGAATACTTCGCCATGGAGGCTTATGTAGTGGAAAGGTGACCGACCTCACGATGCAGAGATTCCTCCCGGCATAGACTGAGACGATGACCTGCTCGAGATTGATTGCGATCAGGCGGGCTCGAGCACCCTATGAACGACCCAGTGCTGCGATCCCGGCACGATCAGCGGGCCCAGTGCGTCCGAATGCGCGCGGAACTGCGGCGAAGACATGCCGGCCAGGGCGGCTTCGAAGTCGGCCAGCGACTCGAAGAGGTACTCATCGATCAGGTGAGAGGCGGAGGCGCCAACCAGGCCGGCCAGTAAGCGGGTGCCCCGCGCTCTGCGGAACTCGGAGCTGGCAAACTTCTCCGCACCCCATGCTCGCATGATCCGAACCGCCTCCGCTTGTTTGCCATAGAGGATATCGAGGTGCCACTGACACACGAGCATCGAACCCCCGCGTTGTTGGTCTAAGGCCTCCAGCTGTCTCGCCGGATTCCCAGCTCGTTCTGGATGAGATCCACCACCTGTTGCGGTGTTCCCGCGTGAAGCAGCCGGGATCGGCCGCGAATTCCCTGGAACAGCGCCCGAGCCGGCTCCGAAGCTCCTAGCAGGATCACCGGCTTCTCCGCCCTCAACCCGAGCGCGATCTCGGAGACGGTGCCCGGCCCCTCGACCCCGCAGGCCACGATCACATCACTGGAAAGCACGTTTATCATGTTGCGCGCTTCACCCATCCCGGTGAAGACCGCAATGTCCAGGTCCCTGCCTTCGCCGCCGCCGGCGCCGGGGAGGATGCCCAACGTCAGGCTCCCGGGTACCCCCTTGGCTCCGGCGGAGGCGGCGCCCATGACCCCCTCCGGGCGCCCGCCGGTCAGCAGGACCCACCCCCGCTCCGCCACCAGCCGGCCCAGCTCGCGCGCAGCTGTCAGGTTCCCGGCACTGGGCTCACCCGCCCCCATCACACCGATCACTGGTCGTCGCATGAGCCAACATGCTTGCGAGGGCCGCTTAGCTTTGATGCATGCGAAAGTCTTTCCGCCACGCCGTCCGCCTCTTCTGGCGAGCCATCCGGCTGCGCTGCCCGAACTGTGGAGGACGGCCCATCTTTCACAGCTGGTTTCGGATGCGCCGGCACTGCCCGGCCTGCGGACTTCCCTTGGAGCGGGGCGAGCAGGGCTACCAGGTCGGATCGTACATGTTCAATATCGTTGCCGCCGAGCTGATTTTTGCCCTGTGCTTCCTCGCCATACTGCTGTGGACCTGGCCGTCCCCACCCTGGTCGCTGCTGCAGTGGGGCGGCGTCATTCTCATGGTGCTCGCCCCGCTGCTGTTCTATCCGTTTTCCAAGACCCTCTTCCTTGCCTTTGACCTCTTGTTCCGGCCCGCCACACCGGATGAGCTAGCGTGAGCCGGCCCTTGGCCGGAGCAGCCACCACACCAGCGCCGCGATAGTCAGACTCAGCAGGGCCACGGCGGTGTTCTCCAGAAATGACTGCCGGTAGGCGCCGGCACTCGAAGGATCCAGCGCAGACCAGCGCTGCCACTCCATCCACGACTGCGCCGCTCCCACGATGCGGCTCCCGGCAATGAACCCGGTCAGCAGCACAACCAGGTAGCGGATGGCCTGCACCATCCGGCTGGGCGTCAAACGTGATCCACGACCGCCCGAACCCCGCTCTCTCGCGCGCAATGTGCGCAACAGTAGAACGTCCCGTCCGCTTCGATGCCGTGTCCCACGATCTTGCAGCCGCAGTGTTCGCAGACCGGGGCGAGCTTGTGAATGGCACACTCGAAGCTGTCGAAGGTATGGGTGTTGCCGGCGGCCACGACCTGGAAAGACAGGTAGTAGTCGTTGCCGCAAACTTCGCATCGAGCCATTTGGAACCTCCTTTTCAGTAGGGCAGCACTACGCTGCCCACGTCCGAAGACTGTCCCGGGAACACCCGAATCACCAGCCTACCTCGAGGCAGCTCTACTTCATCTGTTTCCACATGCCGAGCACCCGTCCGTCCGGATCCTCGAACAGTGCCAGCTGTCCCACGCCCGGCACCTCGACGTTCTCAACTACCATCCGGCCTCCAGCCTGCTGGATCTTCCGGCTATACTGCTCGAGGTCGTCCACATCGATGTAGAAGGCGAGCTTCCCTGGCCAGGGACCGCGTTGTGGTTTCATGATCCCTCCATTGATTCCACCCTCACCGCCGGTCTCCACCAGACGATAGTTCAGCTCCGGTATGGCCCGGATAGTCCAGCCGAAGACCTTCTGATAGAACTCAGCGATTTGCGCCGGCTCCTCCGACCACAGCTCCCAATGCACAACCGGTTGTCCCATGCTGCGCTCCTGGCTAAACGTCTCCGGTAGAACCCCGCTTCTCACGGTTGAGTTGCTCATCCCTACGGAGCAGCATCCAACCGCCGACGATCGCGGCAAGGTAGATCAGGAAGCCGAGCAGATAGATGGCGCCGCCGAGCGTCTGATCCCGCTCCAGCCACCCCCAATTGCCCAAGAGCATCGCCCAATCGTGCTCGCCGCCACCGACCAGCGGCAGTTCCTGGGTGCGGGCGTCCTTGACGTAAACTGAGATATTCCAGCAGTTCTGGCCCATCCACCAGAGCGGAACTGTCGATCCGTGCAGGTCACCGCTGCGCCAGAGGGCCACCAGGAATACGGCCGGTACCAGCAGTTGAAGGAGGCTGCCGCCTAGAATGGTGAGGGTCTCACCGCCCACGGCAAAGATTAGGTGCCCGGTTTCGTGGATCGCCAGGTCGAGGCTGTCCAGCCAGCGGTATCGGGCTGGATTCTGAAGACAGATCCAGCCGTACGCGGCAAGAACCAGGGTGAGGGCAGCCCGCCAGCGTCGCTCGGTGGGTGAATACCTACTCAACCTCGGCTCCCGCCTTTACCAGCAAGTCGCGGAGGAGGGTGCGATGGCAGCGCGACTCGTCCTCGCAGTAGCAGCCGAGCGAGAAGTTACTGGTCCGGGACAGGCTGGCGAGAAGGGGGATAACGTGCCGGCCCGGCGGCCGTGCCATCTCAGCCAGGTAGCGCCGGCGAAAGGTGTCCCAGCGCTTGCCGCTCAGCTCTGCCTGTTGCGCGTAGGCCAGCAGCTCGGCACTGGGAGCCAGCTCGGGAAGCCACACATCGTAGTAGTCTCTGCTGGAATAATCGGCCTTCCGCACGCCTCGAGGAGGCCGGCGCACGGTCCCCAGTCGCGGCCCCTCTGCGGACTTGCGTGGGGTGCCCAAGCGAACCACGCGGATCGCCATGTGAGGAACCTCAGTAGCGGTTCGTGTTCAGGTGGGCGACCTTCCAGTCCCGGGTGTAATAGGTTGTCACAATCACCTGCTCCGCCGGACCAATCCCTCGACTATAGCACGCCCGCTCGATCGGAGCGCCGAGCCACACCATCTTCCGCCGACTTACCACGTCGCAGCCCAGGGAGGTCCAGCTCGGGGCCTGCTTGAGTAGCTGCCCCAATTCGGTCCGGACAGCGGGAGAGAGAAAGCGGTGGAGGCCGGGCGTGACCAGCTCAGCATCACGGCCTCCGGCCAGCTGTTGCAGGATCCGATCGGCACCCTGCGGCGGCCGCGGTCCGGGTAACGCGGCAGTGAATCGAGGAGGAGGTCTTAAGTCCGGTTCGACGATCCCGGCAACTCCTTCCGCGAGCGACCCCGTCTCGGCGGAGGCCAGGTTGGCCAGCACGATCACCGTGAGCTGGTACTCGGGATAGCGGTGGATTGCCGTCTTGAACCCCTGCCAGGCACCGGTGTGCCCGATACGTCGATGCCCCCGCTGGTCGGTGAGATCCCAGCCGAAGCCATAGGGGAACAACCCGCCGTCTTTCAGCCGCACCGGCTGCCAGGCGGCCCGGAGCACCGTCGAATCCGGAATCCGACCCTGGTTTAGGGAGACGGCCCACGGGATCATATCGTTCAGGCTGAGGTACAGCGATCCATCCGCGGTGGTGTTGAGGCTCGGCGCTACCCACCCCTGGTTCTTGAGCTGTCCCTTCACCAGCTCATAACCGGCGGCGCGGTTAGGGACGATGTCGGCCTCGGAGATGATCCGCACACTGCCCATCCCGAGTGGCCGGAAGATGAGGTCGCGCAGCACGTCGCCGTAGAATCGGCCGGTCACCCGATGCACCAGCACACCCAGCAACAGATAGCCGGTGTTGCTGTAGGACCACCGGGCGCCGGCCGGAAAGTCCAGCGGGCGCGAGGCGGCAAAGCGGACCAACTGGTCTTCGGTGTAGTCCTTCCGGTAGTCGAAGGTCGAATCGGTGTACTCCCCGACGCCCGAGGTATGAGTGAGCAGGTGCCGCACCGTGATGGAGTCCCACACCCCGGCACCTTCTGGTAGCCATCGCGTGACCGGGTCATCGAGCCGGAACCGTCCCTGCTGCGAGAGCATCACCACCATGGCGGCGGTGAACTGTTTGCCAACTGATCCAGACTGATAAATGGTGCTGTCGCTGGCGGGGACTCGAAGCTCCACATTGGCGAAGCCATATCCGCGCGCGAGCATGACGCTGTCGCCGCGCAGGATGGCGAGCGAGAGACCTGGGATACGCTGCCGGCTCATCTCCGCAGCGATGTATGCGTTGATCGAATCGGGAGGGGGTGGAAGCGCCCGGGTTCCCGGATGGGCGGCCAGGGACTGCGCGAGTATCGCGAAGCCTACAACTGAAGATGCCATGGGTGGTGGATCGCTAAGTTCGAGTCGACACCAATCAGGCGACGCCAATCGGATCAGGCCGACGGCGGCGAGCGTAGGACATTGGCGGCTTGCCCAGCTGCCGGCGAAGGAAGGCAATCTGTCCCAGATGGTAGGAGTCGTGCTGCACCAGAAAGGCGATCATTCCCAGGCGAGTGGGGTCGCTGGTTGGAAAGCGATGTACATGGGACTCGGCGAGCTCACTGGCGGACAAGTCCCCGAGCACGGTCAGCAGGTGCACGCTCACCACCGACCAAGCCTGCCGGATCTCCTCCAACGAGGGCCACTCTCTGATGTCATCGATGCTTCGGACGTCGGCCAGGTAGCGAGCCAGCGGGTTGGTTGCCGGCCGGCCCAGGCGAGCCACCAGGAAATGCCGAGAGTCGGTGAGATGGCTGGCTAAGAAGGTGACGCTGTTCCCGCCCGCCTCGAGCCGGCGCTGTGCCTCGGCGTCAGTGAGACCCTCGACACAGTTGAGCAGCAGATCAGTGTTGAGCTCAAACAGGGGGGCCAGGGGGGCCACTCGAGGATCCATCGATGCTCCCTCCAATTGGTGCGGCAGTGAAAAATATCACTCCAACCGGAGGCCTACCGCAACGAAACGCTTACAGACCCTGGTGTGCAGGGCGCCTCGACCGCGGCGTCTCCCCGCGAGCATGAGAACGCACCACCAGGCACGCTTGAGCCGGGCGGCTCAATGGGCAGCGGCCCTCAGTTTGGTCGCATCCACCGCCTGCGATCACAGCTCACCGGCTCAGCCGGAGCCACCCCCCGCGCTGCCGCCGGTTTCATCCACCCCACCGGTCCGGCTCACCTTCAATCGGGCGGACGACCGCACCCCATCCTGGCTGCCGGATGGCTCAGGCATCATGTACTCGAGCGAGCGGCAAGACCGGATCGATCGCGACCGCTGCCTCACGGTTCTACCTCCCGGGGGTGGGACCATCGTGGCGAGCTACTGTCAGCTCGACCCCATTCACGACGACTCGACCGACCTGATCGAAGCGCCGGCGCAGCACGCTGACGGCCGCTTGTTCTATCATCGGATAGTTTCCTGGGTGGGCCAGCAGAAGCTGGGTGCTTCGGCGCTGGTCATGGCAACGCGAGAGGCACCCCTCGACGCCGCCTTCCTTCAGCAGCTGCCCTATACGGCGCCCAATGGGAGAGTGCACTCCAGCATCCGGACTCCGCAGTGGATCGGCCGCGACAGCCTGCTCTATCTGGCAGAGCAGCTCTTCTACGAGGGCTCGACTTTTTTCCCCGATACATTCTATACCGGGCTGGACGCGGCCCTGCTCGACCTGTCAGGACCCTCCCCCCGAGTGGAGGTCATACCCGGTACCGATTTCGCCTCTGGCGTCGCGTTGGGCGAGGATAGCCAAACGATCTACTACACATTGGGTGGTGATTCCCGGGTGTATCGGCGGGTACTGGCGACGGGTGAGGTCACGACGGTGCATGACTTCGGTCCGGGAGTCATCGTACGTGACCCCCAGGTACGGGGAACCCATCTGGTGGCGGTGATCGGCGGGAGCGTGCTCTATCGCCTGGAGGACGCGCACGGCTACGTGCAACGGGACGAGGGCGGAGATCTGGCGTTCGTCAACCTGAGCGATGGAAGCCTTCGGCTCTTCGCCGGCGATAGCGTCCTCTTCCGCCACCCGGTTATTTCACCCGATGGCTTGCGGGTGGTGGTGGAAGTGCAGCCCTCCGCCCCAGTGCACAGCGAGCCGGAGTCGGACTTTAATGCAACCAATCATCGAGCCGACCTCTGGCTCTTTCCCTTGGAATAGACCCTTTCCCGGCGGTCTACGCCCGGGCCATCGTGGAGGGCGGCAGGTCACCTTCGCTCCGGTTGTAGCGAACCAGCGCCAAGGCCAGGCCGATGGCCGCGAGACCAGCCAAGACGATGGTGCCGGGCGAAGCTCCCAAGCGCTCGAAGTATTGGGTGTAGAAGTGGATCGCCCCGAACACCGCTACCAGGTTCACCACCCGGCGCCGGTTTTCCCGCGCGGCCCACATTCCGGTCATGAGCAGGGCGGCAGCCCAAGCGATGGCGAACATGCCGGCGGGGATGCTCTCGCCGTGACCAAAAGACTCCCCACTACTGCTGCCTGGGGAGTCGCCCCAGAGCGATCCAACCCAGAATCCGAAGTTCACTAGAAACAGCGAGGTTCGGGACGAAGTGTGCGCAGAATGCACGAAAGCGAGCGCCCCGACAGCGGTGGCAATTACCCCGAAGCCGAGGAAGATATTCAAGGCCAATGAGCCGGTGTCCGCCGCGGCGAGGGACTTCAGACGGGCGTATTCCTCGGGAGAAATTCGTTTTTGCCGAAGCAGCTTATCCAGATCAAGGGTGACTTTCACAGCCTCCGCCGGTCGGGGGACCGCCGTGGATGCAAGCCCCACGCCGAGGGCCCGGAGGGTCGAAAGTGACGTGAAAAGGGTTGAAAATGGCCGAAATGCGACAGCACGCGCCTGGAGCCTGTCGCAAATCAGCCCTCCGGATCCCGCTAGGGCGATAGAGGCGGCCTGGAGTCTATGGCGCCGGGAGACTAAGGTTGAGTGGTACCCTACCTCGAGCGGTCCATGCCCTCAATTCCCCGCCTGCTTCCACTCCTCATTCTACTGGCTGCTTGCCGCACGGGAACGCCCAGCACCCCGGAACCCACTGAGGGCACCAGCGCCCAGATCGAGAACCGATCGTCGCTCGACGCCGACATCTTCGTGCGGCGGAATGATGGGCGCGTGAGCCGGCTGGGATTCGCTCCGGCCGGAGAGACTACGACCTTTGCCCTGCCGACATCACTGACCGCGGGAGCGGCCTGGGTCCGATTCGAAGCCAGGCCGGTGCGGCGCTCAGGCGAGCCGATGGTCAGCGAGCCGTTTCCGGTCCGCATTGGAGCCCAGCTGAGCTGGTCGGTCCCTCCCCAGTAGGAAGCCGCCGTAACTCGACGCCTCAGAAATGAGCTGCGTTCTAGTGGGACATCGGCAACCCTCCGTCGCCGGGAAGTACCGAGGGAGGGGGCTGGGAGCGCCGCACTGGCGGGCGCAGGGCAAGCACTTCCCGCACCCTCGAGGCGAGGGTCATAGGGGTGAAGGGTTTGGGCAGCACTGGGCCGGGAAGGTCCGGCGTCCCGCCGAGGTAGACTCCGGAGATCAGAACGACCGGCAGGTGCGGGTAGCGTTTCGACAGCTCCAGGACCAATTCACGCCCGTCCATCCGGGGCATGCTCACATCAGCGATCACCAAGTCCACCGGAAGCTCCCTTTCCAGGAGCGCCAGGGCTTCCAGTCCGTCCCCGGCGGCGTAGACCTGGTAGTGCTCCGATTCCATCGTGCGGGTGAGGATGGAGCGCATCATCTCTTCATCGTCCACGACCAGGACGGTTGCTGTGGGCTGAAGCGGTGAGGAGGCAGCCACAAGCCCTAACTTTCTCCGCGCAGGCAGGCGGGAGTGAGGGGGAGGCTACTTACGCTGAACTCGGGAGGGGGAATCTAGGGCCGGGGCGGGGTTTGGTAAGAGGCTGAATGGCCACACCAGGTAGCCTGGGTCCGTATAACTAAAAAATCCGGAGCCCGTGACGGGCTCCGGATAGGTGCTTAGGTGCTAAAGCGATTGGTTCCTAGGCCGCCGAACGGCGCCGAGCCATCGCTCCCGCGAGCATTTCCGAGAGGTAGCCCAGCAGCGCTCCCACCACCAGCGCGATGGCGGTCTTGATCCAGGGATGGGGGAACGTGGCACCCGCTCCCACCACCACACTCACCGCAGTTGCGGCTCCGAGGAAGGCCCCGGGGATGAAGGAGAGCGCGGGAATCTTGGATTGAAGCACCATGAACAGTGCGGCCACGCCAACACACAGCGCGAGAATCGGTACGCTGCCGCCCAAGCTCTTTGCCGCATACAGCGCCAGAAATGCCCAGACTACACCGGACAAGTTGGAAGCGATCGTCTTGCTAAGTCCTGTCGTCTTTCCGCCCGCGGCAAAGAAGCAGCCCCATGCCACAATACCTGCCCAGACAGGAAGCGCGGCTGCCGCGAGTGCGACGTAGGTCCAAACGGCAATGAGGACTCCTATGCTGATGCCTAGCGCGACGAGCACGTCCATGTGCCACCTCCGGTCTAAGGGGTCTACATGGTCTGCGGGACCCTCCTCAGTTACCTCCGAATTCGGATTCTGGCAACGCCGCGAATTTCACGGTGATGTGTGCTCGTCAGCGCATGTAAGGTGGGCAGGTTCCTCTTGGTCCACTGGGCCATAGGGGAGGCAGGCTCAGTTAAGTGAATGCCCGGGGCGGGACTCGAACCCGCACGGGGTTGCCCCCAAGGGATTTTAAGTTCGTTAGCCTAGCTGAACCAACAGACACCAAAAGTACCACGGTGCACTAGGGCAAGAGGTTAGCCGGTGCGCCGTGTCTATTGATAGCAGGTTGCTTCCCGCGGTCAGGGGCACAGTCGGGGCACAACCGGATTATTTGGCTTGTCGATGCCTAAGCCTTACCCCGGGGTGAAATGTAGCAACCTGCACGTTTTCAGAGGAATAGATGTGCAGGCTGCCCGTGGGGAGGACCGAAATTGTGCAGGATGTTCGGATCAAGTTGGCACAGAAATTCGCACACACATATGAGTGCAACTCCACACTCACGTCCCACAGACCTTAAGCCCTGGTGGGCTAACGATGCGGCAGGCGGTCCTGCACCTCGGGCATCACGGCCTCAGGGCCTAGGCTCGCTGGATAGGCGCGCTCGAGCGCCTGAAGCGCCTCGGCCACGTACCGCTGGAGCTCGGGGTCCGCGTGCCGCCAGGTGTCCAGGACGAACTGGTATCCTCGGGTCGCCCGCTCCCGCTCGCCCAGCCGCTCCGCCGCCCGCGTCACGTCCAACGAGCGGATGACCACGGTTACCCGTGGCATCGGTGCCAGCCGTGACACTTCGCGCACCAAACCGGGAGCGTCATTGTTCCTCGTCTCCGGATAACAAGAATTGCTGGAGCGTACAACATTTTGGTCTAGTCGGCTCAAGTACTTATACCCCAACAATATACGCAGTGGTCAAGACTCGCAGTACGCAGCGATTCTGAGCAAAATTGCCGCGTTTTGCGAACGCTCCAGCTTGCGCGAACCATGTCAACCAGCGCCACGAGGTGGAGATCGACGAGCATCAAAAAGAACGGGAACGCCGTGCTGGCCGTCCCCGTGTAAGCCTGTCTGCGACTAGAGGTCAATTTCCAGATGAACAGCATAGCGCCACACCAGCCGCTCCGGGTGTTCCGGCGACTGCTTCGGTCGCTATCGGACAGCCAGTGCTGCCGTGTGCGAAGTTGGGATCTGATGCGCGGCCGGGGTACGCTGGCCTACGCCGCCTTTGATCTGCTCTGGCTCAACGGACGAGACCTCCGCAGCCAGCCGCTCACGCGGCGCAAGAAGAGCCTCGAGCGGCTCATCCCCACCTCCGCCGGTCCGCTGAATCGTATGCCGTGCTTTGAGAAAGATGGGCGGAGTTGTTTGAAGCGGCCTGTCGACTGGACCTGGAGGGGATCGTGGCGAAGCGGAAGCGCGATCCTTACGGCACCGAGACGCCGTGGTACAAGATCAAGAACCCGACCTATACTCAGTCCGAAGGGAGACGCGAGCTGTTTGAGCGGGTGCGATGACCTGGGAACCCACCACTGTTAGCTGCTAGTCTACCCAATCCGGGAAGTCCTCCAGACCCGGTGAGTCGGTTAGTTGAACTAGCCCGGACCCATCTACATTGATTCTGAGTAGGTCGCTACCATCAGTGAACGCAATCATAGTGCCATCAGGTGACCAGTCCGGCCTGTGCTCCTCACCCGCCCTGGTGGTCAGTCGCTGTAGTCCGGTGCCGTCTGGGTTTATCAGATACAGCTCCCCCTCCACACCGTCGCGGGTGCTTCGAAACACGAGTCTCGTACCATCGGGCGACCAGGCCGGCTCGATGCCATCCGACTGTAGATCCGTCAAGTTCCTCTGGTTGGACCCATCAGCGTTCATTAAGAAAATCTCGGCGTCTCCAGTGCGCGTCGAGAGGAAGGCAATTGTCGATCCATCAGGTGACCACTTAGGCCAGAGGTCTGATCCCGACGCTGTCGTGATCCGCTGTTCATTGGAACCATCAGCGTCCATTAGGTAGATCTTAAGGTCGTTATCCCGATAGCTCACAAAGGCAATTGTAGAGCCGTCCGGTGACCAGCTTGGATGCAAACCGCTATCATCTGTCAACTGGATAGGGTTTGATCCATCCGCGTTCATAACAAAGATTTGCTCGACGCCTGCTTGGAACCTGGTGAAGGCAATTCGCGTTCCGTCGGGTGACAATACGGGGTTCAATTCTTGTATATCAGGGGTAGCGGTGAGCTGGCTTCGATTTGAACCATCTGCATTCATGATGTACAGATCGGTGCGATCAACACCAGTGACGTTTCCGCTGAAAAGAATTCGGCCGGTAGCCTGGACGACCGTGCAGGTAATAGCGAAGGTTACCACATTGGTTTCGCCGGGCGTCACAGTCACTGAGACTGGATTGGACAAGCTGCCAAGCGAGCAGTTGCTGGCGATATCGCCAAGCATTACGCTGTGGTCCCCCGCACTGACCCCGGTGATCGGAAGCGTCGAATTGGCTCCTATAGTTTGGCCTGTCCCGCCATCGATGGAGATGGTATAGCCGTTGGCATCCGCGTTTTCACCAGTCGTCGTTGTCGTGACGGCAATGCTACCGGCCTCTGCAGCACAAGTAACATTGAACGTGGTTTCGACAGTCTCACCTGCATCGACATTGACGGTGCGAGAGTTATCCCCTTCGACCGTGCAGTTTCCAGCCACCCCGTCCAGCAGCACCGTGTGACCACCGCTGGCCAGATTCTCGAACGTCACGCCGCCATTGACATCGATGATCTCGGCCGGACCGGCGTCAATGCTCACGCTGTAGCCGTCAGGGTCTGCAGGAGAGCCACTGGTGGCAACGTTGACCTGGATGGCGGTCTCAGAGGTGCCTATTCCTGATGGATCGTCATCGCCGCAGGCGGAAAGTGCAGCACCGCAGAGGCCAAGCAGGGCCGCAAAGCTGGGGAGCTTTCCGTGGATGGCGGGCATGTGGATCTGAGGGCTGATGGGTGGAAGTGCTAACGGTGCGAGGTCACAACTTGGGTAGTTGCTCTGCCTACCTTACGGTCCCGGTACACACATCGTCAAGAAGACCGTAGCGAGACTACATTCGAAGCATACCGTACAGTCGGCGCAACCCGGATTTTGCGAGGGTTCTATTCGGCTTTCGTGCAGATTACGGCATCCCGTACCGCTCCCAGAACGCGACCGACGCGGACTTGTCCTGCTCGGTAATCTCGGCCTCGTCGTAATTGTCCTGATCGGCATTGGTGCTCATTGGAGCACATAGCTGGAGCGGCGGCTCGGGCAAGTCATCCCTTACGTGTTCCACCGCAACGGCCGGCCGATCCGCAGCTATCACAATGCCTGGTGGGCAGCCTGTAAGCGGGCCGCAATAGTAAAGCGCGGTAACCTCGAGACCGTCGTCCGTCCGCACCTACTTGACCGGACTCCGCACGACTTCCGCCGCACCGCGGCCCGAAACCTCATCCGGGCCGGAGTCCCTCAGCACGTGGTGATGAAGCTCTGCGGCTGGAAAACCGATGCGATGTTCCGGCGCTATGCCATCGTGGACGAGACGGACCTCCGGGACGCAGTAGCAAAGCTCGCAGCTCAGGGAAGTCCGAAGTACCCTTCGGCAACTAAAATGGGAGCTTGACGATGGAGTGGTTGATTTGGGGAGCAGAGTTTGCAGGCACAACAGCAGTTGAGATCCGGCTAGATCCCCTTCCGGACTCTATCAAAGAAGAAATCCTCGACGATCTGGGGGCCCTGATTGGCTGGCCTTGTACAACTGCGACAGAAACTGGAGAGTGCTCGCGGCTGGTCCTTTCAATACCCACTTCGCGTTCTCGAACGTGCAGGCCCCTACGATGGCACCCGCTTCACCCCTGACCACTATTCGACAGTTTCTGAAGGTACATCCGGTGAAGACATTTCCGTCTAATAGGATTTCTTGGTTTTCAAACGTTTTGTCGCGGTGTTCCATTGGGAGTTACTCCTGACCGAGACAGCAGGAGGGGCACAATGGGGGCACAATCAGCGGCGAAAGCCGCGAAGGGCGGCGAGATGATGCTCTAAGTCATTGCGGTGTAAGTGCCCGGGGCGGGACTCGAACCCGCACGGGGTTGCCCCCAAGGGATTTTAAGTCCCTTGCGTCTACCGATTTCGCCACCCGGGCCCGAGTGGCGAAATATACCGCGTCATCCGGAAATCGTATCCCGCCGTACGCCGGGAGCAGCCCGAGTACTCCAACAAACCGGCGGGTGACCAAACCGTCCGGTAAACTCACCCGCGACTTCCGCGATGATGCGGCGATCCTGCGCGGCAGGTGCCAGGACAACGACGGCTCCTCCCCACCCTGCACCGGTGAGCCGCGCCCCATAAGCGCCGTGTCTCACCGCGGTTTCCACGATCAAATCCGCCTCGGGAATGGTAGACTCGTAGTCGTAGCGCAGCGACTGGTGCCCGGCCACCAGGAGCAGGCCCAGCGCCTCGAGATCCCCCCCTGCCAGAGCAAGAGCCGCCAAGCGAGTGCGGGCCGTTTCAGTCACCACATGGCGGACCCGCGGCACCAGCGGCGGCGGAAGCCGGCGCTCCGCCTCGGGAAGGTCGGCCGGGCGGAGCTGAGCCAGGTAGCGAAGCCCAGGTCGCCACTCCTGGCAGAAGGCCAGCGCCTCCTCACACTCCCGGCGCCGCCGGTTGAGCGATCCACCTGTCAGACGGTGTGACACACCGGTCTCCACAATCCAGAGCCGGCCCGGAAAGGGTACCTGCTGGAGCGTGCCGTCTGCGGTCTCGAACAGGAGAGCTGTGGCGCGCTGTCCATGGGCCGCAATGGTCTGGTCCATGCGACCGCAGCGCACCCCGACCTGATGGTACTCGGCCCGGAAGGCAACTTCCGCCAGCTCGGCCGGCGAGAGCCGCCGGCCTGCCAGCAGGCTGAGCGCTTTGGCGGCAGCTACCGTGAGCGCCGCAGAGGAGGAGAGTCCGGCTCCGATCGGCAAGCTGGTGGCAACGGTA
>Ga0209382_10005951_pt1 | contig 15750 bp, 11 predicted proteins | sample SoiMetdeltSBSDD5_FD_187599 | JGI IMG/M metagenome (GOLD analysis project Ga0209382, IMG submission 187599) | Bulk soil microbial communities from a Populus tree surrounding site in Tennessee, USA - Soil MetaG P. deltoides SBSDD5 (SPAdes) (version 2) | ecosystem: Environmental > Terrestrial >...
TCGCTGCGCTCGGAGACGCGCGGCGCGACGAGACCCCACCACGCGATGCGGGCGTAGCTCGGGAAAGCAGACGCCAGCAGACTCAGACGATGTAGCAATCCGGGTCGATCCTCTGAGCGTCGCTCGCCTTTCGGCTCGCTGTGCGCGCGGCCCGAAGGGCCGCGCTTACTCGATGATTTTGTTCAGGGGATACTCGACGATGCCGCGGGCGCCGGCCTCGCGCAGGCGAGGCAGCAGCTCGGTGGCCTTGCGCTCTTCGATCACGGTGTTGATCGCGACCCAGCGCGAGTCGGCGAGGTCGGAGATCGTCGGCGTGCCGAGGGCAGGCAGGATCTCGACGACGGCGTCGAGGTGCGCGCGCGGCACGTTCATCATGAGGCCCACGCGATCGGCAGCGCGGATCGCGCCGCGCAGCAGCAGCGCGATGCGCTCGAGCTTCTGGCGGGTCCACGGATCCGCGCACGATTTGCGGTTTCCGATCAGGCGCGGCGTGCTCTCCATCACGACGTCGAGCACGCGCAGCTGGTTCGCCCGCAGCGACGAGCCCGTCTCGGTGACGTCGACGATCGCGTCGGCGAGCAGCGGCGGCTTGACCTCCGTTGCGCCCCAGGAGAACTCGACCTGCGCGCGCACCCCGTGCTTGCGCAAGTAGGCGCGGGTCAGGTTCACGATCTCCGTGGCGACGCGCTTGCCCTGGAGGTCGCGCGGGCTCTTGATCTTCGAGTCCTCCTTGACCGCCACCACCCAACGCACCGGGTTGTAGTTCGGCCAGGGGGCGACCAGATCGGCCAGCTGCTTGACGCTCGCGCGGTTCTCGAGCGTCCAGTCGATGCCCGTGATGCCCGCGTCGAGCACGCCCTGCTGGACGTAGCGCGCCATCTCCTGCGCGCGGATCAGCACGCACTCGATCTCGGGATCGTCGATCTTCGGGTAGTACGAGCGCTCCGCGATGCGCAGGTCGTAGCCCGCGCGCTTGAAGAGCATCTCGGTGGTGTTCTGCAGGTTGCCCTTCGGCAACCCGAGCCGCACTCGTCTGGCGCTCCGCACAGCCATCATCCCCTCGGCCCGGCGCGCCCGGGAAAAGGCCGGCGAGCCTACCGGGGTGCGAGTTCGGCCGCCAGACGATCTCGCAGCGGCGCGAGCTCGTCGAAGGCGGGACCGCGCGTGTAGCGCGTCTCGCGACGCCCCTTCGCGTTCTCCTCGGCGGGCGCCCGCGCGAGGATGCCGCGCTGCTCGAGCCATTCGATCGCGGTCGCGAAGGCCACCGGATTGCTGGCCTCGTCGAGGCCGACCTCGCCGACGAGCTCCGCCCGCTCGAAGTGCTCGCGCGCCGAGCGCACCAGCTCCTTGCTCGAGACCGGGCCCTCGAGCGAGAGCGCCGCGGAGAACGCCGCGAAGTACGACTCGCACAGCGGACGCGTGAGCTCCGCCAGGAAGCGCAGCTCGGACACGCCCTCGTCGGTGGCGCGCCAGCGCAGGCCCTCGTGCGCGATCCAGCCGCAGCGCGCGAAGTGGTCGACGAAGCCCGGCACGTGGGCCGCCAGCACCTCGCCGCGGTTCACGAACAGCTCGCGGCCGAAGAGCGCGAGCCAGAGCGTGAGGTCCTCCTGCAGGCGCTCCGCGCCGGCGCCGCGCAGCAGCGAGCGCGCCAGGAAGCTCGGCGCCGCCAGGAAGTGCAGCACCGAGTTCCGGTAGAGGTCGAGCGCGCGCCGCTTGCCGGGCTCGAAGTAGAGGATCTCGCCGCGCGGGTCCTCGGAGCGGGCGATCAGGTCCATGCGCAGGAGCGCCGCGATGGAATCGCCGAAGTCGCCGACGTCGCGCGATAGCTCCGGCGTGAGCCGCACGTCCATCAGGCGCAGGAGATCCACGATCTGCTGCATGCGCCGCACCAGCTCGGCGCGGAACAGCCCGCGGTGTCGCTCGCCGAGCAGTGCGCAGGACGCGACCGCCGTGGCGCTCGCAGCCATCGCCCAGTTGATGCGCTCGACGATGCGCGTGCCGATCTGCTCCACGAAGGCGCGCCGCTCCGCGGCGATCTCCGGCGTCTCGGGGCCCTTCCAGCGCTCCGCGTTCGCGCCGAGCGCGTCGCCGAGCGAGATCGGCTCGCCGAAGTTCACGAACACGCTGCCGAAGCGCCGCGACAGGAACTTCCGCGCGCGCATCAGCCCGAGCATGCTCTCCTTCTGCTTCTCCTCGCCCTCGAGCTCGCCGACCATCGCGCCCTCTTCCACCAGGCGCTCGTAGGAGATCGCGATCGGCACGAAGAAGAGATCGCGCCGGCCGCTGGCGAGGAAGGCCTCGAGATTCCACGAGAGCATGCCGAGGCGCGGGGTCAGCGAGCGGCCGGTGCGCGAGCGCCCGCCCTCGATGAAGAACTCCTGCGTGAAGCCCTCGCGGATCAGGTGGGCGACGTAGGCGCGGAACACCTCCTTGTAGAGCGGGTCGTCGAAGGAGGTGCGCAGGAAGAAGGCGCCCGCGCGCCGCCACAGGTAGCCGAACGGGCCGAAGCCCATGTTCTCGCGCGCCGCGATGTGCGGCGGGATCAGGTGCTGCGCGTAGAACATGAGCGAGAGGATGATGAAGTCGAAGTACGAGCGATGGCTCGGCACCAGCACGACGGGGTGCTGGCGCGCGTATTCGGCGACCTTCTCGATGCCGCTCTGCTCGATGTTCACGAAGAGCCGGTTCGTGACGGCGCCGACCACCCAGTCGAGCAGCGCGAGGAAGGTGGAGTTCATGTTCGCGGCGATCTCGCCGAACATCTCCTCGGCCTCCGCGCGCGCCTGCTCCGGCGAAGACCCGCGCGCCTGCGCGCGCTCGCGGATCGCCGCGCGCACCGACGCCTGGCGCAGCACGATCTGCTGCACGCGGTGCAGCGGCTGGAGCACCGGCCCCTCGACGACCCGCTCCTCGCGGTAGAGCGCCGAGAGCACGCGACGCCGCAACCACGGTGCGACCAGCGCCAGCCCCTCCGTCTCGCGCGAGCTCGCTTCGGCGCGCACGTCGATCGGGTCGAGCACCTTCACGTGCAGCCCGCGATAGGTGGTGAGGAACGACACCACCTTGGCGACGTCGGAAGGCCGCGTCGGCGCGCCGTACGAGAGGTTGAGGAAGCGGCGCGGCGCGCGCGGCCCCTTGCGCCAGAAGAGCGCGAGCGGCACGACGTGGACGGGCCGCTCCGCCTGCTCGGCCGCGCGCACGACTTCCGAGAACAGGTCGCGCTCGAGCTTCGCGTGCGCGACCGCGCTGCGGCGCCCGCGCAGCTGCGCCCGCAGGCTCGCCGTGCGCAGGAACAAGAAGAACGAGCCGCCGCCGAGGGTCAGCTCACGCGCGTACTCGCGCGTCCGCACGAGCTCGATGTCCTGGGGCACGCCGCGCGGGCGTTTCCACAGGATGCGCAGCGCCTCGAAGAACGGCCGGTAGTACCAGAAGCGGATGCCGTTGGCGAAGCTCGAGAGGCGCAGCCCCTCGCGCAGGAACAGCACGTTGAAGAGGAAGTAGTCGAGCCGGCTCGCGTAGCGCATCACGTACACCACGCTGCCCTGCTCTTCGAGCTCCCGCAGGCGCGCGACGGTCGCGTCGTCGAGGTCGAAGTGGCCGAAGAAGCGCCGCGCGAAGAAGCGGAAGAAGACGTTGAAGCGCTCGGCCATCGCCGAGAGCAGATCCACCTTCTGCGCGGGCCGCGGGTCCTGCGGCAACGGGGCCGGCGACGGCGGCGCGAAGCTGGCGCGCTGCGCGTCGCGCGGATGCGCGGGCGTCTCCGCCATGGCGGCAGAGCTTAACCGGGGCCCAAGCCCCGGCAATTCTTGCCTGGCTTCAATCCTTCAGGAGGATCCCGCCGGGCTTCATCTGCGCGGCGATCTCCTGGGCCGTCCACAGGCCGCCTGCGTCCTTCTTGCTCACGCCCTCGGCCGTGACCATGCGCATCTCGGCGATCTTGCCGCCGCCGACGAAGTACGTCTTGCCGGTGTACTCCTTCGCGAGATCGCTCGAGAGATACACGACGAGCGGCGAGACCAGCTTCGGGTCCATGCGCGCCTTCATCGACTCGTCGCTCATGCCGGCCAGATCCTCGGTGAGGCGCGTCAGCGCGACCGGAGCGAGGATGAACACGCGGATGCCGTACTTCTGGCCCTCGATCGAGAGGCAGCGCGAGAAGCCGAAGATGCCGGCCTTGGCCGCGCCGTAGTTGCACTGGCCGAAGTTGCCGTTCAGGCCGGACGTCGACGACGTGTTGATGATGACGCCGCCCTGCGCCGCGTCCTTCAGGTGCTTGTACACCGCCCAGCTGACGCAGTAGGTGCCCTTCAGGTGCACCTTCACGACGATGTCCCACATGTCCTCGGTGGTGTTGGCGAAGGACTTGTCGCGCAGGATGCCCGCGTTGTTGACCAGGATGTCGACGCGGTCGAAGGCCTTCAGTGCACCCTTCAGGATGCGGTCGCCGCCCTCGACGGTGGAGACGTCGTCGTAGTTGGCGGCGGCCTCGCCGCCCGCCTTCTTGATCTCCTCGACGACCTTGTCGGCCATCGAGTGCGCACCAGCGCCGCTGCCATCGCGCGCGCCGCCGAGGTCGTTGACCAGCACCGCCGCGCCTTCGCGCGCGAGGGCGAGAGCGTGTTCGCGGCCGAGTCCGCCGCCTGCGCCCGTGACGATCGCAACCTTGCCTTCGAGCAGACCCATTGGGGGGTTCCTCCGACGCGCACACTAACGGAGCGCGGAGCCGCGGATCAAGTGGGCCGCTAGTCGAAGAGGATGGTCCGGAGGCGCGCGAAGGGCTTGAAGCCCAGGCCCTCGTAGAGGGCGCGCGCGGCGTCGTTGCCGTCGACGACGGAGAGCTGCACGTGCTCCGCGCCGACGTCGAAGGCCTCGCGGCAGAGCGCCGAGGTGCCCGCCGCGGCGAAGCCGCGTCGGCGCGCGCGCGGCCAGGTGTAGACGCCCTGGAGGAGCCAGCCCTGTGGCCGGCGCACGTCGGCGTAGCCGACGAACACCACACGTCCGCCCGACTCGACGACCCGTGCGCGCGGTACGCGGCCCTGCACCCAGCGCCGGAAGCTGCGCGCGTCGCCGTAGAAGGGATCGGGTCGGCCCTCCTCGCGCAGGCTCTCGCGCGCGGCGAACACGAGGTCCTCGAGATCGCCGGCTCTCGCGCCGCGCACGCTGGCGCCGCGCGGCGCGTCCGCGAGTCGCGCGGCGTCGGCGCAGAGCGAATAGGCCGTCTCGAGCCGGTCCACCACGGCTTGGCGGCTGCGCCGGCGCGAGAGATGGAACCAGAGCAGGTCGACGGAGGGCTGCGTGCTCTTGACCAGGCCGATGCCCATCGGGTCGAAGAGCGTCGCGAGCTCCGCGAGCGTCTCCGGCTGGATCTGCGCGTCGAGCACGGCGCTCGGACGCAGCGCGGCGACGCCGACGATCTCGCCGCTGCGGCGCGCGACCGCAAGCTGCGGCGCCAGCTCGCCCGCGCCCGGCTGTGCCCCGTAGCGCTCCACCAGGTCGAGGAGCAGCAGATTCTCGCGGGCGTGGCGCGCCAGGTACGCGAGCACCTCCGCGCGCTCCGCCGGAACGAGCATTCGCGCGACGATCGGCCGCGGCATCTCCTCCTACTCGATCACCGCGAGGACCGCGCCCTCCTCGATGCTGTCGCCCTCGCGCACCCGAATCTCGGAAACCCTTCCGGCACACGGCGATTCCACCGGGATCTCCATCTTCATCGACTCGAGGATGAGCAGCACGTCTTCCTCGCGGACCTCTGCGCCGACCTGCGTCTCGATCTTCCACACGTTGCCCGCGATCTGCGCCTCGACCTCGACCGCCATGCGCCCTCCCCGTTTCCGTCGGCCCAGCATAGCCCTGAGGCGCTACTCTGCGCCCCGTCGTGTTGGAGACCTTGACGAAAGGTTTCGGCGCCGCGCGCGAGCGGCTGTCCGGTGTGCGCGAGCTCAGCGAGGAGAACGTCTCCGAAGCGCTGCGCGACGTGCGCATGTCGCTGCTCGAGGCCGACGTCGACCTCTCGGTCGTGCGCGATTTCCTCGAGCGCGTGAAGCAGAACGCGCTCGGCTCGCAGGTCGAGACGCGCGTGCGCGACGCGGCGGGCCGCGTGATGCGCGTCTCCCCCGGCCAGCACTTCGTGAAGGCGTGCCACGACGAGCTCGTCGCGCTGATGGGCCCCGTCGACACGTCGCTGGTCAAGGCGGACGGCCGCACCAGCGTGATGCTGGTCGGGCTCCAGGGCGTCGGCAAGACGACGGTCGCCGGCAAGCTCGCGCGCCGGCTGCAATCCCAGGGCAAGCGCCCGTTGCTGGTCGCTGCCGACGTGCAGCGCCCCGCCGCAGCGGAGCAGCTCGAGCAGCTGGGGAAACGGCTCGAGGTTGCGGTCGTGCGCGGCGGCGCCGGCGACACACCGGTCGCGATCTGCGGAACCGCGCTCCAGCGCGCGCGCGACGAGGGCTTCGACGCGATCGTCTACGACACCGCCGGCCGCCTCGCGATCGACGACGAGCTCATGAGCGAGCTCCAGCAGATCACGGGCCTCGTGCGCCCGGCCAACACGCTGCTGGTGTGCGACGCGCTGATGGGTCGCGACGCGGTGACCGTCGCCAAGGCTTTCAGCGAGCGCCTGAAGCTCGATGGACTCATCCTCACCAAGCTCGACGGCGACGCGCGCGGCGGCGCAGCACTCGCGGTGAAGTCGGTCACCGGCGTCCCGATCAAGTTCCTCGGCACGGGCGAGGCGCTCGAGCGGCTCGAGGAGTTCCGCCCCGAAGGACTCGCCAGCCGCATCCTCGGCATGGGCGACATCGTCGGGCTCGTCCAGGACCTCGAAGGCGTCGTCGATGCCAAGGAGGCCGAGGAGGACGCGGAGCGCATGCTGCGCGGCCGCTTCGGCCTCGACGATCTCCTGAAGCAGCTGCGCGCGATGAAGAAGCTCGGTCCGCTTCGCGAGATCGTCGCGAAGCTCCCCATGATGGGCGGGCTCGCGGAGCAGGTGGACGACGGCGAGCTCGTGAAGGTCGAGTCGCTGATCCGCTCGATGACACCGGACGAGCGGAAGCGGCCCGACATCATCGACAAGAGCCGCGCTGCGCGGATCGCGCGCGGCAGCGGGCGGCGCAGCAAGGACGTGCGCGAGCTGGTCACGCGCTTCGAGCAGATGCGCGAGATGATGGCCACGCTCGGCTCCAAGGGCGGCCTGCTCTCGCGCATGTCGGGGCTCGGCGACCTGGCGGGCGCAGGTGGCGTGAACCCCGCTCTGCTCGGCGGCGGCGGGATGGGCGCCGGCCTCGGCGCGTCGCTCTCGCGCCGCGATCTGGCGCGCCAGCGCTCGGGCAAACGCGACAAGCGAAAGCAGGCGCGCAAGGCGCGCAAGAAGAACCGCAAGCGATAGTCGGGGCCGGGGGCTCCGATCCGACCCGTACAGGAAGAGAGATGGAGCCCCGCGGGGGTCGCGAGCCTCCGCACACAGGTTTCGGAGGTAGGTTGCCGATTCCCATCAGATCCATGCGCCGTGCCGCCGTTGCCGCAGTGTTCGTGTTCGCAGCCGCCGTCTCAGCCGTCGGTGAGGAGCTGCTGCCGAAGCCGGCCACCCTGGAGCCGGCGGTCCGCTTCTGGACGCGCGTCTACACCGAGGTCGACTCCGGATCCGGTCTGCTGCACGACGCAGAGAATCTCGACGTCGTCTACGACGTGCTCGAGGCCCCGCGCAGCGTCTCGAGCCGCACCCGCGAGGCGCGCATCGAGCAGGCGAAGTCGCGCATCCGCGCCGCACTGCGCAGCCTGGCATCGGGCCGACGCACTGCGCTGTCGGGCTACGAAGCCGAGGTGCTCGCGCGCTGGCCCGCGGGCGTCAGCAACGCGACGCTGCAGAACGCGATCGAGAACGTGCGCTTCCAGCTCGGCCAGGCCAACCGCTACCGCGACGGACTGATCCGCTCCGGTGCGTGGCGCGGCTACATCGAGCAGGTGATGGTCGAGCACAGCGTGCCGGTGGAGCTCGTCGCGCTCCCGCACGTCGAGTCGTCGTTCAATCCCGACGCCTATTCGCGCGTGGGCGCGGCGGGCCTGTGGCAGTTCACGCGCTCGACCGGCCGGCTCTTCCTGCGCGTCGACGACGTGCTCGACGAGCGCCTCGACCCGCACCGCGCGACGATCGCCGCCGCGCGTTTGCTGCGCAAGAACCACGACCTGACGGGCGCCTGGCCGCTCGCCATCACGTCGTACAACCACGGCGCCGGCGGCATGCAGCGCGCCACGCGCATGCTCGGCACGCGCGACATCGGCCGCATCGTGCGCGAATACCACAGCCGCACCTTCGGCTTCGCGTCGCGGAACTTCTACGCCTCGTTCCTCGCCGCGCTGCACGTCGACCGCAACGCCGCGCGCTACTTCGGCGCCATGCGCCTCGATTCTCCGGTCGCCTACGACCGCGTGGAGCTCACCCACTACTACCCCGCGCGCAGCCTTTCGCGCGCGCTCGGCCTCGACCTGGACATGCTGCGCGAGCACAATCCCGCGCTGCGCCCGTCGGTGTGGCAGGGCTCGAAGTACGTGCCGCGCGGCTACGCGCTGAAAATTCCGCGCGGGACGCTCGCGGAGTCCCCGACGCAGCTGCTCGCGATGGTGCCGGAGTCGGAGCGCCTCGGCGTCCAGCACCGCGACCGCTACTACCGCGTGCGCAGGGGCGACACGCTCTCGCGCATCGCCTCGCGCCACGGAGTGCGCGAATCGCAGCTGGTCGAGGCGAACAACCTGCGCAGCCGCAACCGCATCCACCCGGGTCAGGTGCTCGTGCTGCCCGAGACCGGACCGGTCGTCGCGTGGCGCGAGCCGGACGCCCCGGCGACGCCGGAGCCGAGCCTCAGCGCGCTCGGCGCGGAGCCGGAGGCGACGCCGGAGGGCGGTCTCTACACGGTCCGCCGCGGCGACACGCTCTGGTCGATCGCACGGCGCTTCGGCACGACGCAGCGCGAGCTCGCGCACGCGAACGACCTCACCAGCAAATCGCGCATCCAGGCAGGCCAGACCCTGCGCATCCCGGGCGGCGAGCAGGTCGTCGCATCTGCGTCGGAGCCGGTCCTGCCGACGGCGAGCCCGACGCCGGAGCCGCCGCTCGCGGAGGCGACGCAGGCAGCCGCCGTGATCGCGGCGACGCCGCCTGCTCCGCCCGCTCCCGCTCCCGCTCCTGTCGTGCCGGAGCCGGTCGCCGAGGTGCCGCCCGCGCCCGCGCCGGACGAAGTCGCGCCCAAGACCGTGACGGCTGCGACCGTGCAGCCCGCGCCGCCGCCGCACGCGGACGCCGCGTTGCAGACGCCGCTCTTCGGCCCGCTCGCGCACGACGCCGACGCGCCCGATCCGGCCAGCGCGCTCGAGCTCCAGAAGGGCGGCGAGGTCGAGAGCGCGGAGGACGAGTCGCTGCCCGAGGTGACGGCTGCGCTCGCGGCAGAGCCCGAGGCGACGGCCGTGCCGACGACCTCCGATCCCTCGGACTACGAGGTGCACGCGGACCAGCGCATCACGGTGCAGGCGGCCGAGACGCTGGGGCACTACGCCGAGTGGCTCGAGGTCGGCGCGAGCACCCTGCGCGCCAAGAACAACCTGCGCAGCAAGCAGCCGCTCGTGATCGGCCGCAAGGTGAAGCTCGACTTCCGGCGCGTGACGCCCGAGGAGTTCGAGCGCCGCCGGCTCGAGTACCACCGCACCCTGCAGTCCGAATTCTTCGATCACTTCGCGGTGACGGGCACCGAGCAGCACGTGCTCCAGAAGGGCGAGACGCTCTGGTACCTGGCCGCGCGCAAGTACCGCGTCCCCGTGTGGCTGCTGCGCCAGTACAACCCGGATCTCGACTTCGGCGCGCTCCAGACGGGCGCCCCGATGGTCGTGCCGACGATCGAGCCGCGCGCCGAGGCGGCACCGCCGGCCGAAGGCCCCGGATAATCAGACCTGGAACACGGCTTCGTCGGGGAGCCGGATCGCCGTGAGCCTCCCGCCGTAGACCGCGCCGGTGTCGATCCCGATGCTCCACGGCAGGTTCCAGCGCACCTCGAAATCCGCGCTCGGCGTGTGCCCGTACACGACGGTGACGCCGAGCTCGTGGGGCAGATCGAGGGTGGCGCGGTCCCAGAGCAGGTCCTCGCAGCGGGCGCGCCGCATGGCGTAATCGAGATCGGTCTCGCAAAGCAGACCGCGCCCGAGCCCCGCGTGCACGAACAGGTAGTCGCCCTCGCGGTGGTGCAGGCGCATGTCGCGGAAGAACTCTCGGTGCCCGGCGGGCAGCTCGAACGCCAGCGGATCGGGGTTGGCCGCGTCGAAGTAGCCGTAGCTCGCCAGCGTGCGATCCCCGCCGTTGGCGAGGAAGGCATCGCCGCCGAAGTAGTGCTTGCCGCGCCAGCCGAGAAAGTCGAGGAACATCGACTCGTGGTTGCCGCACAGGAACACCGAGGGGTAGCGGCGCGCGTGCTCGATCAGCCGCTCGACGACGCCCCGCGAGTCGGGCCCGCGGTCCACGTAGTCACCCATGAAGACGAAGCGATCGCCGGGCTGGAGCGGCAGCGCGGCCAGCAGATCGTCGAGCAGCTCGCGCTCGCCGTGTATGTCGCCCACTGCGTAGAGCACGATGCCGCCCTCGGGGTGCTTTTCGGTCCGCGGGAGGGCTCTCTTGACGCGGGACTACGCGCGCAACGCGAGTTGCCCGCAGGCCGCCTGGATATCCGGCCCCCGGCTGCGACGCAGGGTCACCGTCATGCCGCGCGAGGCCAGCTCGCGCAGGAAGGCGTCGATCCGCTCCGGCGGCGGCGGGCCGTGCGGCGAGTCGGGATGGGCGTTCATCGGGATGAGGTTCAGCTTCGAGGGGATGCCGGCCAGCAGGCCGGGCAGCCGCCGCGCGTCGTCCAGCGAGTCGTTCACGCCGTCGATCAGGGTGTACTCGAAGAACACCGGGCGGCGTGCCGAGATCTGGGGCAGCGCCCTCAGCGCGCCGAGCAGCACGGCCAGCGGGAAGTGGCGGTTCTGCGGCACGAGCACATCGCGCACGGCGTCGGTCGTGGCGTGCAGCGAGACCGCGAGGTTCACCGGCACCGCGGCGAGCAGCGGCGCGAGACGCGGGACGATGCCCACCGTGGAGACCGTGACACGCCGCGGTGCCAGCCCGAACGCCTTCGGGTGGACCAGCAGCCGCGCCGCTTCCACGACCGCGTCGAGATTGAGCAAAGGCTCGCCCATGCCCATGAAGACGACGTTGCTGATCTCGCGACCCTCCGGCAGCAGCTCGCGCATGCGGCAGACCTGGTCGACGATCTCCGCCGCGCGCAGGTTGCGCGTGAAGCCCATCGCGCCGGTCGCGCAGAAGGAGCACGCCAGCGGGCAGCCGACCTGTGTCGAGACGCAGAGCGTCGTGCGCTCCTCCTCGGGGATCAGCACCGATTCGATCAGCGCGCCGTCGGCGCAGCGCAGCACAGCCTTCTGGGTGCCATCGGCCGCGCGCTCGTGCTTCGCCACGTCGAGCGCGCGCGTGCGCCAGCCCGCCGCCAGACGCTCGCGATCTTCGCGGCCGAGATCCGTCATCGCGTCCGGATCCTCGACGCCGCGCTGGTAGAGCCAGCCCGCGATCTGCTCGGCGCGGAACGGTCGCATGCCCTCGCGCGCGAGCCGCTCGCGCAGCGACTCGACCGAGTAGTCCTTCAGGTGGGGCTGTGCCGACACGAGGCGGAGCCTAGCGCTGACGCGTAAAGGGACGCGGGACGCTGACCGGGGCCGGCGCTCGGAAGAACATGGCGCGCGGAGCGCGCCGCAAGCGCCGAAGGCGCGCGCAGCGAGGCGCAGCCGAGCGGAGACACCGCTAGCGTGCGTCGTCCCCGACCCTGCGGTTGTAGTGGAAGAAGTGGAGCGGGCGGCCCTGCGCGCGCCACTCGGCTTCGTAGGCGGTCTGCGCCCGGCCTGCCTCCTCGCGCACGAAGGGCGCCGGAGCGTGCCGGTTCTCGAGCTCCGGCAGCTCACGCAGGACGGCATCGATCCAGAGCGCGTAGGACGCGTCGTCGGTCGCCAGGCGCAGCGAGCCCCCCCGTACGAGCCGCTGGACGAGCCGCGCCGCGAGATCCGGCTGAACGAGCCGGCGCCGCGCGTGGCGCTTCTTCGGCCACGGGTCCGGGAAATTGATCCAGAAGCAGGCGACACTCGCGTCGGGCAGCGCATCCTCGACGACCTGCTGCGCGAGGCCCTGCACCAGGCGCACGTTGCGGAGCGGACTCCGGGCCAGGCGCCGCGCCATCTTCACGCTGCGCTTGAAGGAGAGCTCGACGCCGACGTGCGCCTGCTCGGGGCTCGCCTCCGCCAGCCCGAGCAGGAACTCGCCGCGTCCGAAGCCCAGCTCGACGACGAGCGGCAGCGGCGCGGCGACGTCGCCCGCGAACAACGCCGGCCAGCCGCGCTCCGCGATCTCCGTGAGGCCCACACGCCGGTCCGGACCGGGAATGTCGAGCTTGAGCGCCCGGGTCAAACGCGCAGCCAGTGCAGCAGACTGCGCAGGCCGGCGAACGATGCCGTCCGCGGCAGCACGCGCAGCGCGGTGGACTCGCCGGCCGCGAGCCCCGCGCGGCGTCCCAGCTCGCGCAGCGCCTCCAGCGGTCCGCCGAGCGCGTCCACCAGGCCCTGCTCCAGCGCGCGCGTGCCGCTCCACACGCGTCCCTCCGCCGCGCGCGCGACGGCGTCGTGCGCGAGGTGGCGCCCGCGCGCGACGCGCTCGACGAAGGCCTCGTAGAGCGCGGCCATGCCGGTGCGGAGCGCGCTGCGCTCGTCGGCGCGCAGCGGACGCGCCTCGGAGAGCATGCCGGCGCGCGCGCCCCGCTCGACCCCGTCGCGTCCGACGCCGAGCTGCCGGTAGAGGTGCGAGAGGTCGAGCTTGCCGCCGACGACGCCGATCGAGCCCGTCAGGCTGCCGGACTCGGCGAAGATGGCGTCGGCCGCGCAGGCCAGGTAGTAGCCGCCGGACGCGGCGACGTCGCCGAGTGTCGCCACCACCGGCTTCTCGCGTGTGAGCCGCTCGACCGAGCGCCACAGGAGATCCGAGGCGAGCGCGTCGCCACCCGGGCTCTCGATGCGGAGCGCCACGCCGCGCACCTCCGGCGCCTCGCGCAGGCCGTCGAGGCAGGCGCGCAGCGTGTCGGCGGACACGCCGCGCAGCCCGCTGCCGCGCGAGATCGCGCCCTCGGCGACGACGTAGGCAAGGCCGGGATCCGCGCTGCCGCCGAGCTGGAAGGTGCTGCGCGGCCGCAGCGCCGCGTAGACGCGCGCGTCGACGCGGGGCGCGGCGCGCGGGCCGTCCGACCGCGCGGGTGCGAGCTCGGCCAGCGCCGCGTCGATCTGGTCGGGGTAGAGGCAGGCGTCGACGAGGCCCGCCTCCTGCGCCGCGCGTGCGACGAAAGGCCCCCGATCGACTAGCGCGCGCACGGCCTCCGGCGTGAGTCCGCGTCCCGCGGCGACGCCTTCGACGAGCGAGGCGAAGAGGTCGTCGAGCAGCGCCTCCTGCTGCTCGCGCTGCTCCGGCGACATGTCGCTGCGGGTCAGCACTTCGGCGGCGGTTTTGTGGCTGCCGATGCGCACGACGTCGGCGCGCACGCCGAGTCTCGAGAGCAGCTCGTGCAGGTAGAAGCTCTCGGCGCGCAGCCCCACGAGGTGCAGCTGGCCCGTCTCGGGCAGCCAGATGCGGTCGGCGGCGCTGGCCAGCAGCAGTCCCGAGGCGTCGAGCGACTCTGCGTGGACCGCGACGACTTTGCCGCGCGCGCGAAGTGCTTGCAGCGCGCGCCGCAGCGACTGCACGCCGCTCCAGCCAGACGGCGAGCTGCCGAGCTCGAGCAGCAGGCCGGCCACGCGCGGGTCGCGCGCCGCCGCGTCGAGCGCGAGCAACGCCTCGAGCAGGGAGCCTGGCGTCGCGCGGTCGCGCACGCGCGAGGAGAGCTCCGGGAGCGAGCCGTCGAGGCGCATGCGCAGGAAGAACGGCGCGCGCGGGAGCGCGTGGCGGGCGATCGCGGCGCGCAGCCCCTGTGCGCTGCGCGCGGCGAGTCGGCGCGCGGCGCGGCCGGGCCGCATCAGGCGCGCTTCCGCCGGCCCCGCAGGTAGTCGACCAGCAGGAACGAGCCGAGCTTCTCGGGGCTGGTGAAGAAGGCGCGCCCGCGGTTCACCTCGGTCATGCGCTCCACGAAGCCGACGAGCTCCGGCGAGTCGTCGAGCATGAAGGTGTTGATCGTGACACCCTGGCGGGTCACGCGACGTACCTGCTTCATCGTCTCGGCCACCGCGTGCGGCGACACGCCGCCGAAGCCCATCGGCCACTCGACCCGCAGCTCCTTGTTCCGGAAGTACGCCGTCGGCTGGCCGTCGGTCACGACGAGGATCTGCGGGCTCGTGGCCGGATGCCGCGCGATCAGCCGCTCGGCGATCATGAGCCCCTCCTGGAGGTTCGTGAAGGGGTCGCCCATGTCCCAGCTCACTTCGGGGAGCTGGCGCGGCGTCAGCTCGCGGGCGCGGGTCGAGAAGCCGACCACGAAGAAGTGGTCGCGCGGGTACTTCGTGCGCACGAGGTGATCGAGCGCGAGCGCGACGCGCTTGGCGGCCGGGAAGCGACCGGCCCAGGACATCGACCAGCTCATGTCGAGCAGCAGCACCGTGGTGGTGAGGCTCGCGTTGTCGCGCTCGCGCACCGCGAAGTCCTCGACCTTCATCCGAATCGGGCGCGCGAGCGGACGCCCCGGAGCCGCCAGCGCCTCCCGCTTCACCGCGTTCAGCAGGGTGCGCACGGGGTCGACGTCGAGCGGGTCGCCGAACTCGAAGGGCCGCGTTTCGTCGGGACGCGGCAGGCTGGCGCCACGCGCGTCGATCTCGTGCGCGCCCGGGCGGTCCTGGCGCAGGGCCGCGTAGACCTGCGCCAGCGCGTGCGCGCCGATCCGCCGGATCGCGCGCGGCGTGAGCTCCGGGTCGCTGCCGCGCAGATAGCCGGCGCGGCGCATCTCGCTCTCGAGGTCTCGCAGCATCACCAGCGAGCGGGCGGCGTCGTCGCCGAGCAGCTCGCGCAGCTCCTCGGGCGAGATCGTCTCGAAGTTCCCCTCGCGCAACGCGCGCACCATCTGCTCGAGCGCCTCGTAGCGCTCGCGGATCTGCTGGGCCTCCTCGTAGCCGGCGCTGCGCGGTCCGCGGAAGCGCTTGCCCTGCTTCGACAGGAAGTCCTCCAGCGCGCGCAGGCGCTCGAGCTCCTCGAGCAGCTCGGCGAAATCGCGGCCTGCGTCCTCGTCCTCGAAGCCGTAGTCGCGGAAGCGCGAGATGGCGTCGGAGAGGCGCTCGTCGCCGGCGTGGCGACGCGACTGGAAGTCGTTCATGCGCGACGACTCGAAGCCGTGTCGCTGGCGCAGCGCCTCCTGCTCGCGAGCGAGCACGTCCTCGAAGCGCTCGCGCAGCAAGTCGGTGGCGCGGTCCATGCGCACCTGCCGCTCGAGCGCCCGCATCTCGCTCTGCAGCTCCGAGATCAGCTCCTCGGTGCCCATCACGCGCATGTCGAGCCCGCCGAGCTCGAAGCCCGCGCGCCGCATCCACTCGAGCGCCTCCTGCGCCGACAAGCCCTCGAGCATCAGCTCGGAGAGCTTGTCGAGCGCCTGCCCCGCGTCCAGCGAGAAGGCCTGCTGGGTGCCGTCCCAACGGCTGTAGACCGCCGACTTCATCCGCGCCCGTAGCGCGCCGCGCCCGGTCCCTGCGACTTGTTGAGCTGGTTCG
>Ga0209382_10005952_pt1 | contig 15750 bp, 9 predicted proteins | sample SoiMetdeltSBSDD5_FD_187599 | JGI IMG/M metagenome (GOLD analysis project Ga0209382, IMG submission 187599) | Bulk soil microbial communities from a Populus tree surrounding site in Tennessee, USA - Soil MetaG P. deltoides SBSDD5 (SPAdes) (version 2) | ecosystem: Environmental > Terrestrial >...
ACATCGCCGCGTCGTTCCACGACCTGGAGCAGCAACGCGAGGAGCTGGCGGCGTTGCGGGACACGCGAAGCCATGTCGGGCGGTTCCTGACGCGGTACCGGCACTATGCCCGCGTCGCCGCCCGTCGTGCGGGGCGGGAACTACGCAGTGCGCAGTCCACGTACGACGAGATCGGTCGCCAGCTCGGTGCGGTCCGGGAGGAGATAGGGCGCGCGGGTGAGGCCGAGGCCGCCGTGACCGGGAGCCGGCGCGCGGTGCTCGACGAGCTTGTCGAGCTGAACGCCGCTCGCGAGGAGCTGGTCGCCCGGCCAGAGCTCAAGAGCCTCGATGACGCTCGACGCCTGGTCGAGCACACGGACAAGGTCGCCGCCGCCGCAACGGCACGTCGCGACCAGGCGGTGGCTCGCCGTGCGGAGCGCCAGCGGCGGTCTGACGAGGCGATGATCGCCGCTGAGCGCACTCGCAGCGGGGTCGGGCGGCTCCGTGCCGCCGTATCGGAGGCGGCCGCAGCCGCCGGCGTCAGCACCGGGCACGACGAGGCACTCGGCCCGCTCGCGCTGCCCGATGGCGCTACCGAAGCCGCTGTGGCCACCGCCGAACTGGCGCTCGGGGAGATCACCCGGCGTCGCCGGGACGGCGTGGCCCATGTCATCCGCCTCGCCGAGGAGTCTGATCGGTGCCGTAGCGCGCTCACGGCCGAACGACGCCTGCTCGGCGACCGTGAGGAGGAGCGGGACGCGGAGGCCGATCGCGCGGCAGCCGCAGCCGACGCAACAGAGCGGACGGCCCAGGCGTACCTCGACGACTGGCGCCGGTACGCGTCCGGTGCCACCGAGCTGCGCCTGCCGCTCCCCGACGAGCTGGATCTCGCCGGCTGGGCATCCACCGTGGACGGTGAGAACCCCGCAGTGGCGGCCCTGCGCGCCGCCCAGACCGAGGCTCATCACCGTCTCGCCGAGGCGCACGTGCTCGCTAACCAGACGCTCGTCGGGCGTCTCACCACGCTGGACGAGCTCGTCGACGAGCGTAGGAGACTGGAGGCCGGGCAGTCCGCGACGCCGCCCGCGCCGTACACCCGAACCGCAGAGCGCGGTGAGCTGGCCGGTGCTCCACTATGGAGAGTGGTGGACTTCGCGGCGGATCTGTCCGCCGCAGACCGTGCCGGGCTGGAGGCGGCCCTGGAGTCATCCGGGTTTCTCGACGCCTGGGTCACGCCGGACGGCTCGCTGCTGGATCCGGACACCCAGGATGTGCTCCTCACCGCGGACGTGCCCGCTCCTGGCCGTGGTCTCACCACGGTTTTGTGCCCCACCGTCGACACCAGCACCGAGATGTCGCCGGAGACGGTCGCCGCGGTACTCGCGGGTATCGGCTACGGCGAGTCGGACTGCGCGGCGTGGGTCGAGGCAAGCGGCCGCTGGCGTCTCGGTCCGCTGCGGGGTGCGTGGACGAAGCTGTCCGCGGAGTACGTTGGCGCGGGCGCACGGGAGCAGGCGCGGCGGCGACGGCTCGCCGTTCTCACCGAGGAGATCACGGCAGCCGAGGCGGAGGTAGCCGCCGCGCGCTCCGATCGAGCCGCCATCGAGGCCCGCCAGCGAACCCTCGCCGACGAGGTCGACAAGGCACCCTCTGACGACGCGCTGCGCGACGCGCACCGCACGGGCGCCGCGGCCGCCCGGGCTCTCGCCGCCGCGCAGGCCAGGGTCGCAGCACAGCGCGAGGCTGTCATGGCCGCCGTCGCCGCGACTGAGGGCGCCGACACCGCCCGGGACGAGGCGGCGCTCGCGCTCCACACGCCAACGGAACTCCCCGATCTGCGCGCCCTTCGGACCGCCGTCGAGGACTACCGGACCGCCGTGGTCCAGCTTCTCGCGGAGGTACGAGGGCACGTGGACCGGCTGGCGGCCGTGCACACCTGGGCGGACGAACTGTCGACGGCTGAGCACGACCTGCAGGCGGCGTTGTCCGCGCTGGCGGAGGCGGACGAGGCGGCCCGGGACGCCAACAGTCGACTGTCCACACTAGAGTCGTCGATCGGCGCGACGGTCGCGGAGCTGACCACCCGGCTCGCCGACGTGGTCGAGCGGATCCGGCGGTTGGACGCCGAGGCCGCGCGGCTGGGCACCGCGGAGCGCACCTTCCGCGACGCACGTGTCAAGGCCGAGGGTCGGGAGGAGGCACTGCGCGCGGACCTCGAGCGCGAGACCGACCGGCGAAATGCGGCGGTCCGCGGGTTCCAGAGGTTCGCGCGCACCGGGTTGCTCGCCACGGCCGCGCCGGAGCTGGACCTGCCGGCCACCGACGGCGAGTGGGCAGCCGATCCCAGCGTGCGTCTGGCCCGACGGGCCGAGCAGCAGCTATCCGACGTGGACGATAGCGACGAGGCATGGCGGCGGGCACAGGACGACATCGCCCGGCGCCATGCGGAGCTGGCGGAGTCTCTGTCGAGGCACGGGCACCACGCGGTCGCCGGACTGGACGATGGGCTCTTCGTGGCGACCGTGCAGTTCCAGGGCCGGGCACGCGCACCGGGCGAACTGGTCGACGTGCTGGACAGCGAGGTCGCGTACCGGGACCGCATGCTCACCGCCAAGGAGCGCGAGCTCATCGAGGAGCATCTCATCAACGATGTCGCGAGTACGCTCCAGGAGCTCATCAGCGATGCCGAGCAGCAGCTCACGGCGATGAACGCCGAGCTGGCCGACCGCCCGACCAGCACCGGCATGCGCCTGCGGCTGCGATGGGAGCCGCGCCCGGACGGTCCGGCGGGGTTGCCCGAAGCCCGGGCCCGGCTACTCAGGCAGCACGCAGAGCTGTGGTCGCCGGAGGACCGGGCGGCCGTTGGAGACTTCCTCCAGGTGCAGATCGAGACGGAGCGCAACCGCGACGAATTCGCCACCTGGGGTGACCAACTGCGCCGGGCGTTGGACTACCGGGCATGGCATCGGTTCGTCATCGAACGTTGGCAGGACGGACGGTGGCGCCCGGCGACCGGGCCAGCGTCGGGTGGAGAGCGCGTTCTCGCGGCCTCCCTTCCGCTCTTCGCGGCAGCCTCGGCACATTATCGTTCGGCGCACCCGCACGCACCGCGGCTCGTCCTCCTGGACGAGGCTTTCGCCGGGGTCGACGACGATGCGCGGGCCAAGTGCCTCGGTCTGCTCGCCCAGTTCGACCTGGACGTCGTGATGACCAGCGAGCGGGAGTGGGGTTTCTATGCCACGGTGCCGGGGATCGCGACCCATCAGCTCGTTCGGCGCGACGGGATCGATGGGGTGCACGTAACGACCTGGGAGTGGGACGGAGCGGTGGCCCGCGAGGTGGATCAGACTCTGGACCACACTAGCGGTGGGTAGGTGTGGTGACCCACCCGGACGCCGCGCGATTGGCCCGTACACTGGGCGGCCCCGATCTGGCATGGTTGGTCGACCGGGTGATCTCCCGGCTGGAACGAGATCTCGCGCTGGACGGAGAGATCGTGCTCAGCGCGCCGAGTCCGGCGCAGCGGCGCGCGGTCGGCCGGCTGCTCGGTAGACCGGCGGGTTCGGGCAGCACACTCACCGTCTCGCTGCCTGCCGTCGCCGACGTCCTTCGGCGCGCGGGCATCGCACCGGATCTCCGTACGGCGGTCGAGGCGCTCAGGGGGCCGGTCAGCCCCCGGTCCCAGGTCCGGATCCATGAGGACCGGGCTCGGGCGGCCATCATCGCCAGCGCCAGCGCCTGCCGTCACGCGGACTGCGACTGGTTCCGCGGCTGGCTGGCCGACCTCAATGCCGACGGCACTCTCACCCGGTTGATCAGGGCGGGTCGGTCGGATGCGGTCGGCCTGACGGCCCGCGTGCTCGATCGGCTGCCCGCTGACAACCTGCCGCTGCCCGTCCTTGCCCAGCAGGTCTGTGGCGACACCAAAGCTCTGTCCGAGCCGCCGTTGGCCTCGCTCGTGTTGAGTGGCGTGCGACGGTGGTCTGAACTCGACACCGCGCCGGTACGGGACGTCTGGGCCTCGGTTGGTGTGGTCCTTGACGACCTCGCCAGTCAGGTTCTCGTGCTCAACGTACCCGCGGCCGGTACCCCGCTCGGCAGGTGGCTGACCGATGCGGCCACGGCCGGGATCCCCTTCCGGGTGACACTGCACCAGCTGACGGTGGCGCCCGTGACGGTTGAACTCCTGGACGTCTTTGTCTGTGAGAACCCGGCAGTGCTGCGCGTTGCGGCCGCTGAGCTCGGCGCGACGGCGGCGCCACTGGTATGCACCGAGGGCGTGCCGTCCGTCGCGGTTCACCGGCTCATCGCATCGATCGTCGCAGGCGGCGCGACCGTTCACTGGCGAGGGGACTTCGACTGGGTCGGCGTCCGGACGACCGCGGACGCGGTGTCGCGGTACGGCGCCGTGCCATGGCGGATGAGCGTGCCCGACTATCTCGAAGGGCTGGCGGGCGCCGGTGTCCGGCTGCAGGGCAGGCCGGTGGAGACGCCATGGGACCCCGCGCTGGGACGGACTATGAGCGAGCGCGGGTTCGCGGTGATGGAGGAGCATCTGATCCCGCTACTCCTGGACGACCTCGGATCCGGGGAGGCCCGGCGGTCGCCACTCAGCTGAGCAGTTCGAACCAGCTCGATGCGACGGCTGCGCAGGTTGGCCCACGCCCACCACCCTGACCCACGGGCTTCCCGGTTCCGGCAAGGGATCGGGTTGTCTGCGCGGGGCGGGCCGGGCCGCACCGGCGGCGAGCACGACGCCGAGCAGCAGGCCCGGGACGAGGATCCAGTGTGCGATATCCGTCAGCAGGGCCGCCGACACCGCCGGCGCGCACCGCGTCGGCGCCGGACCGAGGTCCCATACGTTGATCGCGCAGGCCAGTCCGTGTCAATCCCCCCGAAGGGTGGAGGACTCCGTTGTGCGGCCTCGGCTCTCCTGGCCTCGGTGAGGTCGCTCGGCACGTGATGTGAGATAGGCGACTACCGCGTGTTGGTTGGTGTATTGGGCCCAGCCGAGTGGGGTCGGGTTGGGTGGACCGGATCTGTCGGGGGTGTCCGGGTCGATGGCTTCGACGTCAGGGTCGCCGCCCAGTTCGATGAGCAGTTTCACGATGTCGAGATGGCCGCAGAGTGCGGCGACATGCAGCGGCGACTGGCGGCTGCCGTTGACGGGGAAGCCGACCGCAGCGAGCAGGCGTACGGCCTCGGGGCGGTTGAGGTAGGCGGCGTGGTGGAGCGGGCTGGACCATATACCGCTGTCCGGCCGCGAGGCGACGGCCCGGGCGGCGAGGCCGGGACAGGCGGTCAGCAGCCGTTGCACGGTGGGGCGGTCGGCGCGCAGGCAGGCGGCGACGAGTTCGTCGGTGGGTTCCAGTGGTCGTGTTCGGGCGCCGGCCGCGGCGAGCATGTCGGCGATGTCGGTGTTGCCGTTCAGCACGGCCAGGTCGTAGGCGGTCGGACGGCGTTCGCTGGAGACGATTCCCTCGGTGGTGTCCAGGTCGATGCCGAGGTCGATGCAGAGAGGCAGCAGCAGGCGGACACGGTCGGTCAGGTTCCTCTCGGCGGCGTTGCGCAGCTCGTCCTGCACCAGCCGGACCGGTGTGGGCTGGCGGCGGCCGAGCCGCGCTCGCCACGGGCCGCCGGAGCCGCGACCCAGGCCATGGTCGAGCAGCAGCGCCAGGCTCGCGTCGTCCTGCGGATAGGTGGCCGTGCCGTCGACGGCGCATGGGTCGTTGGGATCAGCGCCGGCCTCCAGCAGCAGTCGGGCCAGCGGGAGGCTGTGCTGGTGCGCGGGCTGGTTGACCGGGTCGCGGTAGCCGCGGAACAAACCGCTCAGCGCGTTCACCGGCGGCGGCGAGCCGTCGGGCAGGTAACCGGCGTTGGGATCCGCGCCGTAGGCCAGCAGCAGCCGGGCCACCTCCACGGGCGAGTGCACGGGGCTGTTCAACCGCGACGAAGTCAGGTAGAGCAGCGGCGGCCAGCCGTACGGGCCGCCTTCGGTGTCCGCGAGTGACGCGTCCGCGAGCAGGAAGGATCGGGCGGCCGCCACCACACCAACGGCGGCCGCGGTGTAGATGTCGGCGGTGGCCAGTTCCGGGTGCGCGGCCAGCAGTTCCCGGGCGCGGGCGTGGCGGCGCAGATCGTCGGCGTCCTCATCGGCGCCCCGCCCGAGCCGGTGGGTCAGGCAGGCCAGCCGCAGGAACTCGCCGGCCAGGCCGTCCTGGTCCGTCGGCGGACGGGTGGACCGGGTGTAGCGGGCGACCATGTCCAGGTGCTCGCGCAGCCGACGCCAGCTGGCGAACCCGTAAAAGCGGGCGACAACCAGCTGCGCGTCGGACAGCGTGAATGCGTCCCAGCCGGCCGCGGCCGCATCGGCCACGCGCGGATGCAGCTCGCGGACGTCACCGACGAACCTGGCGTGACCGGTGCGAACGCCGTCCCGGAACTCCTTCGCCTGCTTGCGCAGCTGCTCCAGAGACGGGTTGGCGGGCAGGTCTGCGGCCAGTATGACCTTCATGACGGACTCCTCCCGAACGCGCCTGAGGTCCGCAAGCACAGGCCGAAAGGAGAATCCACGATGGCCAGGCAAATCATCTGCCGGGTGGGCTCCGCCCTTCGCGCGGACCGCGCGCGCCCCGGATCGCCACCAGAATGCTAACCCGGCGACCGCGCCGCGGCATCCGAACAATCCCGCCAGCCGCGCTTAATGATCATTGAGCCGACTTGGCCGGTAGTGGCACCGTTCGATTATTCGTTCACCTGCATTGCAGCGAGTGGTTGTCGATCCGCCCGTCCTCGTCTATCAAACGGGGCAGCGCGGCAGCGAGGGTGGCGTTTCCACGCCCACCGGCCCACGTCCACCACCGGATCCCGTCGTCACCCACATCCACGACAGATGCGCCGACGGCCACGCGATGGCCATCTCGTGCTCCCACGCGCTCGCGTTGATCTCCTTCCACCGGGGGGAGTCGTCCCTTATCGTTCTCACCTCCTGGGCGTCGGGCCTGCCAGCTTGCCATCCGTGCATCACGGATCCAGCCGCCCCGGCTACACATGGTGTCAGAAGCGACGAGCGGGCCGGAGCCTCGACCCGTTCCGGACACATAGCGGCAGGGTCCCTTGTGTATTGCGCCGAGCGTCAGCCATCGTCGGTGATCTTCAGGAATGGCAGCATGGCTTCGAACACCGCTGCAGCGTGGCGGGAGGCAATCTCGTGATAGGCGTCGTCTTTGGCCTCGTCCGCGTGATCTGCGATGCCCCGGATCGCGAGCCAGCCGCGCAGCGACCGATCGCTGTCGACCTCTTCGTAGAACGCCTGCGCAACGCCTCCCGCCTCGGTCTCCAGCGCCAACGTCTTGTCGTTGAAGTTAAGCAGATATTTGCGGACGCTAGACTCCCGGTAGGCGACCACGGCTTCGCCTGACCCAATCGGACCGGGCAATACCTTGCACATCCGCGCCATGCCATCCGGATGGGTCACCGTGAGCCGGAACGGTTCGCCTCCTTGGGCGAAGAAGGCGTTCACAGCGTGCCGTACTGAGGCCGGGACCGGATGACTCTGCCCGCGCCGCCGAACCCCGGTCGAGGACTCCTTTCGCATGTCGTAGTAGATGGCGTCGTGCGAAACCGCAACGTCCCCCAGACCGAGGTCTCGATGAATCCCGCCGCCGATGCCGACAAGCACCACGATGGCCGGGTGGCAGTAGCTTCTGAGTTGACTGAACGCCACGGCCGCAGACCGCTGCCCGCGATCCAACGCCTGGGTCGCGACGACTCGGACCGTCACATGTCCACTGTCGATCTGCGCCTCCTGGAACCATCGGCCGCCAGCCTGCCGGGTCGATCTGAGCGTGCCCGCACGCGCAAGGACCTCGTTCACCGCGCGCGTTTCCTCGCCGAGGATGGTGATGACGCCGATGTCGGCGGGAGCCGACCCGACTGCCGGCTGGGGGAGAACGGTCGTCGCCGCAGTCCATCGCGCAGGCGATGACCAGTCGTTGGCTGGCAGTTCGATCGAGGCGTAGGGACCATCCGACCGCAGCACTCCGCGCGCCCGCGCTTCGGCACCGTCGGAGGCCGGCACGAGGACTACTATCTGCCAGTCACGCAAGGTCGGCATGAGCCTGGACACCGCCTCCACCCGCCGCCAGAAGCCCATTCCCCAGTAGTCGACCGAGCCCTCCCCGTGGAACAGGTGCTCGTCGCGCGGAAGGTCGGGCACCAGCACAACGGCTCTGCGGCCACCATCGGCGTCTACGCACAGGTCGGCCGCAAGCTGGCCCAACCACACGGCCACCTCGTCTCCCCAGCCGACGATCACCAAACCGGGGCCGTCTCCCTCCATCGGAAGCGGGTGGATGTGTACACCCGCCCGCGCGGCCAAATTTCGATGGAGATCTATGCGGTTGATGAGGTCTTGCTCGGCGGCCGGCGTTCCCGCCTCGCCGCCATCCAACAGGACGCACACCAACGAGGTGAACCGACGGACCTGACGGACACCGCCATATGAAGTGGCGCGGGCACGAGTCTCATCCACCATCGCGCCGGCCAACGAAACGAGCTGCCTCAGACCAGCTGCACCCGGCGCACCAAATGTGTCGGCCCCACCGGCGGTCATCATTCTGAGGTTGTCGTCCCACCATTCAAGGAGCGACGGACCAGCCAACAAGGAAAGTTCGGGCGAGGGCCGGAAAGTCGGAACAAGCCTTTCTATCTCGCTACGGAGCACCACGAGACGATCGGCGGCCGCCTGTTGCGTTTTACGAGCCGGACGCCGGCCTACAATATGAGCGGCCTCAACCAGCCGCAGGTGCGCTGCTGCCGCTGAGAGCCAGGCGCCCAGACGATAAACAGGGGCGTCGGAGTCGTCCGACACATGCTCTGACTCGCCTCCGGTCAACTGCTCGCAGGCCATCTCCCAATGGTGACGGTAGAGTGGATCGGTGAGGTGCTGCCCAACTCGCTCTACCAAGCCCGGAACCATCTCGTTAAGGACCTGTTGATATCGACGCACTCCACCATCGGCGGCCTGGAGTGCCTTGACTCGTCCCTGTCCGCTACCCGCAACCGTATTCCGGTCAATATCGGGCAAAATGACCCAGATCAGAGTCGCGGTGCTCGCCACATATCCAGCCAATGCGAACGGTACGTCGAGCTTGTTGGCACAAGATGCTAGCAGGCTCAACTCGTCGATGCTGAGACCCTCGCTCCCGTCTCGCCCCAAGAGGTGGCCGATCAGCCAGCCAATGTCCTCGGCGCCCCGTTCCTGGGCGGCCGTGGTCGCAGAAGCCTCTGGAATGCGCCCGAGCTGATAGCTCTGCTTGCGTCGTCCGCGCCGAAGGACGCCGCCGGACACAAGCAGATCGACCATGCCCTGACCAAATGCGCCGGCGACGATCGACGATGTGTCAATGTGCAAGGTGCTCCCGACGACCCCGTACCGCACCCCGGCCGTGCCGGTAGCGCCGAGGCGACCGTGCCACGGAGTCAATAGCCCGCGTTTGACACCCAGTCGAACGAAAATGCTCAGCGCACTCTCAACCACCGAGTCCGGCAGCTCTCGCCGCCGCCACGCTCGAGCGAGCGCGGCCAGCATCGTGCCGTACAGCCGCCAGTCGGTCTCCACCGACCGGACGTCTTCTCCGTGCCGGAACGCTCGTACAACCTGATTCTCGTTGACGACCGTGATCGGCACTGCGATGCCCTGGTCGACCGCGATGTCGAGAAACAGGGAGACCAGACTTCGGGGAGTCGTGACCTCCGCCATCTTGCCGGCCAGCTTTTCCAGTTGGGCCAGGGAGAGTCCCCGGTTGAGGCGGTCCAGCGTCCTGGTGAAACTCTTGTTGCTGAGCGCCGCCCGACCGTCGCGCAGCACCAGAGTGCGAGAGCGCACCTCGTCATCACGATACATCTGCAGAAATGGCTCGGTCAGCTGGGCCTGCACCGCCGCCGCGCCAGTGCCTAGGGCCGTAACCAACATCAGCTCGCGCTGATGATCGGGTACCATCGACATAGGCTCCACCGATGCGTCCGGAGTTGCGCCGAGAAATTCCCCGCCCGCCCTGGCATATGTGGCCACCAGCCCCGCAACGTGCGGGGGAAATGCGTAGTTGAGCTGATTCTCATTGAATTGAGCATCAATATGAATGCCCGCCGCGCCGCCGACCGCCGCAAACCAAAGCCGCCCCAGTTCGGCGGCGGCCAGATACTGAATGAGGCGCAGTCGGCTCTCCGGGGAACTGAACTCCGCGGCCACGGCATCAGCCACCTGATGGTGCCTCACCAACGACGACCACATGGCGTCGACGTGACTGATGCTCATGCCGGCGAACGTAACGATCGGCAGTGCCTGCATAGCGAAGCGGGTCGGCACATCCGAAAGCTCCCGTGCGAAAACGCGTACTTTGGCAAGCTCAACGTGTTGCGAAATAGGCCACCCGCACCTCTGATTGAGCATGGCGAGAGTAACCGGTGCGGCATCGCAGGTGATGGTGACAACGCCCCGGAGCGCCTGACTGATGGAGGTCACGTCGCGCGCTCGCCATCCGCTGAGGGCGCCAAGACAGTCGCAGACTGCCCCGGACATGCTCCACTGGGCATAGAGCGGCCAATCGACGTTGTACGGTCTCGGCATCGTATTCAGCGCCAGGATCGTCTGGGTGCAGAACGCCATGCTGCTCTTGTCGTCGAGCATGACGTAGGGGTCAACTGGTTGGACCAACTGCGGCGACCACCAGTCGGTGTCCACGACGATCGCATGAACCGAAACGTCCGCAGCGCCGGCGGCGACTACGCGTTCGACCGTACGGCACAGCGTCGTTCCGGACACGATGAGGTCGTCCACCAAGGCCACCCGTCGGCCGCGAAGCCAGGCTATGTTCATGTCCAGCACGCGATCGCTGGTGAGGTGGCTATTCGTACGAACCGCGCCCAGCTGGATCATCGCGTCCACAAGGCAGGTCGCCTTGCGAGCCATCGTCATGATGACGCCGACCGGAAGTGCGGTGAGGCGATCGGCAAAGGCAAGCATGTGAGGGACGAGCTGCGGATCGTACGCCGTGAGGAAATCCTGCCACAGCTCTGGCTCAGGTGCGCGTGACATCCGTCCTCCATATCACATGCCAAGCGTTGTCGAGCTGTGGAAATTACGTAGCGTCGCGATTACCTGCCAAATAGTAACATCAGGCTTAGGTCTGTCAGGGTGTGCGTTCCTGCTCATTGGCCGGCGCGGCAGCTCCACCCAGCGGGCGCCGGAGGCGAAGTCGTCCCGGCGGCCTATCCTGTTGGGATATGAGTTCCGATGACTCTGCGGGCGCCTCGGCTGCGTCCGCACCGCTGAACCACCTGGCCCAACGTCTGCGGACGTTCGCCGAAGAGCGGGACTGGCAGCAATATCACACGCCAAAGAACCTCGTCATGGCGCTCGCCGGGGAGGTGGGTGAACTGGTGGCCGAACTGCAGTGGCTCACGCCGGAGGAGTCGGCCGCCGTCATGCAAGACGCCGCGACCGGCACCCGGGTACGGGCTGAGATCGGTGACGTGATGATCTATTTGACCCGATTGGCGGACATCCTCGGCATCGATCTCGTCTTGGCGGCAATGGATAAGCTCGATGACTCAGCACGTCGCTATCCCGTTGGTCGAACCCGCGGTTCCGCCGCCAAGGCACCCGCCCCGTAAAACACTTTTGCGTGGTAGCGCGTCGTCGGCGAACTCGATAAGGTGGTGGCCCAGAAGGCGCGGTCCGACGGGCTTCCGGCGCTCAGGGCGAACGGATATGCCCCCCATCCGCACGATCCAGTCGTGCTGTCCGGGGGCATCTGTCAGTGTCGGAGTTCCGCACCTCTGCCGCCGGTCTACTACGTTTGGCGGTGGCGGACACGCTCACCGACCGCGTCGCAGAACACGTGCGGATGAGTGGACAAGGCATCCACCCAGCCGAGCGCACTGCTTGGGCGCGGAGCCTTGCTGTACTGGCCAACGACCTCAGTGATGCCGGGCTTGATGAGGTGGAGGTGCTCCTCGAGTACCAGTTGCCGTTGACGAGCAAAAGAGCGGATGTCGTGCTCGCTGGCGTCCACCCGCGGACCGGCACCGACTCGTACATCGTCGTCGAGCTCAAACAGTGGTCGTTCGCCACGTCGTACGAAGGCTCCGAGACACTCGTGTCCGTCCGACACATGGCCAGTCCACAGCTCCATCCCGGCATTCAGGTGGGCGGATACTGCGAGTACCTCACCGATTTTCTCGGCGTGCTGGCGCACACGCCGCAGGTGGTCCGTGGTGCGGCCTATCTCCACAACGCCAGCGACTCCGACGTGCGGGACCTGTACCTGCTTCGCCCGACCGACCAGAGCCGCGTCTTCACAGCACAACGACGGGGCCAGTTTCTGGATTATCTGAGGACCCATCTTGCGCCTCGATCCGGCGCCACGGCAGCCGATCGGTTCCTCACCAGCTCAGTCCGCCCCAGCAACCGGTTGCTGGCGCATGCGGCGGCCGTACTGCAAAATCGGGCGCATTTCACACTCCTGGACGAGCAACGGACCGCCTTCGAATTGGTCCTGCACGCCGTCGAGCGCGCCCGAGCCGACGACCGCAAGTCCATCGTCATCGTGTCCGGCGGACCCGGTACGGGAAAGAGTGTCATCGCGCTCTCGTTGCTCGGCGAGTTGGCTCGGCAGGGCCGCGCAGTTCTCCACGCCACCGGGTCCCGGTCGTTCACGGAGACGATGCGCAAGTACGCCGGCTACGGCTCGACCCGGGTGCGCAACCTCTTCAAGTACTTCAACAGCTTCGTGGCTGCGGAGCGCAACGGTCTCGACGTCCTGGTATGTGACGAAGCACATCGAATCCGGGAGACATCCGCCAACCGGTTCAGTCGACGGGACCTCCGGACAAATGGTCGACCGCAGGTCGACGAACTGGTGGCGGCCGCACGCGTACCCGTGTTCCTGTTGGACGAGCACCAAGTCGTCAGGCCCGGCGAGATGGGGAGTATAGAAATCATTTCTCATCACGCGATGCGCCTCGGCCTGGAGGTCGATCTGATATCCCTGCACGGGCAGTTCCGGTGCGGCGGCAGCGAGGACTACGAGCGTTGGGTGCTGGGCCTCCTCGGCCTCGACGGCGAACCATTTGTATGGGAGGGCGACGGGCTGGTGGAAGTGCGCCTCGCGGAGTCGCCCGAGCAGATGGAGGCGGATCTCGCCGGCAAGCAACAGCGAGGTGAGACTGCGCGGCTCTCGGCCGGGTTCTGTTGGCCGTGGAGTGACCCTCGCCCGGACGGCACGCTCGTATCCGACGTTCAAGTCGGGTCGTGGTCGCGACCGTGGAACGTCAAGAGCGACCGCAGCGTGGGAGAAGCGCCGGGCAGTTCGTACTGGGCCACCGACCCGGCCGGCTTCGGCCAGGTCGGCTGCGTCTATACGGCGCAAGGCTTCGAATATGAGTGGTCGGGCGTCATCATCGGTCCAGATCTGGTGGCTCGCGACGGCCGCCTCATCACCCGGCGAAGGGAATCAAGAGACCCGGCATTGAAAAGCACAAAGGCGGTCAGCGACGAGGAAGCGGACCGCCTCATCCGGAACACGTACAAGGTGCTCCTGACCCGTGGGATGCGCGGCACAATTCTCTACTCGACAGATCTGGAGACTCAGGAGCACCTCGCCGCAATAGTGCGTCCCAGTCGTGGCTTGGACACGGTCTATGAGCCGATCGCTCCTGGCGTCTACCAAAGGCGGACCGACTGAGCGCGCCGACGATTTGACCCAGATAAGTTCAAGCAATCATACATTGCGGAATTTCAACGATAAAGCGATTCACTTCTAAAGGACCGCTGAGGGCGACGATCTTGGTCCGAACGTACCGCCATTGAGGATACCAAGAACAGATACTACATCTCAGCTACAAACACTTTCGTGTCAACTACGTGCCATGACGTCCCGCTAGGTTCCGTACGAGGTCAAGCTCGTCGTAGCCGGGTACGGCTCGGCTCGGCGCTCCTGGTTGCTGTATGGGCTCTCTGTTGGTCAGCGCTTTGGACTACCAATGGGTGCCCCGATCAGGCTTTGCGTTGTCTCGCGGACTTGCTGGCCGAGCCGCTTATCCTTCCAGGAAAGGCGAGCGTGGACGTAGTAGCCGGTGCCGATGACCACCATCCGGATGGACCTCGTCGCCGGGCGACAAGATCGAGATCGGAAAGGGCTCGCCGGCCTGCGTCCTCAGCTCCCACTTCTCGCCGTCCTCGTGATGAAAGACTGCCGAGATCATCCGAGCGATAGCCGGGTCGTGGTTTACGATTACGAGGCGGTCCGAGGCTCCTGCTCCGTCGGCGGTCTTGCCGAAACCACAGACTGACGTCCGCCTCGCGATTGCGCAATTCCTGTCGCATGAGAGCTATGACGCTCAGGGTCAGGACCACTCCTGCTACTAGGTTACTGATGATCTCACTTGGGAGATCTATACCGAGGTGTCCTCACAGGCGACCCGGGACGCGCTCAAGCGTCAGGTGAGAGCCTGGAGTGATTGACCTACTGCTGTACTCCCCTGCTGTACGGGCGTCGCTACGAGATCCAATGGGAGACGGTCACCCAGGCTGAGCTGCACACGTGGACCGGACGCGCCCCCGCGCGAACCGCGGCCACTGATCGCTGGTGACCCGCTACCGGTATGTTTGACCTGGTCACGGGGCGGTTGACGGTAGCCACCTCCCGTACAACATCTGCATGACAAATGTTGTACGGGTGCGCTAGTCTTGCCGTATGGCAACCACGCAGATTGGGTTTCGTCCCACCGAGGAGGACCAACAGATCATCAAGGCTGCCATGCGAGGAGACGAGAGCACGACGGATGTCATCCGACGGGCGCTGCGGCTCCTTGCACGGGAGCAGTGGCTAAACCAGGCGCGTACTGACGCCGAGCGGCTGACAAACGAAGACCTATCGGACGAGAAGGACGCATGGTGATCCGAGGGGCGGTCTACAGAGTCGACCTCGGCGACACCAAACGCGGCCACGAACAACGTGGCCGTCGGCTGGGCTTGGTCATCAGCCCAGCCGACATGCCCTGGAGTGTCGCAACAATCGTCCCGACCTCAACGAAGGCCCAACCGGCGATCTTTCGCCCGGAACTGGAGATCGCGGGTGAACGAACGCGCATGCTTATCGACCAGATCCGCGCGATCGACACTGACTACATATATGATCTTGTGCACTATTGCACCCGTGATCAGATGATGAAGGTGGAGCACGCCTTGACGCTCTACCTCGGTCTGGGCCTCGATCCCCCGCGCCTCAGCGCGACGCCCTCATAGCTGGCGACGTGCTCAGCTGGAACCGATCGAGTCTCTCCAGTCGGCAGTCGCCGCACGTAGCTGGTCAACGGTTCCGATGTAATGACGCGGCACAAGGTTCGCGCGGCGAGCAACTGTGGGGCGGGCGGGACTCGAACCCGCGACCGAGGGATTATGAGTCCCCTGCTCTAACCCGCTGAGCTACCGCCCCGGGCACCCGCGCCGACAGGAGCACTGCCGGCTGCGGTCGCGCGACCATCCTGCCAGATGCCGGGAACCACGACCCGCCCGGCACGACCACCGACCCGCCCGGCACGACCAGCACCGACCGGACGAGCACTGAAGCCACGAAGAAGCGCCCGCCCACAGGACCAGGACGAGCGCGAAGAGGAACTGCTCCCCCGATAGGACTCGAACCTATAACCTACCGGTTAACAGCCGGTTGCTCTGCCAATTGAGCTACGGGGGATCGCGAGGACCGG
>Ga0209382_10005955_pt1 | contig 15746 bp, 14 predicted proteins | sample SoiMetdeltSBSDD5_FD_187599 | JGI IMG/M metagenome (GOLD analysis project Ga0209382, IMG submission 187599) | Bulk soil microbial communities from a Populus tree surrounding site in Tennessee, USA - Soil MetaG P. deltoides SBSDD5 (SPAdes) (version 2) | ecosystem: Environmental > Terrestrial >...
GCTGGGCGAGGACCTCTCCGTCGCGCGGTGGGCTCGCCAGGCCGCGATGTCGCCGCGCACGTTCGCGCGCCGCTTCCGCGACGAGACGGGCACGACCCCGCACCGCTGGCTGAGCCACCAGCGCGTGCTGGCCGCGCAGCAGCGGCTGGAGACGAGCGCGGAGTCGATCGACGAGGTGGCGGACCGCGTCGGCCTGCGCACGGCCGCCACCTTGCGCCTGCATTTCCGCCGCGCCCTGCGCACTACCCCGACCGCCTACCGGCGGCGGTTCTCGAAGGTGAGCGCCTAGGGGCACGACAGGCGTTCCGGCGAGGGTCCACTTATCGTTCCCGCGCGCCGAGTGTGCGTTTTGCACTTGAGCGCGTGCCGGCCACCTCAGTTAGAATCCGCGCCGTCGTTCCCACGCTGGCCATCATGGCCGTGCGGCTCCGCGAAGACGGGCGACGCTGCCGGTACTCGACAGCGCATCGGAAAGTGGGCCGCTTCCCATGTCGGATCGATCGAACGCTTCCACTCCGTTTACGGAGTCGGAGTGACCATGTCCAAGGCCCTCATCTGCTCGCACAAGCCGCTCGATGACGACCTGCGGGGGACGCTCATCTGGCGAGAAGACGTCTCCCGCTATCACGCCGACGACTGGCGCGACGGTCTGGAGGCGGCGCGGCACCTGCCCGTGGACGTGCTATTCGTGGACTCGGAGATGCCGGGCGCCCGCGATCTCGTCCGCGAGCTCCGCAGCGAGGCCTTGACCCGGCACATCGCGGTCGCGGTGCTGGCGCGCCGGGGCCAGGACAGCGGGTTCGCGGACGAGCTCCTCGGCCGCGGCCTCGAGATCCTGCGCCTGCCCCCCGGGGCGGACTGGAACGAACGCCTGGTCCGCCTCCTGCGCGTGACGCCGCGCCGCGCCCCGCGCCAGCGCGTCGACCTGGACGTCTACGCGCGCGGAGAGCGCGCGGCGATGCGAATCGCGGCCCGGGACGTGAGCGTGGGTGGCATGCTCATCGAGTCCGTCCAGGAATTCGAGATCGGCGAGAAGCTGCGGGTCCGCTTCTCGCTTCCCACGAGTCCGGCCCCTCTGGAGGGAACGGCCTGGGTGGTCCGGAAGGGTCACGAGCGCCAGTGGGGGCTCGAGTTCCTCTACCTCGACGGCAGCGGTGTCGACGACGTGGGCCGCTACGTCCGGAGCTGTTGACTCGCCACCGTCAAAAAACCCCCAGCTGGCAACGCCACCCAGGTCTACTAGTAGGTACGGGCCGGTAACCCAATACCACCTGGAGGCCCCAGCTGGGGGCATGGCTGGCCCGCGAGGCGCGGGAGCCGCCGTTACTCATATCACGCCGCCGCCGAATTTTCGGCTGCACGCGCGTCTGCCGCCACCAAGACAAAGGCGCTGCGCTCGCGCAGCTCCCGTGTTCAGCGCAGCAGCGTGCAGCCCTCCTCGCAATGGCCATTCGTCACCGGGGGCGCGCTGCCGTCGGTCGTGAAGCAGATGCGGCCGGAATCGTCACCGCAGAACCCGCGCACGCCGGTCTGACCGCGCGTCGCGGGCTCGGCCGTGTAGGCGAAGGACGCGAGCCCCGTCCCCCCTGGGCATCCCGGTCGGTTGGCGAGGGCCACCTCGGCACCCGGATGGAACGTGCGGCGGTAGCCCGACTTCACCTGGGCGGAGGTGAGCGTCGCATCGACGAACGTGGGTGCGGTCGCCGGATAACCAGCGATGCATCCGGGGCCACGGGGATTCGACAGACACTCCAGGCGTCCGTAGGTGTCGCAGTTCGCCGAGCCGTACGCGGCCTCGGCCGCGATCACCGTTCTTACGTCCCCGATGGCCGCCGCCTCGTTCGCGGATACTCGGGCCCGCAGCAGGCTGGGGATGGCGATGGCCGCCACGATGCCCCCCAGCGGAATGGCGATCATGAGCGAGAGCGCGCTGGCCACGATACCGCCGATGGCGAAGCCCCGCCCGCCGTACTCGCCCGGGCTGCGACTCGCGCGCGTGAGCGCCACGATCCCCAGGACGATGCTCAGCAGGGCGCCCACGCCCAGGCAGCCGAGGGTGGGGATGCTCAGGATGCCGATGACCAGGGAAGCGATGGCGAGGCCCTGACGGGGCTGGGCGGGCGGTGGCTGCGTGAATCCCATCTCGAGGATTTCCTTTCTCGGAGCAGGCACCCGGTGTGGCGCGCGGGCGCTGCTTCGCGACTACAATCCCGCCGGCCGCACGGAGCCCTCACGAAATGACCCCGCCCAACTCGCGGGGCGGCTCATGAAGTGATGCGCGGAGTATAGGCCGTTGTCGCGCCCGCCGGCCGGCATAGGAGGAAACATGTTCGGCAAGACCGTGGCCCAGTACCTGAGGTTCCAGAGGGTCGTTCTGGTCCTGGTCGTCGTGGCCTTCCTCGTGCGTTTGATCCTTTCCCTGGCCGGCACCCCGAACTCGGTCGCCAAGTGGATCAGCGTGACCGTCGTCCTGCTCGCTGGCATCGTGTACTACGGTGTGGCCGTCCACACGAGCGGCTTCGGGAGCTACAAGCAGCTCTACCCTCTAGTCCTGTTTCAGAGCGTCCTCGGGGAGGGCCTGGTGGCGCTGGCCATCGTCTTGGCCATCTTCACCGGCCGCGACAACATCTACACCGCGCCCGAGTACAGCGGGGGCGGGGACGGCAAGAACTGGCTCCACGTCGTGGCCCACCTCGTGATCGGGGCCGTCGTCTTCCCGCTCGTCAGTTGGGGCGTCAGCTCGCTGGTGATGCTCGTGACGAAGAAGGTGGCCCCTCGGTCCGCCTGAGGGTCATCAGCCGCGTGGAAGATCGATCGTATTGGTGACCCGGGAAGGGCTCGAACCTTCAACCCAGAGATTAAGAGTCTCTTGCTCTACCATTGAGCTACCGGGCCACGGCTGCGGAACCCTCTTTATAGCATCGGGCCGCGCGCGCGCGCAAGACGGATCAGGGCGCGGGACGCACGGAGACGCGATCGATGCGGATGCCTTGATCCGCGGGCTCGCCGGCGCGGCTCCAGACCGGGCTGTCGAAGCGCAGGACCAGCGGCTCGCCCGGACCAGCGCCGCCGATGCGGAACGTGTAGGGCTGGACCGCAGCCGTGAGCGCCTGCGCGTGCGCGACACCGTCGTTGCCGCGCACCATCACGACCGGCGCCGAGTTCGGTGACGGGAACGGCGAGCCCATCTCGACGGTGACGTCGTAGGCGGCGGCGGCCGCCGTGGGCAGGAGGCGCACCCAGGCGCGTCCACGCGTCCAGCGATGCGGGCCAGGAGGCGGCGACCCGCCCTCCTCGTATCGCGCCCACTGCGAGCTGCGGTCGTCCGCGGCGTCGATGCCGCGCGGATGGAACATGCCGCGCACGGCGCCGTAGTCGTTGCGGGCGAGAAGGACCTCGTCCGTCCGTGGCGGCGGCAGCTCGCGCCACGCGATCTCGAGCACGAGCCACGGATCCACGTCCCAGGAGGCGCGATCGGCCTGGCGCAGCGCGCGGGCCGCGCCGTCGCCGCCCTCGAGCAAAGGCAGCAGCCGCGCGCGCGCCAAGAGGCCGCGCCAGTTGGCGGGGGTCGCGCGCGGATCGCCCTTGACGTAGGCGGCCAGAGCGCCCGCGGCGTCGCCGTGGCCGTCCAACGCCTGGCCCAGGTCGAACCACGGACGCGGCGACCGCGGAGCGCGTGCCGCCGCCTGCTCCGCGATGCGCCAGGCCTCGTCCGTCGCGCCGCCTTCGACCGCGCGCACAGCGCGGGCCGTCAGCCGAGTGGCCGCCGCGTCGCGCCATCCCGCTCCCGCGTACGGACGCAGCATGCCCACCACGATCAGCAGACCCACCCCCAGGCTGATCCACGTGCCCATTCGGCGCCGCCTCTCCGGATCGAACAGCGAGCCCAGGCCGCCCGCCGCCGCCACACAGGCGAAGGGCACGAACGCGCTGCGGTACCGGATCTCGTTGTGGAAGACGACCACGATCATCAGGAGGTAGTACGCCATCCATCCGACGATGAGCCCACGCGCGGGCGTGCGCGGCCCCGCGAACACGAAGACGACGGTGAGGGGCACGAGCAGCACGAGGAGCAGATCGTCGAGCACGAGACTCCCGACGTGCCGCCAGGCCTCCAGCGAGCGCTGGATCCCGACGAGGTTGTGCAGACCCTCCGGCCGTACGAAGTGCCAGAAGTTCACGGCGATCTTATCGAGGAAGAGATCGGGATTGCGACTGATGCCCCGCACCGCGAAGAGCAGCGCGGCCTGCCGCTTGCCCGCGGGCGTCGGCTCGCCGTGGATCACCTCGCGCTGGCGGGCCAGGCGCTCTCGTTCCGCGAAGTTGTTCGCGAACCAGATGTTCTCGAAGGCCGCGCTCTCGATGAGCACGGCGTCGTGCACCAGGAACACGTTGCGCGCCGTCCAGGGCAGGATGACGACGGCGCCGCCCAGGACGATGGGCAGGGCCGCGCGGACTCCGGCCCGGCCCCGTCCGGCCAGCCACCAGCGCCACACCGCGGCGATGGGAAGGAAGCCGGTGGAGACGGAGCGCGTCAGGGCCGCGAACCCGAGGACCACCCCAGCCGCGAACGCGCGACGTCGCGAGGGATGCGCCTCCTCCTCCGCCATCAGGGCCAGCGCGCCGACAAAGAGGACCGTGTGCAGGTTCTCCGTCATGCTCCAGCTCGTCATCTCGATGGCCGGCCACCACAGGGCGTAGGCCACGCCGGCCCAGACGCCGCGTGGCCCCGCCGCGCGCCGTCCCAGGGAAGCCACCGCCACCGCGGCCAGCGCGTCCAGCGCGCACTGGACGAGGCGGAGGGGCAGCAGGTGCGGCCCGAACAGCCGGAAGAGGACGCCGAGGAACAGATGGTAGAGGGGGGCGATCGTCCACTCGCCGTTCCAGAGGCGCCACTCGTCGCTGAAGAGCACGTAGCGCAGCGGCGAGGGATGCTGGGCCAGTAGCAGGCCGTTCGTGAAGTAGTGGTACTGGTGCCCGTAGAGGAGCGGCTGATCGGCCAGGAACGTGAAGGCGAGGCGGGCCGCGAAGGCGACCGCGAAGACCGCCGCCGCCCAGGGCCGCGGCGGCCTCAAAGGAGCAGGCCGCCGTCCACTCCGACCACGGCGCCGTTGATGAAGGACGCGAGGTCGGACGCGAGGAAGACGTAGACGGCGGCGACTTCCTCCGGGCGGCCCATTCGGCGCGCGGCCGTCCGTTCGAGCAGCGCGTCCAGGACCTTCGCGGGCACGCCCTTGGCCATCTCGGTGTCGATGAAGCCGGGCGCGACCGCGTTGGCGGTGATGCCCAGCGGGCCCAGCTCGCGGGCCCAGGTCCGGGTGAGGCCGATGATGCCGGCCTTGCTCGCGGCGTAGGCGGTCTGGCCGTAGTTGCCCATGCGGGCCACGACGGAGGTGGCGGAGAGGATGCGCCCGGCGCCGGCCGCGCGCATGGGGCGCAGGGCCGCCCGCGTGCCGACCATGGTGCCGCGCAGGTTGACGTCGAGGGTGGCCGTCCAGTCCTCGTCCGAGACCTTGCCCAGGGTGGCGTCGCGCACGATGCCCGCGTTGTTGACGAGGACGTCGAGGCGTCCCCACTCCGCGACCACGACGTCGACGGCACGCTCGATGGCGGGCGCGTCGGTCACGTCCGCGGGGATGGCGAGAGCGTCGCTGCCCGCGCGGCCGATCGCGTCCGCCGTGGCCTCGATCCCGGCCGCGTCCCGGTCGACGAGGGCCACGCGCGCTCCCGCTTCGGCCAGGGCGAGGGCGGTGGCGGCGCCGATCCCGCGGGCCGCGCCCGTGACGAGCGCGACACGGCCCTCGAGGATCAGGACGCCGGGCGGCATCCGGTGAACCTAGCGCACCGGCGGAAGGGCCGCAAACCCACGAGGGCGGGAGGCATTGCAGGCCGGGCGCGCCCATGGGAGTCTGTAACGTCCATGCTGAAGGCTGGCGACCGCATCGGAGACTGGATCATCGAGAGCCCGCTGGGCGAGGGCGGGATGGGCGCCGTGTTCCGCGTGCACTCCGCCCTGAGCGAGCGCGTGGACGCCGCGCTCAAGGTGATGAAGCCCTCGATGGAGCCCGACGCGCGGACGCGCTTCGTGCGCGAGGCGGAGGCCCTGGCCGCCCTGCGCCACCCCGCCATCGTCCGCGTCATGGGGTTCAGCGAGGACTCCCGGCGCGGGCTTCTCTACCTGGTCATGGAGCTGGCGGAGGGAGAGACCCTCAAGCGCCGGCTGGAGCACGGCCCCATGCCGCTCCCGGAGGCGCTGGCCACGTTCGTGCCCCTGGCCGCGGGCCTGGAGCACGCACACAAGGCGGGCATCTCCCATCGCGACCTCAAGCCTTCGAACATCATCCTGACTCTCGATGGCCCGGTGCTGGTCGACTTCGGCATCGCCGCCGCCGAGCAATCCGGCGAGCTCACGGGCAAGGGCCACCTGGGCACGCTCAGCTACCTGCCTCCGGAGGTCTTCCGCGGCGAGCGCGCCGAGCCTCGGAAGATCGACGTCTACGGTTACGGCCTCCTCCTGAACGAAGCGCTGACCGCCGTGCACCCGTTTCCCGTCGAGTCCGGCCTCACCCCCGCGGCCGCGCTGGCCACCGTCGGCATGCGCAAGCTCCAGCAGCCGGCCCTCGATCCGGGCGAGGGGGCTCCCGAGCCCCTTCGCGACCTCATCCGCCGCGCGACCGCTCCCGACCCGGGCCAGCGTCCGGACATGGCCGAGATCCGGCGCGTGCTCGCGTCCCTCGTCGAGCGGCGGGGGGGAGCGCCCGCGCCCACGACGGGGACGTCCGCGCCCGCGCGGGTGCCCGCCTGGTCGCCGCCACCCGACTCGACCATGCGCGTGCCCGATCCCGTACGCCCCGGGGCGGTGACGTCCGGCGCCCAGACCACGTCCCACTCACGCCGCCGCTTCCGCGAGCGGCGGCGCAGCGTCATCGTGGCCTGGGCCGCGAGCGTGATCGCCGCCGCGCTCCTCACCGCGCTCGTCATCATGATGATGCGCGGGTCGCGCGGACGTGAGGAGTCTCTCTCGCCGGAAGGCATGGCTTCGCCGTCGGCCTCCCAGGGGCGGGCGCCGAACCCCGGCGCCGACATCAAGCCGGTGGCGCCGATCAGCCCGCGGATGATGAGCCCGCCGCCGACGGCGATCAGGACGACGACCACGACGATCCCGATCACGACGACGAGCACCAGCACGACGACGACCACGACGCTGCCGGCACGCCCGAGCCCCCCGCCGACGGCGCGTCCGAGCGGGCTCGCCAGTCCGGCTGCCCCCGCGGCTACGCCGCCGCGCCCCGTCCCGTCGGCGCGGCCGTCGGCGTCGCCCCCTCACCCGAGCCCGGCCGCGACGCCTCCCGCCGAGGCGCCCCCGCCCGCGGAGCCGACGCCCACGCCCTCGCCGTCGCCCGTGCCCTCGCCCAGTCCCCCGAGGTAGACGCGCCGCACCGATCGGGGTCAGCGGGCCGAAGACGAGCGGCTATGATGTGCTTCGGATGAACCGATCTCGCCTCGAAACGCCCGTTCTCCTCGTCGCCCTGCTCGGCGTCCTCGCCCCCCTCCTCGGCTGCGCCGGCGCCACCGGTCGTCCGCCCGTGATCGCCGCGTCGCCCCCCAGCGCGCCGCCGCGTCCCGCGCCGGCGGGCCCGGCGCCCAGCCCGGTGCCCGCCCCCGCGCCGCCCGCGCTTCCGCGCGGACCCTTGCCCGGAATGCCGCCCGTCCTCGATCCCGACGACATCTACAGCGAGACGCGGCCCGGCCGTCTCAGCCCGGTCGTGAAGGACTTCCCGGAGCGCGTCTACGTGCCCAACAGCAAGAGCAACACCGTGGACGTGATCGACCCCAAGACGTTCAGGATCGTCGATCACTTCGACGTGGGCCTGCTGCCCCAGCACGTGACCCCGTCCTGGGACCTGCGCACGCTCTGGGTCCTCAACAACGTCGGGAACACGGTGACGAAGATCGACCCTGCCACGGGCAAGAAGGGCGGGTCGGTGCGGGTGAAAGCCCCGTACAACATGTACTACACGCCCGACGGCAAATACGCGATGGTGGTGGCCGAGCGCCTGCGCCGGCTCGACTTCCGCGATCCCCAGACCATGAAGCTGGTGCGGTCGCTCGACGTGCCCTGCCCGGGCGTGGACCACGTCGACTTCTCCGCCGACGGCCGGTACCTCATCGCCAGCTGCGAGTTCGGCGCGCGCATGATCAAGGTGGACGTGGCCGAGCAGCGCCTCCTGGGCTCGGTGAACCTGCGGCCGGGCGGGATGCCGCAGGACGTCAAGCTCTCACCGGACGGGAAGGTCTTCTACGTGGCCGACATGCGCGCGAACGGCGTCTACCTCATCGACGGCGAGAAGCCTTCGGTGATCGGCTTCATCCCGACCGGGCTGGGCGCGCACGGGCTCTACGCGAGCCGCGATTCCAAGGTGCTCTACGTCTCCAACCGCGGCGAAGGCAGCATCTCGCTCATCGACTTCGCCACGCGCGCGGTCGTGAAGAAGTGGGTCCTCCCGGGCGGGGGAAGCCCGGACATGGGCGGCGTGTCCGACGACGGGAAGGTCCTCTGGCTCGCCGGCCGGTATCATTCCGAGGTCTACGCGATCGACACGCGGGACGGCAAGCTCCTGGCCCGCATCCCCGTGGGCCGCGAGCCACACGGCCTCTGCATCTACCCTCAGCCCGGGCGCTACTCGCTGGGCCACACCGGCGTCTTCCGCTAGGCGGACACCCGCGCGCGGCGGCGCGCGCTCCAGAGCGCGTAGGCCGGCCCTCCGCTCAGCAGGATCGCCATCCCCAGCAGCGTGTCGCGCGGGCGCTGCGCGATCAGGTTCGCCACGAACAGCCAGCAGCCCGCCACGAACAGCGCCGTCGTCCAGGGATGGCCAGGAGTGCGGAAGCCGTCGGGGGGCGCGCCAGCGTCGCGCCGCCGGAACACGAAGAGGCAGGTGGCGGTGAGCCCGAAGAAGACGAAGTCGACCGCGATCATGTAGTCGAGGATCTGGCGGTATTGTCCCCAGGCCGTGAGCAGCATCGCGAAGGCGCCCTGGAGGGCGATGGCGAAGACGGGCGCGCGCGTCACGGGATGGAGGCGCCCGATGCGCTCGAAGAACACGCCGTCCGTCGCCATTGCGTAGTAGACGCGGGGCGCGGTGAGCATCGACTGGCTGAGGAAGCCCAGGGTCGAGATCGCGATGCCGGCCGCGATCAGGCGCGCTCCGGCCGCGCCCAGGGCGCGCTCCATCACCGCGGAGGCGGGAGCGAGCGTCTGGGCCAGGCCCGGTCCGCCCAGGGCGCGCACGCACACCCAGTTCACCCCGAGGTAGAGCACGATGACGCCGCCGACCCCGAGGAGCAGTCCGCGCGGCAGGTCGCGCCGAGGGTCGCGCAGCTCGCCGGAGACGAAGCTGGCCGTCTGCCAGCCGCCGTAGGCGAAGAGGACGGGCGCCATGGCGGCGCCGAAGGCGAAGAGGCCCTGGAGGCCCTGGCCGGGCAAGGGCGCGGCGGCCGCGCCGGCCGCCGGCGGGACGAGCAGCCATCCGCAGAGGACGAGGGCGGCGATGGCGACGATCTTCAGGACCATCAGTGCCGACTGCACGCGGCTGCCCATCGCGACCCCGAGGCAGTTCACGACCGTGAGGGCGAGCAGGGCGGTCATGCCCACCACCGGCTCCGGAAGCGCGACGCCGAGCAGCCGTCCGGTATAGCGCGCGAAGATGAGGGCCACCGCCGCCATGCCGCCCGTCTGCACGACCAGCAGCAGCACCCAGCCGTAGAGGAACGCGGCCAGCGGGTGGTAGGCGTCGCGCAGGTAGGCGTACTGTCCGCCCACGCCAGGCCGGCGCGCGGCCAGCTCCGCGTAGATCAGGGCGCCCAGGAGGGCCATGACGCCCCCGACCGCCCAGGCGGCGAGCAGCCAGGGCGCGGACGGCAGCTCGACCGCGACCTCCCGCGGGTTCGCGAAGATGCCGGAGCCCACGATGCCGCCCATGACGATCATGGTGGCGTCGAAGGCGCCGATGCGGCGGGCCAGAGAGGGCGCGGCGTCCGGCGGCGAAGCCATCGAGGCGGGATGTTAGTCGAGACGCCGGCTCATCCGTCGCGCGAAGCGAATGAAGGCGCGCGGCTTTCGTCCTCAGCCCCTTTTACGTGGCGGGCCATGGCGCGATCGAGGTATACGAGTGGGACCGTCGATTCCAAGGAGACCCCGATGAGACGCCGTCGTCCATTCGCGTGGATCGTGCTGGCCCTCGTCCTCGCCGTGCCCGCGATCTCCGGCACGTCGCGTGCCCAGGCGACGCCGGATGCGCTGGCCGCCGACCTCGCGCGCTGGTCCGCGTTCCTGGCCGGCCACACCGCGACCGACGACACGTGGAAGCAGGTCAAGGAGGCGACCACGCCCGGCCTCGCCCGTGTCGAGCAGGCGCTGCGGGACGGGCGCCGGCTGCTCGCCCTCCTCCGCTTCACCTCCGTGCGCGAGAACCTGTACGCCTCGGCCTACCTGGGGGAGCGCCCTTCGGACGAGCGCCGGGACCCCGCGTCCTTCGAGGCGGAGTGGAGGCGCATCGGCGTCGTCTTGAAGGACGACCTCGCCCGCACGGCGCCGCCGGATCTGGCCGCGGTGCGGCCGGTCGCGCTGCGCGCGATGGCGGAGGCGGCCGCGGCCAAGACCGCCGTCTACTACCACGCGAGCCTGGATTACGGCCGCAGCACCACGCCCGACAGCGGCCTCTTCTACCTGGGGGCCGCGCAAGCGCAGCGCGACTTCGTGGACCTGGCCCGCCGGCTCTCCCTGCCGTCGGGACCTCCGCCGCCCCGGGTGCGGGCGCTCGACGCCGGCCTCGACGCGCTGCAGGCGGACGTCCTGGCCGCGTATCGGCCGCCCGCGTCCGTGGAGAAGCACCCGGACTTCATCGGGGTCAGCTCCGCCATCAAGGAGGCGCGCGAGCTCGCGGCCGCGGGCGCGCCGTACGGGGCGCTCTTGCGCTACCTGCAGGCCGCCATCCGCTTCGGCGCCCTGCGCCCGCCGAGTCCGGCGCTGGACGCCTCCGCGATCGCGGCGCGGCTCCGGCCGCTGGAGGCGCGTCTGAGCGCGGACGGCGTCGATCACAGCATCGGCCGACTGATCCTCGAGGCCGCCCAGGCCGACCTCGCCGAGCACGCGTCCGACGGCGCCGCCGTCACCGCCGCCGCCATCGCGTCCGACGTGCTGCCGCGGTATTTCGCCGCGCTCGACGCCGCTCCCGCCACGCCACCGGCGGAGCCGGCGAAGGTCACCGTCACCCTCGTGCGATGGCCCTACACCTGAAACGTGTCCGACCCAGCAGGTCTGCTGGCCCAGAGCGTCGTGCAGTCCTTCGCCGGCAAGGCGCGCTTCGTGGTCGAGAACTACGGCGAGTCGGAGCTGGCCAAGCGCTTCGGGGTGACGCGTTATCCCGCGATCTTCGTGGACGACATCCTGGTGGCCAAGCCGAAGGACTTCGGCTTCTACGGGAAGGGCGAAGGCGAAGGGGACGGACGCTACACCCCGCTGCGGAGCGCGGCCGCCCACGACCGCTTCCGCGCCGACCTCTCGAGGATCATCGAGCTCGTGCTGGCCGGGCGCCGCGACCAGGCCCTCGCCCGCGGCGTCTCCGCGGAAACGAGCGAGATCGCGTCCCTGCCCTCCTTCACGCTGACCGACCTGGACGGAAGGCCGGTCGCGCGGGAGGACCTCGCCGGGCGCGTGGTCGTCGCCGAGTTCTGGGCGACCTGGTGTCCGCCTTGCCGGAGCACTCTGGCCTGGCTGGGCGAGGTCAAGAAGCGCTACGGCGACCGCGTGGTGGTGCTGGCCATGGCGATCGAATCCGACGAGGCGGAGGTCCGGAAGGTGGTCGCGAGCCTCGGCCTGCCCCTGCGCTGGACGATCGGCACGCCGGAGGTCGCGCGCGCGTTCGGCGACGTGACCACGCTGCCGACCTTGTTCGTCTTCGACCCGGAGGGCCGCACCGCCGCCGTCTTCTACGGGGCGCCGCCCCGCTTGCACGAGGATGCGGAGAGCACTCTGGACGGGCTGGTGAAGGGGACGCGCGGGCGCTGAGCGCTCAGCGCCCGGCGACCTCGCCGCGCTGCGCTTCCGGCGCGCCGCACGAGTGGCGCACGATCAGCGTCCCGTGCAGCAGGATGTCGCGGGTGGGCAGGTCCGCGCCCGCTACCCGGTCCAGCATCGCGGCCAGGGCGGCCGCGCCGATCTGGCGGGTCGGCTGGCGCAGCGTCGTCAAGGGGACGGGCAGCAAGGGCGCGTACTCCACGTCGTCGATGCCCACCAGGCGGACGTCGCCCGGCACGGCGTGGCCCAGCTCCAGGAGGGTGCGCATCACGCGCGCGGCCGTCCAGTCGTTCGCGCACACGATGGCCTCGGGCCGGGCCGAGTCCATGAGGTCCCGCACCGCGGCCACGTCCGCGGGATCGATACGGCGGACGAGCGCGCGGTCGTAGGGGACGTCCCCGGCGGCCAGGGCCTCCCGGTAGCCGGAGGCGCGCGCGTCGACGGTGGCGGCGGCGTTGCCCACGCCCACGAACGCGATGCGGCGCGCGCCCAGGCGCAGCACGTGCTCGGTGATGACGTATCCGGCGCGCCGGTTGTCGATCCCGACGAGGTCGTGGTGCCCGCGCTGGGGGTAGGGGAGGACCGTTCGGTCGAGGAGGACGATCGGGATGCGCGCCTCGTCGAGCGCGCGCGCGATGCGGAGGTTCACTTCGTCCTTCGCGGGCGTGAGCTCGAGGGGCGCGAAGAAGACGCCGGAGACCCGGCGGTCGATGTATTGGCGGCACAGCTCCCAGGCGCGCTCTTCCTTCGAGCCACCGCCGCCCGTCTGGCTTCCCCAGACGAGGGCGTGCTCGCGCGCGAGAGGGGAGGCCATCATTCCCTGGCAGATGGGCTCGAAGATCTCCGTCTCGCCCAGGTCGGGGATCAGGAGGCCGAAGGAGAGCGCGGCCGTGCCGCGCTTCGTGCGGACGTACGTCCCCGAGCCGGCGCGGCGCTCGACCAGCCCCGCGCGCTGGAGATCCCGGACGGCCCGGCCCACGGTGATCCGCGAGGCTCCGAACTGCCGCACGAGATCCGCTTCGCTGGGCAGGCGGTCGCCCTCCTTCCAGCGCCCGTCCTGGATCTCGCGCTCCAGCGAACGGTAGACCTGTCGATGTTTGGGCGTTTCGGCCTTCTCCATGACCTTCACACCAAGATGATATAACAACTATAAGCGTGTGTAAATGATGTGAACAGGGACAATATCGTCGATTCAGGGTCAATTGCTTGACAGGGTGTCGGTGATGGGCGATATTGTCTGGAAGAGTTGCTATAGCAGCTATGGCCGACTCGCGTGGAGGTTCCTCCTTGGGTACGACGGCGGTCGCGAAAAAGCATTTCCTGGTGGCGTCGGACTTCGACCAGACCCTCAGCTTCAACGATTCCGGCGTGGTCCTCAGCGAGCTGATCGGCGCCTCCGATTTCCAGTCGAAGGTGAACGGTCTCGCCGCCAGCAACCTCGTCCACCAGGGCGGCGAGCTCGCCTACCTGATCCGGCACGATCCCGAGTTCCGCGGCGTGCGCCGGGAACATCTGATCGAGGCCGGGCGGCGCGTCCGTTTGCGCAAGGACATCCCGGTCCTCATGGAGTTCCTCCAGCGCGGGCTGGACGATTGCCAGTTCTCGTTCTTCGTCATCTCCGCCGCTCCCAAGGAAGTCGTGCAGTCCGCCCTCGAAGGCATCGTGCCTCCCGGCCACATCTTCGGGACCGAGCTCGAGTACGAGCCCCGGTCGGGCGAGGTCCGGTCCATCCGGCGCGTGCCCGCGGGCTACGGCAAGGTGTCCGTGCTCGAGGAGCTGGAGGAGCGGCTCGGCACCCCTCCCGATCGCACGATCTACGTCGGCGACGGCAGCTCGGACGTCCACGTGATGCTGCACGTCAACAACCGCGATGGGTTCACGATCGCCGTCTCCGAGAACCGGCACCTGGCCCGCATCGCCAAGCGCACGGTGCTGAGCGACAACGCCTTCAGCATCGTTCTTCCCATGCTCCAGCACATCGCGGGCTGGCAGACCCCGGAGATCCGCCGGCTCTTCGAGACGTACGGCCTGACCCTCCACGAATGGGACAAGGTCAGCACCGATCGCATCACCCTGACTCCGCCGTCGGCGGACGGCGCGGTGGCGTGACGGCGGTGAGTCCCGCCTTCGTCGAGGCCCTGGGCTGGGCGGCGACCGTCGTCTTCGTCGGCTCCTACTTCGCGCGGCCGTCCCGCCTGGCCGCCGTCCAGATGGTGGGCGCGCTGATGTGGATCGCCTATGGCGTCCTCCAGCACGCCCTCCCGGTCGTCGTGGCGAACCTGCTCGTCTTCGCGGCCGCGGGCTGGACGGCGCGGAGGTCGCGAAGTCAGCCGGCGGCCTTGTAATCCAGCGACTTCGGCCCCTCGCCCTCTCACGTCCGCCGTCTCCCCGCCAATAAACTCCCCCTGTCGATCGTCATTGATATGACGGGCCGCGGAATGGCGGCGGGGACGCGCACGTATCCGATCACAGCGAGGACCTTTGGCCAGCTCGACTTCAACGCGCCTGGAATGGATCGGGGCGGCAATCGATCAGTACCAGGGGCGGCTCATCCGCTTCGCCGCGCGCATCACGGGCGACGCGGAGTCCGCGCGTGACGTCGTCCAGGACACCTTCCTCCGTCTCTGCCGCGAAGATCGGGATCGCGTCCGCGATCACCTGCCGGCGTGGCTCTTTCGCGTGTGCCGGAACCGCGCCCTCGACGTCAGGAAGAAGGAGGGTCCTCTGCGATCACTGGATGATTCCGGGACGTCGCCTCTGGAAGAGCCCGGTACCGATCCCCATGCGCGCCTCGAAAGCGGTGATGACACGCGGCGGGTGCTCGCGGCCATCGCCACGCTTCCCGCGGCGCAGCAGGAGGTGCTGCGGCTCCGGTTCCAGGAGGAGCTCAGCTACAAGGAGATCGGCGCCGTGACCGGCCACTCCGTCGGCAGCGTCGGCTTCCTGATCCATGCCGGCATCAAGCAGTTGCGAGAGCGGCTCGGCGCCGGGGATCCGGCCAGCCGTCCGGAAGGAGAGCGCGCCGATGCATGACGAACCGCGTGACGAGGATCTGACCGCGTATGCGCTCGGCGAGCTGGATGGGGAGGCTCGCGCGGCGGTCGAAGCCGTCCTGGCCGAGTCTGCGGACGCTCGACACGAGGTCGACGAGGTTCGGGCCGCGGCGAGCCGGCTGCGCGAGGCCTTCGCGACGGTGCCGCATCAGGCGCTGAGCCCCGCGCAGCGCGCGGCGGTGGAGGCGGAGGCGGCGCGCGAGCCACGATCTCGCCGTCGTTCTTGGTCCGTCGCGGCGACGCTGGTCGCCGGCGTTGCGGCTTCGTTAGTGGCGATGGCCACGTTATATCGGCCTTTCCGAAGGGATGCATTGCCACCGGTGTATGAGCCAGTCCAGCCGTTGATCGAGGCTCCCGCCACACCGCTGCCTCCCGCCGGCCACGCGCTCATCCCTCCGGCGACCAGAGTGCCGTCCGAAGTCACGGCGAGGCTCAAGGCCCTCGGCTACGTCGACCGGACGCCCGATGGCTTCGAGCAGGACGCGCTCACCCCACGTTTCAACTCGCTTCGGGAGTCGTCCGCGCGCTTCAACACCGAAGCCTACGACCACATCCGCGACAACGCGTTCGTCCTCGTCGCCCAGGATCCGCGATCCACGTTCTCCGTCGACGTG
>Ga0209382_10005957_pt1 | contig 15742 bp, 16 predicted proteins | sample SoiMetdeltSBSDD5_FD_187599 | JGI IMG/M metagenome (GOLD analysis project Ga0209382, IMG submission 187599) | Bulk soil microbial communities from a Populus tree surrounding site in Tennessee, USA - Soil MetaG P. deltoides SBSDD5 (SPAdes) (version 2) | ecosystem: Environmental > Terrestrial >...
TCGTCGGGTGCGCGCCCGGCGTCGTGGGCCTCGATGATCACATGCTTGCCGTGTGACCGCGCCCAGCCCGTCAGCTTCTCGACGACTGGTGTGGGATCAGCCCGCGGATGCAGGACGAGCCCGAGGTACCCACCCGGCTTGAGCGTCGGCATGCGTGCAATCGTCTCACGCCAACCTGGTTGCTGGCCGGCTACGCCGTGGGCACTAGTCCGGTTCGGGCACGCTCCGCCTCGTCCGCAGTGTTCGGGCGAACGCGAAGGACCAGATCACGACCAAGCCATTCCAACTCAGCAGTGCCAAAGCGGGCCCTCAACTGCTGCCTGCCTCGAAACAGGAGCGCCCGTCGCGTCAGCCGTAGCGGAACGGCTACAAATGACGGATGCTGAGGCGGCCGTGGCCGTGGCTCCTGGTAGCGGTGTCAATTGCGTCGGGTTGCGATGGCGCAGAGCAAGCCGCGCGGAACGTCGCGCCAACTCACGCGTGGGCGGCAGAGCCTCCGCCGTCAGTTGCGTCCGCCAAGTCATGCCTTCAGCGTCACGGGCTCACGGTCTATGGCAAGCCGGACCGTCAACCGCGGCCGGACTGGGACGCATCCGATCATGGCGAGCTCTACGCCGGGGGCGCGGCGCTCTACTTCTACTCATCCCACAGACGAGCTGCGCGGCTCGAGCGTTGGCTGGAGGGCTACGTCGCAGCAGCCAACCGACCTGACGCGGACCGCAAGCTCACGCTTGCCCGCCGGGGCTCCGTGCGAATCATCTATGAGGGATCGATCGACCCAACCCCTGTCGACTCTTGCCTCCGCGGCGCGTCGACGTGGGAGAGGCGCTGAGCCGGCACCTACTGATATTCCATCGCCGCAAACCCCGCGGGGGAGACACTCGAACCGTTCGCCCTCAAGGAGCGCTTCGTGGAAATCCCGACGCTGAAGCTCGCTCATCTCCGAGAGCGGCGGGTAGCCGACGACCTTTCGAGGCGGCGGCTCGGCTCCGCACTCGCCATAGCCAGAGCCTAGATCGAAGGGGATACTGGGTGGGCGATGCCGCAGGAGAACGTCGAGCTGGCGCGGCGGGCTTGGGAGCTCTGGAACCAGGGCGCTGCTGACGACGAGATCGCTCGCCGACTCGCGCCCGATGTGGAGTGGCACCACCAAATCGGGCTCGGAACTCCGGCGGAGGGCATCTATCGGGGACGCGAGGAAGTACTCAAGTTGTCGGCGACCCTTCGCGACTCCTTCGGAGTGGCGCGGGTCGAGATCGAGGACGTGCGCGATCTCACCCCCACCGAAGTCCTGGTGCTCGGGACGATGCACCTCGAAGGCAGAGGAAGCGGTGCGGCGGTAACGACTCCGTTCGGCGCTGTGACAGAGGTTCTGGACGGACTGGTCGTGCGACAGCGATTCTGGACCGACCAGACCAGGGCCCTCGAAGCCGCCGGGCTGCGGGAGTAGCGGGTCGAGCTCGGGGTCCGCAACTGGCTGCTCACGGACCCGCGCTTGAAGGGGATCGCGCGGGTGCGCGGCGATCCGGGCGAGATCGACGGCGTTCTAACGGTTGAGGATTACCTGACGCGGGAGTAGCACTTCGGTTGCAGCAGGACGGCGCCGATCGCCGTCAGGCATGGGTGAGGCACTAGGGCCTAAGCCCGTCAGGCACTCCTCCGGAAAGACCCACTGGCCGGCTTCCTCGAACGCTTCGAAACCGTTCTGTTTAGCGATCACCCTCGATCGAGAAGGTGTTCCCGTCGGGGTCCTTGAACCAGGCGACCTTGCCGCCGCCAGCGCGGGGTGAGATCCCCTTCTCGTCGGTCCCGTAATCGAAGCCGCTCTCGAGCTCGCCTTCGTATTGCTCGAAGGTCACGCCGTTCGAGGTCAGCTCGTCCACCACCAGCTCGACGTCGTCGACGTACCAGGTCACCAGGGTCGCGGTCGACCGGCCGGCGTGGTCCGGAGACGGGTAGACAACTAGCGCTTCGACACCGCCTGACGCATAGACCTTGCTCCCGTCAGCGTCGGTCCGTACCACCGGGAGACCGAGCTTCCCCTCGTAGAACTCCTCCGCCCGTGTGATGTCGGTGACCGCGATGAACGCGTTCAATCTGTAGCTGCTCAAGCCCATTGATCCTCCTCGACTAGGAGACTCGGACCATTCCCGTTCGTACGGTTCTTCATTTCGGCTGCACGAATGCGAGCGTACCCGCGAGTGCTGCACTCGCCTCTTTCCATGCGAAGCAGCACAGTTTGGCGCCCGTTTGGCGCCCGTACCGCCCCCCTGCGACGGCACCGAAACGACGAAACCCCGCGTGAGCAGGGCCTTCGCGAGTAGCGGGGCCGGGATTCTAACCCGCGACCTTCGGGTTATGAGCCCGCCAGCAGCAGGTGTGGTGGATGCAGGGAGCCCTTTCCAGAGCAGTTTCGGACCTAGCCAGCACATGGCAGGCGCGGCACCAATAGCTGCGACCATCCCTCGAGTCCCGCCGTATCGGAAAGTCGTCAACGGGCTTGACCGCCTCGCACGTGACGCAGCATTCTCTGTCATCCGGGACCCGACGATGTTTTCGGCGCGGCGGCTCAGCGTCGGCGCTCGCCGAGTCGGCCAGGGTCGATCGACTTCCTTCTACGTTGCGTCTGGCGGCTCTGAGGCGACGTCAGTCGCCTCGCCCGCAGGGGCCGACCGGCGGGGCCGTTCGCTTACGATCTCCAGGTCGACGACCCGCATGTGGCCGACCTCGAGCTCATCGATCTGCAGCCGTTTGATCGCTGCCCGCCCGATCGCAAGCCGGCCGATCGCCACTGCGCCGAGTGCGGTCGCACCGACAGCCAGGGCGCCGATCGCGGTAGGCCCGCGCAGGCCAGGCCCGCGGGCGTCGAGTGCGGTAACTCGGACCGGCCGTGCGTCCAGCCAGCGAGGCCCAGAGTCAGCCTTACGTTTCAGCCGCGCCGCGCGATCACGATCCTCTAAGTCGCGGGTGAGAGCGGCTGCCAACATGAAGGCCAGCGGGTTGAATCGCATGCTGCATTTCCCTCCAGTACGTCGCCGTCGGGCGAGCGGAACTTTCTGAAACGCGACATTCTTCCAGGGCGGGAAGCCTGCGAGGTAACTCATCGTGTACTGGACCACGGTCCAGTGCCAGAGCTGCGCCGCGGCCGTCGAGCAAATGGGAGTACCGCGCGGGCAAGGCGCCGGCACAAGGCGCGCCGGACGCGCGCTTAAGGCCTAGTTGACTCTGCTCTCGGGGGTGCGCCTAGGGGCGCGGGTCGGGCGGCGAGCCCGGCACCGGCCCAGGAGTCGATGGCGTCGGCGGCGTGGGCGCGACAGGCCCCGGCACTGGTTTCTCGTACGTCATTTGTATCTCAGCCTACGCGGAGGTTCGGCCGGTCGGATCGGCTCCGAAACCTCGGTGATCTCCTACTTGAGCGGGAGGATGTTGGGATTGCAGATGTCGCCCGGATTGAACTCCTGGGGGACAGCGCCGAAGTTGGCCACGTCCTGCCCGTACGACTGCGTGCGGCCGGGCGGTCCCTCCTCCGGGTCGCCCTCGGGGATGTCGTTGAGCCCGGAGAACGCGCAGATCGACTTGCTGTGGTTGAAATCTTCCTTCGGGTTCTTCTTGCTCCCATTGACCTCACCGGCGTACGCCGGAGCGGCCGTCAGAATGGCTCCGCACATGCTGAGCGCGAGCAACTTCTTGATCCGAGCCAAGGTTTCCTCCTTCTTGATCACTCGGCGGGACTTGATACGCAATAGCAACGTCTGCCGGTAGCCGGAACTAGCACGGCGATGCCAATTGGAACGCCGAGCCGATCGACGGGGCGCGGGGGGCAGCGGCCGAAGCCCCTCCGCTAGCCGTGCTCGTCCCTGGCGACAACGCGCAGCTTCGGCCGGTTCTGCTCGGCCTTCAGGATCGCCGCCTGCCACTTCCTACGTGATGCTCGTGCGGCTGATCTTCGCGAGGGTGCTGCGCCCAGCGTTCTCGTGAGTTCCGCTCGTATGGCACACGTTGAGTCAAGTCCGGCCGGCGCGGGTAGGGGGTCGTCAGTTGACCGCCCGGCAGCCACCTGAGGAGCCGACGCGCCCGATTGCGCCCGTCCGTCCGGTCGCGACTGAGCGCGCGGTCGTGCGAACGGAGGCCGAGGAGGCGCTGTGGGCCGACGTGCTTGACCGGCTGGGCTCGTTGCGTGCGGGGCTCGTTGTCGTCGGTGTGATCGCGCTCGCGGCGCTCGGCGTCGCGCTGTGGGCGCTGCTCGATGACGTCGGCGACCCGGACCGTCAGGACGCGAGTCGGGTGCGCGTCGAGCGGCTTGCGGACCGTGTCGATCGTCTCGAGAGCGAGATCGGTGAGGCGGCGTCGGAGGGCGGTGTGGCGGCGATCCGCGGTGGGCAACGGGCTCTCCAGCGGCGAGTACAGGCGCTCGAGGCGACGGTCGAGGAGTCCCGAACAGCGGCCCAGGACGCCGAGGAAACGGCCAGCCAGGTTGAGGGGCTCCAGGACAGCGTTGACGCACTCGAGCAACGGTTGGAGACCGTCGAACAGCAGCAGCCCTAGAGGGGGACGGCACACATGCCCACGAAGCCAGCCGGGCAGCGGGAGTAGGCGAGCGGGCTTCCGGTCGCCGAGGCGTTCCGCCGAACGCCCCCTGCCTCGGTTGAGACAACTCTCCTCGGGCAACAGGAGAGCGACCCCTGGGTGAGCATCGCTCTATGCCGGCTATTGCACACATGATCTGTCAGGGCTGCGGCGCTCACAGCGAGGGCCTGGCCTCCTCCAACGGGCCTCCCGCCGATCGCTGTCAGTGCGGAGGCGCTCGCCAGGTCGTACGGATCGTTCGGCATGCCGGCGGGTCGACATCGCCTTCGGTGGACGAGCTCGAGCGGAGCGTTCAGGGGCGGGCGAGAGACGAGACGTTGACTCCCACCCGCAAACAGCCCTAGACCGCGGAGCCGCCAGAAGGGGATACTGGGCGGCCGATGTCGCAGGACAACGTGAGGGTCGTTGAGGCCGCGTACGAGGCGTTGAGCCAGGGGGGCCTCGATGGTTTCACCGAGTACTGGGCGGACGACATCGAGTGGACGACGATGAGGGCAAGCTGGTCCGGCAAGCCGGCAGGGCGTGCCTATTTGCAGGAGCTGGTCGACCTGTTCGACGATTTCAGAACCGAGCCCATCGAGGTCACAGACGCCCCTGGGGATCTCGTCGTGCTCTCTCTGCGTTACGGCGGCCGTTCGAAGCTGAGCGGCATCGCGGTGCCCCCGGAGTACTTCGCGATCGTGTTGCAGATCCGCGATGGCATGATCACGCGCGGAGTCGAGTACGGCACGCGTGAAGAAGCCCTCGAAGCCGTGGGGTTACGGCAGTAGCGATCTCATTGCCTACCCGGGGCCGGCACGTCGCCCTGGACGACATGCGCGAAGGCCATCCCAATGACGCGAGTGTGTTAAGGCTGCCTGCCCGGCGCGTCCCACACGGAGGCGGGCGCCCTCCTGTTTCACGGCCATTTCGGCGGGTCCTCAGCGTCCGACGCATCTCGGGTGCGCGGCGTCGGAGATGCGTTGGAGAAAGGGTGCGAACTACTACGAATGAGGGCGAACCCCAGCACAGGCTGTGCGAGATCGCCCGTGTGCGCTGCCATTCGCAGTCGCGTCGGCAATCGGGCTGACTGGATTTGAACCAGCGACCTCTCCGACCCGAACGGAGCGCGCTACCAAGCTGCGCTACAGCCCGAAGGACGCAAGCCTAGCGCGCCAAGACCGATCGGCGGCCGAGCGGCGTTGCCATACTCGGGTTGCGTGAGCGCCCGCCGCCACGCCGTCCTCTCCGCGCTGATCGCATGTGTCGTCCTGGGCCTCTCCTGCTCGGATGGCGACGACGACGGGGGCGCTCCGATGGCGGCCACCGAGGGCGCGGGCGGCGCTGCCACCGAGCGCGCGGAGCCCGATGCGGCCGCGCGCCGCGTGCGGCTCCTGAAGCTCGGCAACTTCGACCAGCCGACCTACCTGACCGCTCCGCGCGGCGATCGGCGGCGCTTCGTGGTCGAGCGCGAGGGCCGGATTCGGGTGGTGAAGGGCGGACGGGTGCTCGACACCCCGTTCCTCGACATCTCGGATCTCGTGATCACGGACGGCGAGAGCGGACTGCTCTCGATGGCGTTCGCCCCCGACTACGAGCGCTCCGGCCTCCTCTACGTCTACTACATCGACCAGCAGGGCTTCATCACGATCGCCCAGTTCCGGCGCTCGAGCGACCCCGACCGCGCCGACCCGGGCTCGCGGCGCACCACCATGCGCGTGCCGCACCCGCGCTCCAATCACAAGGGCGGCCAGCTCCAATTCGGCCCGGACGGCCTGCTGTACGCGGGCTTCGGCGACGGCGGTGGCGGCGGCGATCCCGACGAGAACGCCCAGAACCTCGGCCGCCTCCTCGGCAAGCTCGTGCGGATCGACCCGCGGCCGGGCGGCGGCTACGCGATCCCCGCCGGGAACCCCTACCGCGAGCGGTCGGGGGCGCGCGCCGAGGTGTACGCCTACGGCCTGCGCAACCCCTACCGCTTCTCCTTCGACCGGCGCACCGGCGCGCTCACGATCGGCGACGTGGGCCAGGACGCCGTCGAGGAGATCGACTACCTGCCGAGCCCGGGCGGCGGCCGCGTGCCGCGCGGCGGGCGCAACTTCGGCTGGGACGTGTTCGAGGGCCGCAACCGCTACGAGGGCGGATCGGCGCCCGGTCACGTGCCGCCCGTGATCGCCCATTCCCAGGACCGCGGCGGCTTCTGCTCGGTCATCGGCGGCTACGAGATCCGCGACCGCTCGCTCGGGCGCGGCTGGAGCGGGCGCTACGTGTACGGCGACCTCTGCAACCCGGTGATCAGGGTGGCGGCGCTGCGTCGCGGCAGGGCCCCCACCCGGGGAACGCGGCTCCGCGTGCCGAACCTGGTCTCGTTCGGGGAGGACGGGCGCGGGCGCGTGTACGCGATCTCGCTGGACGGCCCCGTGTACCGGCTCGCGCGACGCTGACGCCGGCCCGCGACTCCGGCATGAGAAGCTTTCCGGGTCCCCGATCCGGAGGCCCGGACGTGCATTTCGAAGGCGTTGTTCCCGCGGCAATGACCCCGTTCGACGACGACGGGCAGATCGACACGGCGGCGCTCGCGCGCAACGCCGAGTGGCTGGTCGACAACGGTATGAACGGCCTCGTGGGCACGGGGACGATGGGCGAGGCTCAGAGCCTGTCCGCCGCCGAGCGCCGGCTGGTGATCGAGACGCTCGTCGAGGCGGCCGGCGGACGCGTGACCGTGACGGCCGGCGTGTCGAGCGAGACGCCGGCGACATCGATCGGCTACGCGGCCGACGCGGCCGCCGCCGGAGCGGGTGCGCTGATGATGCTGCCGTCGCTGGGCTACGAGGGCGACGCCCGCGAGATTGAGGCCTTCTACCGCGCGCTTGCGGAGTCCACGGACCTGCCGATCATGGCCTACAACAACCCCAAGGCGAGCGGCACCGACATGCGGCCCCGGCTGATCGCGCGGCTCGCGGAGATCGACGGCGTGGTGGCGGTCAAGGAGTGCTCGGGCGACGCGCGACGGCTGGCCGAGATCATCGCCGCCACCGACGACGACTTCGAGGTGCTGGTCGGCGGGGACGACTGGGCGCTCGAGGGCTTCTGCGCCGGTGCGAGCGGCTGGATCTCAGGCGTGGCGAACGTTGCGCCGGGCGAGTGCGTCGACCTCCATCGCCTGTGCGCCGAGGGGCGCCTCGACGATGCGCGCGAGATCTACGAGCGCATCCTGCCGCTGGCGCGGCTCGACATGCGCCCCAAGCTCGTGCAGTTCTTCAAGGCGGCTCAGGATCTCGTCGGCCGCGAGGGCGGTCCCTGCCGGCCGCCGCGCCTCGAGCTGTCGGCGGAGGAGCGGCGCGAGGTGGAGGAGGCGGTGAGAGCGCTCGGCGCCGGCGTGGCCGGGTGAGGTCGAGCCGCGTCTTCCACGCGGTCGACTCCCACACGGAGGGGATGCCGACCCGCGTGATCACGGGCGGCATCGGCCCGATCCCGGGCGACACGATGCTTGCCCGCAAGGTCCACTTCGAGCAGCACATGGACCACCTGCGGCTGCTCCTGATGCGCGAGCCGAGGGGCCATGGCGCGATGTCGGGCGCCATCCTCCAGCCGCCGCTTCGCGACGACGCCGACTGCGGCGTGCTCTTCATCGAGGTGTCCGGCTGCCTGCCGATGTGCGGCCACGGCACGATCGGCGTCGCCACCGTGCTGGTGGAGACCGGCATGGTCGAGGTGAGCGAGCCCGAGACCGTGGTGCGGCTCGACGTGCCCGCCGGGCTCGTGGAGGCGCGCGTGCGCGTGGAGAACGGGCGCGCTCGCGAGGTGGCGCTCCGGAACGTGCCCTCGTTCCTCCTGAGCCGCGACCGCGAGCTGCGGCTGAACGGGCGCTCGCTCCACTACGACATGGCGTTCGGCGGCAACTTCTACGCGCTCGTGGCGGCCGAGTCGGCCGGGTTGGCCGTTGACCCGGAGCGCGCCGCGGAGCTGATCGAGCGCGGGCTCGAGCTGATGACCGCGATCAACGACATGGAGCCGCCTGTGCACCCCGCCGACGAGCGGATCGCCGGCTGCCGCCACGTGGTGTTCACCGCTCCCGGCCGGGACGGACCGCGCTCGCAAAGGAGCGCCACCTCGATCCATCCGGGCTGGCTCGACCGCTCGCCGTGCGGTACCGGCACCTCCGCCAAGCTCGCGCAGCTGCACGCCCGGGGTGAGCTCGGGATTGGCGAGGAGTTCGTGAACCGCTCGGTGATCGGCACCCGCTTCGGCGCTCGGATCGTGGCGGAGACCGAGGTGGGAGGGCTGCCGGCCGTCACGCCCGAGATCACCGGCCGCGCCTGGCTCACCGGCATGGGGCAGTACCTGCTCGACCCCGACGATCCCTTCCCGGCGGGGTTCGCGCTCTGAGCTCGGGCGGCTGCGAGGTCGCCGTCGTGGGCGCCGGGATCGTGGGCTGCGCGGCCGCCTACGAGCTCGCCCGGCGCGGCGTGAGCGTGCGTCTCCTGGAGCGCGAGGCCGAGCTCTCGGTGGGCACCACCGGCCTGGGCGAGGGCAATGTGCTCTGCTGCGACAAGGAACCGGGGCCCGAGCTCGGCCTGGCACTCCACGGCCTCGCCCTGTACGACGAGATCGAGGAGCTACTCGGCGCGGAGGCTGGCATCCGCCGCAAGGGCGCCCTGGTGGCGCATGCCGACGCGCCAGGCTGGGACGCCGAGCGGGCGCGCGTGGCCGGCCTGCGGGCCGCGGGCGTGGAGTGCGAGCTGCTGGCGCCCGAGGAGGTGCGGGCGGCCGAGCCCGAGCTGCGCGGCGCGCTGCTCGGCGCATCGTGGTTCCCGCGCGACCTTCAATGCGCGCCCCAGGCGATCGCCCGCGGCCTGGCGCGCGCCGCCGCGGGTCTCGGCGCCGAGCTCGTCACGGGCTGCGAGGTCGCGGCGATCGCGGTCAAGGGCGGCCGGGTCGGCGGCGTCGAGCTCGCCGGCCACGCGGGCCGGCTGGCCGCCGACCGCGTGCTGATCGCGGCGGGCACGTGGAGCGCGCCGCTCGCCGCGAGGGCGGGGCTCGAGCTGCCGCTCGAGCCCCGCAAGGGCCAGCTCGTGCGTCTCGAGCGCCGGCCCGGCTTCATGCGCCACAAGGTGATCGACGGCGCCTACATGGCAAGCGTGGCGAGCGCGGACGCCGGGCTGCAGGTGAGCACCGTGATGGAGACCACCCTGGACGGGCACGTGCTGGTGGGCTCGAGCCGCGAGCGCCGCGGCTTCGACCTGAGCGTCGACCCAGCCGTGAGCGAGCTGCTGATCGAGCGCGCGGCCAGGCTCGCGCCGGGCGTGGCGGCGCTCGAGCGCCAGGACGCCTGGACCGGGCTTCGCCCGTGGCTGCCCGGCGGACTACCCGCCCTCGGCCCGAGCGCGGCGGCGGAGGGGCTCTTCCTCGCCACCGGGCACGAGGGCGCGGGCGTGGCGCACGGGCCGTTCAGCGGCCGCCTCGTGGCGCAGTCGATCTGCGGCGAGGAGCCAGAGCTCGACCTGGCGCCCTTCGACCCGGACCGCTTCGGCGCCGCATCCGCCGCCGGCGCCTCGAACGTCCCTGAGTACCCCCTATAGCGACCACTCCGGGACGTTCGTCGGGCCGGCTAGCCGAGGTTGATCCAGACCGTCTTGTTCTCGAGGTACGCCTCGAGCCCCTCGCGGCCGTGCTCGCGTCCCACCCCCGACGCCTTGAAGCCACCGAAGGGCGCGGACGGATCGCCGGCGCTCCAGGTGTTCACCCAGATGTCGCCGGCGCGCAGCAGTGCGGCGAGCTTGTGCGCCTGGGCGAGGTCCGTGGTCCAGACGCACAAGCTCGCCCCGTAATCGGTGTCGTTGGCGCGCCGGGCCACCTCCTCGATCGAGTCGTAGGGCAGCGCGACCAGCACCGGGCCGAAGATCTCTTCGCGCGCGATCGTGAGGTCGTCGCGGGTGGCGCTGAACAGCGTGGGCTCGACGAAGAAGCCCTCGCCGGCGGGCCCGTCGCCGCCGGTCACGAGCTCGGCGCCTTCCGACTTGCCCTTCTCGATGTAGCCGCGCACGCGCTCCTCCTGCTCTGCGGAGATCAGCGGGCCGAGCTGGGTGCCGGGGTCGAGCCCCGGGCCGAGCCGCGCCTTGCCGGCGGCCTCGACCAGGCCGGCCATCACCTGGTCGTACTGGTCGGCGTGCACGAACAGGCGCGAGCCGGCGTTGCAGGCCTGGCCGGTGTTGTAGTAGATGGCCTGGTAGGCGCCGCGGATGGCCGCCTCGAGGTTCGCGTCCGGCAGGATGATGTTCGGCGACTTGCCGCCCAGCTCGAGGGTCACGCGCTTGAGGGCGCGTCCGGCCTTCGAGCCGATCTCGCGACCGACCACCGTCGAGCCGGTGAAGGCGATCTTGTCGACGTGCTCGTGGTCAACGAGCGCAGCGCCGGTCTCGCCGTCGCCCGCGATCACGTTCAGCACGCCCGGCGGCAGGCCCACATCCAGCGCCAGCTCGCCGAGCCGGAGCGCGGAGAGGGGCGTCTGCTCGGCCGGCTTGAGCACCACAGTGCAGCCCGCCGCCAGCGCCGGACCGAGCTTCCAGGCCGACATCAGTAGCGGGAAGTTCCAGGGAATGATCTGCGCGCACACCCCAACCGGCTCCTTGCGCGTGTAGCAGTGCATGTCGCGCTGGGCCACCGGCAGCAGCTCCCCGGTGATGCGAGTGGGCCAGCCGGCGAAGTAGCGCAGGTGCTCGGCGGCCAGCGCCACGTCCACGCGCCGGGCGAGCTTGACGGGCTTGCCGTTGTCGAGCGACTCGATCTCGGCCAGCTCGTCGGCGTGCTCGTCGATCGCGTCCGCGAAGGCGAGCATCGCCCGCGTGCGGGCCGCCGCTGCGATGCCGGTCCAGCGCCCGTCGTCGAACGCCTCGCGCGCGGCCCGCACGGCGCGGTCCACGTCCTCGGCGCCTGCATACGGCACGGTGGCGATCACGCGCCCGGTGGCCGGGTCGAGCGTCTCGAACGTGCGGCCGTCGGCCGCCTCGAGGCGCTCGTCCCCGATCAACAGCCGGTGCGGGCCGGCGACGAACGAGCGGGCGGGATCGGAGAGCGCCTCCGGCAGGGCTTGAGCGGTGGTCATGGAGCGAAGGCTACGCCGCGCTACTCGGAGAACGCCAGCTCCACCGCGCCCACCGCCTCGAGCTCGAGCCGCACGCGGTCACCCGGCTGCGCCGTGTGAGGCGGGCAGAGCACGCCGGTGATGATCCGGTCGCCGGGCGCGAGGGCCTCCCCCGCCTGGGAGAGCCGATGGGCCGCCGCCTCCACCATCGCCTCGAGGCTGCCGCCGGCGCGCTCGGCGTCCACCGCATGCTGCTCGTCGCCGTTCACGAGGATGCGCGCGGCGCCGGGCGAGGCCGTCTCGACGCGCGGGCCGAACACCACGGCGCGGTTGAAGATGTCGCCGGCCAGGATCTGCTCGAGGTCGATCGAGAGGTCGGGAGGGTCCGCCAGCTCGATGGCGGGCAGCAGGGCCACGATCGAGCGGGCGTCGTCGCCGAGCTCGACCGCAACCTCCGACTCCACGATCACCTCGCCGTCCTCGCCCAGCGACCAGGTGTCGCCGTCCTCGAGCAGCCCGTCGCTCGTGAGGAAGCCCGCGAGGGGACGGTCGATCCCGAGCTTCTTTTGCACCTCGGGGAGGTTGAAGCCGATCTTCCAGCCGACCGGCTCGGCTCCCTTGGACAGGATCCGGCGGCGGCGAAGGAGCTGCGCGGTCATGCCGCGATCGACCCTGTCGTCGCTCATCGGAGAGCGCACGCTATACCCTCGCCGCCATGACCAACGCCATCGTCCTGATCAAGGCGGAGCGCAGCGCGATGGGGGGTCTCGGCGGCAAGCTGGCCGACGTCGAAGGGGTGTCCGAGGTGTACTCGGTGACGGGCGAGTGGGACTTCGTGGCGATCCTGCGCGTACGCCGCCCCGACGACCTCGCCCCGCTCGTGACCGGCAAGCTCTCGGCCGTGACGGGCGTGCGCGACACCTACACGATGGTCGCCTTCGAGGCGTTCTCCCAGCACGACCTCGAGGCGATGTTCTCGATCGGCGCGTGAGCCACGCCTTCTACGAGGCGGACGGCGACCGCCTCGTGCCGAGCGAGCTAACGCGCGGCCCCTGGGATCCCGGCTCGCAGCACGCGGGCCCGCCGTCGGCGCTGATCGCTCGCGCGATCGACCGCTGTGAGCCGCGCGAGCAGATGCGGGTCGGGCGGATCACGATCGAGATCCTGGGCCCGGTGCCGCTCGCGCCGCTGTCGGTGAGCGCCGCCGTGGTGCGCCCCGGCCGCAGCGTGGAGCTGCTCGAGGCCGCCCTTTGGGGGCCCGAGGGCGAGCTGATGCGAGCGCGCGCCTGGCGACTCACCCCTGGAGAGGTCAGGCTCGACGAGCACGACCCGCCGCCGCCAGGGCCCGACGCGGGCGACGCGCGCGACTTCTTCGCCACCGGGCAGCCCGTGGGCTACCACACGGCGATGGAGTACCGCTTCCTGCGCGGCGCCTTCGTGGAGCCCGGCCCGGCCGTGGTCTGGATGCGCCCCCGCGTGCCGCTCGTGGCGGGCGAGGAGACCACGCCGCTCGAGCGCGTGCTGATCGCGGCCGATTCCGGCAACGGGGTGAGCGCCGCGTTCGACTGGAAGCGCTTCCTCTTCATCAACACCGACCTGAGCGTGCACCTCCTGCGCGAGCCGGAGGGCGACTGGGTCTGCCTCGATGCGGTAACCCACGCGGACGGGCTCGGCCTGAGCGACACCGCCCTCTACGACGAGCGCGGGCGCATCGGCCGCGCGGCGCAGACCCTGCTCGTCAGGCCCCGCTGACGCCCTACACTTGCCGCGTCGTTTCTGGCCGAAGAGGGGAAATCTGAGCGTGGCGTACTTCAAGGACCCGGACGAGGTCTACGCGTACATCGGCCGGCTGTTCGAGCAGCTGGCCGCTGACGACGAGCTAGCACCGAAGTTCCGCAAGGCGAACACCATCGTGCAGTACCGGTATCGCGAGCCCGAGTCGCAGATCACCGTGAAGATGATCGACGGCGAGGACGGGCAGGTTGACTGCGGCACCACCGCCATGGAGCCGGAGGTCGTGATGACGATGGACGCCGACACCGCCCACCGCTTTTGGCTCGGCCAGGTGAACGTGACCGTTGCCCTCGCGCGCGGCCAGATGAAGGCGAAGGGACCGGTGGCCAAGATCCTCAAGCTCGTGCCACTCGTCAAGCCGGTCTTCCCCCGCTACCGCCAGATCCTCGAGGACGCGGGTCGGCAGGACCTGCTCGAGGCGTCCTGATGGACGAGCTCTCGGGGCCCGGCTCCGCCCTCGGGGCGGGGCCGCTCTCAGGCTTCAAGGACTTCTACCAGTACGCCTCGCCCACGCGCGTGATCGCGGGCCGCGACCTGCTCGAGTCGACCGGCTTCGAGTTCCAGAAGGAGGGCGCGAGCCGGGTGTTCCTAGTGACCGACGCCGTGATCCGCTCGACCGGGCTCGTGGAACGCGTGGAGGCGGGCGTGCGCGACGGCGGCCTCGAGCTGGCGGGCGTGTTCGACGAGGTGCCGCAGGACTCCTCGACGGATATCTGCGAGCGCTGCGCGGACGCCGCCAAGGGAGCCGGCGCGGACTCGTTCCTGGCCCTGGGCGGAGGCTCCGTCATGGACACCGCCAAGGTGGCCGACGCGCTCTTCACCCACGGCGGCACGGCCCGCGACCAGGAGGGCTTCTTCCTCATGCCGCGCGAGGCCGACGGCATGGGGCGGCCGCTCGAGGTGGCGCCGCTCGCCTGCATCCCGACAACGGCGGGGACTGGCAGTGAGGTGTCGATGGCGGCCGTGATCAAGGACCACGAGCACAAGGTCAAGCTCGAGATCGCGGACTTCCCGCTCTTCCCGCGGCTCGCGATCCTCGACCCGGAGACCACCCGGACGCTCCCGCCCGCCGTGGCCGCGGCCACCGGGATGGACGCGATGACGCACGCCATCGAGGGCTACGTGTCCGCCGATTGGAGCCCGCACCAGGATGCTCGCTCGCTTCAGGCGTTGCGCATGATCCGCGACAACCTCGAGCGCGCCGTGGAGCGCGGGGAGGAGGATGAGGAGGCGCGCGGCAACATGCTCGTCGCGGCCAATCTCGCGATCACGCTCGCCCTCGGCTCCGTGCACGCGATGTCGCACCCCGCCGGGGCCCACTTCGGGGTGCCGCACGGCGTGGCGAACGCGATTCACCTCCCGCACGTGATCCGCCACAACGCCGCGGGCGGCGAGGAGATCGCGGGCCGCTACCGCGACATCGGCGAGCTCTTCGACATCCACGAGCCCGAGATCGGCGACGCCCTGGCGCGCTACCTCACCGAGCTGAGCGCGAGCATCGGCCTGCCCACGCGGCTGTCGCAGGTGGGGGTGCCGGAGGACGGGATCCCGGCGCTGGTCGAGGGTGCGCTGGGCGACGGGACCACGCTCCTGAACCCGCGCGAGATGGACGAGGAGGACTACGCCGCGCTGTACCGCGCCGCGCTCTGATCAGCGCGGCGCGAGCTCGGCGCGGTGCGCGTCCACGAGCGCGCGCAGCGTCTGCTTGGAGGTGTGCTTCGGCCTCCAGCGCAGCTGCTTGCGCGCGTGGTCGGTCCTCATCAGCACCGGCTTCCTCACCGCGTGGATCCAGGCCACGGCGTCGGGCATCAGCGGCACGCGCGTAGCCACCTCGGCGGTGGCCCCGAGGATCGGCTTCGGCACGGGTATCGAGTACCAGCCGAGGGCGTCCGCCAGGTCCGACATGGTGAGCGTGCCCGACGCCGCGAGGTTGTAGGGGCCGGGCTCGCCCAGGCCCCGCACCCCGGCCACGAAGGCGCTCGCCACGTCGTCCTCGTGAACGAGCTGGAAGCGCGTGCCGGGGTCGGGGATCACCGGCTTGAGCACCGGCAGCGAGCCGAGCAGGCGCACCACGGCGTCCGGCATCGCCTCGCTCAGCCGGTAATAGGGAATCTCCTCGAGCAGCGTGCGCGCGTCCGGGCCCGCAACTATGCAGGGGCGGAACGCGTACGCCACGGTGCGCGAGCGGCGCATCAGCACCTCGGCAAGCACCTGCTCGACGTCGGCCTTCTGCTGCGAGTAGGGATGCTCGGGCGAGCCGTTTGGCGGGATCTCCTCGGTGAGCCAGTCCGGGTTGTC
>Ga0209382_10005958_pt1 | contig 15741 bp, 9 predicted proteins | sample SoiMetdeltSBSDD5_FD_187599 | JGI IMG/M metagenome (GOLD analysis project Ga0209382, IMG submission 187599) | Bulk soil microbial communities from a Populus tree surrounding site in Tennessee, USA - Soil MetaG P. deltoides SBSDD5 (SPAdes) (version 2) | ecosystem: Environmental > Terrestrial >...
GCGTTGATCGCGAACTACGCCATGCATGGAACGGTAATGAACGGAAGGAATCTCCTCATCAGCGGAGATGGCCCCGGAACCGTGAGCGCGTATTTGGAGGAGAAACTAGGAGCGCCTGTTCTTTATCTCAACGGAGCGGCGGGAAACATCGCGCCGATCTACACCGTCTACCCTGATCCGAAGAGCGGTCACTTGTCCGAATTCAAGGTGCTCTTAGGTGATCGAATCCTGTCGGCGAATCGCTCGATTGGAGGAGCCGCTGCCGACGTTACGATGTCGATGTCCGAAAACGCGATCAGCACGCCCCGAAAGGAAGGGCTCGTGTGGCCCGAGGAACTCAGCCGCTACTCTTCCGATACGGGACCGCCGATGGTCCGGCTGCCAGTCCGATTTCTGCGTATCAACGAAGTCTTGATCTGGGCAGCGCCCATTGAACTATTCTGCGAGATCGCCATCACCGTGCGGAACCAATCGCCCTTCGCAAACACATTTTATTTCGGCTATACGAACGGCTGGCTGGGTTACCTTCCCACGGCGCAAGCTTTCGGCGAAGGTGGGTATGAGACCCGCACTACTCCGTTCACTCCCAAAGCGGAAGCCGATATCACGCAAGGCGTCATCAACCTTGTACAAGGCATGAAGCGCTAGCTCGCCGCGCGGCCCCCGGTGATAGAGCCTGAACCAGGACCCATCGAGGTCTTACTTCCTACTGCGAACCGCACAATACCGTACACGAGCTGGTGACTTGCCGCGCAGAATTGGCCAGAAACGGCCGTTTGGAGGACGCCGCTGGCGTTTGCGAGGGACGCGGCAGGCTATGGGACTTCCATCGGCTCTTTTGTCAGCGGACGGCGGTTTGCGTGGCCGCCTGGCACATGGCAGGGCTCGGACCGCTGTGAGCAGCAAGGTGCATAAAAGCGACGAAATTGCGGTTCCCAAATTGGTGTTGAACTAGTGTCGGTCTATAAACGCAAATACAAGTCGGGAACAGTTCTTTGATTCTACAAGTTCTCACCACCGGGATCGAAGCGCGGGCCTCTGCCGGCCAGGGCTTTCGGATTTGCTACCAAGCGCGAAGCCGAAGACGCCGAAGTGGACCGATCGAAGAACAGAAGAAATACGATCTAGCAAAGGCGCCAACGTGCCAGCGACGGTTCCCAGCACACTTGGAACGCTGCTTGACGAGTTTATGCGCGAGCATGCCGAGAAGAAGTTAGATGCCAAGACCATCGAGCGTTATCGGGAGCAGAATCCGACCCTTCTTGCCATGCCGCTGGCCGAGATTGGACCATTGCATTTGAGCCGTGAGTGGAACCGCCTGCTGGAGAGCGGAGGCCATCACCGTCGCACGAAGCAGCCGCGTCCACTTTTGGCGAAGACGGTTCGCAACATCGCAGGGGGTCTCCAGCGCATTCCTGCGTGCGATCAAGTGGGGACTGGCTACGACCAATCCGGTTTTCAAATAGCGAGCCGCCGATTCCCAGGAAGCACGAGGGTATGGCGCTGATGCCATCGGAGCAGCTGCGGCTCATCAAATCGGCAACCGGTCCCTGGTGTCTGCGATGTTCCTAGAGATGTCGGCGGCTACGGGCGCGCGCCGCGGCGAGGTTCTTGCCCTAAGATGGTCCGATATCCAGCAAGGTCGCGAAGTTCTGATTACGCGCTCGCTGACGCAGACGAGGCAGGTCTTGAAGTTCAAAGGCGCCAAGACGGAGAGGCCACGACGAGTGGAACTGCCTGCGTCGGTCCTAGCATCTCTCGAAGCGCACCGTAGCCAGCAGGAGAAATTCCGGCGGCAATTTGGAACGGATTACCGTGCCGACCTGGATTTGGTCTTTGCGAATCCCGACGGCGCTCCACTGAAGCCCGATTCAGTTTCCTCGGCAGTATCCTTGCTTTGCCAACGGCTCGGTCTGTCCAAGGGCGCGAGTCTTCACACCCTGCGCCATACGCACGGATCGTTCCTGCTGGCCGATGGCGTGGACCTCGCAACCGTGTCGGAACGTCTGGATCACTCCTCAGTCCGAGTGACGGCGGACATATACTCGCACGCACTGCGTGGACGCGACCAGGAAGCCGCCCTGAGGTGGATAATTTCATGCGGCTAAACGGCGGATCGATGAACCCAACGGCGTAAACTGATTTTCATAAAAGACCGTCGTGCGCCGAAGATACCCAGGAAGTCCGACTGGAAAGAAATCTCGGCGGCATTCATCTCCGCTGCCGCGGGTATCGGTTGGATTCAGGCGCGACAAGTACGCTACCTAGCCGGCAGCCGAATATTCGATCGCTCGCGCCCAAGGTAGTCGCGGATACGAGTAGGTGTCCCGCCAAACCAGAGCACAGTCCCATCATCCAGTGAAGCCGGCTCGCGAACTTGCGATAAGTCCCTGAACGGGTCCGTCTTGTGACGTCGGTCAACCCTGAGCTGAAAGCCGTGTGGCAACGGAGCGCAAACCCGCCCTGTCAGGACAGCCGTCCAATGCTGCGATGGCCTACGACGTTTGAAGGTATCTGGCTCTCGATTACGGAACAATCGTGAGATAACTCATTTACGATGACTATCCCGTTGGCCGTTCTGGAACAAATGCTTCGCGAGCCGTGCTCTAGACTTCGGGCTGATAATAAGACTTCTTCATGGAGGGGTTGTGAGACGCTGCCTGCTTCCGTCCCTGGCTGTGGTCCCGCTACTTGCGGCCGTACTGGCGCCGCGAGCTGTCAAGCTGCATAAAGACGCGTTTGTCTTCGATGCCCACGTGCATGTGATCGATCGCCAGCTGTATCATGGCGGGGACATCGGGCTGCGCGTCCCTGACGGCCAATTCGACCTGCCCCGCGCCAGGGACGGCGGCATCGATGCCATGTTCTTTTCCGTGTTCGTCACTGAGGATTACTATCCGCAGAGAATGGAGACGAAGCAGACGCTGCGGCTGATCGACCTCGCTCTCAGCCAGCTGAATCGAAATCGGGATAAGATCGAACTGGCAAAGAACGCCTTCGATATCAGCCGAATCAACGGTGCAGGGAAGATTGCTGCCGTCCTCGACCTGGAGGGCGGGTTTGATCTCGACGGCGATCCCGGGGTACTTCGCAATCTGTACAGGCTCGGATTGCGCTCAGCCCAGCTCTCGGCTCACAATTGGGCGAACAATTTCGCCGACTCCTGTTGTTCGCCGCCGAAGTACCGGGGCCTGAACGAACGGGGCCGGGCCGTTGTGCGCGAGATGAACCGGCTTGGGATGGTTATTAATGTTTCTCACTCTTCAGATGAAACCATCGCGCAGACGGTGGAACTGAGCACAGTTCCAGTAGTTGCCACGCATCATGGAATGCGCTCGCTCAATAACATTCCCCGCAATTTACCGGAAGAACTGATGCGCCGACTCGCGGCGAAAGGCGGCGTTATCGGTTTCCAGATCGGCAACGAGTTCCACAATGTGAAAGCTTTCAACTGGCGGACGCAACACGCAGGCAAACCATTCTGGGATACGAGTGAGATCGCCAACCGAAAAGGCGAGCTGACGATAGAAGAAATTGACCGCAAAGTTGCGCCGCAGTTTCCCATGGTCGGCTTGAAAATGCCGGATGATGTTCTGTTCTCGCCGGATGAGTGGATTGCGGTAATCGAAAAAGCGATCGCGGTCGTGGGTGAGGACCACGTCGCCCTGGGCAGCGACTTCGATGGCGGACCTACGCCGCCCCGCGGAATACGCGATATCTCCGATTTGCCGATGCTGACGGATGCAATGCTCCGCCGCGGGTGGAGCGAAGTCCGGATCCGCAAGTTCCTCGGTGGCAACCTGCTCCGCGTGTTCCGCCAGGTTACAGAGGGTGGAGACGGATTAACTGGCGGCTTGCCACGAACACGGAGCGTCCGCTAATTCCTGTATACTCCATAATATTCACGCCTTTGGAGGTCTTAAGTATGAAAAACTCTTTTCTGGTTAGTTTCGGCGCTGTTTTAATTTCGGCGACGTGTGTGGCTCAGACCACATCAACTTCGATCGTTGGCGCCGTGACCGACGCTACCGGCGCATCGGTTTCCGGAGCGAAGGTCACTGCGACAACCGCCAAAACGAGTGTTGCCTCGAACACTCTGACCACAGACACTGGCGACTACGCGTTTCCGCTGCTCGACATTGGCGAATACCGAGTCAGCGTCGAACAGCCCGGATTCAAAGCGGAAACACGCCAAGGGATCGTCCTTCAAGTCAACGAAAAGATCCGCGTCGACTTCCGGCTTCAGGTCGGGTCGCAAGCCGAGCAGATCACGGTGACCGCCGAGGCAGCCAGTCTCCGGACCGACGAGGCCTCGATCGGTGGGACGGTGGAGCAGAGGCGCCTGGTGGAGCTTCCGATGAACGGCCGCAACGTCGGAAACTTCGCGGTTCTGAGTCCCGGTGTAGGATTCGGCAATCGACACGGCTACGACGGACAATCGGGCAGCGCTGGCGGGGTCCCCATCCCCGGGCAGGCGATCGCCATCATCGCAAACGGTCAGCGCGAAACCAGTCAGCATGCAACTCTAGATGGCGTCGTGGCGACCGAAGCTCGCGTCAACACAGTCCCATTTTCGCCTTCACCGGAAGCCATGGAGGAGGTTCGAGTCATTTCGGGCAGCTATTCCGCCGAATACGGATTCAACGCCGGCGCGCAGTTAGTCATGGTCATGCGCTCGGGCACCAATGAGTTCCACGGTTCCTTATACGATTACCTTCGCAACGATAAACTCGACGCGGAAGGTTACTTCCAGAACTACTTCACGCCTGCCGGGCAGCCCCGGATAAAAAAGACGTCGCTGCGGCAGAATCAGTTTGGCGGAGTGATAGGCGGTCCGGTGTGGATTCCCAAGATATATAACGGCCGGAACAGGACGTTCTTCAACTTCAATTATGAGGGACGCCGTCGCCGCGAGCCGGGAGCTATCTCGACTGCGCTCGTGCCTAGCGCCGCCATGCGCAATGGCGACTTCAGCCAACTTTTAAACCGTCGAAATGCCGCGGGAGCCGCGCTGCCGTCTATACAGATCTTCGATCCTTTCTCGGATCCCGCCAATCCAACACCTTTTTCCGGAAACATAATTCCGTCAGGTCGAATTTCCACCACGGCCCGCGCTCTTCTCGCATATTTTCCCCAGGCGCAGAACGAGTTGGCAGACCCGATCACGGGCATCAACTTTCGCAACCCAGGCACGAGCTCCATCGACGACGATCAGTACTTCGTCAAGGTGGATCATTCATTTTCAAACTCGGACAAAGTGTTCGCCCGCTATGCGACGAACATCCCGAAATTTTTCAGCATCACGAACAACCCGGAGTTCAGCTACCTGGTGGAGGGCAGAAACAACAATCTTGCGACGCAGTGGCTGCACCTTTTTTCACCCACCATCATCAACGAGGCGCGATTCGGGATTTCGGAATCGCGCGACGATAGCTTCAATCCGCGGGCAAATACGGATTTCACGCTGGAAGGAATTGGAATACGGGGATTCAATGTCCTGACCGACGGCAACCGGCCGCTCACTCCTCGGGAGGTTGGAATTCCCGCGATGAATGTCGCCGGCTTCTATAGCCCCGCCGAGCGCGACGGCGGCAACGGTTTCGATCGCAATCGGGTGTACCAGTTCAACGACAACCTGGCGATCACCACGGGCGCTCACACCATCAAGGCCGGATTCGACTACCGGCGCGTAACCCTCTTCCGCGGAGCCGCCAATGTTCCTCGCGGAGCTTTCGACTTTACGGGTAACGTCGCTGGCAATTCCTTCGCGGCATTCCTGCTGGGCGCGGCCACTGGCACCCAGTCTCCGGAAGGACTTCCTCTCACCGACATTCTTCAACACCGGACAGCGCTGTATTTGAACGATGACTGGAAACCACTGCGCCGGTTGACTTTGAATCTGGGATTGCGCTGGGAATACAACGGTCCTGCAACCGACGTGCAGGGGCTTTGGCGTAGCGCTGAGTGGCGGAACGGTCTCAGCAGTCCTCCGCTGTTCGTCCCTGAGCAGATCCGCACCGTGTACCAGTTTTACAAGCCTTCGAAGAAGCAGTTCATGCCAAGGGTTGGACTTGCCTACAGGTTGACCGATGATTGGGTTATTCGGTCCGCATTCGGCATTTACTATAACGTTCATCAGCTCAACAACTATTCGATCCTGAATTTGAATCCGCCGCTGTCGGGAAGCTCTGCTTTCGCGAACACGATTTCGAATGGCGTCATCGTCCCTGGCTCGACGGTTTACAACTTCACAAACCCGTTCGGAACGCCCAGTCCGACTTCGATAGCGAACGCGAACGTGCTGACCACAGACAACTTTCAGCCGTATGTAGCGCAGTGGAGTTTCGACATTCAACGCCGTCTTCCAGCTGAGGCGACGCTGTCGGTCGGCTACGTGGGCAGCAAGACGACCCATCTCGACAACACGGTTGAGCGGAACAATCCCGATCCGTTCATTCCTACAGGTGCGGCGGATTCGATACAAAGCCGCCGACCCATCCAGTTCATCATTGACAACGGAATTACGCGGCCGTTGTCGAGAATGCGCTTCTTCGATAGTGGCGGAAACTCCTGGTACCAGGGTTTGCAGGTCAGCCTGAGAAAACGCTATTCGCACGGGCTCGTCGCCACGTTGGCCTACACATATTCGAAGACACTGATGGAAGGTTACGGGCGCAACGAGAACGACGGCATCAATACCAATAACTATCAGGACAAGAACAACCGGGCTGCCGAGAAGGGGCGAGTTGGCTTCGATGCCCGGCAGGTGATGGTTTCCAGCTTGATCTACGACCTGCCGGCGCCAAAGATGCTGTCAAAAGGTTTTGCCGGAGTTATCTTCGCCGGCTGGCAAACGAATGGCATCATCACATTGAAGTCCGGACTGCCGTTCAGCATGGCGCAGGGCAATATCATCAACACGGGCAACGCTCCTGTAAGACCGGATCGCGTCGCGGATGGGAAACTCGAAAATCCCACAGTGAATCAGTGGTTCAATCCGGATGCCTTCCAGGTGGTAACGTGCGCCAACTCGGCCCTGCCGGAGCGTTGTCACTATGGGAACTCGGGGAATGGAGTCGTCGAAGGTCCAGGATTCAAAAACGTGGACGCCTCCCTGTTCAAGAACTTTGCGATCACCGAGGGAGTAAAATTGCAATTCCGCGGAGAGTTCTTCAACGTCTTCAATACTCCGCAATTCAACGTTCCTAATCGAACGCTGAGCACACAGGGTGGTTTCCTGCCTCAGCGGGCGGCAAACGGAAGCATCACGTTCCCTACACAGGCGGGAGTATCGGGCGGCGTCGGGTCGATCACCACTTTGATCGCTCCGATGCGCAATATCCAGTTCGGACTGAAGCTCCTCTTCTGAGTATTGGGCGGCCGGGAAATCATCTCCGGCCGCCTGACTTAACCCGCCGTCCCGACCGTTCGCGCTGCGCGCTCGACAGCCGCCAGCGTCGCCTCAATGTCGTCTGCCGAATGAGCGGCGGAGATGTACCATCGGCCGTCCGGCAAGATAATGACACCCTCATCAAGCAGAGCCAGCGCGAAGTCGGACCAGATCTGTTTGTCGGAAGCGAGTGTGTCCCGATAAGTACGAGGTGTCTCGCTCTGCACGTGGATCGTGAATACAGGCCCATCGCCCGTAATCACCGCCGATAGTCCCACTTTGCGGAAGTTTTCGACCAGGCCCACAGCAAGTTTTTCGCCCAGCCGCCGCATCCGTGGATAGATGGTCGTCTCCCCGCGCCGCAACTCCTCGAGCGCCGCCTTCGCGCCCGACAGAATCAACGGGTTGCCATTCATGCTGCCGGCATGGACGACGTCGCCGGCCGCAATCAGCTCCATATATTCTTTCTTGCCCGCCAGCACGCTGAGGGGCAATCCCGCGCCAACCGCCTTAGCGAAGGTAGCCAGATCGGGCGTGACTGCGAATCGCGTCTGCGCTCCGCCGAGCTCTAGCCGAAAGCCCGAGATCACCTCATCGAAAATCAGCAGAGCGCCGTTGCGCGTAGCCGCCTCGCGGAGAAATTCAAGAAAACCGTCAGCCGGAGGTATGCAGCCGCTGTTTGCCAGCAACGGCTCGCAGACGATAGCCGATATTTCCCCAGCGTGCTCCGCGAATGCTTGTTCCACTTCCTGGCGGCTGTTCCAGGCGGCAATCACGATGTGGTCGTGCGGAAGCTGCCCCTTCGCCACGGGAACCGGCAGCCGCCTTCCAGCACTCTCACCTTCACTCGCGCCGGGATGATAGCTGACCAGAGCCTGATCGCTCCAGCCGTGATAGTGTCCCTCGAACTTCAGATACTTGGTTCGGCCGGTAACCGCGCGCGCCAGGCGCAATGCCAGAAGGACGATCTCGGTGCCGCTATTTGCATAGGAAACCAGGTCCGCGCACGGTATGATTCCGGTCAGCAACTCGGAGACCTCGAACTCGAGGTCGTGCTGCGCGCCGAAGGTAAAACCTCGCGAAGCCTGCCGCTTTATCGCCTCGACCACACAGTCCGGCGCATGTCCGAGTATCAGCGGTCCCCAGGCGAGACCGAAATCGATGTACTCATTGCCGTCAACGTCCCATACCCGGCTACCTTTTCCATGATCGAAGAACAAAGGGTACGGGCGCGCGCTGCGGCGCAGTCCGCTGGAAACGCCGCCGGCAAGCGTTCGGGCGGAACGTTCAAACCGTTCGAGCGAGCCTCGAGTCTTACTACGGACCGATCGCTCGCGATCTTCTTTCAAACTCCTCCAGTGAGAACTTCTCGAATACGACGGCTGATGATGCGCAGAGGAGAAGGGATTGCCGCGACCGCCGCGCGACGACCCAGCGCCCGTCGGGTGAGTAGCCGCTTCATGGATGTAAAGCATACCAGAAGCGTGATACGGTGTGTGTCTTGGTCCGGGAGCTGCTCATGAATCGACGAACCTTTCTTGCTGGGTCCGCGTTAGGTGCGCTTGCGCAGAATCGGACGAGCGCCGCGCCCCGCAGGATCGCCGCCATCCTGACCGAATACCGGCCGACGTCTCACGCGGATGTGATCGTTGGAAAGTACCTCGAGGGTTTCAATCAGGACGACCGGCCGCCTTACCCGCGCTCGAAGATTGTCTCGATGTTCACCGAGCAGGTACCCACAACGGACATGAGCCGGGAGCGGGCGAAGAAATACAACGTACCCTTATTCCGCACCGTGGCCGACGCGCTCACTCTGGCCGGTGAACGGCTCATGGTCGACGGCGTCCTCCTCATCGGCGAGCACGGTGACTACCCTACCAACGACAAGGCTCAGAAGCTATACCCCCGTTTCGAGATGTTTCTCAAAATCGTGGATGTATTCCGCCAAACCAAACGCGCCCTACCTGTCTTCAACGATAAGCACCTTTCCTGGAACTGGCGTCAGGCGAAACGAATGGTGGAGATCTCGCGTGAGATTGGCTTCCCGATGCTAGCCGGTTCCTCCGTGCCTGTGGCCTGGCGTGTTCCGGCGGTTGACGCTCCGTTAGGCGTCCGGCAGCGGCATGCCGTCGCGATCTCGTATAGCGGGCTCGATATCTACGGGTTCCATGTGCTCGAAGCGCTGCAATGCATGGTGGAGCGTCGTCATGGCGGTGAGACAGGAGTTCGAGCGGTTCAATGTCTGCAATACCAGGAGTGCTGGAATTTCATTCAGCAGAATGACTGGGCCAGGAACCTGTTCGATAAGGCCCTTTCGCATAGCCAGACCCGTAAGCAGGGAAATCCGCGTGACCTCGTGAAAGAGCCCACCGTATTCATCGTGGACTACAATGATGGACTGATAGGCGCTGCATTCCTGATGACGGGACTGGTCGAGGACTTTACGGTTGCCATCGAAGTGCAAGGCCGTCCGGAGCCGATTTCGTTGCTGATGAACTTGCAGCCCGGCAGACCGTATCATCATTTTGGCTGCCTCGTGCAGAACATCGAGACGATGTTCGAAACCGGCAAGCCGCCTTATCCGGTGGAGCGCACGCTGATGACCAGCGGAATTCTTGATTTCTCGCTCGAATCGCGCATTCAGGGCCACAAAAAGCTTCAGACTCCCGAACTCGCTCAGCTACGGTATCAAACGTCCGGAGCCTCCCACTTTTGTACGAAGGGGTGGGGACCTGACGGAAAACGGCTGGAGATATGAGGTCACTACGCATGCGGTCCTTTTTCGCCGCCGCCTTTCTCCCTCTAGCGATGCCCTCGGAGGTGGTTGCGCAATCCCGTCGATTCGTTGTCGCGATCGGGAGTATCATGCACGAATCAAATTCTTTCAATCCCGCCAAGACCGTCTTGGCGGATTTCGAAGGAATGCGAGGAACCACGGGTCTTACCGGCGCCGAGCTGATCGCTTCGTTGCGCAAGGGAAGCACGGAACTATCAGGCTATCTGGAAGGCGCCGATAGCGAGCGTTTCGACGTGTATCCCGCGTACATCGCGACAGCTACTCCGAAAGGTCCACTGACGAAGGAGACGTTCGACACACTTACCGAAAGGCTGATCTCGAGTCTGAAACGCGCCCCGAGGCTGGATGGCATGCTGCTCGCGCTGCATGGCGCGATGGTGGCCGAAGGATACCCGCAAGCGGACGAGGAGATTGTGCGGCGTGTTCGCAACGCGTTCGGCGCCGAAATACCAATCGTCGTGACGCATGACTTCCATGGGAATCCATCGCCGGAGTTGGTGAAGCTCTGCACGGCGCTAGTCGGGTACCAGCAGAACCCTCACCTCGATACGAAGCTGCGCGGGCGGCGTGCGGCTTCGATCCTGGCGCGAACCTTGCGCGGAGAAGTAAAACCGGCGCAGGTGATTGTGAAGCCGCCGATGGTTTACAACATCATCTTTCAGAACACATATGCGGAACCGCTCCTGCCGATCGTCCGGGCGAGCATGGATCTGGAGCAAAGCAATTCAAAGATTCTAGCGGTCAGTGTCATGGGCGGCTACCAGTACGGAGATGTCCCGTTCATGGGTCCAAGCGTTACGGTGGTTGTAGACGGAGATCGCGGACTGGCGGAAAAGGAGGCCCGGCGATTCTCAGACATACTCTGGGCGACCCGCGATCGAATCGCTCTGAAGCTACCGGATCCCAAAGCAGCCGTACAGGAGGCGCTCAAGGAGACGAAGTTCCCTGTCGCGTTGTTCGATACGGGAGACAACATTGGAGGAGGATCGTCCGGTGACAGCACGTTTCTCCTCGACGAACTGATACGGCAGAACGCGCTCGGTTGGGTGATGGTCATCGCCGATCCCGCAGCCGTGCAAACGGCCGTAAAGGCCGGCATCGGCGGCCGTTTCGATATGGCAGTCGGCGGCAAGACCGACGACCTTCATGGCAAGCCCGTTCTTGTGCGCGGCAAGGTCAGGTCTCTTCACAGCGGCGAATATATAGAGACGGAAGTCCGGCACGGCGGTGGACGATATTTCGCGCTCGGATTGTCGGCTGTCATCGAGGTGGACGGCTCGACGCGCGACGACAAGAACTACCTCGTCGTGACTACAGAACGTTCCAGTCCCAACAGCATCCATCAGATCGTCAGCCTGGGCATCTACCCGGAGAGACAAAGGATTCTAGTTGCCAAGGGCACTATCGCCCCTCGAGCTGCCTACGAGCCCGTCGCGGCGAAGATCATCGTAGTAGATTCGCCCGGCTCGACTGCGGTCAATCCGGCGCGATTCAAATTTCGCAACGTTCCGGACAGCCTGTGGGGCTTGCGCTAGGGCGCTTGCACGACAGGAAGTATGATATGCGACGCTCGGGCGCCACCATGATGCACGGTCTGCGCGGCTGGCCGGACCCGGTTCGATGCGCCGAGATTTTCACCCGTATTCGGGTTTCGATCGAACTGCGGAAAATTACTACTCGTGACATCGACACGGATCCGATGCCCTGCCTGAAAGACATTGGCCGTGCCCGCCATGTCGATCTCGAATTCATATACCTGATTCGGTTTCAGTAACTCCATCTTGTCAACTCCGCCCCGGAAGCGCGCCCGCAGAATTCCCTCGGCCACATTCATTGCGAAACCGTCCGGATAAACGTCAACCAGTTTGATCATCCAATCAGTGTCCGGACCGTCCGTTTCCGCGAACAGCTTCATTTTCACGGGGCCGGCGACCGCGAGCGCGTTACGCAACACCTCGCTGGTGTAGATGAGCACGTCACTTCGCGATTCCACAGCGCGCTGATCCTTCGGTCCGGCAGCGGTTGGCGTCCCGCAGCAATTGTTTCCACCGGTGGTCGGCACAGGATTATTGGGATCGTACGTGTACTTATCGATTCCGGCGGACGAGGGTTTTGCAGACCCAAGCAAGCCGCCTGCGGCCCCGCCATTTGCCTTGCCAGAGCTGCTGAGGTAGTAAGGTACATACTTGGTTCCGGGGAGGGGCCAGCCCTGTGCATGCTGCCACTTATTCACGCCCATAAAAAAGATTTCCACGGGAGGTTCGCGGTCGATGCCGTTGTCTTCACCTTTGAGGTAGTGGTTGTACCACCGGAGCTGCCGCTCGATCAGGTCACGATTTGCCGTGGGCCCGAAATCCACATCGCCGAACTTCTGACTCGGACCGTGACCCCAGGCTCCGATGATCATCTTAGACTCGCGGCGCGCTTTATCGGTTCCGCCGCTGCGCCGCATGCCCGTAAATCCGTTGATGGTGCCGTTGAGAAAAATGTCGAACCAGCCCCCGGACGTGTGCGCGGGAACCTTCACCTTCTCAAAAAGTTCTTCATCGCTGATCGACCGCCAGTAAGTGTCGAAAGATTGATGCTTCACCCAATCGCGGAAGTGCTGAACGTGTTGGCCACCAGACTGAATGTCGATGTCGCTCAATGGAAGATGGCGCAGGATCTTGTCATAGCTCAGCTCAGCGGGTGCATACGGTTCGGTGTGCCAATATTGCGGAAGCATAATTCTATTCGGCATCCGCACAACCCCCCAGCCGTAGTTGAATGACAACCGATACGCTCCGCCATGGCTGAGCCAGTTCTTGTAGATGTCGGTTGAAGCAACAGCGGGAAAGATCGTCACCAGACTGGGAGGGGAGAGCGTAGCTGCGCGCCACTGCACATGGCCGAGGTAGGATCCCCCTTGCATCCCAACCTTGCCATTCGACCATGACTGTTTCGCCGCCCACTCGATCGTGTCGTATCCATCATTCGCTTCGCTGCGAAAAGGCTCCCACTTGCCTTCGGATTCGTATCGCCCGCGCACATCCTGCACCAGGACGGCATAGCCGTGCTGCGCAAACTTGATAACGCTCTCATGCATGCCGTCGCGCTGCACTCCGTACGGAGTACGTACAATCAGCACCGGAAATTTGGACTCGCGCGACGGCCGGTACAGATCCGAATACAACTTCACGCCATCGCGCATCGGCGTCGCCAGATAACGTTCAACGCGGATTTGTTCCAGGACCGGACTGGCGGTCGGCTGGGCGAAGCACCAACCCGCCGCGAGGAATAGCGCAATACCGATCTTCATAGGTGGTTTATAACACAATGCTGCCGCCAGTCCGAAGTTGAAAGATTGAGTCGCGGTCTCGGCCACAAAAAAATGCTGACGCGGCCACCCGCGTCGTGTGGGTGAAGCTTGAAGTCGGCTTGGCGTTTAGTCAGGAGCACCGTTCGCGTAGACCTGTCCGTGCGCGTCGGACAGGCGCCGGGAACGGCCGCCGAGCGGCCCCAAAGCGACTCCCATCAAGGAGCTATTGAGTTCCTGGGCCATAGGAGTGACATCGGCTGTTCCGGACAGTTATCGCGCGGCGTTATAATTTAGCCGTCAATGACCGGTCGGACCGCAACACAAGGAGTTTTTACATGGCTGAAAATCACCGGATGGGGTCGAACCCACTCTTCACCCGGCGGGAAATGCTGGGAATGTCCGGTAAGGCGGCTTTGGCCGGCATCGCAGCCGGTTCTGTTTCGCATGCTGCGGAAAGACGGCCTCGTATCGCGTGTGTCGTCACCTATTGGGCTGCTCCGGGATCACATGCGGACTGGATCATAACCAAGCTGTTGGACGGTTATTGGTGGAAGGGCGCCCATACTCCTTCGCGGGTGGACGTTGTGTCCGTTTACATCCATCAGCTTCAAGAAAGCGGATTGGGTCGGAAAGTGTGCAAATCGAAAGGCATTCCGATCTTTAACACAGTAAGTGAAGCCCTCACGCTCGGGGGGAAGGAACTTGCGGTGGATGGTGTTGTCCTAGTCGGAGAACACGGGATTTATCATAGCAATCTCAAAGGGCAGAAATACTATCCGCGCTGGTGGCTCTACCAGCAGATTATCCGGGTTTTCGAGCGGAGCAAGCGCTCGGTACCAGTCTTTAACGACAAGCACCTCTCCACCAGTTGGGACGAAGCCAAGTGGATGTTTGACAAATCTCGTGAGCTGAACTTTCCCTTGTACGGCGGTTCCTCCATACCGTTCTACTACCGCAAGCCCGAGATAGAACTCGATATCGATACGCCCATAAAGGCATCGGTCGTGGCTGGAGGCGCTGGAGATGAGGGAAGCCTTTTCCATTGTGTCGACGTGCTCCAGTCCTTTGTGGAACGCCGCATGGGCGGTGAGACAGGCATCGAGGCGGTACAGTGCATTCGAGGGCCTGAAACATGGAAGTGGACCGACCGCAATCCTTGGGCGGGGAATCTGCTTGATGCAGTGCGGACAAACTTTGACCTGAAGCCGAGACACTTTCAGGAGACCGTCCGCGAACCTAGCGTCTGTATCGTGGACTATCGTGACGGGACGAAAGCGGCGGTATATTCGGTCCAGGGTGTGGGATGGACCTACGCCGGCGACATCGAAGGGCGTAAAGACCCGACGATCGTCTCGATGCTTGGCTGGCCTGGACCCTACTCCCAGTACCACGCCGCGAATGCCTTCGAGCACTGGCTTATCGAGATGATGCTGACCAGAAAGGAACCATTCAATGCGGAGCGACTGCTTCTGTCCACAGGGATTGTATCGTACAACATGGAATCAAACTGGGAGAACGGCCGTTACTATGACATCGGACGCCGCATCAAGACGCCGTTCATGGACATGACCTACCGCTCGACACGGGGACCGCTGTTTAACACGGGGCCGCGGCCGCCGGTCATCCCATACATACGGGGTTTTGAAAAATAGGCTCTGCGCGAGAATGTGGCGGAACTGGCTCTTGCTCAACGCGAACCACCAGCCGAAATCGATCGCTTCGCGTGCGATGCGGTCCAGAATCAAGATGTCGGGAGCGGGCCGCAGAGTTTGCGAATGGCTCGGGGGGGTGCCAAGTCTCCCAAAGCTTAAAACATTCCCACATGAATTGTTTCGGCTGTTGCATCAAAAGTGCGGAAGAGCCATTTTGCACGATCCGCGGTTTTCGACTGCGCGGTCTGCGCTCCGGATGTGAATGGCCGGATTGTCAGAAGTCCGGCTGCCAAGCGTGAGTTCCGGCGCGCCAACCAGTGCCCAGCACGGGTAGAACTTGTCCCGGTTATATCATCGACCATATCGGATATGTTTGTTGCGCTGTTTGGAGAGCGGTGTGCGCATCATCTTGTCCGCGGAGCTCTTTTCGTCACCACAGAGCCCGCAATAACTAATGGCTTGCCGGATCGACCGGAAACGCGTCACGTCTCCGATCTCCAGTGCCCAGGTCAGCGCAGTGATAGGTCCTACTCCCGGAACGGTTCTGAGGCGTTTGATCCTCTCAGCCAGCAACGGATCCCGCTGCAGAGACTCACCAGAGCGT